>Ga0187848_10000640_pt1 | contig 31391 bp, 25 predicted proteins | sample June2016WEW_4_40_FD_132424 | JGI IMG/M metagenome (GOLD analysis project Ga0187848, IMG submission 132424) | Peatland microbial communities from SPRUCE experiment site at the Marcell Experimental Forest, Minnesota, USA - June2016WEW_4_40 | ecosystem: Environmental > Terrestrial > Soil >... | reverse complement strand
GGCCTCCGGTTTTGGCTGCTTGGTTGACAGCAACAGCTTAACTCCGTGGGGCCCGCCTTCCAAACAAAATCAGGTGGTTTTGTTTTATTTCAACAACTTCGCTTCCTTTTGCAAGAGGCTCGCCGGAGAGCACCTGCGCCCAAGGCAGTTTCCGGCCCTCTTCAAAGATGCCTTGTTTTCAAATACTTACGTTTCAATGAGATAGCAGCAACCTGTTGAAGCTTGGTGAATCCTGTTGAGGCCGGAGGAACCGGGCAGCTACAAAATCATCTACAGTGGCTTTCCACCGCCTGATGTCCCTTATGTCATCCCTAGGACCTCGGCCCACGGATGAACCCTGCCGCAGTCCACACACCCGCATCGTTCTCGGGCTCGCTTTCCAGTTCGTACCCTACGCGAGGCGTGAAACCCGGGATAGACTGAGCTGAGCCCGCGCAGAAAATTGACGCCATAAGCTGGAGCAGCTAAGTTGATTAGCCCGACCAGGAGTATGCTGGCGCCCCAGACAATGGCGGAAACGATCGCCACAGCTTTTGCTGAAAGTCGTATCGCAGGGTCTCCTTTCGACTCAAGCATGAACCTTTTCTATGCGAGCCACAACCCATGTCGAGAAATTCACCACACGGGCACGGCTCAGCACGTTCGCAATGGCGTTGGGCCGAACCTGCGAGGTGGATTACAAATCGACTTTGAGACGGCGTTAATAGTCATGATCGGCAGCTATTGCCTGACGGACGCGCTCATCCAATCCTCGCTGGTTGACTGGGACTGGGCAGGCCACAGAGGTCGCCGACTGCTCCCAGCAAAGTTATTGGTGCGATGGGCACTTACTTGCCGGTTTTCCGTTGTCCGAGCTCGATTAGGTTGTAGTTGGCCTCAACAAACGGCAGCAACCGCAACAACATGAGCATCTTAATGCACCTGTCGAATCGCAACGGATTGAAACCGACTGACTGGATCAAAAGATCTAGCCATTCGTCGTCAGTAAACAGAGGGCGTTTTTCAATGAAGTCCGACAGATTGAGCCGTGTGTACTGAAGGGGAATGAATTCGCGGACATAGAACGGAAATTTCCGTCCCTTAATCTCGTAGCTCCCGTCTCCCGGTAGTTGTCGTCGCTGCAGGAGATGAGCCGCTGGCGTTGGGCTGTCTCCGGTGATTGGCGGCCGGGACCAAGCCATTCTTCTCGGAACTCTGGCATCACCAGTTAGCCCGCACTTGCTGGGGGAGCCAGATCTACACCGGTGATGACACCACTACCGAATCACTGCTCCACCCACGGCAGTGAAACCCGCCGAGTAGTGAACTTCGACACGGGCATGAGCGGGGAGCCAGCGATAGGTTGGCGCGCCGAATAAAATTCCGCGATCAATCATTTGACGGCGCGACCCCGGCATCGGTGATACGCCGAACTCCATACCCCGAGCGATGGTCCTACCATTCCAGGGAGCGTTCTTCCGGCTGTGGTTCTCGTCCCACATACCGAGCCAGGGGAAATCGCCGCGCTTCCAGGCGTATCCAAACGACACCTTGCAGTCGGGGCGAAACGCGGTAAAGAAAGCATCCTCGCGTTCCGGGTCCATCAAGTGTGCCGTAAAGCCACTCGAAACCGGCGCACCATTGAAAACGCGCAAATCAGCAAGTCCTCCGCCACTACGTGGCGCCATGGGCCAGTCGAAGACAGCGGCACGTTCGAGGTAATCCGCAGTTCCAAATTCGGCTTCGAAAACTTTCGATTTTGTGGCGGAAGTCTCGAAGCGGGTAACACCGCATTCGAGAAAAGGAGGGCCCAGCGTTACGTGTTGTGTCCAGCCGATGGGACGATCGAAGGCTGTGAGGTTGTCGACGACCTCGCCGATATATGCTGTACATCCGCGCAACTCGATAATACGCTCGAAGCGAATCTGTGCCAACGGAAAGCACGCGGTCATAATCAAGCTGGATCCACTCTGTCGAACGTCGTACGCGGCCACGGAAGCTTCGCCGTGGACTCCCAGGCCGACGGCGGCCTCTGCCGCAGAGGGATCACCAAAGATATCGAGGCAGAGGTTGTGGCCCATGATGCCAGCTAACAATTTCGCGTCGATACCAGAGCCGTATTCGGGGTGCCGGTTCGGATCATAAGTGGAGGGGTCAATGCTTATCCATGGGGGTGACCACAGTGGGTTCACGCCGCTCGCCTTGTGCAGGATTTCCGCGATATGACCGCCCTCGCAAAGCACAGTCACGCGGACACATTCGTTTTCAATGCGCACCGCCCGGCGGCCTTGATAAATCATGGTTAAGTGTGTCTCCTTCCAACACTCTCGAAAGGCGTCAAGGTCGCAGCTAAGGAAGATTGAAACGTATTAGCACCTTATACTAATTTAAACAAAGCCGGACATCCAAGGTGCTTTGTCACCTAGTTTGTTGTCGTAAATGCGCAATTATACCCGCCCCTAGTAGAGGTCGGCTACTGGCGTGAAACCTCACGTATGAGCCAAGCGCACCTCGTCAAGTCCTTTTAGCCGAAGCCACGGGCACGCACGCCCTTGATGATGCCCTAACGCCTCCTACACGCGGGATAGATCTCCGTAAGCGTCTCGCTACTGCACTTTGCTTTCCTGGTGCGCGCGGTTTTTCTTGACGAGCGGCGCTGCATCCGGATTGCACGGGCCAAAGTGCTTCAACATCACTAAATTCTCTTCGTCGCTTGTGTTAGTGATCTTTACCCCGGCTCTTGCCGCTGCGGCCGTCACAAACAATTCGTCCTTCGTCATCTCCCCGAAGCGGATCATCGTCGGTGTCTCCACATCCAAAACACCCATCGTACCACGTCCCTGAGTCAGAATGACACCGTAGGCAGCCGCGTCGCTAACCACTACAGACCGGCCTGGGAGTATGGTTAACTCTTTGGCGGAATAAAACGTCGTCCCATACGCGATCCATACCTCTCGGAATCCGGCGGCGCCCATTGCATCCTCAGCGTAAACCGGTTTCGGGAAACTTTTATTATGTTTTCCGAACTCAGGGTCGACGTTTTTCTCCCAATCTAGCATACCGATGATGTAGTCCAAATCACGCTGGCACTCTGCCGGGACATCCTTAACGAGCAAGTCCCACGGCACGGGCCGGTTCTCCACCATCGACTGAAACATCCCGAAGACATCTGAGTTGACTTGGGGTTCATAAGTCACGAGCGAACCCGGCGCGTGCAGAACGCCGGCGTCCACCTGCCAGCCGGTGCCTGGCTGCAGTTTATATGCTCTGGCGTGATACAGTATCCCGTTGTCGCCTTGGTTCCACGCTTCCAGGCATTTGCGGATGTCATCCTTCGTCGTGCCCGGCTCCAATCCCATGTACGTATGCGGAAAGTTATTACCGTAGAAGTTGTACTGAGGCGGGAAATAATAAGCCTCGGGCTTGCCTTTTTGTCCCACTCTGCTTGCATGCTCTTCCATCTGATGCATGTGGTGCGGAATTGGCCCTAGGTTATCGAAGAACTTGCAGAGGACGTTAAAGCCACAGCGCTCTCGCATCACATCCGCACCGACTAACTCGTCTCCGACAGATTCGACGGCCTCCTTCAGCAGTACCCGTTTGCCGTTAAGTACTACGTAACTCAAGCCTTCATCTTGCGGTGTGCCGGGCCCGTTGTCCGCCTTAGTGGTTGATGAAAACCAACGCTCGTCAATGCCGCCACGCTGAGCACCGAGCGCATACAGGTCGTCCGGATGCAGCTTTAATCTTCCGCCAGGCAGAAGAAAGGATCGTGGCACCCAGCATGGTGCCAACCTTAGAATTCCTTCTCCCGCAGAAAGCGCGTCGTGAATCAATTGTATGTTCGACATATTTATAAGTCCCCTAATTCCTTGACAGTAGTCGGTGAATGCTGCCAGCACCGCTGGTGCGCAACAAATGCCTAACCATGATTCTAACACCCCGCCGCTAGGCAAATCCGTGAAATCACTCCACGTCACCCCCTGATGCGTGACGCCGAACGGGCCTGCGCAGCAAGCCCGACACGGGCGGCCAGTTCGGGCGACAGAGCGCCGACAACTCTCCGTTGATTTTCAGAAGCCCGATCATCGAACGGTCGCCACCTATTCCTACTGTTTGGCGACCTAACACGGGCCCGTCAGGCTTGCACCAGATTATGATCCAGCAAGTCCCGACGCGACGATTGTCAGAGCATAACCCGATTTCACAATACCTCTGCGGAACATTTCTTCTCGATACCCCTGCCAGCTTTCATCCGGTTGCGGCGGAACTTGAATACCTTGTGCGAGAATTGGACATAGCAATCCTGATGGGCCGAGCTATTGGATTCGATAGCGATCAAGGTAATTTAATGGCCGTTTGTCGCCTGCCTTGCGACTATCACCCAGTCTTTGCCCTGCTTCACCCAGACAATTGTGACAGTCGAGTGCGGTCTGACCTCGCCACCCTTGTGCTGGAAATTACCATCATAATTCGCAACGACGGTATCTCCGTATTGCCGTATCGTATTGACGGTCAGCACGGCCACACCTAAAGGCGTCTTACATGCAGCTGTGTCCTTGAGAACGGCTGCCTTGTCCGCGACCGTCGCGCCGGCGGAGGTCTGGACTACCTCCGGGCTAAGAAGCTTATCCATGGCAGTCGCGTCACACTTCAACATAGCATCGGCATAACTTTGTGACTTCGCCAAGATGATCTGCCGGACTGCAGGGCTTGGGTCGCCTGCGAACACGGGTGACACCATGGCACAAACAGAAAGAACGATACATGTCTCCGTAACTCTACGTGTTAACATCTTGATCTCCTCTTGTCAGCTTTACGCTCCTTCGAGCAAGCGTATATTGCGGTGGTCTACAATCGTGTCTCCACCCAGGGTTCAGTCTGGGTGCTTTCCAGGATCGCTTCACTACTTCTTTGCGTCTCTAACCCATTACAGAAGTCGGGCTCCGCCGGTGTTCCATTTTTCGATTCGCCACGGGAGCCGCCTTCTCGTTCAGGAATGTATGCTCGTAATTCGAAGCACATCCCTGAAAGCGATCGCAGGCGGAGTGCTAAGCCGCCTACTACCAGCTGCTGGGCGGCATTTGGCCAGTCCGGCCAACCGCCAAGCTTCGAGACAACGCGGCCACGTTAGTCGCCCCCGCCACCGTCTCCACGAAGTTTCGCCGTGAAAACAAAACGGCGTATCGCCTTCTGATCGGTGTTCGAGCGTCTAGGTACAATTCTTATCACAGGTTCTTGATTCGGAACCACCGATACTCGACCTTCATGGGTGGACCGACATGCACTTGCACCCCAATGAGTCCGTCAGAGCGGCGGTTGGTGGCGTCATCATCGATCACCAGGCTCGTCAGGTGGCCGTTTAAGATGTGAATGAGCACGTTGTTCCGTATGATCAGGTGATAGTCGTTCCAATCGCCGCTCTTTACGTATTTCTGTAATTCTTTCGGATCGCCCAGCGGTGCGATAACTTCCGCGATCCCTCCGGAAGTAATATGCGTCAGCTGCCCGAGCTCTGCCAGAAACGTGCGCCCACGCTCTTCGTAGTTTTGGCCCGCATATCGGACCCCGGCCTTCGTTTCGGGCATTCGTTCTTCGCCATCAATGTCGGCTTGGTACCCGCGCATCGCATACGGCACTCCCGGAACCTCCACGCTGCGGTAGTTGATCCCGCTGTTGCCGCGCGAAGAGATGCGGTACTCCACTTTTAGTTCGAAATCGCCCGGTGTTCCACCACGCCAAATAATGAAATTGTTGTGATCCAGAAGCGTTGCCGGCGTGACCTCGCCGACCAGGCAACCATCCTCCACCCTCCAATACTTCGGATCACCGTCCCATCCGTTTAGCGTCTTGCCATCAAAAATCTGCCGGTAACTGCTCTCGTCATCCTTTGCCGCAACCGGATGGATCTGCTGCACCGCGCTGCTCGTCGCAGTCTGAGAACGCGCTGTCGAAAATCCCGTCCAGAGGGCCAATGCGGCAATCGTAGCCGCCGTTAATCCATAGTTGAATCGTTTCATAATGTGACTCCGACCTTTCATTACCAGGACTCACCGGCCCCGGCGTTGTTGGAACTCCACTGCTGCAAAATCTGGAAGATTCGCCAGAAGCAACTGGCGCAATTCATTGGCCATCGGCCTTTGCCTCTCTCGATAGAGTGACGGACCCCTCTGCATACCTAGGTATGCAGCTTTAGATGTACTCCTGCAATGTATTTCTCGGTCTGGACACTAGAACAGTTCGATCCAGCCGTCGAGCCGACTAAAAGTGCAACTTCAAGGCAAACTGGAGGATGCGAGGATCGTTAGCAGTCTGGATCACCCCGAACGTGGACGAACTCAAAGTTGTCGTAAGCGCCGTCTGTGCAGGCCACACAGTAGGGTTCGATCCAACGAAGTTCGGGTGATTGATGACATTGAAGGCTTCGGCGCGCGCTTCCAACTGCCATCGCTCGCGGAAACGGAACATGCGGCTCAGCGATAAATCGAAATTGACCGCACCGGGACCTGAAACTGCTTCCCGTCCGAGATTTCCGAACGTCCCCGCTGCCTGTGTTTGAAACGCGGCGCGGTTGATAAAATTCAGAGGATTCGAACTGGACGGAGATATATTATTCGGAAGAACCAGGTTGGGCCTGTCCAACCCGATCCCGGTCTCCGAAATGTCCGTACCATCAGTAATGTTTAAAGGCAGGCCGCTGTGAATGCTAACGATCGGCGAAATCTGCCAGTCCCTCAGAACCCGGCCCGCAAATCCATTGCCCCTTACCGGGCTGGCTACAATCAGCGAGGTATTCGTGACGTGGCGAATGTCGAAGATACACCTCCCGCGGTCCTGTTCAAGGTTATAGGGGTTCTCGAAAAGAGAGGCCTCTAGCGAAGATCCGTAATCTACATCACTGATACAATGTGACCACGTATAATTGGTCAGCAACGTAACACCATGGCTGAACCGGTGCTGCAACGAAAGCAGGAGACCGCTATAGTGGGCATTGCCGCCCTCATCGGCCATGATGATGGCGCCGTAAGCCGCTCCAGTCGTCGGGTTCTTCAAGTACAGCGGTCTTCTATCGTTGAGGGAGGCGCTGCTACCAGGTATGTACTGCCCCGGATTAATGTCTTCCGAAGTCAGTATGTGTGACGTTTTATTGCCGAGATAGCTGACCGATACCAGCCAGTCGGGTGCAATCTGCCGCTGATAGCTTAGATTCCATTGCGGCACTGTCAAGACTTTCTGGTCGAGGGGCATCGCCCCGTATTGCGCAAAGCTCGGAAAGCCGTAGTTCTTCGGCAAGGGACTGGGAAGCGGGAACGGAACGCCTCCCGGATAGCCGGCCCAGGGATTCGTGAAGCCTCCCGCCGGATAAGGAAGGTCAATCGTTGAAGCGTACGGAGCATTCCCAGCAAATGCCCGGGCGCTCAGGGTCAGTGCCGCAGAGGTATCGTAGAGAATGCCCCCGGAGATACGAATCGTCTGGCGGCCCTTGCCGTCTGGATCCCAAACGATCCCGAGGCGTGGCGAAAAGTTCGCAAGGTGGTTGTTCTGCAAGCCTAGCGGAACTCCGGGGTCGCCGTAAAAAAGCAAGCCAACGGGCGCATTCGTGTACACTTGGCTCTGTTGCCCGGCGGCATAGGCAGCGGGATAAAAGTTATCACCCTTGTGGAAGTGATCGTAAGGCGCCAGCTCCGGGTCCCAGCGCAGGCCGGCATTGATCGTGATGTGTTGCGTCAACCGGACAGTGTCCTGGACGTACAATCCGAACGTCGTGGCTCGCGTCGAGTTATACTGCCCACCCGATTGTTGAAAGTCATTCGGCACGCCAAGCATGTAAGCAGCGAGAGCGTCCCCAACAGTTCCGCTGCTGGAGTATGCTCCACTGAAGGTGAAATCGCCGTTTGAAGTTAATCCACCAATCTCGTTGAACTGGTAACGAATGTATGCGACCCCGAACGAAACTTGGTGCTTACCTCGGATAATGTCCACGTCGTCGGCAAGGTGGAAGGCAGTCGAGTTGAACTGCGCGTCAATGCAGCTGCCGCAGCCAACACCGAAGTAACCGGTAACCGCCGCAAAGATGAAGTTCGGAAAAACTTCCGGGATGTTAACTCCAATAGTCGCCGGGCTGATGTCATCCGCCGAAGGAGTCCGTTTGACCCGAATACGGTTTTCCGTCACGTGAAATGCATTCACGGCTGTGCCGCTAAACGTATAAGTGTCGCCGAGGGTCAGCGTTTGCGCGCGTTCCAGGAGTCCCGCGGAGGTGGTTTGAAGGAGATTGTCTCCGGAAAGGATTTGGGGGTTGCGCCAATCGTCCAAGAAGTACCGGCCGTAAAAGGTATGTTTCGAGTTTTGCACCCAATCCACACGCCCAATCCCCTGGTCTTCGTCGCCGGTGATAGGGATGCCATAGGTGACCTTTCCGCAAGCGGTCTGGGCCGCAGGAAGGTACTTCAGGAGCTTGAGGGACTGCTGATTGAACCGGCTAACGGGTATCTGGTTGTTAGGAAACTGTTGGCCCGTGGTGGGATCTACCAGCGTCTTTCCGACTCCCCCCGAGATGCATTGGCCGGAATCGATGGTACTAAAATCACCCGTCAAAACAGCTGGGGTTGGCACATAACTGATCGTTGACGACGGATCGCTGCGGTTATATGTTCCCTGGAAGCCGCCAAAGAAGAAAAGTTTGTCGCGGATAATCTTACTGCCCGCGGTGCCACCGAACTGGTTCCGCTTCAAGGTATCGTGTCTGGCTGCGAAGAAGTTACGCGCGTCCACATCGCCGTTGCGCAGGAATTCGAACAAATCGCCATGCCAATCGTTCGTGCCGGACTTCGTGACCGCATTGACCACCCCGCCCGGGCGAGCCCCGTACCGTGCCGGAAGGCTGCTGGCGTCGACGCTGAATTCCTGCAACGCATCCGGGAAGGGGACAGGCAGATTCACATTGCTCAACGAGTCATTGTTGTCTCCGCCATCGAGCAGGTAATTTATCCCGCTCACCTCAGCACCAGCCACGGAAATGTTGACAGCGCTGTAAAAGACGTGGCTTGACATCACTTCGCCGTTGGGCGCGCTATTCGCTGCCCCGGCTAGGAGAATGAGTTGCGTCGGCTGCCTATTGTCCAGGGGAAGGTCTACAATACGAGCTTGGTCGATGACTTGCGAAACGCTATTCTCCCTTGTTTCCACCATGCCCGCAGCAGCTGCCACGTTCACGCTCTCCGAAAGCGAGCCGAGTTGCATGGCCACATTAATCTCAACGCTGTTGCCAACTTGCAGAACAATGCCAGATTGCACGTAGCTCTTGAATCCTTTCGCCGTGACCTGGAGCTGATAGGGTCCAACCGGCAGGCCCGGAAGGACATAGCGGCCCTGATCGTCGGTAGTGGTTGTTCGTACAAGTTGTTTGTCCGTCTCGGTGACGCTGACCTGGGCTGCCGCGACGGCTGCGCCGCTAGGATCGGCGACCACACCGGAAACCTGAGCCACTGCGACCGCTTGCGCAAATAAGCGCTGGGGCAATACGCTCAGATTAACTGCACAGAGGAGAACAGACACACCTAGGAATATAGATCGCCCGTGGTCTACACCGGTTCTCATCGAAAAACTCCCTTCGCCTGGAATTCACCGATCCCAGTGAGCTACGAATCGCAACTCGGATTCGCGCTGGTTTGAAACGTCTCAAACTGGAGATTACAACGGATACGGAGTACTGTCAATATGAAATTGAAAAAGTTTTTAAACAGCTCCCCAGCCCGGCCGGGGCACACCAGGGCACCAAGCGCGTGCGTGTTCGCAAGTGTAGGAACACTAGTGTCCGCTAAACTAGTTTGTATGATTTCATACGATCCGCACTTTCAATTCCTTGCAGTGATTTTTTCCTTGCCGCGATTTGAACGGCAATCGTTTCTCACCGCCGGTTTTGGGCCGGCCGACAATGGTTTGTGAACCAGGTATCCCGCGAGATTAGATAGTACGCCGTTTCCTGGATTTGCTAGTCTGCGACGCCCTGTACCTGTAAAGCTCTTTTCGCCAAATTAGGGTTAAAATGGCTGGCTTGCTGTACTAAGCCGACCGCTTCACTGCTTGGTGCGGGTGGTCAAAACGGCTTGCATCGACCACGAGCACCAGATCACGGTCAGTCAGGATGGCGAGTATCCAAGAAAAACCAGAAATGAGCTGGCAGTCGACAGCACGAACTTCTTCGCCACCAACTTCGAACTCGGCCCGCTTCCCCAGACTTCCATTCATCAACTCAGTTGCGGTCTGTCGCGCGTCGATGCTGAGGTGTTCCATACCATCAGCACCGATTGCCATTTCAAACATCCCGCCGTCCATCAACGCACGGCTCTCGTGCGACAACTTCCACGATTTGACAAGCGTTGGCCTATGGGCTCGTCGGCTTTTCTCCCAATGCTCGGTTGACCCAGACCCAGCGGCGCTGTAGAGCTTCAATGATGTGTCCAGCCAATCTTGCCGGCGTCCGTGCCAGACGCCGCGGCTACCGTACCCTCTCCGGCGTCGAAAATCACCACGACACGCGAATTGGCAAGACCAACGCGCCTGCCAAAGACTATTGCAACTTCCAAATGCCCGCCCCTTCCAGCTAACCCGTGCTGAATCAGCACATTGTGTATTGAAGAAGCCCACGGCGTATGGAAATCAGTGCCAAAATAAAACTTGCTCTTGACAAACGGCGCGAGTCGGCTCTAGAATAGGCGGCGCAGTGATTGATACGTTTCAACATACGTATCAAGCCGCATCGCATATATGCCTCAATTCTATGAGGAGGTTGCCCGGCGCGGGCACTTCGCTGGAGGCGGTCATCAGGTCCATAGCAAGGTGTCTGTAGAGCCTGGTCCAGGATTCGTATCTGAGACGCGAATTTTCTGGCCACGAGTGCTATATGCTTTCCGAAGCGCAAGGCAACCTATCGTTCGAGCACTTTCTCAAGTGCGACAATGCGCTGTGGACCGAATGCGGACACAACGCGCGCTAAAGGACACAAGGAGATCCTGTAATGTCTTCGCGTAGTCATCGATACCCCCTGCTTCACAATGCAACGTGGCCAGGCATTGTTGGCAAAGGCCCTGATTCGGAACCGCCAATCAGCCTCGATACGATGTTAGACCTTACGGCTGCGGCGGAAGTGAACGGCACGCGTTTTGATGGCGTGGACTTGTTTCTAGCGGCTCCACATTTCAATATCGATTCAACATTGGATGACGTTAAAACTCTGGCCGACAAACTGGTGTTGCGAGGCCTAGTGGCGGGATCGGTGGTGGCGCCGATCTGGCCCGCCACGGGTGGCGGTTCAGCGATGGGCAATGCAGACGAGCGTCGCCAGTTCGTCGAGCAGGTGCGAAAGGCGTGCGTGATTGCACAGAGTTTGCGCAAACTGAGAATTCGACAGTATGGCGTGGTTCGCATCGATTCCGCCGCGAGCTGCACAGAGTGGCTGCGCGACCCGCAAGAAAACACGACACGGATCGTGAAGACTTTTCGTGAAGCTTGCGACGTGGCTGAGGACAACGGCGAGCATCTGGCGGCTGAAGGCGAGATCTGCTGGGGTGGAATGCACAGTTGGAGAAGGATGGTGCAACTGCTCGAGATGGTAGCTCGGCCGCGGACGCTCGGATTTCAGGCAGACATGGCGCACACCCTGCTGTATGCACTGGGTTACAACGCGCCTGAAGATCGCATTCTGCCCACGGACTTCGATTGGTCGGACGGAGAGGGCTTGCGCCACGCGTTGCTGCAACTGACGGATGCATTGCGGCCATGGACCACCGATCTACATGTCGCGCAGAACGACGCCAGCGTAAAGGGCATGGGCACTCACGACAAGACGGGGCATCATTGCCTCCCCTTCGACCCTGCGGGGAAACTCGATTTAGCGCGGGATTCGGGTTACTGGCTGCGTGACCGCGCTGGAAATCTTACTAAGCAACTTCAACACATTTGCTGGGATGGATGCATGTTTTCCAACACGGTGCTGCTGAATGAGAGCACGTGGCAAGATGTCCTGTCAGCGATGATCGCTGTCCGTGTAGCACACGGATGGGACGAGGCAGAAGCCCAGGTAGTAGTATGACGAAAACAACTCTCAACGTCGGGCTGGTGGGCTACAAATTCACGCGCCAAGCGCATTCGAGGGGTGGGGAACTGGTCGGCGCCGATGGACAGACAAGGTGGCTCCACGCGTTGAAGCGGGAACTCGGAGTTCGCGCAGGCCAAGGCATCCTCTTCATTCGTTTGGACCGTGTCCAACCAGCAGCCATCTTTTTCGAGAGACCGACTATTTCGTCCTATGCTTCTACCGCGATGCGTTGGTTGCTCCGAATCTGCAAGAAGATTTCAGCTCAAGTGGATGTGACGTTCTGTTGAGGAGACGAACCATGGAAATAAAAGACCTGCGAGTGGGGTTAGTCGGGTGTGGCTTTATGGGCCGTGTGCATTCAAATGCCTACCGGCGTTTGAACAATTTCTTCCCCTTGAGGCACCGCGCAGTCCTGAAGGCCATTTGTGATGTAGACGCGGAGAAGGCTCAAAAGTTCGTGGACGTCTGGGGTTATGAGCGTGCCGTAACGAGTTGGAGGAACCTTGTTGAAAGTGAGGATATCGACCTGATCGATATCTGCGTCCCGAACTTCGCCCACAGGGAAATTGCTGTGGCCGCGGCGGAGGCGGGCAAAATGGTCTTTTGCGAAAAACCGCTGGCGATGAACGCAGCAGAAGGTAAAGAGATGGTGCAGGCCGTTGAAGCCGGTAAGGTCCCTAACATGATCTCGTTCAATTACCGGCGCGTACCGTCGATTTCGCTGGCCAAGCAGATCATCGACGAAAACCGCATCGGACGGCCGTTCCATTATCGGGCGGTGTACCTTCAGGACTGGACAATTTCCGTCGATGTCCCGCAGGGTGGAGATGCACTTTGGCGACTGGACGCCAAGATCGCCGGCAGCGGCGTCACGGGCGATTTGCTGGCACACTCTATTGACACAGCAATGTGGCTGAATGGGTCTATCACCCGCGTTGTGGCTAAGACCGAGACGTTCATCAAGCAGCGCATGCATGTGATCACCGGAAAAGTGCAGCCGGTAACCATTGACGACGCATGCATGCTGCTGGCTGAGTTTGCCAACGGCTCTATCGGCACATTCGAAGCGACGCGCTACGCGCGCGGTAGAAAGAACTTCAGCACATTCGAGCTCAACGGTACCGACGGCAGCCTCTACTTCGATCTCGAGGAGCCGGAATACTTGCAGTTCTTCGAATACAAGCAGCAGCAGTCCGGCAAAAAGGTGGAATCCCATCTGACAGGCTGGCGCAAAATCCACGTGACGAATTCCGAGCACCCGTACATGAAGAACTATTGGGTCCCGGGCACGTGCATCGGCTACGAGCACACATTCCTGAACGAGTTGGCGGATTTTGTGACCGGCATCGAGAACGGCGTACCGGCGCAGCCCGATTTTCGATGTGGGTTGCAGACGCAACGGGTGTGTGACGCAATTCTGGAAAGCGCGCGGAGCGGCCACTGGATGGAGACGGGCCTCTAAAGCAATAAAACTGTTACCTATTGACCGCTGCATAATCAATGCAATACACTCTTATCTGAAAACGCGTTATTTTACAGGCTTCATAGAGCAGAGAGTCGTTGCATTATTTATGTCGTGGTCAATAAAGCGCTCGCCTTCCTGGTTTTGGGGATGGCATGGGCCACAGAAGCCCGGGGAGGCGGAGTGGGCGGTTACGATCAAGCCGGCCACTGCACCCCCTGGAGCCATCGTTTTGGCGCACGACGGAAGGGCGTCTGCAGCCAGGCTGGTAGAGTTGCGGCGGATCATATTAGGAAGTCTTCCGGACCCCCGAATCTGTCGGTAATTGGGCGAAAAGTAAGATCGGAACATGAACTGGATCCGGAAGAATGGAATGACCGGGCGATGTCACCATCAGGCTTGGGCGGAATTCCAGATGTGGAAAACAATCAAGCCGTGATTACCTCAGCGCTTCGACTGATGTACATCGACGATTCCCGCACACGGAGTTCGGCGGGCAAGCGTAGCGCTAGGATCTCTGTCTTGTGAGGGCCCGCCTTGATTTTCCTCAGCAGGGCATTGGCGCCATGGTAGCCGATTTCGTAGGCGGGCTGGACAACGGTTGTGATTCCGGGGCGGAAGATGCCATCGATCGCGATCTCGTCGAACGTGACCAGGGCCACCTGCTCCGGACAGGCAATGGAGGAGGACTGAAACGCCGATAGAGCCGCAATCCCCATGATGCCGTTGGTGCAGAAGAGGGCTGTCGGCGGGGCAATCGTCGCCAGACGTTCGAGGCAGACCTGCATTCCTTGTGCTTCGTTAAAGCTACCGACCCACACGAGGTTCCGTTCATAGGGAATGCCGGCCTTCTCGAGAGACCGTTTGTAGCCCCTAAGTCGCTGCTGTTCATTCTGTAGCGTCAGCCGGCCAGTGAGGATGGCGATGCGGCGGTAGCCCATGGCAACGAGGTGGTCGACGGCCGCTTGCGACGCAGTGAAGCTGTCCGTACAAACTGAGTCCAGCGTAATACCGGATGGGATACGGTCGAGGCAGACGAGCGGCATGCCAGAAGCCTTAATGTGCTGAATATGGCGGACGGAGCCCCGGCCCGAGGCCATGACCAAAAGTATGCCGTCCACGCGCTCGGAGCGGAGCAGGGAAAATGCCATATGCTGCCGCTCAACATCGTCGTCGGTCGTAATGGTCAGGAGTGAATATCCATTCTGCCTCAATGCCGATTCCGCGCCCTTCACTACGCGCGGGAAAAATGCGATGGTCATATCGGGAATTACAATCCCAATGGTGTGGCTTTCCTGAGTCTTAAGGCTGCGGGCGATGTAGTTGGGGTGATAATCAAGCGCTTTAATCGCCGCATCGACCTTGGCGCGCAGCTTTTCGCTGACCGGCACGGCACTGTTAATAACGTGGGAAACAGTGCCTACGGAAACACCTGCGACTTTAGCGACCTCCTTAATGGTGGGCATAGAAGATATCATTTTCGCACAGTTTGCCGAAAATTGAAAATCTTTACAACGATTCAATCCGACGTGTCCCGGACGGCGGAGCGGAAACGTCAATTGGAATATCACGTCACTGCTGCGCCGCGGGCGTGGCCCAGCCGCGGCTCCAGCGGCCTGAGGTGTTGATGGCGGTGCAGGAAGGGGCCATTTGGGCTGGGCCAGTGTGCGCCACGCAGCGAACCCTCGACAGCGATGAGTTGACCCAGCCAGAGTCGGGTGTGTAGCAGGCCAGATTGCCCGGGGGAAGAGGGCACGCCAGAATCCGGAGTACCGAGGGCACGAGAGATCCCACAGGAGGCATAGCTTTTGAAATAGACTGCTGAACGACGAGACGGATCATTAAGTTTTTTTCATCAGCCAGCATATGCCTTGACAGCCATGAAGAGCTGTTATACGATCCGTTCTTGATACGTTTCAACTAAGTGGTATGGTTGATCGCGCGACGTTTCAAGCCCAGGCGCCGAGGACCTTCGGAAATTAGCGAGGAGAGTTCGAAGTGCGCGCCGAAGCGTTTAACGTCAGCAATCACCCCAATTTCGTTGGATCGAACCCAACTGTGTGGCCTGCACAGACGGCACTGACCACAACTTAAGTTCGTCCACGTTCGGGGCAGATCCAGACTGTGAATGATCCTCGCATTCTGCAGTTTGCCTTGAAGTTGCACCTCTAGCGGCGCGAGGAATCGAAAGGAGAGTAAAACAGATGTTGCGACTTTTCACGTTAATGATCCTGGCCTTGGCCGCCTTAGCGGATGAGGCCCACCCGACCCTCAAGATCGGTTCTGCCGCGCCGGATTTTTCGCTTCCGGGCGTTGATGGCAAGACGCACACGCTCAGCGATTACTCCTCTAGTCGCGTCTTGGTCATCGTGTTCACATGTAATCACTGTCCGGTAGCACAAATGTACGAAAACCGCATCAAGGAGCTCGTGGAAGAGTATCACGACAAAGGTGTGGCCGTGGTAGCGATTAGCCCTGATAGTCCCGAACGTGTTCAGCTTGACGAGGTGCGGTTTTCGGATGTGGGTGACAGTTTCAAGGAATGCAAGATCCGTGCGGAATTCCGGCACTTTAACTTTCCGTACCTCTACGACGGTGACACTCAGACGGTAGCCCAAGCTTACGGGCCAGTGGCTACACCACACGTCTTTGTGCTTGATCAGGACCGGAAGTTGCGGTACGAGGGCCGTATTGATAACAACATGCGTGCGTCGCTGGTGAAAACCCAGGATGCTCGCAACGCGATAGACGCCGTGCTTGCAGGCAAGCCCGTGCCGGTGGAGCAGACCGGGGTCTTTGGCTGTCCCATCAAGTGGAAGGAGGAGCGAGGCCAAGGCCTTACCCATTTGCAGAGGATGGACGCTGAGCCCGTGGATGTCGCGTGGAAATTTGAGACGGCCAAAGAGTTGAAACAATTGCACAGGAACCGAACGGGCAAACTGCTGTTAGTGACCTTTTGGGCTCCTTTTTCCGTGCCGTCCATAGAGCAATTAGCTAATATTGTAGCTATCTACCGCACGTACCGCAGGCGCGACCTCGACGTGGTGACGGTGGCGCTAAACCAAACGGACGACAAGCACAGCCCGGACTCGGTGCTCATCAAGGAACACGCCTCCTGCCGCAACATGCAGATTGCATTCGCCAACCGGTCCGCGACGGAAGCAGCGTTCGACTCCAAATGGGACGGTACACTGCCGTTTACGGTCGTAATTGCGTCGGATGGCAAGGTGCTGTATCGGCACCAGGGCAAGGCCGACGACCTTGAATTGCGCCGAGTGATTCTGGCTAACCTTCCAGGCCTGACGGCGGGTCCGCAGGGCGTGGAGTTTGACTACGTTGGCAGTGTTGAGTATTGGCGGGGCAAGTAAAACCTAGGACTGCTTATTGGACTGAACCCAAAAATGCGACACGGAGTTAAGGGGCGGGCCACCGAAGGGTGGCATTCGTCGTGGGCTACGCGCCAGGGCTCTCGTAGAAGTGCCACTAGCCAGGTCCCAAATACTGTTCTGCAAAGCGCGGAACTGAGGTTCTCGCGCGTCTGTCGTTAGGAGTTGTGTCCCAGTGGGATTTCGCTTCGGGGTTCTGGGCAGCGACCACCTGCCGCAAATGCAGAGGGTCGCCAACATTGAAAGCAGCCATTGACGGGCCTTCCGCGCGGCCTTCTTATGCAGATTGAAGTGTCTTGAGAGTCTAACCGCCATATCGGCCTTACTATTCTTAATAATGTGACGCAAATACTACCCGCGATCTGTACTAAGAAAACGACCGGCGCCGGTTCAGAGGCACGCTTGGCTCTTAGCGCAGCCATTCTTTGATGGCCGACCTCCTTGTGGATTGCGTAAGCGAGCCAACAGCACTGTCGCGCTGATATGCGATCCTTTTCAAGAGTTCCTCAGCTGATTCGTAATCTCGGCCTTCAGCCGCAGCGAGTTCAGCCTCCGTCCGCACCAGTTCCCCCTGGAAAGCTTTGGAAAGAATGGGGTGGGTAAGCCTGTCCACCTGGGCCTTAACTTTCGAGTACCGGGCTTCGATCTGGTCAGCTAGCGCAAACAAACTCTGAACACGACGCACGATCTCCTGTCGTTCTGCGCGCGACGGAAACGGGATCGGCAAGCCGCGAAACCTGGCCGCCTTGATGCCGACGGCTGCAGAACCAGTCGCGTTGAGTCTCACTAACTCTTGAAAGATCGGGGACATGATGAAATAAAAGAAGCAGGTGGTCTCGATTGGTTGCCAAGGTTGAAGCGTGATCGTCCGCTGTGACAAAGCAAACTCATCCGTTCGGTTGTTGAGCGCGGTAAATCCCATCGTATGGCCTTCGGTAACGAAAAAGATGTCTCCCTTTTTTGGGATCCCCCGCGTCATCCAGGTCTTATAGAACTCGTTCGAGACGTATTCGACAGGCTCTTCAGAGATATAGCCCATCTTTATGTTCTTGGCGCTGATGAGCCGCTTCCCACTTCGGGCCTTCTTCGGCGTCCTGCCTCTGTAGTCAATGAACCGAAATAGGTCTTCCAATGACGGCGTGACCCACTCAACTGGAACTTTGTCGATCAAGACCTCATTGCCCTCAGTTGACTCTAATTCACGCGTGTGAAAACTTCGCGCTACCGAAGCCGTCCCGAACGACTTCAGTTCGGCAGCCGCCGTCCCCATCTCACCGTTCTTGTTTCTCCAATTGATTGTCAGCTTGCCAGTGACCGCAGCATTGAGAATGGCCTCGCGAAAGCGCTTCAGAGTTCTGGGAATGTTTTCTAGGCGTTTCTGCGAATCTTGCAATTTCGCAAGGAGGACTCCCAGCTTGGAGACAATTCGCCACTGTTCGGCAAGAGGGGGCAGCGGCACCTCGACTTGGTAGATGTCACTACGGCTAATGCCGGGAATCGCCGAGGACTTCTCCTGCTGTCCGAGTCGCAGCGATTTAAAAAAGAACGCCCAATAACCTGGCGGAAGACCGACAAACTCATCAATGAAGTAGGTCGTGTCGATTGGCCAACATTCTTCGTCTGAAAGATGAATTTCGCCGACGGAACCCTTTCGGCCCACGATAATTGCGGGTCCCTTCGTGACCGAGCGGTCGTGCAAACCTACAACACCATTCGAGCCATAGACTTTGATCGAGCCCGTGCCGTTCCGCTTCTCGTGCGGGAGACCCTTACCGTATTTGAAGTTGAAAAGCTCTCCAAGAAGTACTGACGTCCACCCGTCCGGAAGATCATTACTCATTTGGAGATCGCCTCCTCTCTTTCAAGGAGTTCGACAATGTCTCTGAGGTCGTCGACGATGGCCTCGAGTTCGCTAATGGCTTCAGTCGCTAAGTCTTGGGGCTCTGGCAAGTCGTCGCTATTCTCTAGCGATTCATCTTTGAGCCAAGTGATATCCAGCTTATAAGTCCGCTCTTTAATCTCGGCCAGCTTGAATCGACGAAACCGTCCTCCTTCACCATGGTCTTTGCGTTTGCTCACGCCGTTTGGATCCAATCCGTAGCACTTCTCAAACTCAGTGAAGTGCTCACTTGTGAGGGGCCGGTCTTTTTTGGTTATTCCCGGAACGTTGGAGCGCCCGTCAAAAATCCATGTCTCTTCAGTGGGTACGCCCTTCTGAAAAAAGATCACGTTGGCTTTCACGCCCTGGCTGTACGGGGTAAAGGTCCCTCTCGGCAGGCGCAAGACTGTATGCAAAGCGCAGTCCTGCATCAATATTTCAAAGACTTCACCTGCTTTGTCCTCGAAAAGACAATTATCGGGTAGGACAATGGCGGCCCGTCCGCCAGGTTTAAGAATGTTCATGACGTGCTGGACAAAGTTTAATTGCTTGTTACTCGTTTCGATAGTGAAGTCGTCACGGTCCGGGGCCTGATTGGCGCCCTTGGTGCCGAAGGGCGGGTTCGTAAGGACTACGTCATACCGTTCCCCTCTGTCCGGTTCATAGATGCTATCACCCAGGTAAATATGGGGCTCAACACTGTGGAGATAAAGATTCATCAGCGCGAGGCGACGCGGCCGAGGCACCAAGTCCTGGCCGTAGTAGGTGCGGGTCCGGATACGCTTGGCTTCAGCGCGTTCAAAAACACCTTTGCTGACCTGGGGAGATATGAGCCACTCGTACGCCGCGACCAAAAAGCCACCTGTGCCACAGGCGGGATCACAGATTCTAAAATCTGGTTTACGTCGGGGGTCCGGTTTCATGACCCGGCAAATGGATTGGATCAAAGGCCGCGGGGTGAAATACTGGCCGGCGCCCTTCTTCCCCTCGCTAGCCGCCTTCTCCAACAGGCCCTCAAAGGCGGCGCCCTTCACGTCCACGTCCAGAGCCGACCATTGCTCCTCATCAATCATGTCGATCAAGCGGCGGAGGTTCACCGGATTGTTGAAGCGCGAGGTAGCCTGGGTGAAAATATCGCCCAGCAACCCGCCGGCATCGCGGAGCTTGCGGAGGGTTTCATTATAGTGATCTAAAAGCTCAGTTCCGGAGAGGTCCTTAAGAGTTACCCAATCATAAGCATTGGGAATCTCCACGGCGCGCTCGTCAGCCATTTTCAAGAACAGCAGGTAAGTGAGCTGCTCGATGTAATCGCCATAGTCCACGCCGTCATGGCGCAGGGTATGGCAAAATCCCCAGAGTTTTTGAACGATGTCGCTCATGCTGCGATAGCCCGATTAATTTCTTGAAGTAATTGTGGCAGTTGCCCCTGAAACACTACCGATACCCTACCCCATCCGCCGTAATGCGTAAAGGCTGGCTGGCTCTCAAAATCTTCCCGGTCGATGGACAGATTCTCCTGCAGGTGATTGCGGATGCGTTCTAGCCATTGTTGTTGCTCAGGCGTGAAAGTGCGGCCGGTCGTAATTTGCGCAAAGGCTTGGTCCACCCTTTCGGCGGCATTCAGGAGTGGACTCTGCTGGTTGGCCGCGTGCTTAATCATAGAGATGATGTCCACCAGGGCCTTGCGGTAATGAGCTTCGTGAGCCTTCTGCAGGTTTTCGACCGTAAATCGCTGCGGCGCGCTTTTCAGCTTGTCGCGAAGCTGGCCCAATGCTTCGGGACCCCAGTCTTGCGGTCGGCTCAGCAGAACACGGATGCCGTCGATGTCGTTTTCGTGACTCTTAACATATTCAGTAAAAGCGACCAGGTAATCTTCCGGTTTATATTCTTTGCCAGCAGCGTCTCTGACCAACCAGGAGGATGACACTTCGTCCTGCGTCTCGTAGCTGACCAGGAATACCCGCTCTTTCCGTTTATACCCCACCAGCTGATTCTGAAACACGGGATTTCGCAGCAGTGCCATGGTCCCGGTGAGATCTTGACGGAGCGTCTGCGGCAGGCTCTTGGCAAATGCGGCCATGTCGCCTGCCGGAATGAAGGCCGCAAAATCCTCGCGGGCCTCGCCAGACATTTCCTTGTCAATTCTCTGAAGCCGCTTGACCAGGCACCGGACATTATAATCGCGGTCCCGGTTTCTCCAAATCTCGTCAATGATTTCAGTGATGCTGCGGGTGGGGCCTGCCGGCGCCTCTTCCGTCATCGCCGTGGCCTGTTTGAAATAAGCAAACAGCGTCCCGTCAAAGCAGTCAAACACGGTGAAATGCGATTTGTCGGAATACTTCTCTCCCTTGCGGGTGCCGCGGCCAAGCATCTGCTCAAACAGAATGCGCGATTTCACCGGGCGCAGAAAGACGATGAATTCCAAGTCCGGGATGTCCACACCCGTGGTCAGCATATCGACGGAGACGACAACGGCTGGGTTGGGGCGATTGCGGAATTCGCGGATTCTTTGCAGGGGGCGGTCCACCGTCGGGCTACCAGTGATTTTCTGCACGAATGAATCGCCGCGGCCAAACACGTCGCGGGCGGTATTGACCAGCTGGTCGGCGTGCGAGGTGTGCGGCAGATCATTGGCCGCAAATACCAAGACTTTGGGGAACCGGCCATAGCGCTGTTCGTGCTCCAGCGCGTACTTTTTAATCTCCTCCAAGATTTTTCGGTTGGAATCCGGCGATGTGATGTCTTTTTCAACCTGGCTGCTGTCGAACTGGCGCTCGTCTTCCAGTTGGTCCATGGTTTCGGCGCCGGTCTGCGGGTTTATCAGCGCGACCTGTTCGCCTTCCTTCAGAAACATGCCGTGCATCCGAACATCGGAGTTAATCTTGACGATATCGTAATCGACGAGATACCCCTCGCGCACGGCGCGGTCGTATTCGTAGCGGTAAATAACGTCCTTGAAGTAGGCGGTGGTATGGGCTGCCGGCGTGGCCGTGAGCCCGATCTTGACAGCATCGAAGTGGTCAAGGGTCCTGCGCCAGACCGCGACCTCGGAAGAAGTATAACCGCGGTGACACTCGTCGGCAACAATCAAATCAAAGGCATGAATCGGAATGTCGGCCAGCTTTTCGGCGTCGTCATCAATTTCGTCATCACCATTTCCCCAGATCGCCTCGCGCCCAAAAAGGTTTATGGTCATACGCTGAATCGTTGAGAGCCGCCTTTGGGCGAGAGCGTGTAAACGGCCTTGCGGCCGTGGGCGATGCTGCCGATGAAGAACCGACGCAGGAGGCCCGCCCGGGTCAGTTCCAGCAGCCGCGTGTTGACCTGGGTAGTGGAGCCGAATCCCGCCACCAGTTTGGTCGTCTCGCGATCGATCACGCGCATGACAGCCAGTTCGGACAGCAGGTGGCGGTCTCGATCCTGCAGGATGATTCCTCGCCGCCTATTCCCAGTCATTGAGCACCTCCTCGGTCCGGCGGTTGGCCTGTTGCTGGCGCTGGCGGATCTCGGCTTCGATGTCCGTCCGCCGCCTGGCCCAGCGCGCCCGGCAACGGTTGTAAAGGTCGGCATAGTCACCGCCGAGGTCGGCCACATTGGGCACGAGTACTTCCTGGGGGCGATGACTGCCGCTCTTGACGACCATGCGCCGCTTGGGCAGGTTCTTCAGCAGTTCTGCAAGGCGTTTGCCGCCGTCGAGCGAGTTGGCCATCTTGTCGGCGTCGATGCTGGAAAGCTGAAAGAACGCGTGCGTGCCGACGGCCATGATGGCGGCGCGCATCTGCGCCGGGTACTGCTCTAGGAACTGGTTGGCGGAGACGACGCAGATGCCGAACTTGCGGGCCTCACTAAGCAGCGTGTCCAGGCCGGCATCATAGGCAACGAGGTTTTGGATCTCGTCGCAGTACAGCGTGAACAACTGCCGCCGCGCACGGGCGAACAGGGCGTTCTTAAGTTTGGTCAAAAGCAGGCTGCCGAGGGTCGAGGCCTGTTCGCCGAGCCGCCCCTTGTCGAGGTCGAGGATTACCCACCGGCCCCGGTCCATGGCCTCCAGCAGGGAAAACGTCGAGTGCGGCTGGCCCAGGATGTGGCGGAAACGCTGGTCCGTGGTAAAGCTCAAAACCTTGTTTAAGATGGCGTCGCGGTAGACTCCCTGCATGGCTTCGCTGCGGGTGTCAAAGCGGGTGCGGAAGTAATTGGAGACTTCGGTATTCTGTACGCGGTTCAGACACGCTGCCCGGAAGGCGGCATGGGTGAGCAGCGGCAGGATTTCCAGCAGGGTGAGGCCGTTGTCCGCCAGCACGTGCAGGGCATTGCGTAGCAGCTCTTCGGTCCTGGCCCCGAACGAATCCAAGTGCCAGCGCGCTTTGAGAATCTGCGCGAACTCGGCAAGCTGTACATAGCCTTGCTGGCCCGCCTGCGCTTCCAGCACGTTCAGCCCGACCGAGAATTCGGCGTCGCCGGGTTCGATGACGATCAGCTTTTCACTGAGGTCAACGCCCCGCTTGCGCTCCTCGGCCGCAATGAGCCGCAACAGGAACGGCATGGTGTCTCCGTGAAGATCGAAGAAGACGAAACCCTGACCGCGAGCAACATCCTGACCGGCCAGGTGGCGAAGGAAAAAGGACTTGCCCTGGCCTGTCTTGCCTAAAATGGCCAAATGCTCGGCGCGCTTACTTTGCGGAAGATGGGCGCGGCGTCGCAGTACCTCGCCGTCCATGACCTGGAAGCCGAGATCCAACCCGGAGCCCTGCTCGGCGGTCGATTTGTTGGAAGCCGCGAGCCTGTTCCAGACGGCGGCGATCAGTTTTTCAATCATGGTGTTTTTGGAGAAGGGATCGCTGGCGGACCAGCCACCACAGCAGGACCCAGAAATTCTTTGCGACCATCCCGCCCTGGCCCTTGTTGTTGCCTTGGATGCGGGCATAGATCGCCGCGCGGGAGACGCCCTCCTGTTCGGCAATGCTGGCGATGGACTGCGCTTGCAGGATCTTGCGCCAGGTCTCCCGTTCCAGCGCGTTCAGGTTGACGAACAGCCGTTGTTGGTCACAGAGGTCTGTCTGCTCGGCCGCCGGGTCCGGCGGTTCGGAAAGGCTTTGTGGAAAAAAGATCGCCGGTCTACCGTTGCGTCTTCCGCCGCCAGCGGATTGAACGGATCCGTGCAGGTCGCGGAAAACTCGGAATCGCAAGATCTGAAAATCGTCTTTCTGCATGAGGACTGGCTCGCAGCACCCAGCCTCTCGCAGGAAGGAAAATCAGGGAACTAGCATCCGGGGGTGAATTCGTAACGCTTTTGGCAACTACTTGAGCCGAAACGCATTCTGGTAAAGCGCCTTGCGGACCCAGATGGCCTCAAGCCCTCGGGACAAGCCCAGCTCCGGGGTGAGGGAGAGGAGTTTGGAAACCGTGGCTTGGTGGCCGAACCGCGCTGCCGTCGGCTGATTGACCGCCAGCAGTTCTCGTCCCCGTTGCCGGATGCGGCCATCGCCAGTCAGCAAGCCGCAGGCAGCGGCCCAGTGCCGCGTCATGGAGGTTTCCAGACTGCCGCTGGGGAATGTGTTTTCGGCCATCTCCATGACCCGGAGCGCTCCGTCCCAATCCGGTTTGCCGAGCAGGTTGATGTGCCGCGTCCCGGTCATGAGCGCCTGGGCTTCGCTCTCGCATTCCCCGAGTTTTCGCATCTGGCGCTCGGATTGCGCAAAGCTGGCCCTGGCTTCATCGTCGTACTTGGGGCCGAGCTGGAAGAAAGCCGCGCCGCGCTGGCGGTAGTAGTCCGAGCCAAGAGGCGCGCCGATGCTGTCGGATGCGGCGCGCATCAAATCCAGAATCTGGAGCGTAGCGGCGGACCTGGCAAGCAGAGTGTTCGCGTGCGCGGCAATCAGGGTCGATTTGATGTACTCGCGAACTTCTTCCTTGCTGCCCAATCGGTAGTGGGCGCTCTGGAGCAGCCAAAGCGACAAACTGGCGTGGCTGATGGCGGAACGGGTAAAACCGCTGTGGACCAAAAACCAGGAAATTCGCTGCTCCAGGACGCCCGCCAGGGCGATTCGCCGTGACTCCGACATGTGCCCGAGACGCTGCTTTAGCTGGCCCAGGCTTCGGGCACCCGCCAAAAACTGGTACTGCTTGCGGTGGTTTTCAAAGCGGGCGTTGCTCTCTTCCTCCAGCCAATCCACAGTCGGGCTCGGCTTGTCCGCCCGGCGCAGGATGTCCATGTGGGAACGGATGCCAATGCCGCGGTGCATCGCCGTAGACGGTACAAGGTCCAGATCCGGCAGAAAAGTTATCAGTGGGGGTTCCAATTGGCGCGACGCAAGGTATTTCAGCCGCCGGATATTCCCGGCGCTCGTGCCCAACAGCGCCGCCAGCCTGGGCGACGAGACGCCAACGCCCATGAGCCAATCGATGATGAAACGAAGTTCCAGTAGATCTGGGGTGAGGTCACTACTGCCGGAGATCTCCGCTTTGGCCATGCCTGTGTTCATCAGGCGCGCACTCGACTCAAACTGCGCCACCACCCTTTATTCTTGCTCGCGGAGCGATTGGCCTGCATCGGGTGCGGCGTCGAAATCGGCGATCAACAATTCGCTCGGCGGCATCTCGCCGTCGCCGGACTTTCGGAGGGACCATTGACGGGTCTGCAGGCGATGCTGGGCTGCCTGGAAACATTCGGGATCGAGTTCAAAACCGATGAAGTTGCGTCCGGTATTGAGGCAGGCAATGGCGGTAGTGCCCGATCCCATACAACTGTCCAACACCAACTCGCCGGGATTGGTGTAGGTTTTGATCAGGTATTCAAATAGTGCCAGGGGCTTTTGGGTGTGGTGGACGGTGTTGGACTCTGACGGCACATGCAGCACGCTGCGGGGATAGCGAAAACCGGGATTCTCTGACACCGCAGCGCGGAGGTGCCTGCCCGTGTTGGCATCAAAGCGAGCCTTGCGAGTGCTCTTGTACGGCTTGCCCTTTTCAAACTGCGGATGGTACGGCGGCGAGCGGTCGCAGAATACCAGGACATTCTCGTGCGCCCGCAGCGGCGCGCGCTTGGCATCCAGAAAGCCCGTGGCCCGCGACTTCTCCCAGATCCATTCGTAGCGAAGCCAGGGGAGGTTGCTCATGCCGAGCACCTTGTCAAAGGGGCACCGGGCAGTCAGAACGATTGCGCCTTTCGGTCTGATGACCCGTTTGTACTCGGCCCACAGCCGGTCTAAATCAATGATGGAGTCCCAGGCGTTCGCGGTGACGCCGTAAGGCGGGTCGGAAAGAATCATGTCCACGCTGCGCGCGGGAAGCAACTTCATGCCATCCAGGCTATCGGCGTGATAGACGCGGTTGGCCGCAAGTTCGGATTGTGGCAAGCCATGGGATTCATAATCGTTCATGAAAATGGAGCAAGTGAAGGATCTTGAAACGCAGTGCGTGGCGTGATTCGCGCCCAGCGGGGTTCTTGGGATGGCGAACTTGTCAGCCGCGCTTTTCTGGCTGCGCGGGAAGTTCATAATTGCTGATGAGCACCTCGCCGTACCGCTGTTTTGGTCGGCGCTGCGCCGTGTAGACGATCTGGATCGGCGTAATCAGCCAGCCGCCGAACAACCTTCGCACTTCCGGATGATCGTCTAAGGAAAGCAGAAAGCGGCCACAGATTTTGTGCAGGCGTTGTTCGAGCTGCGCGAAGTCCTCGTCGCTGAAATTGTAACGGTAAAGCTTCCGCCGCCAGTACGGCGGGTCCATGTAGAAGCAGGTGGTGGGACGGTCGTACCGTTCCAGGACCTCTTGGTAGGGTAAGGACTCGATCTGCACGCGCTGGAGGCGCTCGTGCGCTTTGGCAATGACGGTCGGCAGGCGCGCTGGGTTGAAATTGGGGGACTGCACCACGCCATAGTGGTAATGCTGCTTGACCACCAGACCGCCGAAGCAGTTCTTCTGCAGATAGAAAAATCGGCCGGCGCGCTGAATATCGGTCAGCGTGGTTGGGTCGGTTTTGGCGAGCAGATCAAACCACGAGCGGCTGGCCACGGTGTATTTCAAATACCGGATCAGTTCGGAATGGTGCCACTGGCAGACCCGCAGCAGGTTGACAATCTCCCCGTCCAGGTCATTGAGCACTTCAACCTCGGAGGGGCGCTTGTGAAAAAACACCTGGGCACCGCCGGCAAAGGGTTCCACGTAGGCAGTGTGCTCGGGCAGCAGCGAGATAATCTTGGCGGCGAGGCGATTCTTGCCGCCGATGTAGGCGAGGGGACCAACCATGGGATCGTGGGGTTAAAGGTTAAAGAGGCGTTCGACTTGGCAGTACAGGCCAAGCGCCAGCGCGTCCCTGATCAGCGGAGCTCCAAAGCTGCCGTTGACGCCGGGCCAGATTGCGGAAATGACCTGGCGCACTTGCTTTCGGAAACGCGGGTGTGGATGTCCGAACGATGCCAGCACGTCCAGCTTGGGTACCTCCCAGATGCCAATGCTCTGCTCAACCAGGACGTGAGAAATGATTTCCATCAGATCGCCCCGGAGAACCTCGGCCTCGCAAGGTATGGTTTCGAGGGCCGCCGTGCCCAGTGGGTACTTTTCCAGGATGCGACTGATAAAGGAGGCGGCGCTGCCGAGGGCCTTGTCGCTGTTGGAGGAAAGCTGGCGTACCTGGGGAGGCGCTGCCAAATGCTCGTCCTGCAGGATCGCGATGGCTACCGCCCGGCGTTCAATCCGGATCGCGGCCAAGCGCCGGATGGCGGGCCTGTCGCCGGTTCTGCCATCCAGCCGTTTCAGCTCCAGATGAAAGCTGCGGCCGGGATCAAGATGGGAACTGGCAGCTTTGGCGCGGCGGTAAGCCACCAGGAGCTGATCCTCCGAGTAATGGTCCAAGAGTTCGGCATAGTGGCGGGCCGCGGCTGCGTCATCAAGCTTTTGGGCCAATCGCAAAGCGAAATATTCGCGCTGATCGCTCGGTTGAAACTGGCCGTATCGGGCAGAGGAGGAACTCCGGGCTACCTGATCAAGAATGTTTGTCATGGGTTTTGGTATTAGAATGCCCGCTCAAAATAGGGTGGCTTGCTGAGGTGCGGCCAGCCGTTCCTCCTCTGCGCGGATCTTGTTGCGCAGCCCATCGTAAAGGGCCGGAAACAAGAACTCCACCGGCACACGCAGAATGATCCCGAGGCGCAGGGCATTGGCCAGTGACGGCGTGTGCTTGCCGCGCTCGTAGTCCGATAGGGCTGACGCGTCCTGGTGCCCCAACAGGTGGGCCACGTGCACGAGAGTGAAGCCCATCCTCCTTCGAAAATGATCCAGCGCGTTTTGATGTTGCTGTTTGTTTTGTCGCATAGTGACTTTTAGTTTTTAGTAAAGTCACTGTAGCAATTGTATTGGGGTTGCAAAGTAGGGAAAATTTGGCACAAGAGCCACTCTGAACTGCCCTCATGTGGATAACTTGTCAAAAAGCCGTCGTCGGCACTGGCGGTGAATGTGGCGGCGAACTTGCTTCATCCCGCGCAACCGACGCGGCACACGCAGGCTCCGGGCCTTTGTGCGGACACATTCAGCAGACTCACCCGCAAGGAGAGTCCGCATGAGTTCCGCCATGAATTCAAAGACAGCATTGAGCTTGAACATGAGGCAGATGGTGGCGCTGTCTGGACAAAAAGTAAAGACGGGAAAACTGGCTACCCTTGCCCTGACATGGCAAGAGTGCCAAATTTTCCCGTCTTGGCGACGGCGCAACGATCTCCTATGCTGACCTCCGTATGCCGAAATCGCACACCCCTACCAAACTGACCGTCATTTGGGAGACCGCCCCCAATCCCGACCCTCACGCCCTGCTGAAGGCGGTTGCCATCGTGTTCCACCGGCGGGTGCCGTTATCCACTCCGGCGGATTTGACATACACGGACAAAACGCTATTGTGTGAACGACCCGATGATTCTTAACCCTATTCTCCGAACATGCCCGAAGTTCCAAAAACCGGTCTGCGGATCGCCATTTACGCCCGCGTCTCTACCGAGGAGCAGCGGGAAGGGCAGACCATCGACTCCCAAGTCGCCGAGCTCGAGCGCTTTTGCCGCGAGAAGGGCTGGCTGATCGCCAGCATATATAAGGATGAGGGCTGGAGCGGCGGGATCATGGAACGGCCCGAACTCGATCGCCTGCGCGACGACGCGCAGAAAGCGGTCTTTGATGCTGTCCTGATCAACGACGTGGACCGGCTTGCTAGGGACGTGGCGCATCTGGGTGTGATCAAGCGGGATCTGGAACGAAAGGGAATCCAGGTGATGTTCCGCAAGCTGCCCACCGAGACGAGCCCGACGTACAACTTGATGGTGAACATTCTGGGTAGCTTCGCCGAATTCGAGCGGGAAATGATCTCCGACCGTACCCGGCGCGGGCGGCGCCACAAGGTTGAGGTGCGAAAGCTGTACCTCGGATCGAACACATCCTACGGCTACAAGTACACCCCGAAAGACCGCGTCACGGGCGTCGAGGGAGTTCTCGAAATCGTGCCTGACGAAGCCGCAGTGCTACGACAAATGTTCGAGTGGGTGGACGAAGAGGGCTTGTCTGCCAGGCGCGTAATGATGCGTCTCAACGAACTCAATATACCTCCCAGGAAACGTGCTTCAGCATGGGCCAAGTCCAGCGTGTTGCGGATTCTCCAGAATGAAATGTACGCCGGAACCTGGTACTACAACAAGTTCCAATGCTGCGAACCGCGCAATCCTACGACCAACTCCCGGTATCGCAAACGCAGCAAGTGTAGCCTCCGGAGGCGGCCCGCCAGCGAGTGGTTGCCGCTTGCGCTACCGGAGTCGCTTCGCATCGTTCCAAGGGAGCGGTGGCAGCGCGTGCAGCAACAGCTCGCTCGCAACTATGCGTTCTCGTCAAGGAATGAAAAGCACGCCTATCTACTCAAAGGGCTCATCCGGTGTGGCGGCTGCGGATCGCGCTACGTGGGCGACCCGTGCCATGGCAGGTTCTTCTACCGGTGTATCGCACGGTGCAAACAAGTCCCGAGCATTTCTGAATCGAAGCTGAGTGACGTGGTCAAGCACGCTGTCGGACGCATCATGACGGACCCGGACGTGATCCTGAAGCCACTGCGTCGTTTGGATTGTGCCGACGCGAATGAAGCGAAGACGCGCGTGGGCGCTGCCGAGCGGATTGAGCGGAATGCGCAACGCCTGTCTGCCGAGGAGCAACGGCTTCTGGATGGATACCGCACAGGTCTCATTTCGCCGGCGCAACTCGGTCAGCAACTCGAAAGGCTGAAGGCCGGGCGGGCAGCATTGGATCGCGAGCGTGCCGCACTAGCCCAACATCCTGAGGTTCCTACCGAACAAATTGCGACAGCCGTGGTTGACTATTGCGCGGAGGCGGCAAACAAACTTGCGAGCTTAACGGCTGATGGCTGGCGCGAACTCTTGCGCGCCCTTATCGAATCCGCTGTCTTTCACGGCAATCGCATCGTCATCCGCGGGCGCATTCCGCTCCAGATACCAGGTGCCTCAGGGCCGGAGATGACAATCGAGGCTCCCGTACCGCCCGGACCACCGGGGATTTTCCGGCCCACGCGTCCGACCGGGCGTACCCCGCAAAAGGGGGAGACCCTCTGACATTCCGCCACAGTGGCCGGATGTCAGAGGGTCGTCGTCTGGATTTGGGAGCCCAACCGAGCCCCGGCCGCCGGCTCTGGCGGTCATGTTATCAGAGGACCCCAATCTGTTGTGACCTCCGGGATGCCGCAACAGCTTTTTCATCTTGGCTATGCGGGGTGCTGTATTGCGACCACAATAATAGGACATTGTGGTCGCAATCCAGCAGCGTTCATGGCCAATATGGAAATCTTGCAGAAGCGCCTGGAGGCCACAAGAGATTGGACTGCCCTGATAACGTGACCGCCGGAGCTGGAGGCCGGGGGAAGGGCATGGGCGTCGCAATTCATCCTCTCAAATGGGACGCAGATCCAGCCAAGGTCTGCAGGAAAGAGACGATGCAGTAGTTTGGATTTACTGCAAGACTCTGACACTGACAAGGGTTCCAACGGGCAAAGCCATAACCGACGCTGCTGGCTGAGGCCTTCACGGTGCACGAGGAGGCCGGATCACTTAAGGAGACGGTGGCCTGCTGGGTGCCGACCGTGGCGGTAACAGAGGTGGGGGCGCAGGGAACGGTCGGGGCACTGGTGACGCTGTAGGTCAAGCTGGAAGGAGGTTGGGCAGGTGACGATGGCAGGTGACGAGGATTGGGATGTCACTGGGTTTGGGCTGAGTGTGTGGCCGTTTGGAACTACTCTGCTTAATTAAAGGTAAGCCGTTAAGCAGGGGAAAAAGTGACGAAGGTTGGGGGAGGGGGAGTTGCAATTAATGGAAGCGGACGCCACCGCGTATTTTTATGAGCGGAATGTCGGCTGAGCGGGTTTGCAGGGTACTGCCGGACAAAGCGTAGAAATATCGCGGGTAAAGTTGGTTGTTGTATTCGGTCTGTATCCAGCCGGCGGACAGGGCGGTGTTGGAAAGGCGAAACTCATCCAGCATGCCCGCCATGGGGCTGCTTTGAGCACCGGACGTCCAGCTGCCGCCGAGAATCCTTTGTACGGTGGCGACT
>Ga0187848_10000638_pt1 | contig 31411 bp, 22 predicted proteins | sample June2016WEW_4_40_FD_132424 | JGI IMG/M metagenome (GOLD analysis project Ga0187848, IMG submission 132424) | Peatland microbial communities from SPRUCE experiment site at the Marcell Experimental Forest, Minnesota, USA - June2016WEW_4_40 | ecosystem: Environmental > Terrestrial > Soil >... | reverse complement strand
GCTGTAGGAGATCTGCATGACCGAATCCAGGTCCTCCTGCCAGAAACGCGTGGAATCGCCGACCTTGCGGAAGGTGATTTTGCCGTCGCGCATCCAGCGGTAGAGGGTTGGCTCGCCCACATCCAGGTATTCGGCCGCTTCCCGGATCGAATACCACTTCATTTTCTTGGTATTTTCAGTGTTTTCCATAGGTGAATTTGTTCTATTTAACTGCATTGTACATCATTTGCTGTTATTTGCAACATCTTTCTTGCAATTTATATTATTTAATAGTATTAAAAGAAAGAGGGTTGAATCCAAAACCGGAATCACTTATGCTAAAGACACCATGCCGATAACGCTGGAACAAATCGTGGAAGAAACCCGCCATTGGCCGCCGGAGAAGGTCGGGGAATTAGTGGGCCGTTTGACTGAAGACCTGCGCCTCGCCGACCCGGAAGCCGAAGCGGCCTGGCAAACGGAAATCTCCCGCCGCGTCGAGGAAATTCAAACCGGCAAGGTTCAGGGCATCCCGGTTGAAGAATCCCTCGACCGCATCCGCAAAATCGCGGGGCTGTGAGACACGCGATTCATCCCGAAGCGGATGCCGAACTCCTCACCGCACCTGGGGAAACTGCCGGGCCAGGATGGTTTCGGCGGAGGCGGCGCAAAAATCGCCCGGAATGTTCTGGCCGGTGCTCAGAAAGCGGATGGGATAGTTCGTGCCCAGGACCAGGTTCCATATCTTTCCCCACCGGCTTTCCTCGTCCAGGTGGGTGATGATCAAATCCTCCACCGGCAGGACAGCGAAGGCCCGCACTTGCGCCATGATCACGGCCATGTCGTAGGCCCCGTTGAGGGCCAGATGGAGGCGCGGCTCGCCCAATTGCCGCAATTGACCCGCCAATTCCTCGATGGCCCCCGGCGCGCGCCAATCCACTCCCGGCAAATCAATGAAACCAATGTCTTCGGCAATTTGTTTGACACCGCTTCCCCAGGCCCGTTCGCTGGGCAGATGCAGAATTTCACAATAGACGGTCAGGGATTCCGCCATGTTCGCCGTCGTTCCGTCCAGACGCCACACCCGCGCCAGCCGCCCTTCCACCAGCGCCGCCTGGGTGAGCCATTTGCAAAGGCAGGTCGTTTTGCCCGATCCCGCCGGCCCGACCACGACATGCAGGCCATGGTCCGGGCAGGGTTGGCACGGCCGCCACGCCGCCGCCAGGAAGGCGCGGGCCAGGCCGATTTCCTCAGCCAGTGAAGGAGGCGGTTTATCTCCGTGCTGCGAGCGCACCTGGTCCAGAACGCGCTGCGCATGAAGCGGCAGCAGGCCGGTCTTTTGCAGCACCTCCCCGATGCGCCAGCCCCCGGAGTCCAACGGGGAAACGGGCGCGGTGTATTCCGGCAGAACGGCCGGGCCGGCCTCCGTTCTTCCGGCGGGCGCATTGACGTGTTGTTCGATTTGGTCCAGGCGTTGCCGGAATTCGGCCAGGGCATCGGAAAGGGGAGCCGTGGGCGCCGCTGCCGATTCCGGGCGATAAGCCAGCACCTCGATCATCGGCTTTTGCCAGAGGCGGGCCAGGCCGTGCGCGGGCAGCGGGCGGACGTTGAGCACCACCGCCTCCGGCCCCAACCTGGCGCGAATCTGCGCCACGGCCTCCTCGGCCGACGCGGCTACGAAAGCGATGGGTTCCATGTTCAAGCTCGGTTTCAGACTCTACCGGCAAAATTCCCCATTCCAAGTTCATTCCGCCGGCGATTGTGATTGCGCCGATGAAAGGCGTCACGAGCGGCAGAGCAACTCGGTCGAGGCAAGATTCGATTTCTTGGGAGAATTCCACGGCCCGGCGGCGTTTCTGCCTTTCCCGGCCAGTTCAAAGCCGACCGGTTGCTCAGGGCAAAATGTGCTTGGCTGGAAGAATTTTACAGGTCGGCTTGGTGCCAACATTGTTGACTGAATAACTGGTGTCGAACGTTTGGTTGGAATCAGCCGGGCAAGAAGGCAGCTCTCCGGCTGTTCCGCCGCCGATGTAAGGCTGGATGTCGCTGGCCGCTGGAGAGTCCGTTTTCTGTTTGTGATGTTCCAACGCCCATTCCGCCTTGGCGTTTTCAATGAGTCGGAGATTACTGATGCAATTATTTGCCAAATCTGGGTCCGCGTGCCGCGGACGCGTGACCGTAACTAATAGCGCGATGAGCACAATCAGCACAACCACGATGCACATTTCAATCACCGTAAATCCGCCCATTGTGCTGTTTTTGCGCGTCATATCTGATTTGGACACCGTCGCTTCCCGCCAGTTCAAAGTCAAACCCAACTCCACACTGCCGCGCCCACGAATGCCCATGGAACCCATGCGCTTAAGTCAGGGACGGCGGAACGGCGACGCGTCCACCACGCTGAGTCCGGCCACGCGTTGAAATTCCCCCGCATTGAGAGTGGCGACTTCATGCCCGAAGGCAAGGCCGGCGGCGGCGATTTGCAGGTCGTGCGCTCCAATCATCAAGCCCCGAACCTCCAGGTCCGCCCAGATGCGCGCATGGAACCGGGCCTGCGCCAGATCGAAGTTTTGCACGAAGATGGAAGCCAGGATCTGCTCGACGTGTTGCTGGCGCCGCGCCCGCCGGGAAGCGTCCTGCGCCCGTTCGACCCCGTGAAGCAATTCAGAAGCGGTAATGGCCGTGATGAGCGGTTGGGGCGCGGGAAACTGGAGGAGAAAGCCGGGCAAATCGAACCTCCCGCGTTCCTCGGCAATCAGGATCGAAGTGTCCAGGATCAGTCCCATGCCGGCTGGACGGATGGCAGCGTGGCGCGCCCAAGTTCAAGGTCGTCGGCAAAGGCGCTGGCTTCATCCACCGGCAATTTTTCCAACTCCCGCCAGCGCGCGGCCAACTCGGCGCAGGTTTGGGCGACGCCCGGCACGGGGTTGAGCGTAGCTACCGGCCTGCCTTCCCGGGTGAGCACCGCCGGCTCGCCCTTGCGCTCAACCTCTTCAACCACGCTTAGAAAATTCTTGGCGGCCTCGGTCACTGAAATGGCGGTTTGGCTCATCACCTGCAAGTTAGCAGCCACCCGGCATCTTGTAAAGATGATTTGCCCGCCCCGCCAGCCCTGAGTGACGATTACGCGGCGATTTGGATTGCCAGTTGGCGGCAATTCTTTAGCATCGCCAGTCATCAACCCGTGAGAACGGAACAAGGATATGAAAACCTACAATATTGCAGTCATCGGCGGCGACGGCACCGGACCGGAGGTGGTGCGCGAGGCGGTCAAGGTTCTGGATGCCGCCAGCCGGAAATTCAAACTTAAACTCAACTACACCTCCTACGACTTGGGCGGCGAGCGTTATTTGCGCACCAAGGAAGCGCTGCCGGACAGCGTGGTGGAGGAGTTGCGCCAGTTCCCCGCCATCCTCCTCGGCGCCATCGGCCATCCCGGCGTCAAGCCGGGCATCCTGGAAAAGGGAATTCTGCTCCGCCTCCGCTTCGAGCTGGAACAGTACATCAATTTGCGCCCCGTCAAACTTTACGACCAGCGCTTCTGCCCGCTCAAAGACAAGACGCCGCAAGACATTGATTTTGTCGTGGTCCGCGAAAACAACGAGGGGCTTTACACCGGCTCGGGCGGATTTGTTTTCAAAGGCACCCCGCATGAAATTGCCATTCAGGAAAGCGTCAACACCCGCCGGGGGGTGGAGCGCTGCCTTCGTTTCGCCTTTGAATTGGCCGGCCAGCGCCGCGGCGGCCAGCCGTGGGCCGGCCTCAAGCCGGAAGACCTCAAGGCCGGGAAAAAAGCCCAGCTCACCCTCTCCGGCAAAACCAACGTCCTGACCTACGCCTTCGATCTCTGGGAGCGCGCCTTTCACGAGGTCGGCGCCAGGGATTTTCCCGCCATCAAGCGCGATTACGCCCATGTGGATGCGACGACGATGTGGTTTGTCAAGAATCCGGAGTGGTTCGATGTCATTGTCACGGACAATATGTTTGGCGACATTATTACCGACCTGGGGGCCATGTTGCAGGGCGGGATGGGGATTGCCGCCGGCGGCAACATCAATCCGCAAGGGGCCAGCATGTTCGAACCCATCGGCGGCAGCGCCCCCAAATATACCGGGCTGGGCGTGATCAATCCCCTGGCCGCCATCTGCGCCGGGCAGATGATGCTGGCTTTCCTGGGCGAGCACCCGGCGGCGCAAGCCATTGAGGCGGCGGTGATCAAAGTCACCCGCGAGAAAGTCAAAAGCCTGGCGGCGGGGAAGATGGGTTACACCACCTCGCAAGTGGGTGATTTGGTGGCGGAGGCCCTGTAATCCCGGCCAAGGCGGTAGTCACGGGCGGTAGGGCGGGCAGTCCTCTGCCCGCCGTCGGGCATTGGCACAGGAATCAACATCGCACTACCGTTGTGCGGCGGGCAGAGGACTGCCCGCCCTACCTTTCCGGACCGGCCCGCGCTAGGAACGAACTTTCTTGACAAACCGCGCCATCCGTTCGACCGCGACTTCAATGCGATCCAGCGCGGTGGCAAAACAGCAGCGCAGATAGCCTTCCCCCGTCGGGCCGAAGGCGCTGCCGGGCACGCACGCCACTTTTTCCGCCTCGAGCAATTGGCGCGCGAAGTCCTTTGAACTCAGCCCGGTGGATTGGATGCAGGGAAAGGCGTAAAAGGAACCGCGCGGCAGATGGCAGGGCAGCCCCATTTCGTTGAAGGCGCCGACGATAAGATTCCGGCGGCCGCGGTACTGCTCCCGCATTTCCAGAGTGTCGGCTTCGCCGTGTTGAATGGCTTCCAAGGCCGCTTCCTGGCTGATGATGCTGGCGCAAAGCATGGAATACTGATGAATGCGCATCATCGCGTCAATAATCGCCGCCGGGCCGCAGGCGTAGCCGATGCGAAAGCCCGTCATGGCGTAGGCCTTGGAAAAACCGTGCAGGAAAACCGTCCGCTCTTTCATGCCGGGCAGCGCGGCGATGCTGACGTGTTCGCCTTCAAAGGTCAGTTCGGAATAAATTTCGTCGGTGATGACCACCAGGTTGTGCCGCCGGACCAACCGGGCGATTTTTTCCAGCTCGCCCCGCTCCATCGTTCCGCCCGTCGGGTTGGTCGGGAAATTCAACACCAGCGCCTTGCTTTTGGGCGTGACCGCCTTTTCGATGGCCGCCGCCGTCACGGAAAAGGCGTCTTCCGGGCGGCAGGAAACCGCCACCGGCACGCCGTGGGCCAGGGCGATGCCGGGGGCATAGCTGACGTAACAGGGTTCGTGATAGATCACCTCGTCGCCGGGATTGATCAGGGCGCGGAAGGCCAGGTCCATCGCCTCGCTCACCCCCACGGCGATGAGGATTTCCAGCGCCGGGTCGTAGCCCGCCTTGAAATGTTTGTTGACGCTCGTGGCGATCGCCTCCCGGAGGGAGAGCAGGCCCAGGTTGGAGGTGTATCCGGTCCGGCCCCGTTCCAGCGCGTAAATGGCCGCCTCCCGAATGTGCCAGGGAGTGACAAAATCCGGCTCCCCCACCCCGAGCGAGATGACATCCTTCATGCTTTGCACGATGTCAAAAAAATCGCGGATGCCCGACCGCGGGATGGCCGACACCGTCTGCGAGATGAACTTTTGGGATTCGAATTCCACGGAGTCAGTGTAGCGGCGGTCTGTGACCGCCGCATTATTATTCTTCGGAAAATCGCCTCCCAATCTTTGATTTGCGGCGGTCACAGACCGCCGCTACACCATGATGCTTCTGCTCAGGCGGCGGCCTGATCGGGTTTGCGCCGCAGCAACGGCTTGGTCTCCCCCAAGACCACCGGCCGCGTGATCTTGATCCCCGCGATGTCGTCGCTCGACGGCGACTCGAACATGACATCCAGCATCAACTTTTCCAGCAAGCTGCGCAGCGCCCGCGCCCCGGTCCCTTTTTTCATGGCCTGCGCCGCCAGTTCCCGCACCGCGTCCTCGGTGAATTCCAGCTCGATGCCCTCCATCGCCATCAGTTTGGCGTACTGCCGGATCAGGGCGTTTTTCGTTTCCGTGAGGATGCAAACCAGTTGCTCCTCCGTCAACTCCTCCAGCACCGTGGTCATGGGCAGACGGCCCACAAATTCGGGGATGAAGCCAAACGCGATCAAATCCTCCGGCTCCACATATTGCAAAACCTTGTCCCGGTCCACCGAGGTGATTTTGTGCCCCTGTTCCACCGCCCCAAAGCCCATCACCCGGTTGCCCAGCCGCCGTTGAATAATCTTCTCCAGCCCGATGAACGCCCCGCCGCAGACGAACAATATCCCGCTGGTGTCCACCCGGATGTACTCCTGCTGCGGATGCTTGCGCCCGCCCTGCGGCGGCACGTTGCAGACCGTGCCTTCCAGGATCTTGAGCAGCGCCTGCTGCACGCCCTCGCCCGACACGTCGCGCGTGATCGAAACGTTTTCCGTCTTGCGCGCGATCTTGTCTATCTCGTCAATATAGACGATCCCCATCTGCGCCCGTTTCACATCGTAGTCGGCGTTCTGGAGCAGGCGCAAAATAATGTTCTCCACGTCCTCGCCCACGTAGCCCGCTTCGGTCAGGGTGGTGGCATCGGCGATGGCGAAGGGCACGTCGAGGATTTTGGCCAGGGTGCGGGCCAGCAGCGTTTTGCCCGAGCCGGTCGGGCCGATCAACAGAATGTTCGTTTTCTCAATCTCGACCTCCGCGTGCCGGGCCGCGCCAATTTCATCGCCCCCTCTTTCCGCCTCCACGGGCGGATTTTGCATGATCCGCTTGAAGTGATTATGCACCGCCACCGCCAGCGTTTTCTTGGCGTGATCCTGGCCCACGCAATGCCGGTCCAGGTGTGCTTTGATTTCGTGCGGTTTGGGCGGACTGAATTTGGAAGCGGTTTTGCGGCTGTCCGCCGAAAGCTCCTTGTCCAGCACGCTCTTGCACAGCGTGATGCAATTGTCGCAGATAAAGACGCCGGGGCCGGCAATCAGCTTTTTGACCTCCGCGTGCGGTTTCCCGCAGAAACTACATTGCGTGAAGTTGTTGGGGCGCGCCATATCGGAATCTACGGTATGATGGCATTTGTTTTTCCATCCGTCAAACCCGGAATCTCCTTGCGCGACTTCACCACTTCATCCACCAGCCCGTACTCCTTGGCCTCGACGGCCGTCATAAAATTATCCCGGTCGCAGTCCTTTTCCACCTGTTCAAACGCCTTGCCCGTGTGTTTGGCGATGATGGAATTGAGCCGGTGCTTGAGCTTGAGCATGTACTTGACCCGGATTTCCACGTCGCTGGCCGCCCCTTCCGCCCCGCCCAGCACCTGGTGAATCATGATGTTGGAATTGGGCAGCGCGAACCGTTTGCCTTTCGTGCCCCCGCACAGCAGGATCGCCCCCATGCTCGCCGCCTGCCCGATGCAATAGGTGTTCACGTCGCAGGTCAAAAACTGCATCGTATCATACACCGCCAGCCCGGCCGTCACGCTGCCCCCGGGCGAGTTGAGGTAAAGATGGATGTCCTTCTTCGGATCGTCCATTTGCAGAAAGAGCAACTGGGCAATAATCAAGTTGGCCACCATGTCCTCCAGGGCCGTTCCCAAAAACACAATCCGGTCCCGCAGCAACCGCGAATAGATGTCATAGCCGCGTTCCCCGCGGCCCGTTTGCTCGACCACCATCGGCACCAGAAAATTATCCATAAGTTTCACAAGTAATGATGCTGCAAACTACCGGACGCCGGCCCCCGCGTCAAGGCGGGGAATTGCGGATTGTTCACCCTCCCCCTCATAATCATAATCCTAATCCTAATCTTAATCCCGCCTTCATCCTTCATCCTCCAGCCTTTCGCCTTCATCCTTCATCCTTCCGCCTTCCGCCTTCATCCTTCCGCCTTCCGCCTTCATCCTTCATCCTTCATCCTTCATCCTTCCGCCTTCAGCCTTTCCCAGCCGTCTTCCCTGCAAAACCGGTGCGGTCAGAATTGCAGCGTGCGCGCTGTGCGCGCATTCCCAGGCCATTCCCCATCCCACATGCCCCATTTCCCCGGGACCATCTCGACACTGCCACCATGCGATTTGTCAATTCCCTCGCCCCACGAAGCTGGGCAACCGGGTGTAGCGTCGAGCCTGCGGCTCGAAAGAATTCCCTCGCCCCACGAAGTGGGGAGAGGGCCAGGGTGAGGGGTTTCATCCATCGAATGCTGGAGGTATCAAGTTGCGCCCGTTTGCCTCTCGACAGCCCGACGGGCATTGACGCTGATAATTTTCACGCGCACACTCCTCAGCCATGCCGATCAGTTGGAACGAAATCCGCCACAACGCCATCCGCTTTTCCAATCAATGGGCCGGCGCCAAAAGCGAGAGCGCCGAAAAGCAGACCTTCTGGAACGAGTTTTTTGAAGTCTTCGGCCTCAAACGCCGCCTCGTGGCCACCTTCGAGGAGCCGGTCAAGAAAATCGCCGGCCAGTACGGCTACATTGACCTCCTGTGGCCGGGCAGGCTCCTCGTCGAGCACAAATCCTTCGGCCAAAATCTCGGCAAAGCCGAATCCCAGGCCTTCGATTACGTGCGCCAGCTTGCCAACGAAAATCGGCTCGACGAAATCCCGCGCTACATCATCGTCTCCGATTTTGCCCGGATCGCCTTGCACGATCTTGAGCCGGAAGAACACCGCGACCTGCCTTTGTTCGACAAAAAGCGCGGCGTCACGCACGAATTCCCGCTCGCCGAGTTCCACCGCCACATCCATGAGTTCGCCTTCATTCCAGGCTACAAGCAGCACACCTTCAAGGAGCAGGACCCCATCAACATCGAAGCCGTCCAGATCATGGGCGAGCTTCACGACGCCCTCGAATTCGGAGGCTACACCGGCCACGACCTGCAACGCTTTCTTGTCCGCATCCTCTTCTGCCTCTTCGCCCAGAACACCGGCATTTTCGAGCCTGAATCCTTCCGCCTTTTCATCGAAAACCGCACCGCCCCGGACGGCTCGGATTTGGGCGAAAAGCTCGCCCGGCTCTTTGAAGTCCTCAACACACCGCCGGAGAAGAGCCAGAAGAACCTCGATGAAACGCTGGCGGCATTCCCTTACGTCAATGGCGAGCTGTTCAGCGAACACTTGGGCTTCGCCGACTTCAACAGGGACATGCGCAATGCCCTGCTCGCCTGCACGCGCAAGGATTGGTCGCGCATTTCGCCCGCCATTTTCGGCTCGCTCTTTCAATCCATCATGGATGACAAGCAACGCCGCCAGATCGGAGCGCACTACACCAGCGAGCGCGACATCCTCAAAGTCATCCGCTCGCTGTTCCTGGACGACCTCCGCGCCGAATTTGAGAACCGCAAGGCTGACCGCTCCACCGGACGCCGCGCGCGGCTGGAGGAATTCCATCAAAAACTTTGCAAGCTGCGTTTCCTCGACCCGGCTTGCGGCTGCGGAAACTTTCTCGTCATTGGCTATCGCGAACTCCGCGAACTTGAACTCGAAACGCTCAAGGAGATTTTCGGCAAACAAACCGAGCTCACGCTTGATGAAATCACCAAACTCTCGCAGGTTGACGTTGACCAGTTCTACGGCATCGAAATTGGCGAATGGCCGGTACGCATTGCCGAAGTCGCGCTCTGGCTGATGGACCACCAGATGAACCTAAAAGTGTCCGACGCCTTCGGCCAGCTTTATCAACGCCTGCCGCTCAAAAAATCGCCTACAATCGTTTGTGGCAACGCGCTTCGGCTCGACTGGAAAACAATTCTGCCGCCGAAAAGATGCAGCTACGTCCTCGGCAATCCGCGGGATCTTCGGGCAATGCTGGATTCCTTTGTCGCCCCCTCGTTGTGCGCCTTTTGCGGCATTCCAGCCCCATTCCAATTAAGGTAAATTAAGGCAAATTAAGCCAAATTAAGCCAAAAAAATAAGTTTTATGTCTCGAAATGGCAAAAATCGGCCAACCGTCCCCAATTCGCGGACCAAAACCAGCACCACCACTCCATCACTCCACCACTCCACGCGGCGTTCGCGATTCAAAGCCGCCGCCGGTTAATTTGAGTCAATGTGAGTCAGTATGAGTCAATATGAGTTAATTCGACTTAATTCCACTTCCCGGCCCCCCCGGGGGGACCCCATGCCTCCAACCTCATTTATCATCCGAATGCTCAAATTTTTATCGCCCCATCGCTTCAGCGGCGGCGGACGCCCGATGCGCTGACGCATTCCATTCATCATTTATGCTTTATACTTCATAATTGATAATTTCCCTCGACAGCCGCGGCGGCTTGGAGGCAAACTGGCCGGCACATTGCCAGCTCAACACAACACTCCCATGAAAAGAACGATCCTTCATTCTCTGAAATTTGCCGCGGTTCTAACCGCCCTGCTTTCCAGCCCGGCCGTCCCGGCCCAAAATGCGGCGGCCACTTCCGCCAATGCCGAGGAGGCCATCATTCTCACGCCCAAACCGCCGCCCACGCCGCGCATCAACGGCGCCAGGGTGTTTGGCGTCCGCCCCGGCCATCCCTTCCTCTTCACCGTCGCCGCCACCGGCGACCGTCCCATGACTTTCAGCGCCAAAGGATTGCCCGCGGGACTGACGCTGGACACCGCGACGGGACACATTACCGGCGTCGTCAGCAAGACCGGCACGTATAATGTGCGGCTCGGCGCGAAAAACGCCCTGGGATCCACCAACAGCGAGTTCAAGATCCTTTGCGGCTCTGAGGTCGGTCTCACCCCGGCCCTGGGCTGGAACAGTTGGAATTGCTTTGCCGGCGCGGTCACCCAGGAACGCGTCAAAGCGGCGGCGGACGCCATGGTTTCCAGCGGCCTCATCAACCACGGCTGGACCTATATCAACATTGATGATTACTGGGAAAAGAACAACGGGCGCGCGCGCACCGATCCCACCCTGGGCGGGGTCGGACGGGACGAGAGCGGAAAGATCGTGCCCAACCTGCGCTTCCCGGATATGAAGGGCCTGACCGACTATATTCACAGTCTTGGTTTGAAGGCGGGGCTTTATTCGGGACCCGGCCCGACCACCTGCGGCGGCTGCATCGCCAGTTACCAGCACGAGGAGCAGGACGCCCAGAGTTATGCCGACTGGGGCTTTGACTACTTGAAATATGACTGGTGCAGTTACTCGCAAGTGGCGCCGGTCAGCACCAACAGCACCAACACCACCCGCCGTCGCGGCGCTAATGATTTCGATCTCCCCACCCTGAAAAAGCCGTATCAAGTAATGCGGGCGGCGCTGGACAAAGTGCCCCGCGACATCATGTTCAGCCTCTGCCAGTACGGCTGGGGAAAAGTTTGGGAATGGGGCGCGGACCCATCCATCCGCGGCAACAGTTGGCGCACCACGGGCGACATCACCGACACTTGGCGCAGCCTGTCCAGCATCGGCTTCAGCCAGTTCGGCCACGAGAAATTTGCCGGCCCCGGCCACTTCAATGACCCGGACATGATGATCGTCGGCAAAGTGGGTTGGGGACCGCAACTGCACCCGACGCGCCTGACGCCCAACGAGCAGTATATCCACATCAGCTTGTGGGCCTTGCTGACCGGGCCGCTTTTGATCGGTTGCGACATGACGGCGATGGATGATTTTACCCTGAGCCTGTTGAGCAATGACGAAGTTTTGGCGGTCAGCCAGGACCCGCTGGGACGGCAAGCCGGACGAGTGGTCAAGAACGGCAATTTGGAAATTTGGGCCAAGCCCATGTCGGATGGCTCAAAAGCCGTCGGGCTTTTTAACCGCAACGATACCGACACCAATATCGTCGCCAAGTGGTCCGACTTGGGCCTCAGCGGCAAACGCATGGTGCGCGATCTTTGGCGGCAGCAGGATCTTGGAATGTTCGCCGGCCAGTTCCAGACCCTGGTGCCGCATCATGGGGTCGTGCTGGTTAAAGTGGAGGCCATTCCGCCGAGCGCCCGCCAATTGCAAGCAGCCTGGCATGGCCCTGAATAACGCTGGATTCGTTCGCGGCGGGCAGCGGGACGGTCCGCCCTGCCAGGAACGGCCCAGGCAACCTGGGCAAAGTCTATCGGACAGGTAAGTCGTTCAAATCAACTTGCGTGGGCCGGGCGGAGAGGGGTATCACCCAGGCGCCGCGCTCCTGCGCCGGAGCCAGGCCGCCAGCCGGATGAAAGCCGGCCACGCCGGCCACTTTGGCCGGCTGTTCGAGGCGCAGGCGCGCCAGGGGCGTATAGGGGTCCGCCGGGGAAAGCTCGGCGCGGACCGCGTGAGTTTTAGTATTGACGGAAACCGACTCAAAGGCGCCGGCGTCCAGGGTCAGCCAGAGGCCCAGCGGCGCCGCGTAGAACCTCATGCGGAAGGCGTCCAGCGGCGTGACCGTCACCCAGTCGCCGCTGGTTTTCAGGTTGCCCCCAAAGGCCTGCCAGCCGACATCAGGATGATTGACAAGGTAGGTCCCGGTGTTGATGGCCAGGCTGAAAAGATTCGGGCCGCAGTCGCCGGTATAGGTGTCCCACTTGAGGATGGCGGGATTGGCGTGAAAGGCGGCGGAAGGAAACCCGTCCTGATCAATGCAGGCCAGGGCGCCCATCAAGCCGCCGTAACCGACGTACAACAAATGGAGGTCCTCCGGATGGGTGCGGAAGGCGGACAGGACCGGGACGGCGTTGATGCCCGAGCCGTAATGATGGATCTGGCGCTCCTGTTGTCCAGGCGGCGCGGCGCCATAGTAGAAATCCCAGTAGCGGCGGGCGTTGCCGTTGTAGGCCCAGCTTGGCACGGCGGGCATGTAGCCAAGAATCGAGTCCAGGCAAAGCTGGGTTTTTTCATGGAAACCGAAATACTCCGTCCAGGCATAGACTTCCGGCTGGCCGGTGGAGTCCCAGCCTTGTTCGCTGTCGAATGGATAAGGCTCGGTGTTCCAGAGGTCCGCGCGCACCTTCATGGCCCGCTCCACTTCGTCCGCTTTTTCCGTCCATCCTTCCCGTTTCAAATCCTGCAGCAGCAGAACAAAAACGTCGCCTTCCATCAGGCCCACCTCGAGGTAATTCACCGGCGTATGGGTGAGAGAATAGACAGTTTGATAGGCCTGATCCAGATACCAATCCCACGGGTGATGGGTCACCAGTCCCGGGTGGTTGCGGGCCAGGCGGTAGAGGGACCAATACGCCGCCACGACGTGCGGATAGTTGTAGGCGCGGGGACGATCCTGCCCTCCGGTGAGCGCGCGCTGTTTATTCCATTTGGTCCAGTCTGTCGTGCTGAAACGGTTGGTGTAATAATTGGTGATTTCATCCGGCTGGTAATAAAACATGCTGTTGACAACGGTGTATTTCCTGGGGCCGTCCTTGTATTGGATGCCGCCCCAGAGAACGCCATCAATGAATTGTTCTTCCTTCTCCACCTCCTCCTTGACCGGCTCGCCAAATTCCTTCATGCAGGCGGACACCCATCCTCCCGACCCGCCCTCGTCCTGCAAACCGGCCTTCCAAGTCAGGCTGTCCTGCAACACCATCCGGTCATGGCCGCGATCATAAGTCATCACCAACGGAGCGCGGTGGAAGAGATCGTTGGTATCGGTGTACCAATCCTTGGTAAACAGAAAATGGCCCATGTCCGCCAGGGCTTGCGCCTCCGGCTTGATGACATCGTAACTGATCGTCTGCACCAGCCCGTCGCCGTATTCAATCCGCATATTGCAGCGTCCCCACGTTTTGCCGTGCAGCGTGTAACCGGCCCAGCCGTCTTTGGCGGGCCCATTATTCTGGACTTCAATGGCCCCTGCCGGCTCGGCGGCAATAGACTTGACATCCTTGGAATACTTGAGGAAAAGCCGGCCATCCATCCCCATCGGGAGGATGTAGCCCGGGATGCCAAGGGCCGCAGGCCGGTTGTTTGCGATCAGTGTTTTGGTGATGTCCCGAATTTCGGGCGCGACGAGGAACCCAAGCCCGAACGTCCTGGTGGCGCCGGGCGCGAGCGTTTCCGATGTGGGCGTGTTCCACGGTTTAAGGGTCTTCCAGTCAGTGGCGGCATAGTCCGCGCTCATCCCGTGAGTATTTACCCAGCGGTCTCCTTCGGTTTTCCACTCATTTTCGGCGTAGGCGGCGCTATGTGCCATCCATTCATAAAACGCTTCAAAGGTTTGGGTGGTTGGGGTCAGGTCGCCGATCTTGTCGCTTTGCAAAGGCTCGTAAGCCTCCAGCGGCGTTTTGCCTGCGGGAACCACGACCAGCGCCGGCCCATGCCCGTTGAGACGGGTCACCTGCACATAACCGCCGTCCAGACCGATGGCCGGATCGGAAAAGGCGGACATGGACTGCACTCTGCCCTTGTTGCCGTTGTAACCCGCGTTGTTATTGAAAATCAGCGGAATGCCCAGCGCGCCGATTTCCACGGGAACATCCAACTTATTCTTGACATCAAATCTCAGGACGAGCCGGTCCTTCTCCACCGTCCAGGTGCGGATGACCTGGAAGGGGCAGGCGTCGGGCAGGGTGGCGGAGAGGTCGGCCGCCGCCAGGGCGGGGGCGGTCACCGGCAGGGCTGCGACCGGCTGGCGGGCCGCGGCAGTGGAATAATTGGCCCAGGCCTCGGCCTGGTTGGTGCGCAGCCGAAAGGTCAGGTCGCCGATGTGATAAAAGCGGTTGGCCTGCCGGGCTTGCAGTTGGTCGGCGGGAGTGAAATCGAATCCATCCGCATTTTTGGGCTGCAAGGCCGCCAGCGTCTGCGAATCCTTGACCAGCTTGATTTTGAAGTCCGGCGTCTCCAGTTCGATGTAGCCGTTGGTCAGGCCCAAGGTGGGAGGCCCGCCGCCGCCGCGGCGTTGGGCTTCAGCCAGCCGGGAGGAGGTGAACAAAAGGCCAATGACGCAGAGGCAGAAGACCCAGCGGATGTTTTTTGGCATGAATTGGTTCATAAAAATGTGGTGGGGTGACCCGCGGGTCTTGAGTGCGCCGTACCGCCGCGCGGTTTGTGGCGGAAACAGCGACCTCAGGCTGCGGTCAAGTCGGCCTCGATCGGGTTGCCCTTTTTGAAGCGGCTGACACCCATGATACTGAATCCGATGACATGACCTTGCGCGTCCAAACGTTCCATGACGGCGTCATGGGCGGTTTGTTTCATATAGCCTGCGGCTTCTGAGAAGCGCACCTCCAGGAAATCGGCCTCGGCATCGAACCAGACTTTTATTTTTTCGGCCATAATTCTTCTCCAGCTTTCGGCGTGTCGGTCAGGTAGGCCGTGACGACAAACGCATCATTCTCCAAGTATTTAACCACAACGCAGAGCCAATTGCCACCGCTCAATGTGCGTGCGTAAAACTCATAAAACAAACGCACCGCGGCATCCGAAAGGGAGCGGCGCACCAACTGCGGCTCTCGCAGCACATGCACAATCTCGGCGGCCATGCCAATCATTTCCGGGTGTTCCAAAATATGCGCCAACCGCTCCGCCGTCAGCCGCACCTTTTGCCCGAAACAATCTTCCAACTCTTTCATTCAGGCCGGCCGCTTCCGGCGTCGTTGGCGCCACGGTATTCCATGCCATTCAGAGTTTCAATTGGCGGCATTGACGGGGTCCTTTTCGCCGGCGTTCCGGTTGGGCGGTAATTTGCCGAGCAAATTTTGCACGAGGAAATCCTGGGTCCGCCGCTGCGTGACGCGGCTGGCGGCGCCGTGGTCGGCGCCCGGGACTTCCAAAAAGTCGAAGTCCTTGCCCGCTTTGATGAGGGCGTCCACCAGGCGCAGGGTGGATTCCGGGGGCACATTGGAGTCCATTTCGCCGACGATGAGGAAGAGTTTGGCGCCGAGCTTGGCGGCGTTGTCTATGTTGGAGGATTTGGAATACCAATTGTCGTCGTCTTTGCTCCAGATTTTGTCGGGCGGCAGGTAGCCCATCCATTGCTCGTTCCAGGAGGCTTTGTCCAGCCGGTTGTCGTGGCAGCCGGAATTGGCCACCGCCGCCTTGTAAAACTCCGGATGAAAAATCACCGCCGCCGCCGCGTTCTGGCCGCCGGCGGAGGTGCCGAATATGCCCACGCGGTTGGTGTCCATATATGGATATTTTTCGGCGGCCGCCTTGATCCAGGCAATGCGGTCGGGGAAGCCGCCGTCGCCGAGGTTGTGCCAGCAGACATCGTGGAAGGCTTTGGAGCGGTTGGCGGTGCCCATGGCGTCGCACTGCACGACGATGAACCCCAACGCCCCATAGCCGGCCCCGCGCCCGCCGCCGGCGCTGAACGATTTGGGCACGTAGGAATCCTGCGGCCCATTGTAGATGTTTTCCAGGACGGGATATTTCTTGTTGGGATCCAAGTCGGCCGGGCGGGTGATGATGCCCCAGATGTCAGTGACGCCGTCCCGGCCCTTGGCGCGGAAAACCTCGGGCGTCTTGAAGCCGCGCTCAGTCAGTTCGGTGATGTCCGATTCCTCCAGCTTGCAGACGAGCTTGCCGTCGGAGACGCGGCGCAGTTCGTTGACGGGCGGCATGTCCACGCGGCTGTAGGTGTCAATAATGTATTTCTTGTCCGGCGAATGGACGATGCTGTGGTTGCCGTTGCCGTCAGTCAGCATGACCAGGCCGGTGCCGTCGAAGTTGACGCGGCCATAGTTGATGAAATAAGGGTCCTGGTCCGGATACATGCCGCTGGCGGCGAACCAAATCTGGCGATTGGTTTCGTCAACGCTGGTGATGCCGCGGATGATCCACTGGCCTTTGGTGACTTGTTTGTTTTCGCCGGTCTTCGGGTCAATCAGGTAAATATGCCGCCAACCGTCCTTTTCGGATTGGTGGAGGATTTCGTCGGTCTGTTCCAAATACCAGAAGATGGTGAAGCCATAGCGCTGCGGGCCTTCGGTATGCGCGGTCCAGATGAAGGTCTTGGTCTGCTCGTCCACCAGGTTGCGCACGGAGCCGGTGCGGGCGTCCACTTCGATGAGTCTCATGCGCTGATGGCCGCGGTCCTCCAACTGATAGGTGAAATGAGAACGGTCCAGGCTCCAATGGATTTGGGGCGTTTCGTATTCGTGCTCGAACTTGTCCACCTGCGGCTTGATGAGCTTGTGGCTGGCCACATCGAAGATGCTCAATTCGTAGGTGGTGAACTTATCACCTGCCTGGGCATAGGGCCGCGAGCGTTCCACCGCGCGGCCTCCATTGGCCGGCGAGGACTGGATGAGATAGACCAGCTTGCGGTCGCCTGGCACGGTTTGCCATGCGGTGAGCATCTTGGAATCGGGGGACCATTGGAGGCGTCCGTAGGCGTCGCCTTCCTTGCCGTCCTGGGTGATCTGCTCTTCCTGGCCGTCGGGCAGGGCGCGCAAGTAGAGGTTGTAATCCTTTACGGTAACAGACCACTTTCCATCCGGGGAGCGGCTACCGCCGCCACCGGGGCCGCGACCGCCGCCGCGGCCGCCCCGGCCACCCCGCCCCGGTCCCTGGGCTTGATCTTGTTGAGGAGGCGCGGGATCGAGTTCATCGTAAGAGGGGGAAGGCTCTGCATCATTGCGGATTTCGGATTGCGGAATGCGGATTGAGATGCCGGCAGAGGCGATGGGCGGGGTTTTCATGGGAGCAAGCGAGGCGCTCTTTTCCGCGGCGGCTTGGGAGGCGCATTGATACGAATCCAAATCGCAACGCCAAGACTTGTCGGCGGCGTCGAACTTGACGGACTTGCCGTCATCGCTGAATTCGATGTTGGTAAATGGCAGATGATCGGCCTTGAATTCCTTCCCGGCGGCTTTGGAAAGGGCGGCGGCGAGTTTTTCGTGATCGAAAGCGGGCTGGCGCGCTCCCTTTTCGGCGTCCACGAGGACGAATTCACTGGCGCCGCCACGCAGGGCGTTCCGGTACCAAAACTTGGTGTCGCCTTCAAACCAGTGCGGGATGATGATGGATTTATAGACGCCCTGCGGAGGGCCGCCCAAGCCGCCAGCGCCGCGACGGCCTCCTCCGGGGCTGGGATGGGCGTCGTCGGCCCGGGAGGCCAGCGGGAGCAAAACCGCCGCGAGGAGGGTGAGTTTGAACAATTGTTTGAGCGCGTTTGGCATAGCGATTCAGGAGGTTATTTGGTTTTGAGCCGGATCAGGGTGAGCGAGTTGGCCGGGAAATCGCAGGTGAAGGTGTCGCCCGGAATGGTTATGCGGCCGTTGACGGGGATGACTTTTTGGGGGTCGGACAGGGTGTTGTTGTCGGCAAGACGGGCGGAGGCGAGGACGGTGAGATCGCCCTGGGAGGCAAATTGGGAGAAACCGGCGACGTGAAGGGTGCCGGAAACCGGATTGGGCGAGACGTTGATGGCTTTGATGACCAATTCCCCGCTGGCCTCGTCGCGGCCGGCGTTGGCGAAGAAACGGTCCTGGGCCGGGACACTAATGTCATGAATCTGCTTGTCGTCCAGGAAGCACTGGATGCGGCGGTCTTGCAGGACAATTTTAACGTCGTACCAACGGTCGGGTTCCAGGGCGGAGCGGACGGGGCGGCCGATGATGGTCTGGTTCAGCTCGACATCGTGCTGGCTGTTGCCGTATCCGCCGACGTTCCACCAGTATTTGTCGCCGCCCTTCTTGCCGAAAGCGATGAGGAAACCTTCACCGCGGACGCCGACTTTGCGGGCTTTGAGGGTGATGGTGCAGTTGGACCAGGTTTCGTCGCCAATGTAACTGAGCAGTCCATTGGGGTCGGAGTTGCGCTGGCGATACGCGCCGTCCACCACGGACCAATTGCCGCCTTCGGTTTTCCAGCCGGCAGTGCCCTTGGTGAAATCGGAGGCGTAAAGGAGCTGGCCGTCCTTCTCGATGCGGATGTCTTTGAACTCAGCGCTGTTGTTCCAGGTGCCGACGCCGACCGCGCCGGTGATCGCGGCAAGCTCGCCGGGATGATAATCAATGTCGGCCGCGACAGTGTAGTCGGGGCGGTTCAGGCCGAAGATTTTCCAGAGGTAATAGGAGACGGTGGCGCAGGAGTGAAGGGAATCGAAGTAGATCATGCCGTGCCAGTCGGTGCGGCCGCTGACATTGGCGAGAAGCGGGGCGTAGGAAACCATTTTGACGGCGTCGGCGTTGCGCTCCAAGCCCATGAGGAAGGCCCCTTCGCTCAAAGCGTCCAGGAGTGTGCCGTGCTCGTTGCTGTTGTCGCCGGAGGTGACGGCGACTTCCCCGTCATAGACGGGCGGGAGGTTGCGGTCGCGATTATCGTAGAGATGGGTGTTGTTCATGAACCACTCCGGATTCTGGTAGTAATGGTTGTCCTCAATGTCGGCGGGTTCCGCGCCCATCTGGTTGCGGCGGATGAAGGAAAAATCGTTAATATAGGAAATGTCGGGGTATTGGGACTTGAGGGCGGCATGGACCAGTTGGTAGCGGGGCGGGAAGGTGCGGGCCTGGCCTTCGTTGCCCACTTCCACCAGTTTGAGGTTGAAGGACTCCGGATGTCCTTGCCCGGCGCGGAGTTTGCCCCAGGGCGATGTGGCGGGGCCGTTGGCGAATTGGATGGCGTCGAGAAAATTGGTGGTGACCCACCCCATTTCGTCCATCGGCACGTCCTTGACGTCGCGAAAGTGACAGGTCTCCCCGGCAAAGCCGACGTAAAGAGGAGCCGCGCCGATGTCCTCGCAGAATTGGAGGTATTCGAACATCCCCATGCCGTGGGTTTCGCGATAGCCCCACGGGCCGAATTGCTCCCGGCGGCCGGGGAGCGGGCCGATGGAATCCTTCCAGTTGAAGGCCGTTTCAATCGTGCCGCCTTCGATGACGCAACCGCCCGGGAAACGGACAAAGCCGGGCTTGAGGTCGGCGAGGAATTGGGCCAGGTCGGGACGAAGTCCGTTGGGGCGGTTCTTGAAGGTGTCGGCGGGGAAGAGGGAAACCATGTCAAACCAAACTTTGCCCCGGGCGCCGGCGGTGAGGACGAAGCGGGCTTTGGCATCGGTCTGGGTGGCGGTCATGGCGGCATGGAACTGCGTCCATTGGCCCGTCACGCCGTTCAGGGTGACCGGCACGACGCAAGGAGTGCCCGCGGAGTTTTCCACCGAAGCGGTGAGCGGGCCGGAAGACCCCTCGCCGCGCGCCCAGAAAGACAGATTATATTTTTTGCCCGCGGCGACGCCGACGCCAAAAAAGCCCTCATTGGCAATGCCAAGACGTCCGGAACCGGGGTCATCAATTTCCAGGCGGAGCGAACGGGGACCGGCGGGGTCGAGCGGGTTGTTGGTGTCCAGGTTCATGGACCCTTGGGCCGCGCCGTCCTTGATCAGCGACCAATAAGGGAAATCCTTCATGGTGCCGTCCGGATTGAAATAATCCAGGCGGATGGAGCCGGCGAACGATTCGGCGTCGTATTGTCCGGCCATCCAACGGCCCGGGCGGCCGCCGTTGCCCGGTCGAAAGGTGAACCCTTCGGGCGGTTTGGCGTCTTCAAAGCCGCGGTTGCGGATCATCTCGGCATAAAGGCCGCCGTCCACGCCGTGGTTGATTTCCTCCAAAAAGATGCCGTACATCCCGGGATTGAGGCGGGGGCCGGGCTGAGCGGCGTTGATATTGATGGTTAGGCTGGCGGCTGGCAGCGGAGTGACCGGCAATTGGAAGAAGAGCAGGCAGGAAATGGCGAACGTATTGAACTTGAGCATGATTCCCCCATCGTTCACGAATCCATCATTGGGACAAGTTCAATTTGTTGGCGCATGCAGAAGGATGCGGGACGAAATTCTTCATTTCCCTGGGTAGGGACGGCGCGCCGCACCGTCCGCGGGCATCGCAACGCGACGGCACTGCCTGCAGAGGATTTGATTCAATAATAGTAATACGGCTGGCCGCCTTGCCCGCCCACCCCGCAGCGCGGAAGCATCAGTGTGAAGGGAACCCAGTTCACATGGCCATCCAACATCCCAACATTGCCTCCCAGGGGAACGCCTCCATTCATATGCGCGCTGATATGGTGTTTAGGATAGCCGCCATCAACGTCAGTCCACCCGCCTTCGCCAGTGTAGGTTTTTTCTATGATCGGAGAAGTGCTGTCGCCAATCTGGTTCATGTTGGCACAGGCCACCAGGGCGCGTGTCGCCGTATGAATGGGATAGGATAGCCCGTTTTCGCCGGTCACCATGGAGGAACTCAATTTGGCATTTATGTTGGTGGAAAAGAGCCACGCGCCATTGTCCGCGTAAGAGGCGGTGCCGGGAAGAGTCAGGGCATAACCGACCACCCGGTAGCCAGGCTCAAAATCCCAAAGCGCCTGGTTATCCTGATCGGTAAATCTGGGCTGGGTGCCGGGGTCGTACCAAGTCGCCTGGCTCGCGCCATTGTTGGTGAGCAACTGCGAAGCGTACACGGGCATGTCCCAAGCCCAATAGCCGCCGGCATTGAGGGGAAAATTATCCTTGAAGTCGTTGGCGTAAATCTCCAGGGCAATGATCTGCTGATGTTCGTCGTTCAGGCAGAGCATGCGCTTGGCGCGCGCCTTGGCTTGGGCCAGGGCGGGCAGGAGCAGGGAGGCCAGAATGGCGATGATGGCAATGACCACCAGCAATTCAATCAGGGTGAAGGCACGTTTACAAATTCTATTTTCTGTTTTCATTTCGGTAGTCAGATGGGCCGTCTTACGGGCGGGATCCAGGTCGCGTTCCAGCAGTATTGCCAAAGATGTTCCAGCGGGGAAGATTCCACATGGCCGTCAGCCAGGCCCAAGTTGATGGACCCCGGCAATTTTTGGGTGATATTAAAATTCCGAGGCGCGGCGCTCGCATTGACGCCGCCATGGCGGGGGGTGACGATGCGTTCAATCTCCGCCGGGTTTTCCTCTCCCCCGGCCAGATAGAGGTTTGCATTGGGCGCATCCGAGGAGAGGGGCCAAAAGTCCACCCAGACGGCATCCTGAAGCACCGGCGTCATGGACATCTGTGTAATCTCGTTTTGGTTGATAAAACAATTCGCGGCAAATTGCTGTGAGCTGATGTCGCCCCGGTAATCGGCCGGGCTTTGGTAAAGCCAGCCGTTGAAATTATAGCTGCCCGTGACGCCGGCTTCCCACTCCCAGGGCGTATCACAGGCGCCGGCTCCTCCTGTTGGCGGCTGGGTGCAGCAAGGGCAAGTTAGTATCGGGCGCACGTTGGCAGCAAAGGCGACCAGACTGTCAATCCAGAGGGTGCCGTCGGCGGAGTTGTAACTGGGAAAGAAACTGCTCTTGTTGTCATTGACGTAGGAAAGAGTGGCGACCATCATCTGCTTGAGGTTGCTTTTGCACTGGGCGTCCCTCGCGGCCAGCTTTGCCTTGGCCAAGACCGGCAGCAGCAAGGAGGCCAGAATGGCGATGATGGCAATAACCACCAGCAATTCAATCAACGTGAAGGCCCGCCCGCAATTACTTCTTCCAATTGTCATTTTTTATCTCTCCGCGATGCTCTCCCTGGCCACATCGCGCGCCCAGCCTTACACTAGCACATGGCCGGAATCCTTGCAACCGGCCAAACCAGACCCCCTTTGGAGCCTTTAACCGGAAGCCGGGGCTGCCCGCCCCGGCTTCCTTGGATCTTCAAGGTCTATTCCTTATTTCACGGGACAACAATTCGGATGAACTCTTGCGGAACGGTCGCACTCACCGGAACGCTGACGCTGAAACCGGCGCCCGTGAACGTGCCCTGCCCCAGGACCACCCAATCGGCCAGAGGGGCCGCCACGTTAGTGCTGCCCAACACCAGGTAAGTGCCGCCCGAGATGCCGCCCGTGCCTTGCAAGAGCAAGCTGCCATTGCCAGCGGTGCCGGTAAAACCGGAGCTGGTGAACAAGGGTTTCTCCCCCAGCGTGACCGCGCCCAGAACCGTCAGTTTCCCGGGTGAGCCGACCGCGAAGTCGGTGTCATCAGCGTGAGCGGCCCCGGAGGCGGTGGAACCATAGACACCAGGGGGCACAGACGTGAGGTTGCCGTTGGTGAACAGTTGGTAAACCGTGGTCGTGCCGGTGAACTCCAACTCGAGTTGAGCACCGGGGACGATAGTCACGGAGTTGCCGCCCAGCGAGGTGGCGGTTGCGCAGGCGAGTATGCCGTTCGAAACCACGGTCGGGCCAGTATAGGTCGAACCGGCCAGCAGATCCAGGATGCCGGCGCCCATCTTGGTCAAGCCGCCGTCAATGGCCGGCCCGGCGGGGAAGTGCTCGAGGGGCACCGAGATGGAATTGCTGTAGCCGGTGCTAATGATGGCGCCGCCAGCCTGAACGTAAGTATGGGTGGTGTTAAAGATGAGGTGGGCGCTGCCTTCTGCCAGCGCGTTTGGATCCACGGAATCGTTGTCGCTCGCCTCGAGCACGCCGCCGTTCAGATTGAGAATGGCGGCGGCGCCATCCGTGCTCGGAGGAACCAGCACGGCAGGATTCACCCCGAAGTTCTCTGTCACACAGCCTATGTTGGGAGTGAGCAGAGTGCCGCCGCTGAGGGTATAGGTGGCAGAGGTGGCAGAATTGTCCGCACCGCCCAGCATGACCCCGGGGCCGTTGCCCGTGGCCCAGGATTGGGCGACCGAGAAGGTCGTGAGCGTGCCGCCGGTTTGCACAATGGTGGCGGTGGAACTGCCGTTTTGCGCAACCTCAACATAGCCGGTGGTGGTGGCGCCGAGGGTGACATTGCTCGCCAAAGTCAATAGGCCTGGCCCATAGACGTTCAGGCCTTCCGTCAAGCTCAAATTGGCGCCGATCGTGGCCGATGCGTTAGTGCCGACTGTGATGGTGGGATTGGCGGCTCCGTCATCCAGGGTCAGAGTATTGCCGGTCGGCGCAGCAATGACGGCGTTGGAGTTGAAGGTCAAGCCCGCGACCGATTCGGCCACGTCCAAGTTCACCGTCAGGCCCGCACCCGCCAAGGAGAAGACAGGTGTCTGGCCGCCTCCGCTTCCGGGCACGGTGTTGACGGCAAATGGGACGGTGTTGCTCCAGTTGGCCGCGTCGCTCCAGTTGCCGTTGTTGGGGCCAACCCAGTTGAAGTTCGGGGGCACGACGGCATGGAACTCCGTCATGAGGGCTGCTTCCAAGTTGGTGCGCTCCGTCGTGGTCAGCGCGGTGGTCCAGAAGTAGGTGTTGCCGATCAACCCATTGAAGCAAGACCAGGTGTCCGGGCCGTCACTGCCGATCTGGATGTTGTTGGCGAAGGTGAATCCTTGTTCACCCGCCGTCATGTAGAGAGGCCCAAGGCCGGCATTGGTGATGACCAAAACGGTGTTGGCATACACGGCGAAACTGCCGTTGGGTTGAACCACCAGGCTGAGGACGGTGTTCGACCCGCTGGGAATGGCATAGGTGCTGGTGGCAACGGCAGAAGCAGTGCCATCATAGCCCCCCTTGTCGTTATCCACAATGGCTTGAATCAGGCCGGTGCCGGGATTGACGCTCAGCTCAACGCAGCCGAAAAACACATCCACGATGGAATGCCAGGGATCTCCGGCGCCAAGCCCGTTCTCAATTGGAGAGACGACGGTAACAATGGTTGCGCCGTTGTTTGGGATAGTCGTGCCAGTGGCCGCCCCGACGCCGCCAGGGTAGAATTGATAACCCGTGCTTGTGGGGCCTTCGCCCTCAATATTGTTCTCCCACACGACGCCATTCGCATCTGTGAACGTATTGGCAAGGGCAGGGGTGCCGCCGCTGGCGCCCTGAATCATGCTCGTGACGCCTTGTGAAGAATAGAACATGGGCCAGTTGGTAATTGGGGTGGGTCCCGTGAACGTCGGAAGCTGCGGCAGCGAGGCCGTATCCACCGAGAAGAACAAGAACTCCGATTCCGGGACGGCACTGGACACCGGTGTGGTCGGGAGGGCGACGAAGGTCGCGGTCAGGGTGTGGCTCGGGCCTGAGCCGTTGCCGCCAATGTTGGCGAAGGTGTAGGTTCCCCCCGCTCCAATAATCGTGGCGTTGGGTATCGTGACTCCATCCGCCTTGATCACGCCGAGGGCGAAGCCGTTGCTCACAGCCAACGTGAAAGCCGGATACGAGCCGCCCGTGATGTTTGCCCAATTCGCTCCGCTGGGCATGACCGTGCCATTGGTTGTAATGGTTCCGCCGGCTCCATAAGTCACCGTGATATTTTGAGGAGGAACCGCCACGGTAGTCACGACGATGGAATGGTTGGCCGACACGTCGGTAAACGTGTAGCTGGTCACCGCTCCGACGGACACGCCGTCCACTGTCACTCCACTGATGGCGTAAGCCACCGTCGGGATGAAGTTGTAGGTGGCGCTATAACCCTGGACCACGGTCGCCGGCCCTGTAATGATGCCGTTCCCGATCGAGGTGGTTATGGTGAAGGATTCGGTTGCGCCTGTGATGTATTTGGCCCCCTCTGCATTCTCCAGCGCCTGCCTCTGGGCCGGGGTAAGAGCCTCGCCGTAAACAGTGACATCGCCGAGGTAGCCGGTCAATCCAATCTCGCCGGTGCCGGCCTGATCGCCGATGCCGAAGGTGGAATTGGCGTTACCAGAACCATAAGTGCCGTGTGCCAGATTGTAATCCAGCACACTCATGCCTCCACCGTTCCAGCCGGCGGACGCCGCACCCGCCAGCGAGGGAACGCCGCCAGAGGTCGAGGGAAGGTAATTTCCCAGGCTCTGGTCTGTGAAGGTGACCACCGCAGTGTCGTTGGAGACGGTAGTGTCGGTGGGGGCCGGAATCGTGATCACAGGCGGATCGGCCGCGGTATAGCCGCTGCCGCCGGAGGTCAAGACGACACCCCGGATGTGCCCGGGGATGGTTGTGCTGCTGCTCACCTGCATGTAACCGGTGGCGGGCGTCCCGCCCGGGGGCGTATTGAACGACAAGGGGACGGTGCCTCCGTGCGGAAGATAGCCCGCTCCGTTGTTAGCAGTCAGGGTCAATGAGGACACAAACCCGGCTGCGGTGTCCTCGACCAGCACGCCATTGACATAGACCATGTAGTTGTTGTCCTGAGGGCCTCCGGGAGTCGGCTGCCCGACGCCATTCAACCCGCTGCCCGCGACGATGCTGACCACGCTGATCTGATTGACAGGGATGTAAACGTCGTCCGAAGTGGGGATGCCGTATCCAGCGTTGGCCCAGTTCCAGCCGTTACCCCCGGCGTTGTCGGTCGGTGTGTCAGCCGTGTCGGTTGGCCTGTTTTGGTTGACGATGCCTTCAATTTGACACCCGGCGGCAGTGGACATCACGGCTGTTCCCGCTGCACCGCTGCCGCCCCCGCCGCTAAAAGTCACCGTGGGCACGGGTACGTTCAACACCTGGGCCGTTCGCTGCCAGGCATAGCCGCTTCCACCGGAGGTGACGATCACGTTAGTCACCTGCCCCGCGCTGCTGATCTGCGCCGTGCCCGTCGCCGTCGTGTTGGCGCTCATGCCGCCCGGCGCTGCAAACGTCACCGTAGGCGGCGAGGTGTAACCCGATCCCCCGGACGTGACGGTGACCCCCGTCACCGACCCGCCGGCAATGGTGGCTGTGAGGGCTCCGCCCGCGCCCAGCCCAAACTGCGTGTCATAGACAGAGGCGATGGTGATGCCGCCCACGTTGCCCGGGTAGCCAAAAGTCGGTAAAGTCGGCTCGAGGACCGCGACCATGGTCGCGCCGTTGATCGTCAAGTTTTGCGGGCCGCCGACAGGAAACGAGGAAACCGGCAGCGTCATGCTATCCGAATTCGCGCCAATCAGGGACAAAAATGGCGCACCGCCAAAGTCATGCACGTCGGGGCCGCCGGAAAATTGGGTGAATGCCCCGGCTGAGCTCTGCCAAGTGGTGACAGGAGTGAGGGGGGCAGGAGGGAGGCTGGCCGCAGGCAGGTTTGCGGTATTCAAACCGAAGATCAGCCCTTCCTGGAAGGTGCTGGATGGGGTGACGAAGGTTGTGCCGTACGTATTCTGGGCCGAGACGGTGAAATAATATTTGCCCAGGGTCGTCAGGCTGGACGCTAGCCCGCCCTGAACTCCGTTATTCACGGTTCCCAATACAATCGAATTGGCCCAACTCGCCGGGGTGGTGCCGCCGTCAGTGGGTCCCCAGTAGATAGTGACGATGGCGCCGGCGCCCGCGGTGCCGTCATTGATCAGGTTGGCACTCAGAGTGTCGGCACCCGGAGCAACGAAAAAGGCGCCGCCATTGCTGACGACCGGTTTGCCCTGGGTGGTGAAGGTCGTAACAAAGCTCGACATGTTGGTGGCATTGGCGTCCGCGGCATAGATGCGCACATAATAGGTGGTGCCTATGGTCAAGCCGGTGAGGTTGGCGGAGAAGGTCCCCGGGATGGTCCCCGGAGTGGTGGCCGTGGCGCTGTGAGGCCAGGCGTTGGTCACGTCACCATCATCCTGGGTGTCATAGAAGAAGGTCAACGCCGTCGTGCCCGGAGAAGTGGTTGCGTTCAAAACGCCGTTCAGCGTCGCCGTGACGCCGAGGACGGCGGTCGCAGGCGAGGAATCGGTGGAGATGCTGTTGGTTGGGGCCGCCGACACCGCCGCAATGCCCGCCGCGTAGTTATTGGCCACGTCCGATGCCGCCAAGGCCTCGGTATGCACGCGCAACGCCGCGATGGCGCCATTGAAGCTGGAGGAGGTCGCGGTGGGGGGATTCGCGCCAAGCTGGCTGAAGAGAGCTGGATATATGCTCTCCGCGTCAATGTTGAGGGTGTGAACGGCGCTGTTCACAAGAGTGCCATCCAGATAAACGCGCTCCTTGAATCCATCATAGGTTATGACGCCATGATGCCAGACGCTGGTGGACGGGGGCGTGCCAGCAGAGTTCCAGTTCAGATTGTTGGCATCGAAGTGTTCCGAGGCGGTGGCGGCGGCGGAGAATTCGCCGCCGTCGGTGCCGGCAGCGGGAGCGAGGTCGGTCCAGGCAAATACGCCGCGCGGATTCGCCGTGGTGAGGTTATAAAACCAGCATTCGACAGTATAGTGGCTGCTTCCCTGGAGTTGCGACGGGGTGGTGAAGCTGGCGACCATCATCCGTACCCCGGTGGGGGATTCGGGGGCGAGGGCGGAAACCGAGCCGGAGGTCAGGAGCGTCATGGCGGGAGGATTGGTTCCGCCTGTATAACCGACGGAATAGACCGAGTCCTCGATCATGTTGAACGTGCCGCCCAAGGTGCCATAGTTGGTCCAATAGATGAGGTTGGTTTCCCCACCAACGGAGGACATGCCGGTGGCCGTGTTGGTGCCGCGAGTGGCGCTCAGATCAATGAGCAACTGGCCGGCCACTTTGACGGTTTGGGCCGAGGCGCTCGTGGAGATGAGCACCGCCAGGAGAGGCGCCAACGCCAAAACGGCAAATAAACCGGCGCGGCAACGGGATAAGAAGCTGAAGGGTGGCTGGCCGCCAGACAACCGGCGGAGACACAATATGGTGGCGATGGCTTTATTATTCATAGGTTTTCTGGCTCGTTTATTTGGATCACTGGTGGTTTTCTGATTCTACGTATCTTGCAGCCACCCCCCCGGTTTGCGTCCGGGCTTTCATGGTGGTGGGAACTCTCTTTAAATGCTGTTTGAAACGTCTTTGTGACTTTCTTACGCCGGCATTATTACGGGTACGATCGTTTATGTCAACATTTAACTGAAACTGCCGGTTCTGCACTTTCGTCGGCAATTCATTGCTTAAACCCGCGTCCCCGCGCTGGCCTGGCGGCGCGGAAGCACCCCCAAACAGCCAAGGCGGACGGATCACAGGTTCTGCTATGAGGCTAATTTATAGATTGCAAGGGAAAGCGTCTTGGCTTAAAATAACACGGAAAATGTGAATTTCAGCCTAATCCAACCGCAAAAAGCCGCCGCTGACCAACCGCCGGACCTTCCCGGCGCGATGGCGGCGCTGGAAGAGCTTTTCGATCATGTCCGGGAAACCGCTTTTTTTCTCAAGGACATTCAGGGCCGCTACCTGGCGGTCAACCAGTCCATGGTGCAACGCTGCCGGGTGCGGGACAAGCACGATCTGATCGGGCGTCATGTGCGGGAGATTTATCCCAAGGAACTGGCGGAGGTTTATGCCAGGGAGGATCAGTTGGTGCTCAAAACCGGGCATCCGATTTTGGAGCGATTGGAATTGCATTGGTACGAGAGCCGGAAAACGGGCTGGTGTCTGACAACCAAACTGCCGATCCGCAACGCCGAGGGCCGGGTGATGGGGCTGGTGGGAATCTCCCACGATTTGCGGGCGCCGGGCGACTCCGATGCCATCCCGGCCCGGCTGGCCAGCGCGCTGGAGGCGCTGGAAGCGCACCCGGAAGACCCGCACTCACCCAGGTCGCTGGCCCGGCAGGCCGGTTTGCCCTCCGTGCGCTTTGCCCGGATGATCAAGCGGATATTTCGCATCAGCCCCAACCAGCTCATCATGCAAACGCGGCTGACGGCGGCGGCGCAATTATTGCGGGAAACGGAACGCTCTATTGCGGACATCGCCCATGCCACCGGATTTTATGATCACAGCGCGATGACCCGGGCGTTCCGGTCGGCCACGGGGATGACGCCGACGCAGTTCCGGGAAGCGGGAAAGTGAGGGGGAAAGGAAGAAGGCGGAATGCGGGATGATCAAATAATTCCGTGCATCGCGCTGGCAGCATGATATGCTGGCGGGATGGAAAAGGTCTGCCGCATATTTCACACCTTTGCCGAGGCCGAGCAGGCGGATCGGGAGTATTACAGTTCGCTCACCCCGGAACAGCGCCTGGAAATCCTTTTCGGACTGGTCGCAGCCCAACATCCCCATGGAACTGAGCAAAGACTTGAGAGAGTTTGTCGAATTATTAAACTCCAGGAAGATTAAGTACCTGCTGGTGGGAGGACACGCCGTCGCCTTTCACGGCCATCCGCGCTACACGGGGGATGTGGATTTTTTAATTGACACTTCGCCTGAAAATGCCGCCTTGGTTGCGGCGGCAGTCGGCGATTTTGGATTTGCCAGTCTCGGTCTCAAGGAGGGCGATTTTCGCGAGACCGAAACCATCATCCAACTGGGGCGCGCTCCCAATCGAATTGACCTCCTGACTTCGCTGACGGCGGTTTCCTTCGAGGAGGCCTGGAAAACCCGGGCGGAAGCCCGCCTCGACGGCTTGCCGGTCTGGGTGATCAGCAAAGATTTGCTGGTGCAAAACAAGCTGGCGGCAGGGCGTCCGCAGGACGTGGCGGACGTGGCAAGGCTGCGTGAGATAAACTGAACAGCCGTCCAGCCAAATCAGCGCATTTCGGCGGCGGCGGCTTCCTTCTCCGGTTCCCTCCATTTGCCGTGTTCGCGGATGAGATCCACCAGGCGGTCCACCGCTTCGGCTTGGGGTATGTTGAACTTGACAGGGTTCTTGCCGACGTAAAGGTTGATTTTGTGGGGGGCGCCGCCGACATAGCCGAAATCGGCGTCGGCCATTTCTCCGGGGCCGTTGACGATGCAGCCCATGATGGCAATTTTGACTCCCTTCAAATGAGCCGTGCGCTCTTTGATGCGCCGGGTGACGTTCTCCAAATTAAAAAGGGTGCGGCCGCAGGAAGGGCAGGCCACGTAATCGGTCTTGAAGGAGCGGCAGCCGGCGGCTTGCAAAATGTTGTAGGCCAGACGCAGGCTTTGGCCCGCCCCCGCTTCGCCGCGAATCAGGATGGCGTCCCCCACCCCGTCCGCCAGCAGGGAGCCGAGGACAACGGAAGCGCGCAGCAAGGCGATTTTGGGCGGCAACGGCGCGGCCTCAAAGCGGAGGCAGTCCTTGAGTAAAATGGGGTTGTGGCGGCCCAGGGCCTTGAGCTTGGCGGCCAGGAGGCGAAAGGCGGGGATGGCGGGAAGCGCCACGCCGTCCTTGACCGTGACAAGCCGGGAGTCGCCAGGGATGGTGAAATCGGCCGACGGATCTATTTCAAGCAGGTCCAGGTCTTGGTAAATCGCCTCGGGCCGGACATCGGCGTTGGGCCGGATTTTGGGGGCGACCTTATCCCAAGTGGCGCGGGTGACGACGACGCGGACGGTTTGTTCGCCGCCGCATTTGCTGGACTGGCCCAAGGCAATTTCCGGGGTCTTGCGCCGGGTGAAGCCGAAGGGGTCGAAGGGGTTGGGAATGGGGTGTTGCGGATTGCGGACGGCGGATTTAAGGACCAGAAAATCGGCGCTGCCTTGGACGGTGAGGCTTGGCACTTGGGCCAACAGGTCGGTGCAGACGGCGATTTCATGGCGGGAATCTTCGGTGAGGGAGACGCGGATGGTGTCGCCCAGCCCGTCGCACAAGAGGGAGCCGATGCCGATGGCGCTTTTGATGCGGCCATCCTCGCCTTCGCCGGCTTCGGTGACGCCGAGGTGGATGGGATAGTTCCAATCCGGCCCCAGTTCGACCAGGCGGGCCACCAGCAGGCGGTAGCACTCGATCATGACCTTGGGGTTGCTGGCCTTCATGGAGAATTTGAAGTTGTGGAAGTCGTGGCGGCGGGCGATGCGGGCGAATTCCAGGGCGCTTTCCACCATGCCGAGCGGGGTGTCGCCGTAGCGGTTCATGATGCGGTCGCTGAGGGAGCCGTGATT
>Ga0187848_10000636_pt1 | contig 31500 bp, 30 predicted proteins | sample June2016WEW_4_40_FD_132424 | JGI IMG/M metagenome (GOLD analysis project Ga0187848, IMG submission 132424) | Peatland microbial communities from SPRUCE experiment site at the Marcell Experimental Forest, Minnesota, USA - June2016WEW_4_40 | ecosystem: Environmental > Terrestrial > Soil >... | reverse complement strand
TCCAAACCGCCATCGCCCCGCCGCGCTTCCAGCCGGCCAAGCCGGTCGTCCTGTCAGAACTGCCCCTGGACCTCGCTCGAGAAATCGCCGGACTCGACAAAGAGCCCCGAGCCGAAAAGGATAAACCGGCAGCTTAGGGCCAAGCCGTCGAAAAACCCGAAAATTTGCACAAAAATGCACTTCCGTGGCGCGGGCCTCCAGGCCTGCTGCCGCATAGTTTTCCTTGGTCCGGCCCTCGGCCCTGGCCGTGGGGTAGGCAATTCTGCCTGCAGCCGCCTTTTGAGGCGGCTTTTCCGGTCGGAATAAGCTCTCGCAGGTTGGGAAATCGGTGCCGGAATCGGGAAATCGGTGCCGACGGTAGAACCTGCAAACAGACGGGACGTTTCCGAATCGCTCCGAGCGATTGGTCTTGCGAAACGCCGTTCCCTGAAACTGAAAACGGGCGATGTCCGTTCGGCGGCAGGCAGTTAGACGAGATGCCGACGCGCGGAACTTCCCGCGATTGTCCTGGCGCAGTGTACGAGGGGATCGAGGCTACTGCCCCGCGAGTTGCCGGAACAGGGCGGCGTCGGCCTTAGCTTCAGCAGCCCGGCCTTGCTGGGCTGCAAGTCTGGCGCGCAGATTCAGCAATTGGGGAAAGGAGAATGCGTCGAACAGCGACGGGCCGTTGACGGGGGGCACGGGAGTACGCGCCAAAATGGCGGCGGCTTCGGCGGTGCGTCCGGTCTCGAGCTCGCACCAGGCCAGCAGCACGGGCAGACCGTCGTCGCTGGAGTCTTCGCCGTTGTTGTAGATGCGCTCGAAGATTTCGCCCGCGCCGGTGAAATCGTGCGCCAGCAGCAGGGCGTGGGCCAGCGCGTAATCGCGGATTTCGGTTTCCGCGTCGAGGGGAGCCAGCCGGAGAGCGCGGGCTTTCCACTCTTCGGCGGTCGCGGGCGGCTGCGCCAGGAAGCTCGCGATGGCGGCGGCCGCGGCGGTCGAACGGTCGGCAGTTTCGCGTGCTTTTCTCGCCAGCTCTTGGGCGCGTTGCGGGTCCCCGGACACCAGGCTCCAGACCGTCAGGCGGACGTAGGCTCGCGAGGCGAGGAAACGCTGCGGCCCCGTTTCTGCTTTTTGCGCCAGTGCTTCCAGGCGGGCGAATGCAGCCTTGGGCTGGCCCGCCATCCACTGCCATTCGGCATCGAAGAGTTCGGCCGCCGGATCGTGGGCCGCCGCGCGGGCATCGCGATATTGCTTGGCGAGCGCGCTGGCGCCGGCCAGATCGCCGGCCATCAGGCGGGCGAACGCGGCTTTGTAATAGTCGCCGGAGCCGAGAAAGCCTGGATCTTTCCGAGCGGCTTCGAGATAGAAGGTGGCGGCCTGCCGGTAGCGCCCGTCGATCAGGTTGACGTCGCCCAGCGAGTCGATGGGGTTGGGATCGGCCGCGCGCAATTGCCGGTATTTTTGGAGCGCGCCGGTGGCGGCGGCGAGATCGCCGGAGTAAGCCAGGGCGTAGGCCAGTTGGTTGATCAGGTTTGCGTCGTCCGGCTCCACTTGGAGAGCGTCGCGGAAGGCCTGTGCGGCCGGCCGAAAATCGTGCCGGTTGAGCGCCACCTGGCCCACCGAAAGCCAGAGATCGGGATCGTGCGGGGTAAGGCGGGCAAGCGCGATAAGAGCCTGGTAATGCGCGGCGGCATCGCCGCGCAAAGTGGCGGCGTCTACCGCGATGCGGGCGCGCTCCACCGCCCGGATGGCCGGCCCCCGGCTGAGGGCCGCTTCCAGGGTAGATATCGCGGCGCCGGCGCCACGCTGTGCCTCGGCCAGAAGCCGATAAGCGGGGGCGAAGTCGGCGTCGGCGGCGATGGCGCGCTCGGCTGCTTCGGCCATTTGCGCGCGGCCGGGCGCTTCCAGAGCCTCGCTGTAGGCTTCTAGCGCGGCCGGATTGTGGGTGCTGAAAGTTTCCGGATGCGGCGTGATTTGACGAGCGAGCTGCGCGGCGGCGGACAACACATCCGTATCGGGCGCGGAAGCTCCCAGCCAGGCAACGTCGCGGCCGGTCCGCGCGTCGCGCAAAACAAGCTGGGCGCGCAGATGCCCGGCTTCCATCCAATAGGAACCGTAGGCAATGCGGGTGGCGCCGGCGGCCGCGGCAGCCGCCGTTTCGGTGGAGACACCGGGAGCCGACACCGGGCGAACACCCAAGTTGCGCTCTACCGCGCCCAACCGCGTGGCTGGGATGGCATAGATCCCGGGCGCGTTGCGGAGTTCCTCCGTGAGCACCTGGGTGAAGGCGCGGCCCATCCAATCCTGCGCGGGATCGGTTCCCAGGTTCTCGAAGCGCACAATGGCGAGACGGCTCCATTCGGTAGGGCCCGCATGCCGCGAGCACGCGCCAGCCAGCAGGCAAACAGCAATTAAGACAGGCCGGGAGGCCTGTCCCAAATGGCTACAGGACACGCGGTTCCAGGGCCAGCAACTCCTTGAATTCAGGCAAATCCCGGAGGACGGAGAAATCCGGCTCTTTGGAAAGATCCTTTTTGTCCTTGTAGCCCTCTTCCAGGGCTTTGCGCAGATACTGAAGGGCCAGTTCGGTGCGGCCCTGCTTGGCATACAGCCTGGCGATATAGAAATGGTAGGAGGCTTTCTCGGCCATGCTGCGCTCTTCCAGTACCTGGCCGAAGTTGCCGTGGTGCTCCAGCACTTCGGGGTCGAGCTTGACCGCGATCTGGTAATTCTCCATACCTTTCGTAAAGTTCTTGCGCGTGAACCAGGCGGTGCCCAGGTTCATGTAGTAGGACGCCGCCCGCTGCGAGGTGGAATCCTGTTTCAACGCCTTCCCGTACCAGGAGATGGCGCGGCGATAGCTCTTGAGCGCGTAGTAGACCGCGCCCATGTTGTTCATCGCCTCGGCATAGTCGGGTTTGAGCTTGAGGGCCTGCTGATATGCCTTGCGCGCATAGCCCAGTTCGTTCAACTGGTGGTAGGCGATGCCGATTTTGTTGCGGACGATGGGATCCGTGGATGGCGCCAGACCATACACATCGATCGCCGCGCGATAATCCCTTCGGGCCATGAAGATGTCGCCCCGCACCTCCGGTGTCAAAGGCGCAGTTGTGGCGGCCGAAGTTGCCGTGGCCTTATCCAGCATGGCCGTGCTGGATTGAGCGGCCGCGGTTGCGGAGAGGATACCTGCCACCAGCGCCAAGGCAAAGTGACTTGCAACCATGCGGGCCTCCTGCAGTGCTACCGAATCACCCTGTGATTATTTAATCACATCCAGCAGCCGGAGTAATAGCCCCTTCTTCTTTTGCGGTTTGGCCGGGTCTTGGCCCTGCGCCTGGCCATTGGCGGTCTGGGTAGCGGAATCGGGCGGCGTTTGGCGCGCGGCCCGGCGCGCGACTTCGCCCGCGCCGATCTGGCTGGCGACGGAAGGCGCGCCGGATTCGCCCGCCCGCGCCGGCGCCTCCGAATCCCAACCGGCCACGTTGGTCGCGCCGCTGCGGCCGCCGTGCAACGGGCAGCTTCCTACCGGCTCGGTCCCGGCAATGTAAACTTCGGTCTGAGTTTTGGGGCAATTGGGCGTGGCCGGCATGCCGGAAGCCGGGTCGATTTCGAGAGTGACAATTCCGTTGGGAACCTGGAATTCCTCGGCGTCGCGATATTCGCGAAAGCTGAGCGCGCGCCGCATGAATTCCGCCCAAATGGGAGCGGCCGAGAAAGCCCCCTGCAGATCCAAATTGCTATTGTCGTCGAACCCAACCCACACCACGCAGAGCAACTGCGAGGTGTAGCCGGCGAACCAGCCGTCGCGCGAAGTGCCGGTCTTACCCGCCGCCGGCACCAGGAACCCATAACGGCCTCGAACTCCCGCCCCGGTCCCGCTGCGCAGCACTTCCTCCATCAGATTGGTCATCAGGTAGGCTACCCGCGGATCGAGCGCTTGCCGTTTCTCCATAGTTGCCTTGTACAGCACGTGTCCATCCTGGGAGCGCACCAGGGTGAGGAAATTCGGCTTCACGTAGACGCCCTGGTTGGCGAATAGCGTGTAGGCGCCGACCGCTTCGAGCGGCGTGATTTCGTATGCGCCCAGCGCCACGGCGGGGGTGGGCTGGATGCGGTAATTCATGCCGGCGCGGTTGGCCATTTGCACCACCGCGTCGTATCCCACGGTTTGGGCCACCTTCACCGTGGCCACATTGAGCGAATGGGCGAGCGCCGTGCGCAGCGTGACCCGGCCCATGAATTCGTGCTCGAAATTGGAGGGTTCGTACGGCTTGTCGTCGAACCAGAAGGTGGTGGGCTCGTCGTCCACCATGCTGCTGGCCGTCAGCACCTCGGGACCGCCATCCACGGCCGTATCCATGGCGGCGGCGTACACGAACGGTTTGAAGATGGAGCCGGGCTGGCGCTTCGACAGCACATGATTGAGCTGGCTCGCGCCGTAGCTTCGGCCGCCCACCAGGGCACGCACTTCGCCCGTATGCGGGTCGATCGCCACCAGCGCCACCTGCGGTTCGGGCACTGGCTTGCCCTTGAAGCGGCGCTGCCTGCGGATCTGCTCATCCACGTTCTGCATACCCATGCGAACGGCCTCGCCGGCCTCGCGCTGCAACCGCATATCGAGCGTGGTGTAGATGCGATAGGCGTTGGCCTGCAGATCGGCGTCCTGAAACTTGGATTGCAGGGTGTCGCTCACCAGGTCGGCAAAGTAAGGCGCCTCGATCGACTGGGCAGCGGCTTTGGGCACGTTAATGGGCGCTTCGGCGGCTTTGGCGTAATCGCGGTCGTCGATGTAGCCGTTCTGGCGCATCAGGCCCAAAACCAGGTTGCGGCGCTCGCGCACGCGGTCGGGATGACGGTAGGGGTCGTAGGCGGCCGGCCACTGGATCATGCCGGCCAGCTCAGCCGCATCGGAAACGTCGATCTGGCTGAGATCCTTGCCGAGATAAGCCTCCGCCGCCTCGCCGAAGCCGTGGATGCGGAACGAGCCGCGCGAACCCAGGTAAACGTCGTTGGCGTAGTCCTCGAAGATTTCTTCCTTGGACATGCGCTGTTCGATCTGGATGGTGATCATCACCTGCGCCAGCTTGCGCGTCCAGCGCTTCTGCGGGTCCAGCCAGAACATCTTCGCCAACTGCATGCTGAGGGTGGAAGCGCCCTGGTCCTTGCGGCCTTCGCGCACGTCCACCCAGGCGGCTTTCACGATGCGCACCGGGTCGAAACCGGAATGTTGGAAGAAGCGCTTATCTTCCGCCGAGGTCACCGCTTCCACCAGCACCTTTGGGATATCGGCGAACCGCACGGTGCGGCGTTTCTCGCGGCCGGGGCCGGAAAAATTCGTGATCAGTTGGGGCTCCAACTGGTATTCGTTGCGCGCCGTGTTGTCCTGGAGCGAGACGATTCCCGAAATTTTGCCGCCGGAAAAGCGGATCAGGCCGGCTTCCTGATCGAAATACGAGTCGGCTCCGGGGTAGACTTCGATGGCGTTGGGATAGAGCTGGTAATAGCCGGTTGGGTTGCTGCGGGATTCCGTATAACCGCTGCGGCGGAGGCCGGCGGCAATGATCTCCGGAGTCGAAGTATCGCCGACCGAGACGGCTTCCGGCGCGGCAAAGATTTTGGCCGTGTTGGCGATGGGGCCGTCGCGCAGCTTCTTATCGATCAGGGGGGCGTACGAAAGGTAGAAATAGGTGAAGACGCCGAAGGCGAGGATGATGGCGACGGCGCCCCCGATGAGCAAGCCGCGGCCCAGCGGGCTCAAAACGAAACGGGTCAGACCGGAAGCGGTCGGGACCCTGAGTTTCATTCCTTTTTTGGCCACCATCTTTGATTCTCTCATGCCGCGTCGCCGTCTAGCGTTTCCGAGCATGCAAGGGGCCGTGCATGGTTCGCTCGATTTCGATGCGCTGCCTGTGTTGGATTGGCAACCGGGCGTGGCGCGGAGTCACGAGCGGTTGGGGGGATCTTTACCGGAGCTGCAGAGATCCTGCCACAGATCGTCGGAATTGGGCGTCCATTCCGGCTGCGCCAAGCCTGAAATCTGCAAGGCTTCGGTGCGCAGCGTGCCGTGGCCGTAGACGCAAATATATTCGATGCGGGGCCGGCCGAACTCGAGCATTTGGCCCCACGAACCGGTTTCCACCGGCATGCGCAAACGCCGCAGGCAGGTGCGGCAGCGATAGCGCTGGTCCCAGACGATGAAGTATCCGACCCCGACCGCCAGGAGGAACCATCCCATCAGAGCCAGGTTGTCCCGCAAACGCTCGCTGCCGTGCGACAGCGGAGCCAGTAGTTTGGCTTCTTCCGCCCGCGTGGTAACGGCGCCGGGCACAATCCAGATCACGTCGGGTTGGGCGTCGGCGTTCAGGCGGGGTTTGGCATGGAGAACCGGGTCGGGTAAGGCCGGCACCGGCGGCGTGGCGTGGGCTACCGGAGCGGGGACGATCAATGAGTCGTGCCGCAAATACAGGTCCATCAGCAGGAGCAGGCCGTAGAGCGCCACCGACGCCACAGCGACTTTGGCTGCGAAAAACGACCAGTAACGCATGTAGATTAGACTCCTTCGACCCTAATAATGTTTCTAGAGCATACGCTGGGCGCGCGCAAGTTGCCAATCGATACCAGCCGCGCGAATGAGCGCAGGAGCCTCCAAGCCGGATGGCCGCGCCAGGCGGCCTCCGATTGCCAATCGGCGCGCAGGTTGCCAACCTGCCCCACAACTAACTCGATCCAAAACAATGGCTTGAGCGGAGGAATGGGTTCGTTTCGTGGAACCGGGTCTTTTGCCATCTTTGTGCATTCTGGTGCGCTTTTTTGAATCTGTCGGTGGGACGGTGGCGATCTTCGGCCGGCCCTCCCCGTTCCGATATATAGCACGCACGCCGATGGAACCCGGCGCCTCGATTGGGCTAATCGACTGTGGCGCCTGGAGTTCCGATTCTAGGAAGTGGCGTGATCGTGCCTGGCTCAGCCGGTGGAGCATTTGACGGTCGGTAGCGCCGGCAGGTACATTAAAGAGGTAGCTTTCTTTCCACCGCAAGTCCCCATCGTCTAGCCCGGCCTAGGACATCGCCCTTTCACGGCGGTAACGGGGGTTCGAATCCCCCTGGGGACGCCATTTCAATTCAGCGGGTTAGCGCACCCGCTTTCGGCGCTTCCAGAATCCGGTGACGCTATGGTGACGTATTGAGGCTCACCTGCGCGGCGGCAATCGCCACGCGGCAATAAGGTCGCCGGACTCGCTGATTCCGACATCACGTCGCCAAACACCGAATCGAGCTTTCCCATTGTCCCGGCCAGGTACCTCGGGGAAAGGTGGGCGTAGCGCTGCGTCATGCGGGGGGTTCGATGCCCGAGCAGTTGCCCAACCGTGTAGAGGTCTACTCCCTCCATCACCAGCCAACTTGCCGTGGTGTGTCTCAGCGAATGAAAGGACGCATCGGCGATCCCGAGCTTTCGGAAGAGCCTCTCCGTGTAGACGCTGAGCTTCTTGCGATCCACACCATCCAGTACCGCGTCTCCCGGCTCTGCCTGGGGAATATTGGCAATCACTCGCACGGCCAGTTCATTTAGGGGCAGAACTCGCAAGGAGCCGTTTTTTGTGAACCCAAGGTAGACCCTTTGGCCTTCGAGGTCCACATCTTTCCATTTAAGATCGAGCAGTTCCCCGCGGCGCATCCCAGTGAAAGCAGCCAAAGCGAGGGGTGCGCGCATCCACTCCGGCGCGGCTTGGAGAGCCGCCTTCAGCTCGGTAGGCGAGAGATACCGCGTCCGGCCTTCCGGCAGTTTGGGGAGCTTCGCGCCCTGGGCAGGGTTAGCGTTGAGCAGTTCCCATTCCACGGCCAGCCTCAGGGCGTGTTTCAGGACGCTGACCTCTTTTAGAACCGTTCCTGGCGCTACCGTCTCCGAGCGGGTTGAGATGTAGTCCGCGACCGTCTTGCGGCTGATGTCCTTTGCCCGTTCCGGCAGAGCGGTCTTCAACGCCTCCAGAATCCCGTCCAATCGCTCGAACGTCGTTGGACGCAGCCGCGGCTTCTGATGGCGCTCGTAACGGGCGAGGAGGTCTGCCGTCGTGATTTCGGATGGCTCCTTAACGCCCAATACCCTATCGCGCTGCGCCTTCACCATGAGGCCCGCACGCGCCGCTACAGCTTGCGGCCGGGTGCTGGCTACAACCGCCTCCCGCTGGCGCCGGCCGGCGGCATCGGTGAAGGAAACCCACCAGGTGCCCCGGTCCTTCCGGTAATACACTCCATCGCGCTCTTTAGCTTTCGGCACGGATTACTCCTTTTGCAGCGTTCTCGATTCCATCTCGATTCTTGGACCATGAGAGCCATTTCCCGGTGAGCGGGCGCCGATACACACGGCGCAGGCTGTCAGTGCGCATGATCTGTTTATTCAAAAAATCGACAATTTCCGACCTGAACTTCGGGTCTTGGTGCCAGTTCACATACCTCGATGTCTTCCTTCCAAATCGCCTAGCGACCAGACTATACAACGCCCCCTCCGCCTGCTTGCGCGCTTTGGACGTGCCGAGGACAGCACTTTGCGCGCTGCGAATCCGGGTGCACGTAGGGCAGACAGGTCCGCGTTTATAGACCCGCTTCCAGTGATTCAACGCAAAGTAGCGACCGCAGCTTGGGAGCCGACACTTTGCCAGTCTGGAGCGCCAGCCGCACATTAGGAACAGCGAAAAGAGCCGGTTCGCTTTCGCCACCTGGTCAGTTAGCTGCTCCCACCCCTCACCCGGAAGATTGAGCCTCAGACCACCCGGCGCGGGCTGTAGCCAGGACTTCTGTTGGCTCGCGAACTCCTGAACCGCATAACATGCCAACGGCGCTCTTGTAAGGTCACGCGTTCGCGGGTCCTCTGCGCCCTCTTTTGTCAGCCCGGTATCGATCCAATCGTCCACAAACACCCGGAGTCTGGCGGTCAAAGTTTGAGGCAGATCTTCCCAGCGAATTGACGACGCCCTTAGAGCTTTCAAAACTCTTTCCGGGAAGTCCGACCATTTGATGGGACGATTCAGCTCCAACAGGAATCTATCGCAATTCAACGCAACGAAATCCGTCGACCTGATCGGGATCTGAATCGGAACTTCAGCGGGAAACCCGCGCTTGAGCGCTTCGAAGACGCTTATCGCCCCTGGGTCGCGGTGCTCGGCTTCGTCTTTTGGCGTCCCTTTGCGCATCTTATTATTGGTAGCACATCTCTGTACAAACATCAATCAAAAATCTATCGCCCCGCCAAGCAAACATATTCAAAAATTAAGCCAGACTGGAGGCAACTTTGAAAAAGGCAATTGAAAGCGCCCCTGAGGTCATCCGGGTCCAGGAATTTGCGCGGCGCTTGCAGATCTCTGTGTGGACCGCTCGGCAGTGGGCATATCGAGGCAAGATCGCAACCTGCAAGGCCGGGAAACATTTGCTGGTCCCCGCGAGCGAGGTTTCCCGGCTCATCGCTGAGAACGCGCGCCCGCGGCTAGAAAAGTGACGTGGCGCGGGGTTCTCATGCCAAGCAGGGATTGTTTACGAACCCGGACCGGGGCATGTGACGAGTGCGGCGAGCGGCCGGCGGTCGTTCACGTACCGACCCGAAAGCCCGGCCGATTTTGCCCGGTTCATTGTCCCGAGTGCAATCCGACCCGACCCGCGGGCACCGTATTGGTTCAGGGCGGCGCCGGCGGCGGCCACGAGACGGAGCCGCGGTAGATGGCGGATTCGGTCATCAGCTCCCCGCCGAGCGAGAAACGGCAGACGGCCGCGCGGGCGCCCACCGAGGGGATTCCGGATCTAAAGTGGGCCAACCGCTCTCTTCCGATTACGGAGGTTGCTCGAAAACTGAATCTCCACCTCGGGGAACACGGCATGATCCATTGCTGGCACCCAGAACGGCATCAGCACGGGGACCGAACCCCATCCGTTTCGGTTCGCCAGAAGAACAATACGGTCCGCTGCTTTGGATGCGGAAGCAAGCCAATGAGCGTGGTCGATCTGATTGTAGATGCGCGCGGGGTCACGGTGGCTGATGCCGCGCGTTGGCTGGAGCAGAACTTTGAAGTGCGAAGAATTCCGCCTCGAAGGCACCTGGCTGAAGCGGGTGAGCGGCGCCCGTACCAGGTGGGGACGGAGCAGCCCATAGAGCTCTTGGTGCGGTCAGGGCTCTGGGCACGCCTCTCCGCTCCGGCCCAGGGAATCGTGCCGGTCCTGCTTTCGTTCGCTGAGCCTTCAGGCTTCGAGACATTCCAAGTCGAGATCAGCTACCGCGGCATGATGCGCTATAGCGGTCTCAAGTCGTTCAGCGCGGTGAGCGGCGCTCTGAATCAGCTTGCGGAGATTGGATGGCTCCGAAGGCCAGGAAACCACGCGCGCGGGGAAATTGTGCGGGAGACCGGAGCCTACGTTCTCACACCCTTGAGTGATGCGGTGAAGGAACTCGGAAACGCGATATTCCAGGAAGAGCGCCAAACGATTCAGGCCGAAAGAGAACTGCGGGAAGAGCAGCGGCGCCACCGGCGGGCGCAGATGGCCGAACGCAGCCGGCAGTCCGACGTTGGTAGCAGACTCCATCCCGAGATGAAAGCGACAACTCCCCCACGTGGCATTACTCAGTATGGTTCTCTCTATCCCAGGAATAGCGTGGGCAAAAAACACGCTACGCCTAGACTATCGTCGGAAGTGCGGAAGAAGAACCGAGGCTGGGCTTCCCGATGGCGCGAATAGCAGAAGACCTTCGGCGGCTCTGCGGACGAATCCGCGCCATCGAATCGCGTGGCGGAGGGCATGTGCTGATGCAAGGCAAGGGCTTCCGCTGTTCCACGCAAAGTTCGCCGCGGCTGGCTTCTAAAGTAGAGTGAAGTAGATGGCCTTAGGGCGCAAAACGGGCGGACGCGTGGCCGGCACACCAAACCGTGAGACTGGGGAAGTGAACGATATTCTTGAGTCTCTTGGTTGCAACCCGATCGAGGGTATGGCCCGGATCGCCACGAATCGGAGGTATCCTGCGCACCTCCGCGGGCGCATGTTCGCAGAATTGGCCCAATATGTTTACCCAAGGCGCAAGGCCCTTGAACTGGCGGGCAGTCAGAGCTTGGATCTGAACGTGCAGTTCGCGGCCATGCTTGAGGCCCGCCGCAAGGCGCGCGAGGCACGGGAGCAAGCGGAAGCACAGAGCGCGGGAGTATTGAGAAATGACTGAGCAGGGGCTACAGTTAGACGAGGCAGTGTTCGGGCGCATGGCTTCGAAGTTAGGGCAGGGCCGCGGCGTTCGTGAGTACCAATCGTAGGAAGGAGATTGAATCAAATGAACCCGAGAAACTGGGTTCGGGAACGGGCTGAGCGCGAGCGGGTTTGCGCTAGCCAGGCTCCGGCTCTTTGGGAGAAAGTTAGGGCCGCACTTCAGGATGCGTCGGACTCCTATAACGAGGAGTACGGAAACCCTGCCTATCCGGAGGTGAAGTACGAGCTGGAAAACGGGAAACGCATTTTGATCGTGCGAACATCTTTCATCGGGGGACCTGGGCAGAGCAACGAGGAGCGCAGGAGCGTGCTGGTCACGTTCGATGAGCATGGTGGCTGTATCACGTTCGTGGGCGACATAGATGGCTCGTCGGGTGAACTGGTGATAACTGTCGACGGACACGAGGTCTTCGTAACTCGGAAGGATAAGAACGAGCGAATGGAACCGGATGACGTATCGCGGCTTCTTCTTCAAGGAATCTTCTTCAAGCCTGGTGAACGGAAGCGCCCGCGCGCGAAGCCGCGCGCGTAGCAGGAATGCCACACCCGGCATAGTACGCCCGGCGGTCTGAGCAAACGGTTCGCCGCGGTGGTATTTTTGCCTATGGAGAGTGCAGTCATGATGGTTGCCTCGCGGATCGCTTCGGTCCTGGCTTTCCTTTCAATCCAGCTCGCAGCCCAGCCGAGTCCTCAAACAGCACCCCCACCACAGACGAGGACTGGTATCGCGTCCGATTTGTTGTCAGATACTCGAAAAGCTGCCGAGGCGGGTGATGCCCGCGCTCAATTTAACCTCGGGTTCAGTTACTACCTGGGCGTCCCCGCGAAGGACTATGCCGAGGCAGCGCGGTGGTTCCGCAAGTCCGCTGACCAAGGCGGGGTTCTCGCGCAGCAGTTTCTTGCCCTGATGTACGAAGAGGGGCGGGGAGTTCCGCAGGATCTTGCCGAGGCAGCGCGGTGGTACCGCAAGGCTGCCGACCAGGGTGACGCTACCGCGCAATTCGCCCTCGGTGGGATGTACGCCCATGGGCAAGGCGTGGCGCAGGATTATGCTGAGGCGGTCCGGTGGTACCGCAAAGCTGCCGACCAAGGTGGGCCTCTCCCGCAGCTCAACCTCGGCGTCATGTACGCCCATGGGCAAGGCGTGGCGCAGGATTATGCTGAGGCGGTCCGGTGGTACCGCAAGGCTGCCGACCAGGGCTTCGATCTCGCGCAGCATGAACTCGGCGCCATGTACGCTCTCGGCCAGGGAGTGGCACAGAACTATGCCGAGGCAGCGCGGTGGTTCCGCAAGGCTGCCGACCAAGGCTACGTCGCAGCCCAGTTCCGGCTCGGGCAATTGTATTTTAGCGGCCAAGGCGTCCCGCAAGACTATGTGCAAGCGCATATGTGGGTAAACCTCGCGGCCGCGCACGCGAACGGCGACTACCAGCAGATGTTCGCCGCGGCGCGCGATGAGGTCGCGGCCAAGATGGATGCGGCTCAGATCGCAGAGGCGCAACGCCTGGCGCGGGAGTGGAAGCCAACGAAGTAGCAGCCGGGGGGGGCGGAGTTCTCGGAAATTCCGGTGACGCTATGGTGACGATACCGCTTGTAAACACCACCAAGCTACTCCAAAACCATCCGAGGCGAAATCGGCTCTAACCGGCTCTCGGGGTTCGATTTATGCGAGCCTTGCCGACTCACACCAAAATGCGCCAAAGGGACTCGAACCCTCTTTCACGGCGGTAACGGGGGTTCGAATCCCCCTGGGGACGCCAAACTTGTTTCCTCTATCGGAGCCTCATGCAATTGTCTGAAAAATAATGGCATTGAGGCGGTTCCAAATCCCTCTCTTGTGACAGTCAGACCGTGGGGGAAGAGAGCTTCCTGGATGCGTAGTTTATTTGACGGGGATGCACTTTCCCAGATACCCGCAGCTCGGTCCAGCATCCACTCTGCAAACTCTAGTAAGCATTCGACTTGGTCGGCGCTAATCAGTGCTTCGGATTGCTGAATCCGTGCTTTCTCCAGCGCGGTTCCAACTATTTCGCGCTGGGTTTCGTACGTCGCCTTGTCGAATGTCCCGTCGAGTAAGGCGTCAATGATCTTCTGGCTTTTCTCCTCCAACGAGGCAACCTCCTGCTTCGCCCGTTGTACGCGTTGCTGGCGGTCAGCGTGCTTCTGGTTCCACACGTCTCTAATGACCGCGTGAAAGAGCGGCATGAAGCTCCTATCGACTGGAAGAAGCCGGTAAACCAGTTGATGAAAGTCGTGATGCAGCGTATCGCGCGAGAATTTCACCTCCCGACATCCCTTCACCCGGCAACAGTAGTACGGATAACGCTTCCCCCTGCGCCCGGTTGAGAAGCTGCCCGTGAGGCCCTGCCCGCACTTCGCACATTTGACGAATACACGGAGAGGAAAGTCTGGATTCTCTCTCACTCGCGCTTGACGGCTACCATCGCCGGTGCCAGCGAGTCTGTTCTGCACTTGTTCGAAAACATCGTCCGTGATGATGGCCTGGAACCGACCTCGAACAGCGATTCCCCACGTTGGAGAGTTAAGCCAGCCTGCGTATATCGGGCTTCTCAGAATCTTGTCGAATGTCTGCTGACTGAGGGGGCGGCCTGACTTTCCTTTGAGCCCGAGTTGCGTCATCTGCGCGAGAACTTTTGACTTGGCGCACGCCCCTGACGCGTAAAGTTCGAAGCCCTGCTTGATCAGTGGCGCTCGTTCGGCGTCTTGGACGAGGTTTGGTTGACCTGCCGGTGCCTCTGGCACGATCCGATATCCTATAGGTGCTTGGTGGTTCCATCGACCCAATCGTAGGTTGGCCTTCATTCCCTCAATCGTCTTGAACATGCGCATCCGGTTGTCGAAGGTGCCTTGCGCTACAAGGATGGATTCCAGTAATTCGCCTGCAGGGGAATCATCGAAAGCCTGTGTTGCAGCGCGCAACTCGATACCCTTCCGTTTGAGAAACGCCTTGACGTTGTGGTAGTGGGAGGTTTCCCGTGACCAGCGAGTCGTATCATAGAAGACCGCAGCGGCAATTGATTTGTGGTTGCTGGTACAGAATGTCAGCAACTCCTGGAACTCCGCGCGGTCTTCAATTGTCTTGGCCGACTCCTTCTCCTGGAATACCCGAACGACCTCCAAGCCGTTTGTCGAACAGTACTCGCGACACTTTGCCTCCTGCACTGGAATGCTCTGCTGTTTCTCGGTGCTCACCCGGCAAGTCGAATAGTCAGGAGTCGTCAGAACGAACGACTCTGTATCAAAAACCTACCCTGAGACCGAGGCAACCGATGAGGTAAAGAAAGGTGCCTTCATGCGCAAGATATATGTATCATAAACATCCGTTTGTGTTACGCTATAGGACATGAAGAAGAACGGGCCAGCAGTGAAGGGTCGCGCTGTACGCCAGGGTAAGCACGCGAGATAAAGGCCAGGACTACGAGAATCAACTCCGAGACCTTCGGCAGTTTGTCGAACGGAAGGCCAGCGACGGTTGGACGCTGGCGCAGGAGTACACCGACAAGGTGAGCGGCAAGACAGATAAGCGGCCAGCGTTCCAGCGCATGTTCGCGGATGCGTCAGAGCGCAAGTTTGACCTCCTGCTGTTCTGGAGCCTGGACCGCTTCTCCAGAGAAGGCGTGCTGGAGACTCTACAGCACTTGCAACGACTGAAGGCCAGCGGCGTGCAGTGGTGGAGCTTCAAGGAAGAGTTTCTGCGCAGTGTAGGACCCTTCGCTGATGCGGTCCTGTCCATTCTCGCCTGCATTGCCAAGCAAGAAAGAATCCGGCTGTCTGAGCGGGTCGTGGCGGGCTTGAGCCGTGCTAAGGCGGATGGGAAGACCCTGGGCCGTCCCAAGGCTGCCGTGCGGCCTGAGCGGGTTCTGCTGCTGAAGGGGCCCGGTCTAAGCATCAGGAAGATCGCTGAGGAAACCGGCGTCAGCGCGATGACGGTGCAGCGCATACTCGCTGCCCATTAGTAGAGGCTTAAGGCTACCAGGGGCGCGACACTCTTAAACCGGCCCGCTTCATCGTATGACGCTATCGCTTACCCAAGAGTGGCGCTATTATGTGGCCGTGAAAGTCGCCATCATTTTGGTTTCGCTTTGCTTACCAGCGGTGGCCGACCTCGCGGCAGGGTTGCAGGCATTGAAGAACGGCGATTACGCGACAGCCCTCAGGGAGCTTCTGCCGTTGGCAAAGCAGGGCGACGCGGTTGCGCAGTTTAACCTCGGTTCCATGTATGACGAGGGACAGGGGGTGCGGCAAGACTACACCGAGGCTATCCGCTGGTACCGTGAAGCCGCCGAACAGGGGAACGTTAGTGCTCAGTTCAATCTCGCCCTCGCGTATGAGTCGGGGCACGGAGTGCCGCAGGACTACGTAGAGGCCGTCCGCTGGTACCGTAAGGCAGCGGAGCAGGGAGAGGCGCGCGCTCAGAACAACCTCGGCCTCATATACGCCCACGACGCCTTCCTTGACGACCTCGATCAGCGCGAAGTCGTGCCCGATCCCGAGGGGCGAGTGCCGAAAGACTACGCTGAGGCCATCCGGTGGTTCCGCCAGGCAGCGGAACAGGGAAACGCGAAGGCCCAGTTCAGCCTCGCCTTCAGGTATGAACAAGGGCAAGAAGTGCCACGGAACTACGCTGAAGCTATTCGCTGGTATCGCAAGGCAGCGGAGCAGGGAGAGCCGCACGCTCAGTTTAATCTCGGCGTGATGTATGCCAAGGGCCAAGGAGTGCCCCAGGACTATGTGCAGGGGTACCTGTGGATTGATCTCGGAACTTCGCGTTCGAGTGGTGAAGCGCAGCGCAAGTTTGCCGCTGACCGGGATAGGCTGGGCAAGGCGATGACTGCCCAACAGATCAGGGAGGCGCAGCGTCTAGCGCGGGAGTGGAAGCCGAAAGCTGGGACGCCACATTAGAGTCCGCGTCGCCCCAAGACGCAACCTCGGTGGCTGCGTGCGTACTTTTCCATCTCCCTCACCTTATGGCGAGGAACCCAGTTGCGGCCACAAGAGGGACAGTCATAGATCAACTGGCCCTCCGCGTCTCGACAAATGCGGGTTCCTTCGTCGTGGAACGGATTGCCGTCCGCGTCATAGACATACTTCGATTTGCGATACTGCTTCATTTTTCTCCTTCTCGGTCATTCGATAACTGGCTGCGGTGCGTCACAATTGGTTATTCGGCGATTCGAACTAGAAAAGATCGCTCCGGGGAGCATTCTAGAGTTAAGTCGATGAATCCAAAGACAAAAAAGTCGTATTTAATCCCCTGAGCAAGGAACATCCACGAATGTGCATAGTTCCAGCGCTGTACTTGGTTCCATACAACGCTGGGATATCAAACAGACCACAGAATCAATGGCTTAGATGCTAATCTCAGGCACTGCCTTGACGTATTCCCGCAAGGATTCGAGCCTTTTCAGCCAGTCCATCAATTGGTTCCAACTGTCGCTGATTAGGGACGCCAATTTCCCAGCCCTTGCAAAGCCTGACCCTCCCGCCCGATACTGGTAGGGGACTTGTACAATTCGTACGAGCGGTACACCACAATGACACGCCTCAACGTCTCGAAAGCGCGCGAGGAGTTTCCCGAGGTCGTAAACCGCGCGGCTTATGGAAGGGAGCGGACCATCGTCTCCCGCCGGGGGAAGGACTTGGCCGCTGTCATCCCCATCGAAGACCTCCACCTCCTGGAGCGCCTGGCCCAAGAGGAAATGGACCGCCAGGACCTCGAAGACGCCCGTGCCGCGTTGAAAGAGGCGGAAGAGAAGGGGACCATTCCACTCCGGGACCTGATGCGGGAACTCGGAGACTGAGTCCTGGCCTACCGCGTTGAAGTTACTCCCCCCGCCGAGCGGGAACTTCGCAAACTAGATCCTCACATCCGAAAGGTGGTGAACCGAGACATTCTCCGCTTGGAAGAGAATCCACGTCCTCGCGGGGCGGAGAAGATGGAGACGAAAGAGAAGCTCTACCGCGTCTACGTTGGGCCGGGGAAGAACTACCGTGCCACCTATCAAATTCGGGACGAAGCCCTCCTTGTCCTTATTGTGAAGGTCGGAAACCGGAAGGATGCGTACCGCCGGGTGAAGTAGGTGCGGAAAGGGAGTGATGTGATTTTGAGGCGATGAAGATGGAAACGTCCCCAGCTTCCTCTCAACCCCAAAAGGGGTATGCTGCAATCGTGAGAACACTCCTTGCGATGTTAGTGCTGTGCGGCGCGGCTCCGATGTTCGCCGATTCGGTATACCGGTCGGTGTTTGTTGACGGAAGCGGTCAACTGCATTTCGTCCTTGAATCTGGAAAAGAGGTTCTTCCCCAGAAGACTCACGGCCAGACCTCGTTTGGCGATCCGGAAATCGCGGCTGACGGCCGGGCCGTCGGTTGGTTGGCTATGTACCCAGACCCTTCTATTACGTATTACAAAGGCGCCGAGATCGCAGGCGGCTTGGTCATCTATCGAGACGGCCATGTACTGCATACGTTCTCGACGGATCAGATCTTCTGGGATTGGCAGTTTCAGGATGATGGCAAACGGGTCGCCTACTCGACCGGGCCTACGCACGGGGGAGCGGCGGAGTGCGTACTCCGCGATGTGAAATCTGGTCGCATCTTAGCGCGGTGGCGCGTCCAATCAAGCGGCGAGCCGCCGGCTTGGGCACAAACTCTGCGGCGATAGCGCCTGGGCAACAGCCGAACTCGACGCGGCGGTCGCCCACGGCTCCGAAACGTCCTATTTGGTTTCTCGGAAAAAACCGCGCTTGGAATCGCTCGTGGCGTTGGCGCGCCGGGTCGGTCAGCCGCTCGAAAGATCGGTCGCCATGCAGCGTATTCAGTAAAGGATCGGAGACGAAATAGGGATAACAAAAAAATCCGCCTCCGACGCTCTGTTTGAACAGCCGCAGGGCTTCCCTCGATAACGCGATCTACGTCATTCCCAACGCGGGCGTGCTCAATTCCAGCGCGCTGCTGGTGTTTCTGGGGCTCGGCACGTTCTTGGTCTACGCCAATTGGGCAGCGTTTCAGGGCAAGTATTACACCTTCGGCCCTTACATCTCTCCGTTCTACTCGCCCGAGCTGTGGGGCAGTTCGCCGCACGCATGGTTCGGCCCCAACTGGCTAGGACAAGAAGAATCTTGAATCCAGGGTGCGCGGCGTATTCAACCGGCTCACGCACCGGCCATCGGGACCGGTTCAGATGCCCTTCTGGAGGGTTGGCTCGCGTGGCTGGGCCGGTTCAACTTCCGAGTAGCGTCATTCGCCCGAATGCGGTTCCACGCGCCAACGGGACTTCCAATTTCGCGCATCGGTAAGCTTGGGGTGCTTACTCAATCTCCCGCACTGGCTTCTGGAACGAAGCTCCGGCGGCAGCCAGCACCATGAGTCCTCCAGCGAGCAGAAACATGAGCCTTAAGCTCCACGCAACCAAGAATCCTGCAACCGCGAGGGAGATGGGGGTTACTCCGAAGGAGGCTAACATGAGCACGCTCGCAACTCGCCCGCGTACCGCGATATCGATCCGCTGCATGATCCAGGCGCTGATGTGGATGTTGACCATTCCCGCCGCTGCACCCATGATCAGCAGCACGCTGGCGATACTCCACACTTTCCCCAGCAGGCCGATGGATCCCAAGCAGACACCCAACGCCAAGGACACCAGAAGAATCATCACGCCGCGCTGGCGAATCTTCCAGACACCGGCCAGTAGCGCGCCTAGCAAACTTCCCGCCGCAGCCGCCGAGATTACAATGCCGTACGCGGCAGGCGAACCGAATCTCGTCTTGGTCAAGTACGCCAGACCAATCGAAACCGGCCCGGCAATGCAGAAGTTCAGGATCGTGACCAACAGCATCAGCGAGCGTAGCGGCACATCTTTTCCCACGCAGGCGATTCCCTCCACGATCGAGTGCCACATCGCTTTCCGGGCAGTCTGAGACTTAGGTGGATCCGGCAGCTTCCACAATGCGCCAAGGATAAACAAGAAGCTGATCGCATCCACGAAGAAGGCCCATGCCACACCCAGCGTTTTGATCACGAACCCGGCTGGAACTGGACCAACAATGGTGGTCATCTGCGCCGTGCTTTGGCTGGCTGACGAGGCCGCGACCAGTTGCTCGCGCTTCACCAGCGAGGGCATGTAGGCCGTTTGCGCAGGAACGGCAAATGCGTCGGCCACCCCGAAAGCAAACGCCAGAGCGTACAGCTCCCAGGTCCGCAACATGCGAAGCCAGACTAGAACACCAATCACTGTGACACAGATGGTGCGCGCCGTGGCCGCGGCAATCATGATCTTGCGCGCGGACATACGGTCACTGACGGCGCCGCCCATAAGCATGAGAAGAGCACGCGGAATAGCGCCTGCCATCATAATTGCGCCCATGGCCACAGCAGAGCCGGTCTGCTGCAAGACGAGCCAGGGCAATGCCACCAGGTAGAACTGGTCGCCCAGCAGCGAAATCGTCCCACCGATCAGCCAGCGCCGATAGTCCGGGTTGCGCAGCGGGTGCTCGACGGTTGAAGCGGAAATGGCTTCGGCGGGAACGGACGCGTTGGGGACGGTCGCAGCAGCCATAAACGATCTCCTCAATGTCTTTACCGGGGAGGGAAGCCCAGAAAGCATCTGCAAGGCGCGCGATTACGCGCCCTATAATGTAAATGTATATTTACCTTTACATTCATGTCAAGCATTATTCTGCCAATCTGATATAAAGGAAGGTCATGGCCAAGAAGACGCACGCTCCCCAGCAGGCCCGCAGCCGGGAATCGACGCGTAAGCTGTTGAAGGCAGCGGCGGAAGTGCTGGGACAACACGGGGTAGAGGGCGCCACCATTCCGCGAATCGCCCAGCAGGCTGGGTTGACGCCGGGGGCCGTCTATCGTCGTTTCACTGACAAGGACTCTCTGCTGGAGACGGTGATCATCGGCATTCTGGAGCGTCAGGACGAGAGGTTGCGCATTGCGCTCACGCCCGCCATGGCACGCCAGATTCCGCTGCCGGTGTTTGCCGAACAGGTCATCGCCAGCATGCTGGTCAGCTACCGCGCCAACGCCAGATTGCTCCGTGCCCTGCGACAGTTCGTGCAGGGGCGCGATCGCACATTGTTTTTTAAGAAAGCCGTCAGACTGGAGATGCGTACCTTGCAGTACGTGGTGGAGTTGTTCCTGGTGCATCGGAAGGAGGTCAAGCACCCCGACCCGCAGATGGCGGTGTCTTTTGCTCTTATGATGCTGACCAGCATGCTGATAGAACTGATTCTGGTAGATCACGATTTGAAGAATTGGCAGGCCGTGATTCCAAAGGATGACCAGTCACTTAAGCGCGAGCTCCTGCGATCTTTTCTGAGCTATTTGGGTGTCGAGCAAAAAGCTAACTGAACGAGGCACCAATAACCGCTGTTTCCTCGTGCCAGACACCGTTGCGTTCGGGCGCGCAACTCGGCACGCCGCGGCTCGCGCCATACTCACTAACGGAGAGCGCTCGCTTTCCATTTCACGCTGAACCAGCACATGCCTTCCGGCACCTGATCGGCGGAACCTTCGATCGCATCTCCGAACATCCCGTTCGGCATCGCCTCTACAATTGCGTGTCCTGCCTGAATGGAAACCACAAGAAATGGGCTTGGGCGAGCCTTTGCTCAGTGGGCTTCGCCGATCTCTATGTGCGTCTCTGCTCGATGGGCATCTGGTCCGACTGGAGAATCCTTTAACAATGCCGGAATACCGACGTATTCCTACGACATTCTAGTGATTGGCGCGGGCGGTGCCGGCCTTCGCGCGGCGATTGAAGCGGCCTCTTCCGGCCTCAAAGTGGGGGTGGTCACGAAGTCCCACCGGATTCAGGCGAATCAAGCGCCCGACCTGGCTGTGCGCTGGAATTGCAAAGCCGGCAAGTGCGGCTCGTGCTCCGCGGAAATCAACGGCATGCCCAAGCTGATGTGCATGACGCGGCTCAGCCAGTTGAACCTGGACATGCCCGTGGTCCTCGAGCCCATGCACGCCTTTCCCTCCATCCGCGACCTAGTCACCGACGTATCCTGGAACTTTCGCGTCAAGAAGACCATCAGGCCGTTTCGCCCGCGCACGCCCGACGAACCCGACGGCACCTGGCGCATGCAGCAGGCCGCCGTCGACCGCGTGCAGGAATTCCGCAAGTGCATCGAGTGCTTCCTGTGCCAGGATGTCTGCCACGTGCTGCGCGAGCATCACAAGCACGATGAGTTCATCGGCCCGCGGTTTTTCGTCTATGCCGCCGCTCTCGAAATGCACCCCCTCGATACCGAAGACCGTCTCAAGGATCTGAAGAACAAGCACAGCATCGGTTACTGCAACATCACGACCTGCTGCCGCCAGGTCTGTCCCGAGTCGATTACGATTACCGAAAACGCCATCATCCCGCTCAAGGAACGCGTGGTGGACGAGTTTTAGACCATCTCTCACGACAGCGTGGCCGGCGCCTTGGCCAAAGCCGAGCGCTACCGGTTGCTCAACGAGCCGGGCGAGGCGGAAAGCATCTGCCGCGACATTCTGGAAATCGAACCCGGCAATCGGCAGGCCTTGATCAGTTTGATCCTGGCCCTGACCGACCAGATCGACCGCGACTCGCAGGCCTTTGCCAGCGCGCTAGCCAGTGTGGACCGGCTTCAATCGCCCTACGACCGCGCCTACTACGCCGGCATTGCGTGGGAGCGCAGAGCCAAGGCGCGCCATGCCGGCAGCGGCCACAGCGCACACCGCTACGCCTACGATTGGCTGGTCAAAGCGCTGGGGTTATTTGAAGAAGCGGAGCGGCTGCGCGTTCCGGGGAACGACGATGCCGTACTCCGATGGAACGCGTGCGTCCGCTATCTAAGCGCTCACAAGGAACTCGCCCCGAGCGCCGAGGAGACACCGGAACCGATTGTGTCGGAATGAGGCCAGCGGGCGAGGCGCTTCTGTTCGTTGCTGGGACGGTCGGTGGGCGGTGAGCCCACTTATCGGGGAGTGGGCATGCGGCCCGTATCCAGCCAGCGTAGAATATCGATGTGCGCAGATTATTCCGGCTCCTTTGGGGCGTAGGCACAGGGATCATGGCATTCGGGATTATCTTCGCTCAGACGAAGACAAAGGATCATACCCCCGACTTGATCCTTTGGCTGGTCGCGACCACCCTGCTGATCGCTGCTCTGTTGATGGCTCGGATGAAGAAAGGCGATCCGAAGACTCCAACGTCGGCTTGGCCTCCGGGTCCAATCAGCCTAGCCGCCGTGAGCGTGCAGGTGCTGTTTTGCGTATGGGTGCTCGCAGATGTTTTTCAACATCTTCACTCGCTGTGATTGACCCGCCCGTCCTTTTGAGGACCGTGAAACACTGCGAGTTTTCGAGGGTGGCGACAAACAGAAATACCAGACACGTGTCCAACAGAAGGTTGAAAAGAAACTGATGCTTGACGTTGTCCCATGCGTCACCAAAAGCTGCGACGAAGAAAGCCGTCAGACAGCATGCCGCGACGCAAATACCCAGTTCCTGCCAGCGGCGGACAGACGCTGTCCGCCCGCGGTGGAAGAGCAGCACCAATCCTCCGCCAACAACGCTGCCGGCCAAGGCACTGAGGAGCCAGGCGGCGATTCGCGATAGGCATCGGCTGTGGAAGCTGCTCCACAGGGCAATTGCTTCACTCCTTGCTCCGGGGAGCCGGCCGGCGGATCTATCGAAGTTGCCGCAAAACTCGGGTCGAAGCGAAAGAGAACTTGGGAGGAGCACTTCGAGGCGCCGCCACATCCGCCCAGGTCGCCTCAGATAGAACTCGATCAACCGGAAGGAACTGACATTGGTCTGAATGGCGTTAACGAGTGCTCCGTCGGCCACGCCGGTGCCTGGGCTCCACGCGACCGTTCCGGAATATTGCGCATAGTCCGGATTCAGATCGAGAACTCGGAGGTCGGATCGCGCATCTGGGGAGTCCGGCAGTATCGCGAAGAAGATCACATTGTAGAGAGCTGTCACTGTGGTCGTTGCGGGCACGGAAAGATACATCCCTACTCCCGCCAGACAGACGCCAATACTCCCCACCAAGGCCGCGTAGTGAGCTCTGCGATCCAGAGTGCGCCATGCCATCGCCAGGCTATACGCGGCCAGGGGTATGCAGAGTGCGGCATTCTGGGCCTTTGCGGTGATCAAAAGCACGGCAAAGACGTTCCAGCGCAAGAGAGGTCCAAGCGAGATTCGATAGCTCTTGCAGAGGTTGATGCCCTCGGCCAAGAGAAACAAAAACCAAAGGCAAGAGGCTGGTTCCGTGTACAACGAATTCCAATACGCAACGTAGCCGACGTCTGTCGAGACGAGGAGTATCAACGCCCAGACGGCGCGATACATCGTCAGGTCTCGCGTGACATAAAGCAGCCGGGCCAAAGCGAGCAGGAAGATCGCGGCATGCGTGAGGCCGAAAATCGTTATGTCAAACGTGTTTGGATTCCCAAAGAGGTGGTTTACCGCAACCGCAATCCTAGCGGGAATCATCTCCGATGTGATCTGTTCCCAACGCGGTTCCCGGTAGCTCGGGTCTTGGATGTATGTTCGGGTGACGTACCAGTATTTGTGTTCGGGCCCCTTAGGTACGGGCGCGTAGCCAAGCGGTCCGAGCACTCGCATGAAATCGCCTTGGTCTGCTAGGCCGATGATCGGCGGAATAAAGAGCTGCCAGGTGAGGAGCGCTCCGGCCAGCGCCAGAATCACAAACAGTTCCTTGGTCCGGGAGCAGCGTGCCCCGTGGCGATTCACGTTTTGTGCGAAGGTCAAAGTTTTCCGTGCCGGGTATTTCTACCGAATCCCGTTGGATATAAGATTGTAACCTCAATGGGGATCGTTCAGGTTTAGCAACGGTGCGACCTGGTGCTTAACCGATCTGGGGAAATCCGTTCCCGCCAACCGTCCCCCTCGCCGGCTCCGGTTCAGTCCACTTCGTCACCGGGCGGCGGAGGGTTTCCGCGCCCCGCGCGTTTCAGGAGCCGCTTCGCTTTCGCCACATCGCCCCGTTCTCCGCGCTCACGGAAATACTCTTCGGTCCGTAAGGCCGACAATTTCTCCGCCACCGCGACGTTGATGAACTGGTTGAGCGCCACGCCTTCGGTTTCAGAAACGCGGCGCGCCTCTTCGAGTATCGACGCCTGTAGACGCAAAGCAACGTTACTTCTTCGCATGTCTTCGAATCTCCCTCCAAACATCGCATGGCCGCGCCACGCGAATCCCGAACTGCCGGGCGGCGCCGGCGAGATGACGAAGATTGAAAGTAACCAGCCAATCTGCCGCGCCGTTCACCGCCGTCTCCAGCACCATCTCGTCGGCTGGATCCCTCAACTGCGGGCGCCACAAAAACCGGAGAGGCACCGGAGTCGATACTTTTACCAAAGCATCGAGCACCTCGTTTACCTGCCGCGACGTCAGGCCACTGGCGTCCAGATGCTCCGGCCGTGTCAGGACCGCCTCGTACTCGATGATCAACGGTACCGAAGCAAGCACCTCAAATGCGCGATCAAGGGCGCCGATCAACAATTGCCTGGAAGCGCCCCGATCACTTCGCAAAGCTGCCACAACCACATCGGTATCGAGGATCAGTCGCAGCCAGCGCCTCCTCGGATAATAATATCACATGCGATAGCACAAGAATTTTCTCTAAGTCGTTCGCTCAGTGAAACGGCGGTACCGGAAACTGCCCTGGGAGACTCGTGCGCTGGCGACCTTCACCGCCTGTAGGAGTTACCTGAGTTGAGTTGGCTCCCCTTTACTCCTCGCGTAGCGCTTTCACCGGGTCCACGCGCGTGATGCGCAAAGCGGGCCAGAAGGCGGCGAAGAGTCCCGCGGAAAATAGCAGGGCGGTCATGGCGAGGAACGAGTAGGGGTCAAGCGGCGAGACGTTGTGCACCAGGCTCTTGAGCAAACGCGCGGAGGCTAGGCTTCCGGCGAGGCCCACCCCTACACCGATGGCAAGCAGGCGCGCGCTCAGGCCCATCACGGCGGCGATCACACGCGAAGGACTGGCGCCCAGAGCGACGCGGATGCCGATTTCGCGGGTCTGCTGCTCGACGGCGTGCGAGACCACTCCATAAATTCCGGATAGCGCAAGGGCCAGGCCGAGGGCGGCAAAGATGGCAAACAGCAGCAGGTTGAAACGCGGCTGCGCGTACGCGTCTTCGGCCAGCAGGGCTTCGAGCGGTTTCTCTTCCATCACGGGCTGGCCGGGATCGACCGCGAACACTTGCGCCTTGACGGCGGAGGCGATGGCTTGCGGGCGCCCGGCAGAGAGCACGAAGAGGCGGTCGGCAAATCCGGTTACGGTGTACGGCACGTACATCTCGGGCCAGATTTCCGAAGTGGCGAGCTGATTGACGGTGTCTTCCACGATTCCGGCGATCTGGAACGAGTCGTCGGCCAGGCGGAATGGCGGCAAAAGCAGGCGCGGGAGGCGGACGATGCGGCCGATGGCTTGTCCGTCGCCATAGTAACGTTGCGCGAAGCTGCGGTTGACCACCGCCGTGTGCCTGGCCGCGTTCACTTCCTGCGGCGTCAGCAGCCGCCCTTGCACCAGCGCGATGCTCATTACTTTCCAGTAATCTTCGGTGACCTGATGGAAGAGCACGGGGTGTTGGTCCTGGCGCGAGCTGCCGAGCGGTGCCACCGGCACACCCCAGGAATACACCGGCGGCAGGCCGGTGTTCATTCCCACGGCGGCCACGCCAGGGACAACGCGGATTCGCTGGAGCGCGTCCTGGAAAAAGGCGTTGCGCTGCGCCAACTCCGGGTAGCGCTGATCGGAGAGGGGAACGCGGAGGGTCCAGATGCGGTCGGGCCGGAAGCCGAGGCGCACATCCTCGATCGACTTGAGGGTGCGGATCATGAGGCCCGCGCCGACCAGCAGCATGAGCGAGAGAGCTACTTCGCCGGCCACCAGCACGCCGCGCAAGAGCCGCTGGCCGCGTCCGCCGGCGTTTCCGCGCCCGGCCTCTTTCAGCACCGCCAGGATATCGAGACCGGAAGCGTGAAGAGCGGGAGCGATTCCGAACAGCAAGGCCGAGAGCATCGACACTCCCAGAGTGAAGAGCAGCACCATGTCGTTGATTTCGATTTTGGCCTCGTCGGGGATGGTATTGGGCGGCACCACGGCAATGATGCCGCGAATTCCGGCGTAGGCCAGCAGCACGCCCACGGCGGCGCCGGCAAGCGCCAGCACCAGGCTTTCGGCAAGCAACTGGCGGACCACGCGCCAGCGCTGCGCTCCCAGCGAAACGCGGATGGCGATTTCGCGGCGCCGCACCAGCGCGCGCGAGAGCAGCAGGTTCGACACGTTCACGCAGGCGATCACGAGCAACAGCCCGACAGCGCCGAACAGGATCCAGAGCGAGTCGCGGATATCGCTGGGAAAGGTTTCGCCGAAATCGCGCAGCTCGAGGCGCCAGGGCTTGGGAAAGTCGTCGGGATGGAGACGCTGGAGCTCGTTGAACAAAGGCTTCAGTTGGGCGGTGGCCTGACCGCGGGTGACGCCAGGCTTGAGGCGTCCCAGCAGGTGAACCTCGCGAACGCCCTCCAGGGTTTCGCCGCGGTGAAACACGTCGGGCAGGTAGACGTCCGCCCCGCGCCACATGAAGCGCTGCGGCATGACGCCGATCACGGTGCGCAGCGTTCCATTGAGACGCAACTTGCGGCCAAGGACGCCGGGGTCCCCAGAGAAGGCACGCTGCCAGAATTTGTATCCGAGAACGGTGACGGGTTCGGCGCCGGCTGCTTCATCGCGCGCGGCCGGAACGCGGCCGACCAGTGGGCCGACGCCCATCACGTCGAAGGTATTCATGGTGCAGTGGTTGCCGCGCAGGCGCTGGGGGTCGCCGGCGCCGGTCCAGGTGACGTCGCTCCAGGTGGACGCGACCACGCCGGAGAACACCGTGTTCCGTTCGGCGATATCGAGAAATTCGTCGATGGTGTAGTAGCTGCCGTTGCCGCCGCGGCTGCCGCGCACGCTCACGCTCATCAGCCGGTCGGGTTGGCGATAGGGAAAGGGGTCGATGACCACGGCGTGGATCACGCTGTACATGGCGGTGCTTCCGCCAATGCCGAGCGCCAGCGACCCGGCCGCCACGGCGGCAAACGCACGATTCGCCGCCAGATCGCGCAATCCGAAGCGCACGTCGCGAAAGAAGTGCGAAAGCCAACCGAACAAAGAGTCTGCCCCCTTCGGGCTACCATTGTACAGACGTTGGGCAGCGGTGGGGCAAGTCCGTGGGGCAGACCATCGTTATTTGTGGTCTGCCAGCCGGGTTGGCTCTTTTAGCGGAGGCACGGCTGGCTGAAAGCCGGGAATGTATGGGTTTGGTGAGTGCCGGTTGTATGGCAGACCACGATACGATGGTCTGCCCCACCGCGATTGCCGGCCTGCCCTCGAGGACTATAATCAATACAGGCGTTGCTGTTCAGCGAGTGTTGGTTCAGAGCTACAGCAGCTATTTTTCCGCCAGAGGCACTCACCGAACATCTTCCGGCCCGCAACCTCGAATTTTCGAAGGGGAGGTATACATGGAAACGAATCCGAACCCGGGGAGCGACGTGCTGCACTCGGAGAATCACAGTAAGCTATCCGCGGAAGAAGTTGCAAAAGCTCTAGCGCGCCACAATCGGGAACACCCGAGCGGGCGAACGGAACGTCCTGCGCAAAGGCCGAAGAAGGGCGGCAAGCATTAGCGGCTACCATCGTAGTTTGCCGACGGTCGTCAGGAAGAAGAGGGGCGGTGTGCTGCGGTCCGTGCTGTTGTTGGTTGCCGGCACGGTCCTGCTGGTTCATCTTTGCGCCCTGCTCGCGCTGGTCTCGCTCCGCTGGATCAATCCTCCCACCACCGCCGTACAGGCGGAGCGGCGCATATCCGCCTGGATTCGCCACAAGCCCTATCGCAAGCACTACGCCTTCGTGCCCCTTCGCCGCATTTCGCCCAACCTCCAGCACGCCGTCGTAGCGGCCGAAGACGGGCGCTTTTATCAGCATCACGGCATCGATTGGAAGGAAGTGCAGACGGTCGTCGACGAAGACCTCGACAAGGGCAAACTGGGCCGCGGAGGTTCCACCATCACCCAACAATTGGTGAAGAATCTGTTTTTGAGCACCAACCGTTCCCTGCTGTGGAAAGCCATGGAGTTTACCCTGGCCCCCGCGGCCGAGCTGGTGCTTCCCAAGCGCAGAATCCTGGAGCTCTATCTGAACGTCGTCGAGTGGGGGCCCGGCATTTACGGCGCGGAAGCGGCGGCCAATTCCTGGTACCACATCCCGGCGTCGCGCCTCTCCCGCGACCAGGCTGCCCGCCTGGCGGCGACGCTGCCGTCGCCCTTGCGATGGCACCCCGACCGTTTGGACCGATACAGCGCCGAAATCGAACGCCGCATGGAGGAAGCCGGCTGGTGAGGTTCCGTTTCGCCCTCTCGCTTGCGGCGGGCGTGGCGTTGGCCGCCGCCGCGGCCGCCTTTGCGCCCAAATCCTTCGTTCCCGCCCACCGCATTCCCGGCGTGGGCGTGGAGCGCAAAGAGCTGAACGACGAGGTGCTCGAGCTCCGCACCCAGCGCATGATCCAATCCCAAACGTTCGGCATTCTGCGCGAGCCCGGCGCCCTGCTTGGGGCCAAACGCATCGTCGATTCTCCCAAGCTGCAGGCCCTGTTTCAGGCGGCTTCCGAGCGCAGCGGCATGCCCAAGGCTTTGCTCGAATCCATTGCCTATCTCGAGAGCTTCGGCGACCCCGCCGCGCAAAGCCCCGCCGGCCCCAGAGGCATCATGCAGATTTCCGTGCCCACCGCGCACGACATGGGCCTCGCCGTGGTGGTGGCTACCCGCTATCGCGTCACCAAGCAGCGCGTGGCCGTCACGCGGGCCGGGCACACCCGCTACAAGACCGTCACCCACCGCACGCCCTACACCGTGACGGTGCGTGACGACCGGCTGATTCCGGAGCGCGCCATACCCGCCGCGGCCGTATACCTGAGCAACCTGGAGCGCAAGTTTGGCGGCCGCGACTGGGCCATCTTCGCCTACCACTGCGGCGTGGGCTGCGTCTCGGAAATGATCGGCCTCACCCGCAACGCGCGCGGCGTGCCCAAAGATCAGCTCACCGTGCCGCGCATGTTCTTTTCCGCCACGCCCGGTTGGAACCGTGAGCTCTATGCCGCCATCGAAGCCCAGATGCTGCGCGACTATTCGCCCACTTATTACTTCCGCATCCTGCGCGCGCAGGAGCTGCTGGCGCTCTACCGCGGCGATCCGAAGGCCTTCGCCGCTCTGTTCGCCGAATATCGCGGCAACTACAGCACCTCCACGCGGGCGCCGCACCGGCTGGCGCTCTGGCTTACTCCGAAAGACCTGGTCTTCCGCAGCTCCGCGGCCATCGAAGCCGATGCCGGCCAGCGCCTGGCGCCCGCGCCCGATCGTCCTGTCTACCTCGGCTTTACCCTGCGCCTGGCCGGCGCCTCGCCGCAGGCCACTCCCGCCGCGCTGGGCGCCATCGCGTACCTTGCCTACGAAACCCGCCGGCTGTATGAATCCATGGAGCGCGGCGAAGGCTCCTTCCAGCCTCTCGAAGTCACTTCGCTGGTGGAACCCGAAGGCGCCGCTCTGCCAGAGAGCGCCGGCGAAGCGCTGGCGCATAGTTCCGGCGAAGTCTTCGATATCGCGCTCGGCAACCTTTCCACCGGTGAGCTGGAATGCCTGCGCTTCATCCTCGACGACCTCGGGTGGGACGGCTATCTGGGATTCTTCGAGGAAGGCCGGGATAGCCTCCACATCGGCTGCGCCCCCGCCGCCCGCGATTTCTTCACCAGCGTGTTTCAGGAAGCGGGGGAATGAGAGCTCGCGGCGCTGGCTGTAAAACCCGATGCCGCATACCTTTCGCAAGAGCGGTCGCGGCGTATAGTAGGGCGGACGCGGTTGAGGCTCACACAATAGAGTGACGGCAAGCTTCGCCTGTACTATCAATCAAGTTCTTCGCCTGCCGCGACGATTTGACCGTGGGGCAGACCATCGTCTTATGTGGTCTGCCCTGCACCAGACCTTCTCCATCAAGCCTGCTTGGCTGGCTGTGGGGCAGCCAATATTGGCTGCAGCCGCCTTTCAGGCGGCTCGCTGCTAGTGACACTTGTGCCCGCGTTGGTTGCGGCCCAGCCGCCCTGTGGGGCAGGATGGCATCCTGCCGCCGATTGTTAATCGGCATCTCGCGGGCCACCGAGAAGCCGCCGAAAGCGGGTTACCAACCCGCTGCAGGTTACCAACCTGCCCCACAGTTTCCGGCCATCCGTAACTGTAATTTGCGAGCCTCGGAAATTAAGCCGTCCCGGTCGGGTTGGCCAGCTTCCCCGAGCGGCGTTCTGGGCGACGGCGTGCGGCAGATATGCGGGTTGGCGACTACCCACCCGGCTGAAGCAAAAAGTGCTTAAATTGTCCAAGGAGATGAGCCGCTGGGAACCGGGCGGATCGAGCGAGATGGGCCCTTTAGGTACCAAGAGCGGCAGCGAGGGCCCCGCAGCGCCTGTGGCATCGATTGCCGGGGCAGAACCGCGCGGCGACGCGGCAACGGGGACAGCGACAGTTACGATGCCCGGGAGCACAAGCACGCAGGGCGCAGAGGGAAGCAGTCGCACGGAGCGATTGGGCCCAACCGACTCGTTGCGGGCTTCGATAAAGGACTGGGTCGACATAGGCGCGAAGGCCGCTTTTGGCGCACTAACAGCGTGCTACGTGATGGGCCTGCTGGTGGTGAACTTCTACCTTCGCCAGTACGGGCTAGCTCAGTTCGGCTTACTGCAAGTTGAGTACGTCATGACGGGAATCGTCTGGCTCTTCCTAGTCGCGTTTGCGACGTTCACGGCGAAATTTGTTTGGCATCGGGCGTCCAGAGTAGTCAGTGACTGGCGGCCCGGCGATAAGCGATTTTGGTCGACACTGCGCGCGCTCGTCACGATAGTCTTCTTGCCGTCTTTCTTTTTCTACGGGCTCTCATTACTGACGGATGGTTCCCTGGGCTTCTTCCACTGGAAGAGCTATCTGCTGGGCCTCGTTCTGTCATTCCAGGGCGCGGCCGCGGTAGCACTATTGGCTTCCCTCCGAGAGATTGCGCGCAAGGTCAGAGACGGATCGATCTTGGCGGAAAAAGATCACACGACGGCCTACAATGGACTGTACCACCTGGATCCGGCGCATTCCGGGCGGGGGTTTTGGTCGCAGTGCTGGGTTGACAGGGCGTTCGGCAGCTTCCTGACGTTTCGGGATAACCTAACTTTTG
>Ga0187848_10000635_pt1 | contig 31528 bp, 27 predicted proteins | sample June2016WEW_4_40_FD_132424 | JGI IMG/M metagenome (GOLD analysis project Ga0187848, IMG submission 132424) | Peatland microbial communities from SPRUCE experiment site at the Marcell Experimental Forest, Minnesota, USA - June2016WEW_4_40 | ecosystem: Environmental > Terrestrial > Soil >... | reverse complement strand
GGTCTCGGTGTCCGGCGGGTGTACCGGTGTATCGCTGGCGGCGCACGCGCGCACCGATCCCCTGCCATCTACCAGTTCGAGCTTCAACGGCTGCGCGGCGGCGCTCTTGAGCCAGTAGTAAGCCACTACGCCAGAGGGCGGGTTCTGCTGTTGCGGTTCATCGTGCGGCATCGGCGTTCCGTTCATGCCGCCGGCCCGAATTCCGTAGCTTTCGCCAGGTTTAAATAGGTGCGCGCTGGAGGTGACGATCTGGCCGCCCTGAGCCGCGATCTCCCGCAGCGGAGTCATCTGGTCCATCACCCAGAAGCCGCGCCCGTGGGTGGCAATGTCCAGGTCGTCGCCGTGCACCACGATGTCGCGCACTGAGGTCACCGGCATATTGTTCTGCAGCGGCTGCCATTGGTCGCCGTCGTTGAAGGAAACATAAACTCGCAGCTCGGTGGCGGCGTAAAGCAAACCCTTCGCCTGGGGATCTTCCTTCACCGAGTTCACGTAGGCGCCAGCGGGAATCCCGGCAACCACGTTCTGCCAGGTCTTGCCGCCATCGTGGGTGCGATAGATGTAGGGCTTCATATCGGCCAGGCGATGGCGGTCGATGGAGGCGTAGGCGGTTTCCGCGTCGAAATGGCCGGCTTCGATTTGCGAGACCTTGCTCCAGGCGGTCATGGCCGGCGGCGTGACATCGTTCCAGTTCTTGCCATCGTCGCGGGTGACGTAAATCAGGCCATCGTCGGTGCCCACCCAAACCGTGGTGGCCTGGAGCGGCGAGGGGCCGATGGTGTAGACCACGCCGAAACGGTCGGTCATGTCCTCATCGATGTCCTTGGCCGTTACGGGGTCCAGCGTGGCGGGCACGGCCGGGTGCAGGCGCGCGAGGTCGGGACTGATTTTTTCCCAGGTGCGGCCGCGGTCGCGCGAGCGCATGACGAACTGGTTGGCGTAGTAGAGCGCTTCGTCGGCTTGGGAAAACACCTGCGGAAGCGTCCAGGTATGGCGATTGCGGTCCGCGGGATCTTCGGCGGGCAGTTGGCCTCCCAGCGGCACCGAAATGTTCAGTGCCTGGTCGCAACGGCCCGCGCCGCTGCCATAAAGAATGTTGCCATCTTTCGGATCGGGCAGCACGGTCGCGCTTTCGCCGGCCAGGCAGGTGGGTTCCCAATTGCGAAAACTGAGCAAGCCCTGGCGCGACCATGTGCTGACGCCCACGCCGCCGCTATCCTGCTGCGCGCCGTAGAGCCAGTAGGGGAAGCGATTGTCGGCGGCCACGTGATAGATCTGCGCGGTGGGCTGGTTATACCAGGAGCTCCAGGTTTTGCCGCGATCCACGCTCACCACGGTGCCTTGATCGCTGCTCAGCACCATGCGGTTCGCGTCCTTGGGATTGATCCAGAGTTGATGATAATCGTCGCCGCCCGGCGCGCCTTTGAGCGGCACAAACGTCTTGCCGCCATCGGTGGTCACGTAGGTCGCGGTGTTGATCACGTAGGCGCGGTCGGGGTCGGTGGGATCGACGGTGACGGCTTCGAAATACCAGCCGCGGCCCCAGAGCCGGGTCTCGTTGTTGACCAGTTTCCAACTGGCGCCGGCGTCGTTCGAAACGTAGACGCCGCCCTTGCCCGCCGGCGCGCTGCCTCCACCTCCGCGCAGTGGCGCCGCCACGCCCGTGCCCAGATCGTCCACCACCGCCCACAGCCGTTTGGGATTGCTGGGCGCGACCGCGATGCCGATCTTTCCCACGAACTGCTCGTTGGGCAATCCGCCCGTAAGCTGCTTCCAGGTATCGCCGCCGTCGGTGGATTTGTACAGCCCTCCGCCGGGCATATTCGATGGCGCGTAGACCGCCCACGGCGGCCGGCGCGTGGCCCAAAGCGACGCGTAAATCACCCGCGGATTTTTCGGATCGAGGGCGACGTCGATGGCGCCGACGTTATTGGGGTCTTTGGCGCTGAACAGGATCTTTTTCCAGGTTGCGCCGCCATCGAGGGAACGATACAGGCCGCGCTCGGGATTCGCGTCGTAGACATGGCCCAGCGCCGCTACATACAAGCGGTTGGGATTGGCCGGGTCCACCGCCACGCGCCCGATATGCTCGGTGGCGTCGAGGCCAATGTGGGTCCAGGTCTTGCCCGCGTCGGTCGATTTGTACATGCCGATGCCGTAGGAATGCTGGCTGCGGATATCGGGTTCGCCGGTGCCGGCGTAGATCACATTGGGATTCGACGGGGCCACAGCGATGGCGCCGATCGAGCCGATCGGAATGCCCTGGTCGGAAATCGGCGACCAGGTGCGGCCGGCATTCTCGGTTTTCCACACGCCGCCGCCCACCGAGCCGAAATAGAAAGTGTCGGGCTGGCTGGCGTGGCCCGCCACGCCAAACGAGCGTCCCCCTCGCATGGGCCCCACGTCGCGCCACTCGAGCCCGGCCAGCAAATTGCCTGGGTACGAATTTCCGGTGCTCATCGATTGCGCAAAAGTTCCGAGTCCCACCAGCGCCGCGAGGCCCAGCGAGGCAAAGAGAAGAAGCAGGCGGCGTCGACCGATCATTTCGGGGCAACTCCTGTGCGGCTTGGCTCCATTACCAGCCGAATTGAATTACTTTAGCAGAAGCGCTACGCCTTGCGAGGCGGCGAGTCGGGATCGAACGCTCGCTGGATGGCTAGGCTGACCTGCCGCATGCGAGCAGCCGAGAGCGGGCGCGGCAAGCGCTCTCCCAGAAGAGATTTCTTGAGCGTCGTGATGAAGTGGCCTTTGAGCCAGGATGGTCCGGGCAGCCCCGTTTCTCCCGGCTCAAACCGCACGGTGGTCGGAGCGTCCGCACCTTGGCTCCCGAAAGGAACGATCAAAACCGAATCGACCCGGTCGCTCATATTTCGGGAGTCGAGCGATACTACCAACACCCAATGGCGCACCGCCGGGGCTCCCAGCATAGCGGCCCAGATCTCGCCGCGCCGGGGCGGAGCGTTATGGCTGGTCAAAATCCATCTCTTGCGATGCGGCGCTCAGGGCATTTTCGAGATCGTTCTCTTCTGCGGCTGCCTGAGCGGACATACCGCTGAAATAAGCCGCGGTCTGACGCTCCAAAGTAGCCCGATTGTCGAGCCTGCGAGTCATTTCCACGACCTTATCTACCGCTTGTCCGACGCTGTCGGCCCTGCCGGCCCTCACCATTCCGTGCAAGTAGGCGTAGCTGCGGGCGCCAATCGTGGTCGATAGCTTTTTGCGTGACAGCACGTCTCCTATTTTAGGAGATACGATGCCCCCTGCACAAGGAGGCGGGGGTGCTTAACCGATCTGGGGAAATCCGTTCCCGCCAACCGCTCCCTTACGGTCGCGGCTCGGTAAGTGATTGCAAACACGCGGCATCCGTAACCGAGCCGCGACCGTTAGGGAGCGGTTGGGGTGCCTAAATTGCGAAATTCCCAGATCGGTTAAACACCCCGGAGGCGAGGAGGCCATTCAGCCGATTTCCGCTCCGCGCTCCGCCAGCAGCTTCTTCAGAATGGAACGGTGACACCGTTCCTCATTCTCGCAGTAGCAACCTAATGAGAAGTTGGTCTGATGAGAAAGAGCGGCCAGTAGATTGAGGACTCTCGCCGCATCCGGCTGGTTCATCTCGGCCCGGTACTTACGCTCGAACGCTTTCCACGACCGCTCGTCATGGGATCGTTGGGCAATCGCCACTAACTCCGCGCTCGGAGCCAGATTCGGCAGCCAGACATCGTAATAATCGAGCTTCGCGAACTGAGTTTTGGGCACTCCGCGCGGCGGCCTGCGTACCGTGCCGAGCCGCAGTCCCTCGTTCCCTTTTCTCGGGCACCCGAGCCTCACAACTGCAATGGGCAAGTTTGCATCCTCCTTTTCGCAACTCCGGCAACCGCTCCCCAACCCGGCGGAACCGGCGCCAAACAGCAGCGTCATCGAATATTATCCGTCCAGGCAGGCGGGGTCGCCCGGTTCCCGCGCACGTTCTGACGGTGCCCGTCACCCTGTTGTACGATAAGGCATTACTGCATGAAGGCACTTTTGGAATCGCTGACGCCAGGGGAGCGCGACTGGCAACTGGCCCGAGCGATCGACGGTTCCCGTCTTCCGGCGCACATCGCCATCATCATGGACGGCAACGGCCGCTGGGCGGGCCGCCGTCTTCTGCCGCGCGTGGCGGGACACAAGGCGGGCGTGGGCCCGGTGCGCTCCACCGTGGAAACCTGCGCGCGCATGGGCATCAAGGCCCTCACCCTCTACGCGTTTTCGGTCGAGAACTGGAAACGCCCGCAGCATGAAGTGGAAACCCTCTGGCGCCTGCTGCGCTATTACCTGAAGCAGGAGCTTTCGAACCTGCAGAAAAACGACATCCGTCTGCAGGCCATCGGGCGGCTGGAAGCGTTGCCGCCCGAGGTGCGCCGCGAGCTGGAATCGGTGGTGGAAGCCACTTCCGCCAATCGCGGCCTGCTGATGAACCTGGCCATCAATTACGGCGGACGCGCCGAAATCGTCGACGCCGTAAACTCGATTCTCGACATGGCGCGGCTGGACGGCAGCATCGCCTCGCTCAAGCTGGATGAAGATCTGATCGCCACCAACCTCTACACCGCCTCCTGTCCCGACCCCGATCTATTGATCCGCACCTCCGGCGAAATGCGCATCAGCAATTTCCTGTTGTGGCAAATTGCCTACGCCGAACTGGTAGTCACCGAAACCCTGTGGCCGGATTTCACCCGCACCGACCTGTTGCAGGCGGTGCTCGAATACCAGAAGCGCGACCGCCGCTACGGCGGATTGAGCAGCGATGCCGGCCCCGGCGTCGCCACCGGTGAAGACGCGTTGATGCCCGCCCTCGGCACCTCATGAAGCGGGTTCTCACCGCGGCCGCGCTGATCCCCATCGTCCTCTGCCTGGTGCTGCTGGGCAGTCCATTGGTTCTGTGGACCGCGGTGGCGGCCGCGGCTCTGCTCAGTTATCGCGAATATCGCGAGATGGTCCGGGCGGCGGGCTTCGGCGATTCCGGCCTCATCGGCTACTGCGCCGGCCTGCTGCTGCTCGCCAGCGCCGTTCCCGCGGCGCCGCCCGGCGCCGGCGCGCTGGTCATGGTGGCCGGCGCCATCGCTTTCATGGCCCTGGCAATGCGCGCGGCCGATCTTGCCCATGCCCTGCCCCGCGCCTCGGCCGGCCTGCTGGGCGTGGTGTACATTTTTGGCTGCTGGAGTTATGCCATTCCGCTCCACCGCGCCAACCGGCAGTGGCTGATGTACGCGCTGCTGGTCTCATGGGCCGGCGATGTGGGCGCGTATTACGTGGGCCGCGCTTTCGGAAGGCACCGGTTGGCGGAGCGGGTCAGTCCCAAAAAGTCCTGGGAAGGGGCGGTCGCATCGGTGGTCACTTCGGTGGTCGTGGCGGGCGGATACCTGGCTTACTTCGTCCGCGGCGTGGCCTGGTGGCATGTGGTGGCGCTCTCGGCGCTGGCCAATGTGGCCGGGCAAATCGGGGACCTGGCCGAATCCGCCCTCAAGCGCGGCGTCGGCGTAAAAGACAGCGGCTCGCTCCTGCCAGGCCACGGCGGCTTCCTCGATCGCGTGGATAGCACCCTGTTCGTGCTGCCCGTGGTGTGGGCATACGTGGCGTTTGTGCTGGGGCGGTAGAGCGCGATGGTCTAGAATCGAATTTGGTTCTGGTCCAGAAAGTCTCCAAGCTGTATCGTCTTTATCGGCGCCCGGCGGACCGGTTGCGCGAAATCCTGCCGGGCTCGGGCACCCTGCATACGGATTTCTGGGCGCTCCGCGACATCAGCTTCGAGCTCGAAAAAGGCGAAACGCTGGGGCTGGTCGGGCCCAACGGTTGCGGCAAAAGCACGCTGCTGCAGATCGTGAGCGGAATTCTGCAGCCCACCTCGGGGCGGGTGGTCACGCGCGGGCGCGTGGCTGCCCTGCTCGAGCTGGGCGCGGGCTTCAACCCCGAGTTCACCGGCCGCGAAAACGTGTACCTGAATGGCGAGATCATGGGCCTGAGCCGCGCCGCCATCGAAAAAGCCATGCCGTCCATCGAAGCCTTCGCCGAAATCGGCGCCTTCATCGAGCGCCCGGTGAAGGAATATTCGAGCGGCATGTACGTGCGCCTGGCCTTTTCCACGGCCATCCACGTCGATCCCGAGATTCTGATCGTCGATGAAGCCTTGGCCGTGGGCGACGCGGTCTTCGCCAATCGCTGCGTGCGCAAGTTCGAGGAGTTGCGCGAGCGCAAAGTCACCGTGCTGTTCGTTTCGCACGATCTCGGCCTGGTGAAGCAGCTTTCCGACCGCGCCATTCTGCTGCTGGGTGGCCGCATCGCGGCCGAAGGCGCGCCGCGCGACGTCATCAATCGCTACATTGGCCTGGTGCTCGAAAAACAGGCGCCGCAATCGCGCAAGCGCGAGCCGGGCAGCGGCAGCTTCCGCCACGGCGATGGCACGAGCGAAATCTTGCGCGTCGCGATTCTGAACGCCGCCGGCGCCGAAGTCGCCTCGGTGGCCAGCGGAGAGCCCGTCACGGTGCAGGTGCGGGCGCGCTTCCATCGCGCCGTGAAAGATCCCATGGTGGGAATTCTGGTGCGAACGCGCATCGGCATGGACGTGTACGGCACCAACACGCGCATCGAGCAGACGCCGCTGGGCGAGTTTGCCGCTGGAGACGAGTTGGAGGTGGATTTTCACTTGGAGTGCTGGCTCACCCCGCAGCCGTATACCCTAACCGTCGCCACCCAGAGCGACGATGGGTCGAGCCACGATTGGGTGGACGATGCGATTGCCTTCGACGTGGTAGATACGCGCGTTGCCGCCGGGGTGGCCAACTTGAGAGCCAAAATCGAATGGCGCGCATCACGGTAAGAGTGCAGCCGCGCGCCCACCGCTCCGAAGCCGCCGGGCGCATGGGCAACGCGTGGAAGCTTCGGATCGCCGCTCCGCCGGTGGATGGCAAAGCCAACGAGGAGTGCATTCGCCTGCTGGCCGAGCTGGCCGGCGTCCCGCGCGGGTCGGTGCGAATCGTGCGCGGCGAAACCGCCCGCACCAAGCTAATCGAAATTGACGGCATCGAACAGGCGGAGCTCGAGCGGCGGCTGAGCTAGTGGTGGCACAGCGCGGCTTCGCCGCAAACAAATTGAGTGGCAAGGTGCTGGCGTTCTCCTTGTGTAATAATCGTGTCGTTAAGTATCCAATTCAGCAACTCAGGAGAACGCCAGGCAACAGTTTATCGAAAAGTACCGTGAGCGGATTAACGGGGTATTGACGGGCTTTGACCATCTGGTTTTCCGCGGTTCGCTGCGGCGGCTACGGCAATGTTACGAGGAAGGACTCTGAACAACGACGATCCACATGATCGTGCGGCGACCGGCGACGGCCTAGCCCGCGAATGGGTTGCGGATTCGCACGCCGAGGATCTCCTGTCCGTCGTTCAGATCCTCGGTGTAGAGCACCGCCGCGCCGGCTCTCGCGGCGGCTACAACAACCAGCGCATCCCAGAAGGAAAGCTTGTCCGCGTCAGCCACCCCAATGGCCGCTCGAATTGCCGCATAGTCCACTACCGTCAGCGGCCAAGCAGCCAGATCTTCCACAACGGCCAGAGCCTCGTTGGTCGAGCAGGGCCGGCTCACTTTCCTGGTTAGCGTGACGAAAAGCTCCTGCAGCACTTGGGTGCTCATCCGCAAGCGCTCCCCGTCCATCAGATCGCCGATGAGCTGTTGTGCGACGCGCTGTTTCGGTGAGCCGCTCCTATCGAAGGCATACACCAGCACATTGGCGTCGACAAAAGCCGGGCCTTTCTCAGCGGTCATACAGATCGTCGCGGCTCCAGGTCTGATCGCCCACTTCGACCAAACCGGTTTCGAAAGCCTTTTTCAGCCGTGCCCGGGCCATCCGCCTCCGGCCAGACTCCTCCACCAGCGACGCCAGGTAGTCGCGGACCAGTTGATTCACGCTGGTACGCCGATCGAGCGCTATTTTTCTGGCCGCCAGAAGCAGGTCCTCTTCAACAACCAGGGTCAGATTCTGCCGAGCCTTTTGTTTGGCTATGTCGTCCACGGTTTCAGTGTAGCACATAATACGTGTTGAGTGGTTTTATGAGGGCTGATTTTGGCCAGCCAATTCGTGCGGGCAGCGACTATACTACGTGGAGGAGAAATTTTGCCCCGACTCTTGCCCCTTTTGGCACTCGTTGCCGTCTCGGCCGCGCCCGGCATCGCGCAGCCTGCAACCGCGAAAGACATTCTGCCGGATGAGAGCCTCAAAGGTTGGACGCGTATTCCGATTCCCCCTATCGACGGGCTCCAACCCAAGCTGCAGTGGCGCGTCGATGCGGCCCAACACACTCTGATCTGCAGCGGCGATGGCGGCCATGAATGGCTCCGCTACGACCAGGAAGTCGGCGATTACATCCTCGAAGTGGACTGGCGCTTTACCCCGCGGGGGCCGGAGGAAAAGCGCTACAACAGCGGCATCGGAGTGCGCCTTTCGGCTTTCGGGGAGCTTTGGGTGCAGGCCCAGACCGGGCTCGCCGGCGGCTACCTGTTTGGCGTGAACTTCCTCGATGGCGCTCTGGCGCGCTTCAACCTGAGCAAGCAGATGAAAGAGAACCGCGTCAAGCCGGCCGGCGAATGGAACCACTACCAGATCCGCGTCCAGGGCGCCCGCGTCGTTCTATCCGTAAACGGCGAGGTAGTGAGTGAAGCCGATAACATCGGCCTGCGCCGCGGCTATATCGGACTCGAAGCCGAACACTACGAAGTCACCTTCCGCAACCTGCGGCTTCAACCGCTCGATTGATAAGGTGGCGCGAACTTAGTGGCGCACACACTCTTCGGGGTGGGACAGACCATCGTTTTCTGTCGTCCTCGCCAGGGCAGTCCCGACAGACGACAAAAAACGATCGTCTGTCCCACCTGCCACGCAGAGGCTTAAGGAACGGCTCGCATGGTTTTGAGACTCGCGGAACGCTTTGCCCCGGATGCCTCGCCGCACTTGCGCATTCGGTTCGTTCGTGACAAACGCGACGCCTTAAGTCCGGTATCTTGAGCAATGGCCTTGCGATGAGCTGTTTCCCGGCTCGGCGAACGGCCCGGCGCGTGTCTCGGGCTTTGCCGGACAGCCTGCACACTCTGGTCTACCCGCACCGCTGGCGCCTCTTCGGTTTTTGCCTTTGGCTCTATGATATGGCTTGGGCTTGAAACTACCGCGGGACTTATGCCATTCATTTCCGCCAGAGCCGCTCTGCCGCTTTGGATGGCTCGGGTTTGGTCTTTATGGCGAATGGCAATAACCATCGTCCGCACGTGCGGCATGGCCCGGCTCAGCTTCTCGGGAATGCTGCTTTGCGCGTTGGAGCGCGCGTTCAGATTGTCGGATTTATAAGCCTTGTAGTGCCGCCCGGACATCTGGTGCATCTCGTAAAGACATGCATTTCCCGATTCGGTTTGGTCGTCCCACGATGCCTCGTCGCCCGTCTCGAGCGAATGCAGAATGCTCTGCAATAGGTTCTTCGTGCTGTCGTACAACATTACAGATGCGCTCCCTCTCTCTATTACTGCGCCCCGTACTGTTACCGGGATCGAACCGTGCCCGCACCTAATGGATTGGAAGAATTTACTGACTTCATTCTAACACACCCGCGCCTGAGCTACACGACTCACGCCGCCATCGCCGTTTACACTCAGGCGCGGGCACGGCCGCCATGGGAGAAGGCAGCCTGGATTGCCATGCCATCTGCTATCATTCCAGCCAATGAACGCCGTCGAGATCTCGAACGTAACCAAAACCTTCGGGAGCGTGACCGCGGTGGACGATCTTTCGTTCACCGCGCCCCAAGCTTCCATCTACGGGTTTATTGGGCCGAACGGCTCGGGGAAGACCACCACGATGCGCATGCTCGTGAACATCTTCTATCCCGATCGCGGCCAGATCCGCCTTTTCGGAGATCGCCGGCCGGAAACCAGCACGGACCTGATTGGATACCTTCCCGAAGAGCGCGGCCTTTACCCGAAAATGACCGTCCAGGCGCTGCTCGAATTCTACGGTGAATTGCGCTCCGGCCGCGATGTCAAAGCCGAAGTCGCGAACTGGCTCGAGAGGCTGGACTTGGCCAGCCGCGCTTCGGATAAAGTCGAAACGCTCAGCAAGGGAATGAGCCAGAAAGTTCAGTTCATCGCCACCGTGATCCCCGAACCGAAGCTTCTCATCCTCGACGAGCCCCTCAGCGGCCTCGATCCGGTGAGCGCGGACTCCATCCGTTCCGCCATTCTGGACCTCCGCCGGCGCGGCGTGACCGTGATCTTCAGCACCCACGACATGGCCGTGGCGGAAACCATGTGCGATTACATCCTCATGATTTTCCGCGGCAGAAAAGTGCTCGATGGCACACTCAACTCGATTCAGGACCGGTACGGCGACGACACCATACGCGTCACCGCCCATGGCGGCTTCGCGGCTGTACAGGGTCTCGCCGGGGTCGAGCAGATCCGCGACCTGGGACAGGTGCAGGAGCTTCGGCTGCAACGCGGCGCGGACCCGCAGCAGGTTTTGCGCGCTCTTTTAGCGCAGGCGCAATTGACCGGCTTCGCCCTCATGAAACCATCCCTGCACGACATCTTCCTGCGCATTGCCGGCCCCGCGGCCGAGGAGGCGAACCATGCGAATGCATAAGGTCCTCACCATTGCCAAGCGCGACTACATCGCCACCGTCCGCACCAAGGCCTTTATCTTTGGCTTGGCGGTTGCCCCTATCCTGTTTGGCGGCGGATCCATCGGGATGGTGCTTCTCACCAACAAGCCCGATTTGGGGGACCGTCACATTGCCATCGTCGACCGCACAGGCGTCGTGGCCGGAGCCCTGGTCGGGGCCGCGCGGGACAAGAATGAGCGCGATCTGCTCGACAAGAAGACTCGCCAGCAGGTCGCTCCCCGTTACGTTTTCGAGGTGATCGCGCCTTCCGATAATCCGCAGGGGCAGTTGCTGGCCCTCTCCGGCCGCGTCCGCCGCAAAGAACTGGCCGCGTTTCTCGAAATCGGCCGGGATGTGCTGCGCCCTGCCAACCCCGCCGAGGCAAGCGACGACACCGGCGCCGACGCCCGTGTCTCTTACTACACCAACGCCGGCGGCATCGATGAGACGCGCAACTGGCTGAATGGCCCGGTCAACGACGGCGTGCGCTTGGCGCGCCTGGCGCAGCTCGGCCTGGATATCGGCCGCACCCAGGGCCTGTTGACCCCGGTTCCGGTCGAATCGCTCAGCCTGCTGGAGCGCGACGCGAGAACCGGCGCCGTCGCCGAAGCGCACAAACGCGGCGAATTGGAGGGCTTCTTCGTGCCTTTCTCCTTGGCCATGATTCTCGCCATGATCGTTATGGTCGGAACGGCCCCCATGCTGCAAAACGTCACCCAGGACAAGAGCCAGCGCGTGGTGGAGACGCTGCTGGGCGCGGCCAGCCCGTTTGAGCTCATGACGGGCAAAGTGCTCGGCACGGTGGGAGTCTCCGTCACCAGTTCCCTGTTGTACGTGATCGCCGGGGTAGCGGCGGTGAACGCCCTGGGAGTGTCCGGCCTGCTGCCGCTCACCATCATTCCCTGGTTTTACGTGTACTTGCTCACCGACCTCATCATGCTCTGCTCCTTCGCCGCGGCGCTGGGAGCGTGTTGCAGCACCCCGCAGGACGCCCAGAATCTCGCCATCGTGCTGCTGGCGCCCTGCCTCATCCCCATGTTCATGCTGGTGACCGTGCTGCGGCAGCCCAACGGTGCTTTGCCTACCGTCATGTCGCTCGTCCCGCCATTTACCCCGATTCTCATGCTGTTGCGCCAGGCCCTGCCCAACGGCGTTCCGGCGTGGCAACCGTGGGCCGGGTTGGCCGGCGCCTTGGCCTTTGCGGTGGCAACCGTCTGGGCCGCTTCCCGCATTTTTCGCGTGGCTATTCTGATGCACGGCAAACCGCCGCGGCTGGCGGAAATGCTGCGCTGGGCCGTGAAAGGCTGACTTGGCGCCCAATTTCGAAAACTCAGTGACGTAACCCAGGGCGACCGCTCCTTGACAGTCGCGGCTCTGACTCGCGCCTCCTTCGCAAACTCGATCACGTTGGCATCAGCACCGAATGTTCGGGTCAGAGCCGCGACTGTCAAGGAGCGGTCGCTGAATCCGTCACCGTAATTGCGAAACCGTGTACTTAGAAGCGCCGGCAATCTGGTTTCGGCGCAAAACCGCCCTACCCGGCGGAGCGAAGATCCCCCCCGCCAATAAAAAGAGCCGCCGGAGCATTTCCGGCGGCTCGTAAGGGGTGCTTCGCTTTGGATACGAGGCCTCTAAAACCGCAAATATCCGCCCACCTGCAAATACCGCGGGCTGGATTGCGTGCCCGTGATCACGCCGAAGTTGTTGTAGTTGGTGGCGCCGCTCGAGAGGGTTGTCCAGCAGCAGCTTCCACCCGGGTTCGAGAAGACCACCGTATTGGTCAGGTTGAACGCCTCGCCGGTCAACTGGAACTTGAGCCTCTCTCCCTTCAAAAGGAAAATGCGGGAGACGCTCGCGTTCAGTTGGAACAAGCCGGGCCCGACCAGCAAATCCCTGCCGGTCGATCCCAACACCCCGCCCGCCGGATTGGCGAACGCGGTGCCGTCGTAGTAGGGATCGACCGAATCGTGGCCGCCCAGAATTTTCACGCTCGGGTTGATCTGGTTGGCGCTGTTGGCCTGGCCGCCGGCGTTAATGCTGGCGCTGGTGCCGACGTTGAATGGCAGTCCGGTGAACCGGCTGACGATGCCGGTGATCTGCCAGTTGCCCAATATATACGAGGCTACGCCGTGGTTGACCATCGTGTGCCCCTTGCCGAACGGCAAATCGTACACGTAAAAGATTTGCAGGTTCTGGGCGCGGTTGATGCCGGACAGCGCTTTGTCCAGCGTGAACGACACCGGGTAGGCGCGCCACAAAGTGCCGTCGCCATTGTCGCCATTGGAATTATCGATGGCTTTGGAGAACGTATAGCTGACGCCGAACAGCGAAGTGCCGATCCGCTTCCGCAGCGAAGTCTGCAACCCGTTGTAGGTCATGTCGCCAAACGGCTCGTACATGTTCATGTCGCTGGTGACGTAAGGATTAAGCTGCCGGCCGGCGGTGCCGGTGCCGGGCGCCGATCCGTTGATGTTGACGCCCTCGTTCACGTGGACCCCGTGCGTGCCCACGTATCCGATTTGCGCCACCAGACTGGGTGAAAACTCGTGCTGCACGAAGAAGTTCCAGCTCTCGTAGTAGCCCCGGTTGAAATTGGCGGGGAACGTGACCGTGCTGACGCTCGGCAAATACGTCGTCGGCGTGTTGACGGTGGACGGCTTGATGATGCCTTCCGAGATCTGTGGATAGGTGGGCAAGGGAACGCCGTCCGCCAATTTTACCTGCGTGGCGCCATCGGAATTGGGAACCCCGGCGTAGCTGATGAACTGATAGGTATTCAGCGGCTGGTAGACCTGGTTCACAATCGAGGGGTACTGGTTCCGCTGGTTGCGCATGTTATCGGGATCGATGCTGATGCCGTAACCGCTGCGGATCACCGTTTTCTCGGTCAGGCGGTACGCCGCGCCGAAGCGAGGAGCGAAACCCTTCTTGGTAGCCGTCGCGCCGGCATCCCACGGCACCCCGCCTTCCCCGCCGACGTAAATATAATCCGTCGAGGGATCGAAGCGGACCGCGCCGTAGTGGTCGTGCGAATAAATCGGGTAGTATTCCCAACGCAGGCCGTAATCGATGGTCAGTTTCGGGGTCACCTGCCACATATCCCGCGCGTAGAGGCTCCAGGTGGAAAAGCGCAGCGAGTTGGGATCGGTAAACTGGGTGACCTTGCCGGTCTCGGACGGATACCCGAGTAGAAACTGTGCCCAGGAGTTGGCCGGGCTGGCGGGCAGGGTGGCGCCGGCAGGATCGGAATTGATATTAGCGGGTCCACCCTTGAGCGCCGTTATCGAGCCGTCGAAGCCGAACGTGCCGCGCGCCGTGCCGAACGTGCCGCCCTGCGGCTGGAACTGGTTCAGCGCGAACTTATCGTATTCGAAGCCGAAGCGCATGTTGTGCGCGCCCTTGATTTTGGTCACATTGAAGGCGCCGGTATATTGGTTATCGCGGAACTTGAAGGGGCTGCCGGTATTGGTGTTGCCGATATTGGCGATGCTCGCGATTTGGAAGCCCGGGATGCCCTCGTAGTTCGGGCCGACGCCGTTGGTGCCGGGAATGTGCAGCACGTCGGTTCCGTAGTAGCCGTCTTGCGGATCGCCATTAGCGCCGATGTTCTGCCGCGTGTAACCCGCATTTCCGTCCACTAAAAGCGTAGGCGTAATGGTATAGGTTAGGCCGGAACCCCATACCTGTGCGCGCCCTCCGGCATGACCCGGGTTGCCGCCGTTAAAAGCATCGCCACCCGCCGGACCCAGGACCAGCGGGGCTAAGATATCCATGGGCGATAGGCTGTAACGCCCCCAAATATTGGCTTTCTCTGTGGGATTGTAGTTGACCTTCCAGTCCCACCGGGCCACGGAATAGCTCGTGTCGCCGTAGGCGTCGTAGTTGCTGAGGAACGAGTTTGGCCTGGTAAGCGCGGGCAGCAGGGCGGTCAGCGCGCTTGCTTGCGAAACGATGCGGCTGGAGGGAATCATGTTTAAGGGGAACTGGGTGCGGCCGGTGCCGTCGGCGTTGCCCGTCAGCGGATCGTAGACCGGCGTGCCGGTAGCGCTGAAATCGCCCGAGCGAAAGGCCGCCGAGGGCAGCGTCAGATTCACGTCGGACGCATATTGAACGTTCTTCGTGTTCTCGTAATCCATGAACCAGAACAACTTATTCTTGCCGTGAACGATTTTCGGAATCCAAATCGGCCCGCCCACCGCGAATCCGTACACGTTGATGATGTTCTTCGCCAGGCGTCCGGGGTGGCTGAAATAGTTGTTGACTGCCTGCAAATCGTTGTTGGTATTACGCTCGAACGCAACGCCGTGCAGTTCGTTGGTCCCGGACTTGGTGATGACGTTGACCGCCGCGCCGCCCGCCGCGCCCTGCTCGGCATCGAACGCGTTGGTGCTCACGTTGACCGTCTGGATGGCTTCCGGCGATGGCACATAAGCCACGTTGACCGGTAGCCAGGGATAGGAATCGGTGACACCGTCGAGCCTGGTCATGTTGGCTTGCGAAGAAACGCCGTTCATCGATACCGTAATGGCACGCTGCGGGTTCCCCGCCTGCGAATTGGCTTCGCCGGTGCCGGCAGTGGTCTCCGCGCCGGGCTGCAGCAGCAGCAACGCCTGGAAGTTCTTGCCTTCCGACCCGTTGTACGGCAGTTGTTCCATTTCCTGCGACGTGACTTCCGTATGGATATCGGCCTTGTCGGTTTCGAGCACTACCGCATCGGCCGCAACTTGTATCGTGTTGGTGGTTTGCGCAATCTGTAGCGACACGTCCACGCGCCGCACTTCGTTTACCTGAACTTGTACGTTGGTCTCGATAAAAGTGGCGAAAGACTTGGCCGTCACCGTCACCTTATAGAGGCCGACTTGCAGGTTGGTGAAGCGGTAGACACCGCGTTCGTCGGTGTTTGTTTCGCCCTTGACGTTCGTGCCCTGATTCACCGCTTCGACACGCACTGCGGGTACGGCTGCGCCAGCCGGGTCGGTCACGTTTCCGGTGAGCGACCCATATAGGACCTGCGCCTGACCTAGATTTGCAAGACCGCTGAGAGCTAGAACCAGCCCCGCAGCCGCGATTGAAAGACGACCTAGTACTTTCATTCTTTTTACTAACCTCCCAGCCAGATCTAAACGGAGCCCGATTAGTCTTGGACTCGAACTATTTCGCGACACCCGCTTACTACATGGAAATACCTTACCTCTATTGTGCTAAGATGTTGCCCGATTCTGCGTTGCTGGGGAAGTTGTGCCACGGTGGAATAACCGTTACGGGTCCGGTTTAAGCGTTATAATAATCAAAGGGTTTCGAGGTATCGTGGGAGTTTCCATGTGGTCGGCCGTTCCGATCGAAGAAAAGCGCAACGCGCTTGATCTGGTTCTGCAAAGCCGGGTCTTCCTGCGCTGCGATCAGCTCAAGCGGATGCTCCGATTCATCTGCGAAGCCGAAATCGAAGGCCGTACCGGTGAGCTAAGCGAATATATCATTGGCGTGGAGGCGCTGGGCCGCCCGGCCTCCTACAATCCGGTTGAGGACTCCACAGTCCGCACGCGGGCCTATGAGCTTCGCCACAAACTCACAAGATTCTACTCGACGGAAGCGCCGGACGCCCCGATTCGCATCGAAATCGAAAAGGGAGCGTACGTTCCCCGCTTTGTCCGCTCCCAAGACACAAGAGTTCCCGCTGCGGCGCCGGGTGTTGTGGCCGAGCCGGAGGCGCCGCGCCGCGCCGGGCGGAGATGGCTTTGGGGAGCGTTGGCGGCGGCCAATTGCGTCGTCCTGATTCTGGCTGTGACCTTATCGCTGAGGGGGCCGCGGGCGGCTAAGGGAGTTCAGGCGGCAGCGGCCATCTGGACGCCCGAAATGGAGGCCTTCTGGAAGCCGTTTTTGACTGACGATACTCCCCTAATGTTGAGCTATCAGACCCGGCTGTTTCTGTTCGTGCAGCCGCTGGACCTGGTGGTCCGCCACTGGAACACCAATGACATGAGCGAGGTGCCCCAATCCGAGCCGTTGATGCACCTCAAGAAGCAAATGGGGATACAGCAGTTTACCGAAAGCCGAAACTACACCGACTTTGGCGCCGTGAATTCCGTGTTTCTCCTGACGCAAACCGTAGGTCCGCGCCAGCGCCGGATTTCACTAAAAGGGTCGAAAGATCTGGATTGGAACGATATCTCCAATAACAACATCATCTTTATCGGCCAAGCCGACATGCATCCGGGGCTGAGGAGGGTTCTGGAGGCCGGCGATTTTGTCGAGGAAATCGACGGAATTCGCAACTTGCACCCCAAACCGGGAGAGCAAATCCTCTATCCGGTGGCGCAAATGGGATCCAACGATGGCGACAAGTACGCGCTGCTTTCGCGCTTTCCCGGCCCGCAGCGTGGCCGCTACGTGCTGATCCTGGGCGCCTCGCATTCCGAGCTGCCTTGGGCGCTGGCCGAATACGTCACCAACCCGCTTTCCGTCCGCGAGTTGGTGGAGCACTTGAAGCTGCCATCCGGCGAGATTCCCGAAGCTTTTCAATTGATCCTGCGGGTGACGCTCCAATCGCAAGTGCCGGTTCGTGTGCGCTACGCCACCCATCACGTGGTGCACGCTCCGGAATTCCAGCCCGAAGCAGCGCGCCGAAGTAAGTAATCGCCCGCCGGTCTCGTTCGAGAGTATCGTCTTAGGCTCGAACTATGTGCCCGACCAGGCAGCGGATTCCAGGCTGGGACGGATTGCTCTCGCCCAATTGTTCACGGGATTCTGGTGGCGTCTGGTCCTTGTCCTTACCGCCCTTTTCAGATTCTTATGCTCGCCAGCCACGATATCGTTGTAAGCTGAAACAAAATGCGAATTCAGGACATTCGGGCGACCACCGTCACCGCGCCGCTCGAGGCTCCTTTGCGCCACGCGAACGGATGCCATTGGGGCCGCTTCGTCCGTACCGTCGTGGAAGTGGAGACCGATAACGGCTTGATCGGCCTGGGCGAAATGGGAGGCGGCGGGGAATCGGCGGAAGCGGCTTTCCGGGCCATGAAGACTTATCTGGTGGGCCACGATCCCGCTCGCCTGGAGGAGATGCGCTTCAAAATCGCCAATCCCACGGCTTCCCTTTATAACAACCGCACCCAGGTGCTGGCCGCCCTCGAATTCGCCTGCCTGGATATTCTCGGCCAAGCCTGGGGCGTTCCCATATCGGAAATCCTGGGAGGCCGTCTGCGCGACCGCGTTCGCTTCGCAACCTATTCCTTCTTCCGCTACCCGGACCCGCGCTCCGGGCAGGGCGAAGTCCGCACCGTGGATCAGGTCGTCCGGTACATCGCCGCCGCCAAACAGCGTTTCGGATTTACCACTCACAAAATCAAGGCCGGCGTCTTCCCTCCCGATTACGAGCTGGAAGTGTACCGCGCCGTCGCCGCGGAATTTCCCAATGACTCGCTCCGCTTCGATCCCAACGGCGTTTGGTCCACCGAGCAGGCGATTCGTTTCGGACAGGCCATCGAAGGCCTTCGCAACGATTATCTGGAGGATCCCGTCTTCGGACTGAACGGCATGCGCCGCACCCGCCAGATGGTGCGCGTGCCGCTGGCAACCAATACCGTCGTGGTGGACTTCGAGCAACTCGCCACCAATGCGCTCGCTCCCGCCGTCGACGTCATCCTGCTCGATACCACCTTCTGGGGCGGCATTCGCGCCTGCATCAAAGCCGCCGCCATCTGCGAAGCCTTCCGCCTGGGTATCGCCGTGCACTCTTCCGGCGAGCTGGGCATCCAACTGGCCACCATGCTCCATTTGGGCGCCGTCGTGCCCAATCTTACCTTCGCCGCCGACGCTCACTATCATCATTTGAAAGACGACATCATTGAAGGAGGGTTGTTACCATACCGGGAGGGCGCCATCCAGGTGCCGCAAGCTCCGGGCCTCGGTGTGCGCCTCGATCGCGAAAAGCTGGCCGAATACCACGAGTTGTATTTGCGCCTGGGAAACTATCCCTACGACCAGGACCCGGGCCGCCCCGGCTGGGTCCCGCTGGTGCCCAACGACCGCTGGGCCGACCCGGAAGACGGCCGCCCGGTGGCCATCCCTCAATAGTCAGGCCCTCATGATGCGTAACTCGCTCGATCTCACCGATCGCGTGGCCGTGGTAATCGGCGCCAGTTCCGGCATTGGGCGCGCGATCGCCCTCGGTTTCGCGCGCCATGGCGCCCACGTAGTGCCCACCGCCCGCCGCGCCGCATGCGTGGAATGCGTCTGCCGCGAAGTTCTGGGGCTTCATCGCCGCACCCTGATGCATCTCACCGATGTTACCAGCCGCGCTTCCATCGATGCCCTGCGCGACGCCGTGCTGGCCGAGTTCGGCGGCGCCGACATCCTGGTAAACGCCGCCGGCTTCACCGTCAAACAGCCCACCACCGATATCGCCGAGGAAGACTGGCACAACGTCATGGACACCAATGTCAACGGCGTGCTGCGCGCTTCGGTGGCGTTTCACGACGCGCTGGCCTCGAGCGGCCGCGGGCGGGTGATCAACATCGCTTCGCTCGGATCGTTTCTGGCGTTTCACGAAGTGGCCGCCTATTGCGCCTCCAAGGCCGCCGTCGCCTCGCTCACCCGCAACCTGGCCTGTGAATGGGCCAAGCATGGAATTTCGGTCAACGCCATCGCCCCTGGCGTTTTCCCCACCGAGTTGAACGGTGAAATCATTTCCGGAACCCCGCGCGGCGAGGAGATCCTGCTGCGCACGCCGCTCGGCCGCTTCGGCGATCCCGCCGAATTGGTCGGAGCCGCGGTTCTGCTGGCTTCCGATGGCGCCAGTTTCCTCACCGGCCAAACCATCGCCGTCGATGGAGGCTACCTGGCCAGCGGCGTGAATACCTGAGGGAGAGACATGCCTTCTGGCTTCCGCCATTTTGAGAATCTGAATGAAGTGAACCGCTTCGGAAACTTATTCGCTCTTAACCGCTCCCTGACGGTCGCGGCTCGGATAGGCGCGTTTCCGAGCCGCGACCGTCAGGGAGCGGTTGCGGCAGCGAAAGCCGCAATCGCAAAGCCGACGATTAAGTGAACCTTATGGAAAATAGCCACCGAACGGCACCGCAAGCGCTCTTGCTCCTCCTCCTGCTCTTCCTTCTCGCCCCCCTCTTCCTCCGCGCCGAGACCGGGGCCGACGCCTGGCTCCGGTATGCCCCGCTCGAAGACGCCGCCCTCGCCCAAGCCCGCGCCGCCATGCCCGCCGTGGTTGTCACTTTCGAAAACTCCGGCCTGGAATCCACCGCGCGGGCCGAGCTGATCCGCGGCGTCCGCGGCATGCTGGGTCGAACCCTCCGCGAAGAAACGGCCCAGGTGGCACCGGCTTCAGCCGGTGGCCTTCCGGCCGAAGACGCCATTCTGCTCGGCACCGCCGATCAACTGCGCCGCGCCGCTCCCTCTGTGCACGTGAACGTTCCCGCCAACCCCGAAGGCTTCGCCATCCGAACTGTCGCCGATGGCCCGCGGCGATACCTGGTGGTCGCTTCCGCATCTTCGCGCGGCGTGCTCTATGGCGCTTTCGCCCTGTTGCGCGCTCTGGCGCTCGGTGAATCCATCGCCGCCTTGAATGTCTCCGAATCGCCCTATGCGCCGGTCCGCTGGGCCAACGAGTGGGACAACCTGGACGGCACCATCGAGCGCGGCTACGGCGGCCGGTCCATCTTCTGGGAAAACGACCGCGTTCGCGACGATCTTTCGCGCGTCGATGCTTACGGCCGCCTGCTCGCCTCCATCGGCATCGACGCCTGCGCGCCCAACAGCATCAATGTCAATCCTCGCGTGCTCACTCCGGAGTTCGTTCCCCAATTCGCCCGAATTGCCGATCGCCTGCGCCCCTGGGGCGTTCGCCTGGCGATCTCGGTCGATTTCGGAAGTCCTCAATCGGCCGGCGGTCTCGACACCTACGATCCCCTCGACCCCCGCGTCGCCGCCTGGTGGCAGGCCCGCGCCGACGATCTGTACCGCGTCATCCCGGATCTTGCCGGCTTCGTGCTCAAAGCCGATTCGGAAGGCCGCGTCGGCCCCTCCACCTACCGCCGCACCCATGCCGAAGCCGCCAACGTCATTGCCCGCGCGCTCGCGCCCCACGGCGGGCTTCTTTTCTATCGCGGTTTCGTCTACGACCACCACATGGATTGGCGCAACCTGAAAAACGACCGCGCCCGCGCCGCCTGGGACAACTTCGCGCCTCTCGACGGCAAGTTCGATGCGAACGCCGTCATCCAAATCAAGAACGGTCCCATCGATTTTCAAGTCCGCGAGCCCGTTTCGCCCCTGTTCGGCGCGCTGGAAAAAACCAACCAGGCGATCGAACTGCAAGTCACGCAGGAGTACATGGGCCAGGCTCGCCATACCGTCTTTCTCGCGCCGCAATGGAAAGATACGCTGGATTTCGACATGCATGCCGTCCCTGGCGCCCCCACGCCCGTCAAGGCCTTGGCCGCCGGCCACATTTTCCATCGCCCCACCGGCGGATTCGTGGGCGTGGTCAACGTGGGTCTCGACGACGACTGGTTCGGCAATCAACTCTCCCAAGCCAATCTCTATGCCTTCGGCCGGCTGGCCTGGAATGCCGATCTCTCGAGCGAGCGCATCGAGCGCGAATGGTCCACTCTCACCTTCGGCGCCGACCCCACCGTGCTCGACACCGTCGATTCCATTCAGCTCACCTCCTGGCACACCTACGAAAACTACACTGGCCCACTTGGCCTGCAGACCCTCACCGATATCGTCGGCAACCACTACGGCGTGAATGTCGAAGCCAGCGAACGCAACGGTTGGGGCCAGTGGCATCGCGCCGACCATGAAGGCGTGGGCATGGATCGCACCGTCGCTACCGGCACCGGCTTCGTCGGCCAATACCGCCCCGCCGTGGCCCGTGTTTTCGAATCTCTAGCCACCTGTCCGGACGACCTGCTGCTGTTCTTCCATCACGTCCCCTATACCTATCGCCTCCACGACGGCCGAACCGTCATCCAATATATTTACGATTCCCACTACCAGGGCGCCGAAGCCGTAGCCGCCTACGCGCGCCGCTGGCAGGCTCTGCGCGGCAAAATCGACCCCGCGCGCTACCGCCAAATTCTGGCGCAGCTCGAGTATCAGGCTGGCCAAGCCGTGGTGTGGCGTGACGCCGTCAACACCTGGTTCGAACATGCCTCGGGCATCGCCGATGCGCGCGGCCGCGCCGGCCATTATCCCGGCCGGGTAGAAGCCGAGGCGATGAAGCTCTCCGGCTATGCCGTGAGCGATGTCACGCCACCGGAAGACGCTTCCGGCGGCCAAGCCGTCGCTTGTCCCGCGGGCATCGACGCCTGCTCCGCTTCGTATTCCTTCCCAGGCGCTCCCGGCTGGTACACCGTGAACGTCGAATACTTCGACCAGAACCAGGGCGCCTCGCACTATACCCTCGTGGTCAACCGACAACCCATCGACGCCTGGGAAGCCGCCGTTTACCCTCGGCCCGTGCGCCCGGATCCGCGCCTCGATTCCACCTCATCCACGCGCCATACGATTGGCGGCGTAGCCCTGCGCCCCGGCGATACCATTCGCATCGAAGGCCGCCCCGAGGACGGCGAAGCCGCCGCCCTGGACTATATCGAAATTCATTCCGAACCCGAAAAGAGAAAAGAACCATGACCGTTCCAGACTCCCATTTGATGGCCACCCCCCCGTGGCGCGGGCTGTCTAGCCTGCTGGGTCGAGATTCTTCTCGACCTTGCGCCGCGGGCCCTTGCTCATGGCAGGCCAAAAGCCTACCCGCCGATTCGTGGAGCAGGCGTTTTCGCTTGCAATCGGCTGCAGGCCGACTTCTGCTGGCCTCGTCCTTCCTCTTGGCCCTCTGCCTCTCCGCCCGCGCTCAGACCAAGCCTACCTATCTCGATCCCACCGTGCCCCTCGATCGCCGCGTCGACGACCTCGTCTCCCGCATGACGCTCGAAGAGAAAGTCGGCCAGCTCATGAACGATGCTCCCGCCATCGATCGCCTCGGCGTTCCGGCGTATAACTGGTGGAACGAGTGCCTGCATGGGGTGGCGCGCGCCGGCCGGGCCACCGTTTTCCCCGAAACCATCGGCCTCGCCGCCACCTGGGATACCGCCTTGCTCGGCCGCGTTTCCACCGCCATTTCCGACGAGGCCCGCGCCAAGTATCACGAGTTCGTCCGCCGCGGCAAACGAAACATCTATCAGGGCCTCACTTTTTGGACGCCCAACATCAACTTATTCCGCGATCCGCGTTGGGGCCGCGGCATGGAGACCTACGGCGAAGACCCGTATCTCACCGGCCGCATGGCCGTCACCTTCATTCACGGCTTGCAGGGCGACGACCCCAAATACCTAAAAACCGTCGCCACCGCCAAACACTACGCCGTGCATAGCGGTCCGGAATCCGAGCGCCATACCTTCGATGCCTTGCCCGGCGAGCGCGACCTGGTGGAATCCTACTTGCCGCATTTCGAGATAGCCGTGAAAGACGGCGGCGCTTACTCGGTCATGTGCGCCTATAACAGCGTGGATGGCCAGCCGGCGTGCGCCAATTCGCGGCTGCTCCAAGACACGCTGCGCAAGCAGTGGGGCTTCCAGGGCTATGTGGTTTCCGATTGCGGCGCCATCACCGACATCTATCAAGGGCACCGGTATGTGTCGACCGTCGAAGAGGCCTCGGCCAAAGCCGTCCGGACCGGCACCGATCTCGATTGCGGCACCGAATACGCCGCGCTCGTGCCCGCCGTCCACGCCGGTCTCATCGCCGAATCCGATATCGATCGCTCCGTCAAGCGCCTCTTCGCCGCGCGCTTCAAGCTGGGTATGTTCGATCCCGCCGAGATGGTGCCGTACGCCAAAATTCCCTACAGCGTGAACGACAGCCCGAAGCATCGCCAGTTGGCGCTCGAGGCTGCCCGCAAATCCATCGTCCTGCTCAAGAACGAGTCCCACACCTTGCCGCTTGCGAAGAATCTCAAGACCATTGCCGTCATCGGCCCCAATGCCGACGATCCGGACGTTCTGGTCGGCAACTACAGCGGCGAACCCTCCGCCCCTGTTACGCCCCTGGCCGGCATCCGCCGCAAGCTGGCCGGCGCCCGCGTACTCTACGCCCACGGCGGCGACCTGGCCGCCAACCTGCCCTCCTTCGAAACCATTCCGGCTTCCGCCTTGCTCTCCTCCGACGCCGCCGGCGCTCCCCACGGCCTTCGCGGCGAGTATTTCCCGACTGCCAATTTTGACGGCAAGCTGCACCGCCCGCGCGAGATCACCTATCCCAGCTCCGGCAAAATGGTGGGTACGCCCGCTCCCGATGCCAAGCCCCGGTTCACCCGCGTCGACCCCGAAGTCAACTTCATGTGGTGGGACCGCTCGCCCCGGGCCGATCTGTACGACGACGATTTCGGCGTCCGCTGGACCGGCTTCCTCCGCGTCCCCGCTTCCGGCAAATACCAGATCGGCGCCAACGGCATGAATGCTTTCGAACTCTATCTCGATGGCAAGTTGCTGGCCGATACCAACAATATCCACGAACGCGCCTATAGCTATGCCACCCTCGACCTCGAAGCCGGCAAATCTTACCCCATCCGCCTCGACTATCACGAATACGCCGGCGACGCCTCCATCCGCCTGGTCTGGGCTCACCCATCCGGCCCCGCAGACGTGGAACAAGCTCTCGCCGCCGCCCGCCAGGCCGACACCGTCGTGCTGGTTACCGGTCTCTCGCCCCGGCTCGAGGGTGAAGAGATGAGCGTGCCCGTGGCCGGTTTCAAAGGCGGCGATCGCGTGGATCTCGGCATTCCCCCAGAGCAGCAGGAGTTGATGCAAAAAATCGCGGCGCTGGGAAAGCCCGTGGTCCTGGTGCTGCTCAACGGCAGCCCGTTGGCCGTCAACTGGGCGCGCGATCACGTGCCCGCCATCGTCGAAGCCTGGTATCCGGGCCAGGCCGGTGGCGATGCCCTGGCCGACGTTTTGTTCGGCGATTACAACCCCGCTGGCCGCTTGCCCGTCACCTTCTATAAATCGGCCGGCCAGTTGCCGCCCTTCACCGACTACAGCATGGCCGGCCGCACCTACCGCTACTTCCGCGGCGAGCCGCTCTACCCATTCGGCTACGGTCTCAGCTACACTACTTTTGCTTACCGGAATCTCACAGTGCCGAAAATCGCGGTCACGGGCGATCCCGTAAAAGTATCGGTCGAAGTGCGCAACGCCGGCCAACTGCCCGGCGAAGAGGTCGTCGAGCTGTATCTGAAATCCGACGCCGCCGGCGCCCCCTTGCGCTCGCTCGAAGGTTTCCAGCGTGTGGCGCTGGCTCCGGGGCAGAGCCGCGTTGTGGAGTTCACTCTAGCCCCGCGCCAGTTTGCCCTGGCCGGCGCCGATGGCCGGCTGACCATCCAGCCGGGAACGTTCGCCATCGCCGTGGGCGGCAAACAGCCGGGCTTTGCCGGTCCGGCCGACGCCGCCACCACCGGCGTACTCTCCTCGCCCATCACCCTTCAGGGAGCGGCCAAACAGGTGCAATGATGCAAGCCGTGAAGCGCAGTCAGGGTGCCTCGAGCGAGGTGGCGCGCGACATCAACCGCCGCCTGGTGCTGAACCTGGTGCGCACCCGCCATCCCATTTCGCGCGCCGACCTCGCCCGCGTCTCCGGCCTGCAGCGCAGCACGGTTTCCTTGATCGTCGAGCAATTGATCGGCGAACACTGGGTAGTGGAAGGTCCCACCGGCCGCCTGCCCCGCGGCCGCCGCCCCACCTTCCTCCGCCTCAACGACGAGCGCGTCATCATCGCCGTCGATCTTCGCCCCATCGAAACCACCGTCGCCCTGGCCGACGCCAACGGAAAATTCATCTCCCAGCAGGTCATCAACACGCCTTCCGACCCGCGGCTCGCCATCGCGGCGCTGGTCGAATCCATCCAGAGGATCGTGCACCAGAGCCGCCGCAAGAAGATCGAAGGAGTCGGCATCAGCGTTCCCGGCCGCTATCATCACGCCCTCGACCGCCTGGTCTTCGCGCCCAACCTGAAATGGCACGACGTCGATATCCGCGGCCCCATCGCGAAGGCCACCGGCCTCGAAGTGGCAGTCGAGAACGCCGCCAATGCCTGCGTTCTGGCCGCTGTCTGGTTCGATCATTTGGAGGAATGCCGCAGCTTGGTGGTGGTTACGGTTTCCGAGGGCATCGGCACCGGCATCTGGGCCAATGGCCAGCTCATCATCGGCTTGAACGGCATGGCCGGCGAGTTCGGGCACGTGCCTCTCAATCCCGACGGCCCGCTATGCACCTGCGGCGGCCATGGTTGCTGGGAAGTCTACGGCTCCAATCGCGCCGCGCTGCGTTACTATCGCGAGGCCGGCGCGACCGCGGATAATCCCAGTTTCCGCGAGCTCCTCTCCCGCGCCGATACCGGCGATGCCCGCGCCGTCACCGCGCTCGAAACCATGGCCCGCTATCTCGGCCGCGGCATGCGCATGCTTGCCGCCGGTCTCGCGCCGGAGCGCATCGTCATCGTCGGCGACCTCACCCGTTCCTGGCGCCGGTTCGGCTCGGTGATCGAAAGCGAGCTCCAGCAGCAGGTCTTGCCCGGCGCCACCATGCCGCGCCTCGTCCCCGCCTACGAAGACGGAATGGCCCGCTTGCGCGGCACCGTTGCCCTGGTCCTGCAGAAAGATTTCGGCGTCCTCCGCGACGTCTCCACTTAAAACTGACTACTGAAAACTGATGACTGACAACTACTTCTACAACTCCAGCTCCCAGCTCTGCCCCATCAGCTCCACTCCGAAATGCGCGTGCCGTTGCTCCTCCACCAGCTTGAACCCGTTGGCGCTGTAAATGTGCTGCGCGGCCTTTAGCTCGGCCTGCGTCCACAACCGCATCTTGCGATACCCCGCCTGGCGCGCGAAGGCGATGCACTCTTCGACCAATGCCTTGCCTACTCCCAGCCCGCGCGCGTTTGGCTCGACCAGAAGCAGCCGCAGCAGCGCGATCCGCGGCGTATGCTTCACCAAGAAGATCGAGCCGACCGGTACCCCGTGCCTCTCGGCGATCCAGCAGCGCTCCCGCTCGGGATCGAAAGTTTTGAGAAAACGCGCGCCCACCTCCGCCACCAATGCCTCGAACAGAGCGCCCCATCCGTACTCGCGCTCATACAGCACCCCGTGGCGGTGAATCACCCAGCCGATGTCGCCGGCCTGGTGGGTGCGGATCGAAAAGGGCGGGGCAGTGTCGGCTTTCCCTTCGAGCAGCGATTCGATGTTTTCCATCGATTCCACCAGCCGCTCGCGGTCCGGCACGGGCAAACGTTCCAGCAGCTCCGCCGTCTGCCGGTCCGATCTCCGGTTGAGCTCCTGAAATGCCTTGCGGCCGCGCGCGCCCAGTTTCAGGCGCACCTGCCGCTTGTCGGCGGCGCTCGGCTTGCGCGTCACCAGCCCCCGCGCCGCAAAGCCCTCCAGCATTCGGCTCAGATATCCGGCGTCGAGCCCCAGGTCGCGCGCGATCTCGGACGCGGCCGCCGTGCCGCGCGACCCCAGCTCGTAAATCACGCGAGCCTCGGCGAGGGAAAAGTCGCTGTTCAAATAGCTCTTGCGCAGCACCCCGATCTGTCCGGTATAAAAGCGATTGAAACGCCGCACGGCGGTAGTGGACATGCCCCGATTCTCCGTCAAATAGTTGACGAAGTCAACTATTTGCTTCGTGGCGCGGACTGTCCAGCCTGATGCCGGGCCGGCGCCTTGCGAAAAGTATGTGGCATTGGGCTAAAGCCTGTGCCACCGAACTCCCAGATCCAGCACCTTCTCCGCGTAGTCCACGCCGCTTTCCATGTGCTCCCGCTGCTGATACTCCAGCGCCGCCGTGATTGCGTCGGCCTTCTTCCCCGGCACGTCTTCGATCACCATGGTCTTTTCATACGGGTGCCCCTGTTTGGCCAAAGCCAAGAACCGCGCCAGGTCCGATGCCCGCCCGTCCTCCCACTGCTTCATGAACTCGGGCTTGTAAATCGGAAGAATCTGCGGCGGCCGGCCCGTGATCGGCTTGTTGTAAATCGCGATCGGCGGGCAAACCTCCCGCGCTTTAGCTACAATCCGCCGGAAGTCCACCACCCCCTCGCCCAGCGGGACCCATTGCACCGCCACGCCTTCCCGCGCCTCGTACACCACCGAATCGCGCAGATGCAGCATCACCGCGACCGGCCCCAGCGTTTCCACCGTGGCCATCGGGTCCTCCATCACAAACACGGGGTTGCCGGTATCGAGATACGACCCCACGAAATCTCTGCCGGCCGCGTCGATCACCTGCCGCGTCTCCCAGCAGAACAGGTCTTTGTGATTCTCGATGGCGAACTTCATTCCCGCGTCCATCGCCTCCGTTCGCATCGCGCGCAGCGTCTTCACCATCGTTTCCATCGTTTGTTCCACCGGCCCCGGCGGCATACTCGCCCGGTCGCCCGCCACGCGAAAGCGCACCAGCTTCGACCCAATCCCCGCCGCGTGCCGGATCCCCCGCCGCATCCGCTCAAACGTCGCGTTCATGCCGTCGGCATTGCGCGGAAGCGTGCCCGCGTCGCCCCCATCCACGCGCAGCCCCAGCCGCGCCGCCGTTTCCTTGATTTCCACCCAGTGCGCCGGATCGTCGTTCCGCGGATCCACCGAATCCTGCAAGAACACCGCATCCAGCTTGAGCTCACCCCCGTACTCCAGCAGCCGAAGGTCGTGCCACCTCGTCGCGCGAATCGAGTAAGTGTTGAATCCCAGCGGAATCCGATCCATGGACCTATCCTACCCTCCTTTCGCCACCGTAGCGCCGGCGATCCTGTCGCCGGCGCCTTTCGCGCAAAGCGGGGTGCGGCTTTTTCGCAAACTCGAGCGTGTTGGCATCGGGATCGAATGTTCGGGTCAGAGCCGCGACTGTCAAGGAGCGGTTGCCGAATCCGTGACCGTAATTGCGGGACCCAATACTAACTACACATATGGGTTGCTTATCGGCCGATTGGCGGCGAATTTGAAAACCGACCCGGCAGCGGAAAACCCCAGGGGAAACCACCGTATAGAATGGCCCTTTCGGGCTGGATTAACCTTTGACGGCTTTTATCCTAGGCGGTAGTTAACTAAAAATACACCTAAAGGAGATCGGCCGATGCAATGGATACGAACCTTCTGGGGCGACGAACATGGACAGGATCTGATCGAATACACGCTGCTGTTGGCTTTCGTCGCGCTGGCGTCCGCAGCAATCTTCATTGGAGCAGGTGGAAGCGTTTCCGGAATCTGGAGCACAAGCAATTCGCAGCTTGCCGCTGCCAGCACCTCGGCATCCTGATTGGTTGCGACGGAGGGCTGGCCGCGTTTTTCGGACTCGAAGCCCTCCCCATTCCCCACCGTGCTTTAAGATGAGAGCATGTGGGCCCTACTGCCGGCGCTGTTCTTTCTGCAGGCAGCCGATCCGAATGCGGACGGTCTGAAAGCCCTGGACGGGGCCAAATACGGCGACGCCGCCGTGGCGTTCGAGAAAGCCATCGCCGCCGACCCGGCCGATTACAGCGCGCATTTCAATCTCGCGCTGGCATACGGATTTCTCCATCGCGATTCCGAGGCCATCGCACAGTATCGAAAAACACTGGCGCTGAAGCCGAATCTTTACGAGGCGGAGTTGAATTGCGGCATGCTGCTGTTGCGGCAGAAAAACCTCGCCGACGCCGCCCCCTTGCTGGAGGACGCGGTTCGCCAGAAGCCCGCCGAGTTCCGCCCGCATTATTACCTGGCCGAAACGGAGTTTGCGCTGGGTGCTTGGGAGAAGGCAGAAGGGCTGTACCGGGAAGCGCTGGCCGTCAATGCCAAATCGGGCGGCGCGGAATTGGGGTTGGGACGCGCCCTGGCCCAGGAAGGCAAGCCGGCGGAGGCCGAGGCTCACTACCGCCAGGCGGCCGAGCTCGATGTGCACAACCGCGAGTGGCTGCTGGAACTAGCCGAGTTCTACGAAAATAACCATCAGCCGCGCCAGGCTCTGGCGATTTACCAGGAGTTTCCGCAAGACGCCCAAGCCCAGGCCCACGCCGGGCAGCTCATGCTCGACACCCGCCAGTATGCCGACGCCATTCCGCGCCTCGAAGCCGCCTATGCCGCCGACGCCAGCCAACCCAACCGCATTGCCTTGGCCATGGCTTATCTTTTCGCCGGGCAGCTCCCCAAGGCGATTCCGCTCATGGAACAAGCGGTTCGAACCGATCCGTCCAGTTTCGATACGCGCATGATGTACGCCCGGGCGCTGCGCGACGCGCGCCGTTTTCCCGCCGCCGCCGAGCAGTTCGCCGAAGCCGCCAAGCTCAAGCCCACCGATGCCGCCGCCGTGCGCGATCTCGCCGAGATGCTCTATATGGCCGGCAACCTCCCCGCTGCCCTCGAGAATTTCGACAAGGCTCGCCAGTTGGGCGAGGACACCGCCGGGGTGTGTTTCCTGCGCGCCATCATTCTCGACAAGCTGCGCCAGTTGAAACCCGCGCTGGACGCCTATACCCGCTTTCTTTCCATGAGCCAGGGCAAGCACCCCGACCAGGAATTTCAAGCCCGCCAGCGGGCGCGCATCATCCGCCTGGAACTGGAGAAGAAATGATGCGCACGGCGTGGCTGGCTTCGATCCTGCTGGCGTTGTGCGCGGCTCAGGCCCAGGCCGACCTCGCCGCCGCCCGCGCCGAACCGAACCTGGAGCGGCGCGCCAAGCTCGCGCTCGAAAACGCCTTCGCCGTGCTTACCGCCGCTCGCGGCGCCTACGATAACGGCGACGTCCAGAAGGCCGGCGCGCTGGCCGCCGAAATCGGGGAATCGGTCGCACTGGCATACGATTCGCTGGTGGCCACCGGCAAGAATCCGCGCAAGAGCCCGCGCTGGTTCAAGTACGCCGAAATCCAGACCCGCGACCTGCTGCGCCGCCTGGACACGTTCAACCTGGATCTGAGCGCCACGGACCGCCCAATGTTGGGTAAAGTGAAAGAGACGGTGCTGGAGGTGCACGACCAACTCCTCCGGGGCCTGATGGAGGGCAAATCGAAATGAAGACCCTCGCGGTTTTCTTCTCGCTGGCCTCGGTGGCGATGTTCGCCCAGGAGTCCAGAGATTTTCTCAGCGTCGACGAAGCCGATCAGATCCGCGCCGCGCAGGAGCCCAACGCCCGTCTGGAGCTCTACGCGCGTTTCGCCCGCCACCGCATCGATCTGGTGAAGAACCTGTTGGCGCACGACAAGCCCGGGCGCTCCCTCCTGATCCATAACGCGCTCGAAGATTATAACCGGATCCTGGATGCGGTCGACAACGTGGTGGACGACGCGCTCGAGCACAAAAGAGACGTGGCGCGGGGTCTCAATGTGGTTTCTAACGAGGAAATCGGCATCGGCGGCATACTGCGCAACATCCAGACCAGCCAGCCTAAGGATATCGACCGCTACGATTTCGTCCTCCGCGACGCCATTTCCGGCACCGAAGAGAGCATCGCCATGAACCGCGAAGATCTTCGCGATCGCGCCCTCGATCTGGAGGCGCGTGAGAAAGCGGACAAGAAAGAGATCCAGGCCAGCAAGTCCGAGCAGCGAAAAGCCGAGGACGCCGCCTCTCAGACGGTTACGGACCAGCCCAAACCGCCCACTCTCTATCGCCCCGGCGAAAAGAAGGACGACGGTGGGCATCAGATGTAACCGGATTTGCCACGGATGCACACAGATACGCACGGATGAGAACAGAAAAGTTGGCTCGTCCGGGGAATCTGTGGGTAACTTGCGGGTTTCAGCGCTGGGATTGAATGAGGAAGCTGTGGAACTTGCGGCAGGTGGAGTCGAAGGAGCGTTGCTCGTCTTCCCAGCCGTTG
>Ga0187848_10000630_pt1 | contig 31804 bp, 26 predicted proteins | sample June2016WEW_4_40_FD_132424 | JGI IMG/M metagenome (GOLD analysis project Ga0187848, IMG submission 132424) | Peatland microbial communities from SPRUCE experiment site at the Marcell Experimental Forest, Minnesota, USA - June2016WEW_4_40 | ecosystem: Environmental > Terrestrial > Soil >... | reverse complement strand
CTTAATCCTTATAGGTCGCGTTTCGCGACACATCAGGAAGTGAGTAAGGGAGTAGTACAGATTGACATAAATGGATGTTGATCGTGTATTCGAGTTCATGCTTTAACTTTTTTTCTACTCTCTTTTTATAAAAACTCTACTTATTCCTTATGCCGTTCTTACTATTGATCTATCAACATAAGAAACAGCATCATGCAGCAAGGCTGAATCGGAACGCTGACACTTCTTATGCCGCTGACGCCGATTCGCTTGCTCGGGAGGGTTAGCATGTTCGCCGCAGCCACCAGAGTGCATAAGAATCCAGTAGCGATGAGTCTCGTGGTTCTTGGCACCGCCATGCTGATGGCGGTAGGAGCCTGCAAGCGGGGAGAGACGGATCCCGCGGCCGGTGCGCCGCCGTCGGCCAAAGTCACCACAGCCTACCAAGCGGAGGAGTTTTCCGTTGACCGCCCGGACCAGTACCCACTGACCGCAACAGTGGAGCATCGGGCGACCACGCAGCTTGCCGTGACCGGCACGGTGAATCCCGATATTGACCGCACGGTCCCTGTCATCTCGCTGGCGTCCGGCCGCATTGTGGGCATCTTCGCGCGCCTGGGAGACGAGGTGAAGAAGGGTCAACTGCTGCTGCGCTTGCGTAGCGACGATATCTCCGGCGCCTTTGCCAGCTATCAGTCGAACGTGGCCGACGAGGTGCTGGCCAAGGCGCAACTGGAGCGCATGCAGCTTCTCTACGCCAAAGGCGCATACGCACTGAACGATCTGCAGATGGCAGAGGACACCGAGAGCAAGGCGAAGATTGCCGTGGATACCGCGGCGGAGCATCTCCGCCTTCTGGGCAGCAACGTGGACCATCCCACCGGCATGGTCGATATCACCGCGCCGGTCTCCGGCGTCATCACCGATCAGGAGGTGACCAACGCGGCGGGCGTGCAGAGCCTGGGAACGAGTCCCTTCACCATCTCGGACCTCTCCACGGTGTGGATCGTGTGCGACGTGTACGAGAACGACCTGGCCAACGTGCACGTCGGCGATCCTGCCGACATTACGCTGAATGCCTATCCCAACCGCGTGCTGAAGGGCAGAGTCAGCAATATTCTGCCGATTCTGGATCCGACGATCCGCACAGGCAAGGTCCGAATCGAGGTGGCCAATCCCGGCATGATGAAGGTGGGGATGTTTGTGACGGCCACGTTCCATGGTTTGACGGAGCAGACGGTTGTGGCTGTGCCGGCCTCGGCGATCCTGCATCTGCACGATCGCGACTGGGTCTATGTTCCGGCGCCAGGCAACAAGTTTCGCAGGGTGATGGTGGTCGGAGGAGATCTCTTGCCGGGCGCCATGCAGGAGATCATCTCGGGCATACCGGTTGGCCAGCAGGTGGTGATCAATCCACTGCCGTTACAGAACACCATCGATAACCAGTAACCTCCGAAGGGCCTTGGGGAGAACGCTATGATCCGCACTCTGGTCGATTTTGCCCTGAACAATCGCGTTGTGGTGATTGCGATCGCGCTGCTGCTGGTTTTCTGGGGAGCAATTTCGTTTCACCAGTTGCCGGTTGAGGCCTACCCCGACATTGCGGACAACTATGTAACGGTGATTACGCAGTGGCCAGGACGGTCCGCTGAGGAAATCGAACAGCAGGTGACGATTCCCATTGAAGTACAGATGGCGGGAATGCCGCATATGACCTATTTGCGGTCAGAGTCCATCTTCGGCCTGTCGTTCGTCATTATGATCTTCGACGACAGCTCCGTGAACGACTGGAACCGTCAGAAGGTGCTGGAGCGACTGACCCAGGTCGATCTACCCAACGGACAAAACCTGCAACCTCAAATCGGCACGGACTGGAGCACCACGGGCCAGATCTACTGGTACACGATTCGCAGCACGGACCCACGATACGACCTGATGCAACTGCGATCGATCGAAGACTGGGTCCTGCTGAAGGAGTTCAAATCCGTTCTCAATGTGGTCGATGTCTCCGACTTTGGCGGCACCGTGCGCGAGTACCAGGTCAGGGTCGATCCCAACAAACTGGTGTCGTACGGGCTGAGCATCGGCCAGGTGGAACAGCAGTTGTCCAACAACAATAACAACGCCGGCGGCAGCTTCGTCGAGCTCGGCATGCAGCAGATGAACGTTCGTGCACTCGGGCTCTTCAAGAATGTGCAGGACATCGAGAACACCGTCCTGACCACCAAGAACGGGACCGCGCTGCGAGTCAAGGACATCGCGGAGGTGCAGCAGGGGCCGATGATCCGGCTGGGCCACATGGCCAGGGCCAACCACATGGAGGATGGAAGCATTGTCGACGAGCCCGATGTGATCCAGGGCGGCGTGCTGATGCGCAAAGGCGCCGAAGAGCAGCCTACGCTGGATGCGATTCACAAGAAGGTCGACCAGCTCAACAACGGAATTCTGCCGGCCGGGGTGAAGGTGGTCCCCATGCTGGACCGCAGCGACCTGCTGCATTTCACCTTGCACACGGTGATGCACAATCTGACCGAAGGCATGGTGCTGGTCACCATCATCCTTCTGCTGTTTCTGCTCAATGCCCGCGCGGCTTTTATCGTAGCTCTCACAATTCCGTTCTCCCTGTTGTTTGCGTCGATCTGCCTGGACCTGAACCATATTCCCGCGAACCTGCTCTCCTTGGGCGCCCTGGATTTTGGCATGGTGGTGGATGGTGCGGTGGTGATGATGGAAAACATCATTCGCCACCTGGCCCATATGCGCGATCAAGGTCCTGCCGATCCCAAGAAGTCTGTGGCCGAGATCATCCGCGAGGCCTGCCACGAGGTGCAGCGGCCGGTCTTTTACGCCATCGCAATCATCATCACCGCGTATATGCCGATCTTCACCCTGCAACGCATCGAAGGACGGCTCTTCCGGCCCATGGCGTGGACGGTTGCTTTCGCTCTGCTGGGTGCGATGACGTTCTCCATCTTCATTGTGCCTGTACTGGCGAGCATCCTCTTTCGCGGGGGATTCAAGGAGCGGCGAAACCGTGTGATGGAAGTCATAACGGCCGGGTACCGGAAGCAGTTGCGATGGGCGATCGCACATCGCTGGATCATTGCAGGGGTGGGCGCGGTTGCTGTGGCTGGAACGATCTATCTGGGATTCAGCGGGGCCATCGGGTCGGAGTTTCTGCCGCACCTCGACGAAGGCGCCATCTGGGCACGCGGTACGCTGGCCAACAGTACCAGTCTCTCGGAAGGCGAAAAATTCACGGAGCAGGAGCGCCTGGTCTTTGCATCGTTTCCCGAGGTGAAGACCGTTGTGTCGCAGGCGGGACGGCCCGATGACGGAACCGACACCGGCGGTTTCGGGAACACCGAGTATTTTGTCGATTTGAAACCGCATGACCAGTGGCGGCCAATCTTCCACAAGAACAAAGAGGAACTGATCGCCGCCATGAACCTGGCAGTGCAAAAATATCCGGGAGCTGTCTGGAACTTTTCGCAGCCGATTGAGGACAACGTCGGCGAGTCGATGACTGGTACCAAGGGATCTCTGGCGCTCAAGATCTTTGGCAATGACCTTAGCGTACTCGAGCAGAAGGGCGACGAAGTCGCCTCGGTGATGGCTGCCATCCCAGGCATGCACGACGTCAAGCTGTTACGCGACTTTGGCCAGCCAAACCTCGACCTGACGATCGACCGCAAGATGGCGGCCCGTTTTGGAATCAACGTGGAGGACATTCAGGATGCAATCCAGACAGCAGTGGGCGGCAACGCGGTTAGCCAGGTGTTGATCGACGAGCAGCGGTACAACGTGGTGGTGCGCTACCAGGGGCAATACCGCAACACCGAGCAAGCAATCAGCAATATTCGCCTGCTCGCTCCTTCCGGAGAGCGTGTTTCGCTGGCGCAAATGTGCAAGATGGAGATCAAGGATGGGGCCTACGACATCTACCGTGAAGGCAACAGCCGATATATCGCAGTGACCTTCAATGTGAGAGACCGGGACCTGGGATCTACGGTCGAGGATGCAATCAAGCAGATCAATGACAAGGTTAAGATACCGCGCGGCTATCGAGTGGACTGGTCGGGTGAATATGAGAGTGAAAAGAGGGCGGCGGCGCGCCTTGCGCTCATCATTCCGATCACGGTTCTCGGTATCTTCATCATCCTCTTCACCATGTTCCGCTCCTACAAGTGGTCAACGCTGATTATGATGAATGTCGGTCTGGCTCCCATCGGCGGCCTGCTCGCGCTGGTGGTCACCGGAACGTACCTTAGCGTGTCGTCGGGCATCGGCATGCTGGCGCTCTTTGGTGTTTCGGTGCAGACCGGAGTCATCATGGTGGAGTACATCAACCAGCTTCGCGCGAGGGGCCTCAATATTGTCGATGCCGCCGTAGAGGGCGCCGTCCTGCGGCTTCGCCCGATCATGATGACCATGCTGGTGGCAACGCTTGGCCTGCTGCCGGCAGCGTTGTCGCACGATATCGGATCGGACTCGCAACGGCCATTCGCGATCGTCATTGTAGGCGGCCTGATCTCCGATCTGTTGCTCAGCATATTCCTGTTGCCCACATTTTATGTATGGATCGCAAGGGATGACGATGATCTCCCGAAGGCGGAGGTGGTGCATGAATAACCTGAGAGCTGTGTTCTCCCGCAGATCCGGTGCGATGATCTTCGCAGTTCTTCTCCTTCTGTTCTGTGCCGCGGGCGCAAGCGCGCAGCAGGCGCTCACCTGGGACCAGGTGAAGACGAAGTTCGAGACCGCCAACCCCGCGCTGCAGGCGGACCAGAGCAACGTGGATGAGTTGAAGGCCGAGGAGATCACCGCGTTTCTTCGCCCCAATCCGGTGTTCACATTGAGTGCGGACGGAACTCAGATCGCTCCCCACGAGGGCTACTGGCGTCCCACGTCGGGCACGCAGGTGCAGCCCAACTTCAGCTATCTGCACGAGCGCGACCACAAGCGCGAGCTGCGCCTGGAGACGGCGAAGGAGTCAACGCGCATCGGCGGCTCGCTGCATGAGGACCTGGAGCGCAACCTGCTCTTCAGCCTGCGCTCCGCCTTCGTGCAGACGCTCGAGGCCAAGGCTGTGCTGGAGCTGGCGCGCGCCGACCTCAACTACTACGACAAGATCATCTCTATCAGCCAGGACCGCTTCAAGGCCGGCGACCTGGCGCAGATCGATCTGGACCGCATTGAACTGCTGCGCGTGCAGTATGAGTCGGAGATCGAGACGGCAACCGTAAACCTGCGCACGCAGAAGATCCAGCTGCTACAGTTGCTGGACGCGCGTACGCCGGTCGATCAGTTCGATGTAACCGGACCGTTTGAATTCTCCACCGATCTGAAGCCGCTCGATGATTTTCACCAGACAGCGCTCGATTCGCGTCCCGACCTGAGCGCCGCGATCCAGGGAATCGAGCAGGCCAAGACGAACCACAAGCTGGCAATCGCAAATGGCTCGACCGATCCGACCTTCGGCGCGTGGTACACCTACAACCCATCGTTCTACAATCCCTATGCCCAGCAGACGCTCGGTCTCAGCGTGAACATCCCGCTGCGCATCTTCGACCGCAACCAGGGCGAGAAAAAACGCACGCTGATCGACATCGACCGCAGCCAGCAGTTCACCGAGCAGATGCGGGCGCAGGTCTTCAGCGACGTGGACTCGGCATATGAGCAGGTGCGCAGCAGCATTGCGCTGCTGGTTCCGTATCGCGACAAGTACAAGGACCAGGCAACGTGGGTGCGCGACACGGTCACGTTCTCCTACCAGCATGGCGGCGCGTCGCTGATGGATTTTCTCAATGCCCAAAGCGATTATCGCGTGGTGCAGCTCGCCTATCTGCAATTGATAGGCTCCTACCTGACGGCCGCGAGTCAGCTCAATCTCGCCGTGGGACGCGAGGTCATCCCTTAGGGGTCGGGCAGGATCAGCATTGAGTGAGTTCGAGAGCGACGGACAACACATGATTTGATATCAAGCATCGAGGTCGGAATCATGAATCGAGAAGAAGTTCGAGTGCGCATAGAAGATATCGGCATTATGCCAAGCATCCGTGTCGCGTCCGCTGAGCTGGCGCTGTTTGCCGCCGAGACGGTTTACGAAGCGGGCATCCCGGTGGTCGAGGTCACCATGACCGTGCCCAACGCGGTCGATGTGATTGCGCAGTTGACGCAAAACTACCCGAACTTCGTGGTTGGCGCCGGGACTGTGCTCGATACGGATACGGCACAGCGCTGCGTCGATGCCGGCGCACGGTTTATCACCAGTCCAGGGCTGGTTCCGGACGTGTTGGAATTCACCCTGAAGAAGGATGTGGCCGCCATCCCCGGCGCACTCACGCCAAGTGAAGTGATTGCGGCGTGGAAGGCAGGGGCTGACTTCGTGAAGATCTACCCCTGTGCGCAAGTCGGTGGAGACCGGTACATCCGCGCCCTCAAGGTCCCCTTGCCACAGGTGCGCATCATCGCGTCCGGAGGCGTCAATCAACTGACCGCAGCCAACTTCATCTTCGCCGGCGCGGCGTCCCTGGGCATCGGATCGGAGTTGATGCCGCGTCAGGCGCTCAAGATGCGCCAGGACCAGTGGATTCGCGAACTGGCGCGCAGGTTTCTGGAGGCGGTTCGCAGCGCGCGCATCCATCTCGCGGAGATCGAGTGAGATAGAGAAGGCAAAGGAGGATGAACCGCGTGTCGTTCCATTCGCGAATCCCCATTGCGGGTACACCTACAGCTGGTAACCGGTGTGTAGCCAAGAATAGCCTTGCGACCTTATGAACCACTTTCAACAGCATCCGCAAGCATGGCCTTGCCAGGCCGAACTTCCCTCCTGAATGAGGAGGGAATGACTGCCAATGCAGCCATCGAATCGAACCATGGGAGATGGAATACCGCATTGACCGCGAGGCTAGCCAGTGTAATCAAAGCAGCGACGGTGATTCTGACCTGCCTCATGCCTGGCAAACTCTTCAAGCTGCTCAACGGAAGTTAATTACAGACTCTAGAAGAAAACAGGCCCTTTTCCGGCCGAATCAAATATTGGCCAGGCACAATGGACTCCCGCTTATATTCGAGTCTCCATTTCGCTCGGATGGAATTTTGGCGAGGTGCTGGAATGCGGCAGAGGACTCTCGAAGAGCCCAGCCGGCGATCAGCAGACTAGGCGCGTCAACCGGCTCGGCGTTGCCGAGTGCGGCGAGCGTAGTGCAGCGAAGCTGCTGGCCGGGCTGAGAGGCTTGTGAGACGACGGCGCAGGGGAATTCGGGGGGCAGGCCTTCGTCGAGCCATTGTTCCGCCAGCAAACGCAGATCGCGGCCGGGCATATAAACCACGCGGGTTGCGTCTTCCAGTTGCGGCAGCGCCGCGCAATTGTGAGACTGGGCGTGATGGCCGGTGGAGAAGATCACATTCGATGCGCTGTTGCGGCTGGAAAGCGGGCAGCCGATGGCCGCGGCTGCGGCAAAAGCGGCAGAGAGGCCGGGGACGATCTCAAAGGGCACACCGGATTCCGTGAGCGCGGCGATCTCCTCGCTTGCACGACTGAAGATAAGCGGATCGCCGCTCTTGAGGCGCAGCACAGAGCGATGAGCGCGGGCGCTCTCCACCATCAGCGCGTTGATCTCCTCCTGCGAGATGCTCTTCACGCCGCAGCGCTTGCCCACATTCATGATTTCGGTGTCCGGCGGCGCGAGGTGAAGAATCGCCTGCGGAACAAGGTCGTCGTGGAGGATGAGGTCGGCTGACTGAATGAGGCGCAGCGCCTTGACAGTGAGCAGATCCGGATCTCCCGGACCGGCCCCCGCCAGATAGACCATTCCTGCTGAATTGGCGTTCTCGTTTGTTAACGGCGCGAGGGCCAATTGGCGCGAGGGGCAGTACGCCGCTTCGCATACCGGACGCTGCGCCAATTGATGCAGTATCCGCCTGCGCGACTCGCCGCGCGGTTGCTTTGCCAACACTTCGCGGCGCAACCTTCCCATATCTTCAAGCCAGCGGCCGAGGTCTTCCGGCAACTGCTCGTCGATCTCGCGGCGCAGACGCTGCGCGACGGCAGGACTCTCTCCGGCCGTCGAGATGGCAATTTGCAATTCGCCGCGGCTGACCACGGAGCCGAAATAGAAATCGCAGTGGGGAGGGTCGTCCACGCTGTTGGCTAGGATGCCGCGCGCGCGAGCGCCCTGGTAGACGGCTGCATTGACCTCGGCAGAATCGGTGGCGGCGATGACCAGGAAGTTGCCATCGAGGTCGGAGAGTTCGAAAGGGCGCTCGATCCATTCGAGACGGCCTTCGATTGCGAGTTGCCGTACTTCAGGCTCTGCATTGGGAGCGACAACGCGGAGCCGCAGCCCTGTCTTGAGCAGGCTGCCGATTTTTTCCAAAGCGACAGCTCCCGCGCCCACCAGCAGTCCGGGGCGACCATCGAGTTTGAGAAAGACCGGCAACAGGCTCATGGCTTGATCCTCAATCAGCGACGCCGTGGGGCACGCGGCCCGCGGGCAGGTCGCGCTCGACCGGCGCCAAAACCTCACCCGCCAGATCGGCGCGCAGCTCATCGTTTGTGTGGCGCAGGAACCAGGCGCGCAGGTTCTCTTCAGGCAGGCGGCTGGCAAGGTAGTGGCGAAGCAGACGCTCGATCGCTTCAGGCACCAGCGGCGCGGGGCAGCGATAGCCTACCGGGCGTGCGATGGAAGCGTGCTGGCCCACCGCTCCGCCGAGGCAGAAGTAATAAGCGTCGATGAGTTTGCCCTCGTGCTTGATTTTTTTGCCCTCGATGCCAATGTCGGCGATCCAGTGCTGTCCGCAGCTATTGGGGCAGCCGGTGACGTGCAGCCTGAGCTGCTGGTCAAACGCGGGCAGCCGCTCTTCGAGCTCATCCACGATCCAGCGTGTAAAGCCCTTGGTTTCCGTGATGGCCAGCTTGCAAAACTCCGTGCCGGTGCAGGCGACCGCGCCGCGCCAGAAAGACGAGCCATCGACATGAAGGCCGATCTGCCCAAGTTCCCGCGCCAGTTCGGCCGTCTTGTGGTTGGGAATGTCGATGAAGAGCAGGTTTTGCGAGACAGTGGCGCGCAACGCTCCGCTTCCGAAGCGCTCGCCAAGTTCGGCGCAGGCTTCCAACTGCTCGCCGCTCATCCGGCCGCGCAGGACCGATGCGCCAACGTAGCTCAAGCCGGGCTGGCGCTGCGGATGAATGCCCGCGTGGTCGCGGAAGATGTCCTCGGGAACCTGTTCGGGCACGCCGGGCAACAGCGTGAAGTCGAGTCGCGACTGTAGTTCTGCAAGAAAACTCTCGGCGGTCCAGCCTTCTTTCAGAAAGAGATACTTCATGCGGGCTTGGCTGCGGTTTTCCCGTAGACCCTGCTGATCGCGAAAGATTTCAGCTACGGCGCGCGCCACGCGGACCGCCTGATCGGGGAGAATGAAGGCATTGAGACGTACGGCAAGATGCGGTTCCTTGGAGAGGCCGCCGCCGACGCGCAGCGAGTAACCGATCTGGCCGTTGTCTTCAGTCGCCGTGAGGGCAATGTCGTTGATCTCCGGGTGTGTACACCAAGAGGGGCAGCCGGTGACGGAGATTTTGAATTTACGCGGCAGATTGTAGAATTCCGGATTCGCCGTCAGCAGGCGCGCGATCTCCAGGGCGAGCGGGGAGGCGTCGATCAACTCATCGGCGGCCACTCCGGCCAGCGGGCAGCCGGTCACATTGCGCACCACATCGCCGCAGGCCCCCTTGGGCGAAAGCCCGATGGCGTCCAGCGCATCCACAACCTCGGGGAGCGACTCGATGGTAAGCCAGTGAAGCTGAATATTTTGGCGCACGGTGATGTCGGCCAGGTTGCGGGCGTATTTGCGTGCCAATCCGCCGATGACGCGAAGCTGGCCGGCGGTGACGATGCCGTTGGGAATGCCGATGCGCATCATGAAGTATTCAGAGGCCAGGCCCTCGCCGCCTTTGCCGCCGGTAGCTCCCGCGCCGTCGCCCTGGGTGTAGACGCCCCACCACTTGAAGTAAGTTGAAGCCCAGTCGGGCAATACGCTGGCGCGGCCCTGGCGCGCAAAGGCGCGCACCTCGTCGAAGGCTTCCCAGGGGTTCTTTTCGCGCTTGATGCGCTCGGCTCGTTGGGCCTTGGTCTCGTTCTTCTGGATTGCTTCCGTCATATTTTCCCTCGCCTGAAACAGAAAACCCGCGACAGCAACGCTGCTTCGCGGGTATCGGGAAACCGGGATTTCGATCTGAACTTTAGACCCAGGTCATCTGTCCGCGCGAGGCTGTGAACAGCGGCGACAACAGAGTTGACCTTCCATAAGTAGACAGTAGGTGCAGCCCGCGCGAAAGTCAAGTTGCCCGCGGCGCGCAAAAAAATAATCGGTGGGTCGCTGGACAGGAATTCCAATCTTCGCTAGACTGTGGCGGCCGGGAAGTTTTTTTCAGATGCAAAACTTCTTCATCAAATTCGCGTGTTGTTGCTGTCTCCGCTAGCGCCAGCTGGCCTGTCCGCGATTTTGTCTTTCCCCATACAAACGCACTCCGTAGGTCCGCCGAGTACAGGATGCCCGTGTATACCCCGATCTCCGCACCCTTGTTTGCAAGCTTCGCCCACGCGCTGAGCCAGCCGGGAACTGCGCATTGTTGTGCCTATCGATCTCGCGCGCCAGCCCTTCGCGGTTGCTTTCTCACGCGGTAAACAAAACAAAAATCAAACGGAATGCATCATCCGGTTTGGCGCCATCCCTATGGACGGCGAACGCGGATGAACTGCATTCAGGAGACTGCCATGGTACGCAAATTGATTGGAATGATTCTGGTCTTCGGCCTGGCTGTGCAACTCGCTCCCGCGCAGAGCGCAAGCAACGCACCGGCGGCGGATTCCGCGCAAGCCGCAGCCAGCGACACACGAGACGTTTTGACGCAGGTCCAGGCCTTGATCCGCGCGCAGGCGCAGCAACTGGAGAGCCAGCGCCTGCAGCTTGAACGCCAGCAGGCCGCCATCGAGGAGTTGCGGCGCGAAGTGGCTGCCCAGCGGCAGGCCGGCTCCTCAGCCGCCGAGCAGGAGCAGCCGGCTGCTTCCACGGCGTCGCAGTTGAACGCCGAGGTCCATGCGCTCAGCGCCGCGTCAACTCCCGCTCCGTCAGCGCCCACGGTCGCGGCGGCGAGCGCACAGCAGACCCCGGCCTCCCAAGCGCCGGATTCTCCGCTCTCCATCCGCGCTGGCGGCGCGTCCATCACGCCCGGCGGCTGGGTGGACTTCACGGCCTACTATCGCTCCACCGATGTGGGCAGCGGCCTGGGCACATCTTTTGCCTCCATTCCCTTCAACAACACCGTGCAAGGCGGCTTGAGCGAGGTCCGCCTCACCGCGCAAAGCTCGCGCATCAGCCTGCGCGCCGACGAGAGTTTCGGAGCCACCAAGGTCTTCGGCTACGGGGAGGCCGACTTCAACGGCTATCTTCCCTCCAACGCGTACGTCAGCACCAACTCCGGCACCCTCCGGCTGCGCGTATATTTCACCGATCTGACGCACAAGCGCTGGGAGCTGCTGGGCGGCCAGAGCTGGTCGCTGCTTACGCCCAACCGCGTCGGCGTCTCGCCGTTTCTCTCCGAGATCTACAACACCCTCCACCTGGACACCAACTATCAGGTCGGCCTCACCTACGCGCGCCAGGCGCAGTTGCGCGCGGTCTATCACTTCACTCCCAGCCTTGCGCTCGGCCTGTCGGTGGAAAATCCCGAGCAGTTCAGCGGCGGCGCGGCCACCTTCCTCACGCTCTTCAGCAACACCGAGACCGACGTGAACTCCAGTACAGGCTCCGGCGGAGGAACAGCCACGCCCACCCTTCATCCGGACGTGATCGCCAAGCTCTCCGTCGATCCCGGATGGAGGCATCGCAAGTGGCACTTTGAGACCGCGGGACTGCTGACTTCGGTCGCCATTCTGACTCCCGCCTCGGTCACCAAAACCACCGCCTTCAAAGACACGCGCGAAGGCGGCGGCATCTCCTCGTCCGCCAACCTCGAGGTCGTGAAGAATCTTCACCTCATCCTTACCGGCTTCTGGAGCGATGGCGGCGGACGTTACATCGGCGGCCTGGGGCCGGGCTTTGTGGTCGCACAGTATGGATCGAAGACCGCGCCGTTCACAGCGCAACTGGTCCACTCCGGGTCGGGGATCGCTGCCGCGGAGTGGCAGGCAACCAAATCGACGGTGCTCTCCGCGACCTATAGCCGCGCCTACTTCGACCGGGTCTTCTCTACCGATCCCAGCACAGGAACGCTGGTTGGGTATGGATTTGCAGGCAGCGCGAACAGCAACAATCGCGCCATCCAGGAGGGGACCTTCGCCACCCAGAGAACGCTATGGAAGCGGCCGGGCTACGGATCTGTGCAGATGATTACGCAAAGCTCTTATATCATCAGGGCCCCATGGTTTGTTGCTTCCGGTACGCCGAAGAATGCGCACGTCTTCGCCGGCTACGCCAATCTCCGCTACGTCCTTCCATGAACCAGGAGGCAGATCGCGGACCAACCCCAGGACCCAGCGATGCGGCCTGGGCATCCACCACAAGTTTCCAATGGCGCCGGTGGCGAAGCGGCTAACGCGCGGGTCTGCAAAACCTGTATTCGCGGGTTCAATTCCCGCCCGGCGCTCCAACTTTATTGAATCGGTCCCGGCTTCATGCGCATCAATTCTTGATAAGAACTTCCAGCTCCGATTGTCCCGGCGAAATGCCACCAGGAACGTACCCATGGTCCGCGCGTCCCAACGCTGCTCTTGTTGTCGCCTGTCGAACATCTTCGACGGGTGTATGAACTAGTCTCTGATTTCCCAATCGCAATTCATCAGAAGACGCACCCCTCGCCGATCGGCCGGGTGCGCATCCATTGCACTGGCCTTCAGCGGAATCCCCACACTGAACGAGGTCGTGCATGGCAGTCTCCGTAAACGATTCATCGATCGCATCGCCGCCCGCCAGCGCATCCGCTGCACGGCGCTTGGGCCATCTGCGCCTGCTGGAAGCGGAGAGCATTTACATCCTGCGCGAAGTGGCCTCGGAGTTTGAGCGTCCCGTCATGCTCTACTCCATCGGCAAGGATTCCTCCGTGATGTTGCGTCTGGCGCAGAAGGCCTTCTACCCCGCGCCGATTCCCTTTCCCTTGCTCCACGTCGACACCGGATTCAAATTCGCTGAGATGCTCGCCTTCCGCGATGAAACGGCCCGCTCCGTGGGCGCCGAGCTGCTGGTCTGGCGCAATGAGGCCGCCATCGCCGCGGGCACGAATCCCATCGCGCTGGACACCAAGCGCTGCTGCGGACTGCTGAAGACGCAGGCCCTGCTCGACGCCCTGTGTTACCACAACTTCGATGCGGCCTTCGGCGGCGCGCGGCGCGATGAAGAAAAATCCCGCGCCAAGGAACGCATCTACTCCTTCCGCGACAGCGCCGGGCAATGGGACCCGAAGAACCAGCGCCCCGAGCTGTGGAACCTCTACAACGCCCGCGTCCATCCCGGCGAAAGCATTCGCGTCTTTCCGCTCTCCAACTGGACGGAGATGGATGTCTGGCAGTACATCCATGAGGAAAAGATTCCGGTCGTTGATCTCTACTTTGCCAGGGAGCGCCCCATGTATGTGCGCGGCGATGCGCTGCTTCCCATTGAGCAGAGTTTTGTCGCGCTACCCGGCGAACAGCCGCAAATGGTCAAGTCGCGGCTGCGTTCGCTCGGTTGCAGTCCATGCACCGGGGCGATTCGGTCTGACGCGGATACGATTCCCGCCATCATTGCGGAGCTGCTCTCTTTCCGCTCTTCCGAGCGCGCCAACCGCGTCATCGATCACGACCAGGAAGGTTCGATGGAGATCAAGAAACGGGAAGGCTACTTCTAAATGGCCACACTCGCAGCACTCCCATTCTCGATCGCAGATTATCTTGCCGAGGAGCGCGAAAAGGATTTGCTGCGCTTCTCGACGGCGGGAAGCGTGGACGACGGTAAGTCCACGCTCATCGGCCGGTTGCTCTACGACACGCAGTCGGTCTACGAAGATCAGATACACTCCATCGAAGGCAAGGGAACGACGGCCCCGGGACAGATTGATTTCGCATTGCTCACCGACGGCCTGCGCGCGGAGCGCGAGCAGGGCATCACCATCGATGTTGCCTATCGCTACTTCTCCACGCCACGCCGCAAGTTCATCATCGCCGACACGCCCGGCCATGAGCAGTACACGCGCAACATGGCGACTGGCGCGTCAACGGCCGACGCGGCGGTGGTGCTGATCGACGCCGGCAAGGGCGTTCTGATTCAATCGCGCCGTCACGCTTACATTGCATCGTTGCTGCGCGTGCGCCATGTGATTGTCGCGGTCAACAAGATGGATTTGATTGGCTACGACGAGGCGGCCTTCCGCGCCATCGAACTGGATTTCACTTCCGTCCTCGATCGCATCGCAGCCGATACGGGCAGCCCGGTCGAAGTCAGCTTCGTTCCGGTCAGCGCTCTCGCCGGCGACAATATTGTTCACGGCTCGAAAGCGATGAAGTGGTACAACGGTCCATCGCTGCTTGAGCTTCTTGAGTCGCTGCCATCGTCGCTTGATACGCGCACTGCGCCTTTCCGCTTTCCCGTGCAGCGGGTTCTTCGTCCCAATCACGTTTTTCGCGGATTTGCCGGTCAGGTTGCATCGGGAATTGTTCGCCCCGGCGATCGGATCACGGTGCTTCCCTGCGGCAGAAGCGCAGAGGTTGCGCGCATCGTCACCTTCGATGGTGAGCTTGCCGAGGCAGTTGCACCGCAATCGGTCACGCTTGTATTGGATCGCGAGCTCGACATCAGCCGCGGCGATCTGATCGTCTCCACGCACACGCAGGCAACCGTCGCCAAGCGCCTTCAGGCCGCGCTCGTCTGGATGGATGCGCGTCCGCTGCAGCGCGATCGCCGCTATCTGCTGAAGCACACCAGCCAGACCGTGCCCGCATTCGTCTCCGCAATCGAACATCGCACCAATCTCGCCAGCCTGACGCATGAACCCGCCGACACGCTGGAGATGAACGGCATTGGCGTGGTCACGCTGCATCTGCTGCGTCCCATCGCAGTGGACCTCTACGGCGTGAATCGCTGCACCGGCGCATTCATCCTGGTCGACGCCGAAACCAACAGCACCGTTGCAGCGGGCATGATAACGGCGGCGTCCGGAGGCGCGACGGCCGGCGGCCTCCATGCGGACGCGTGGGGCCCTGTGACCATCGGCGAAAGAGAAGCGCGTTGGGGACACCGTGGCGGGGTGCTCGAATTGAGCGGCCCTGTTGAACTGATCGATTCCATCGAGCGTTCCTTGTTTTCAGTCGGGGTTGTATCCAATCGCATCGAAGCGGACGATGAAGCCTTCCTTTTTCATCCAAGCCTGCTGGAGATCGTCATCCGACTGCAGGTCCAATCCGGACTGCTTGCGCTGGTGGTGAACGCGAACGAAGGCGGAACGCTCCTGGTGCGCGCAGAAGACCGGCAGCTTACTCTCGACGCGAACGATCCAAACCATGCGGTCTCTGCCGTCCATCAACTGTTGCACCGCGCAGGGTTCTTCATTCCATCGGAAAAGGCAGGTTTGTGATGAGCACAGTGGGAGTCCATGCGCGGATGGAGACCGGACTGGACAAGCTGCGCGCCGCGCTGGCGCGCGAAATCACCGGCAATCAGGATGTATGCCTCACGTGCAGCTTTCAGGCCGAAGATGTACTGCTGGCGAAGCTGGCGATCGAGCTGGATGCAAAGATACCCATCCTCTTTCTCGACACCGGCTATCACTTTCCCGAAACCTATGCCTATCGCGACCGCATTGCAAGCGAGTGGCAATTGAATCTCATCAACCTGCTGCCGGTGCATACGGTCGCCGAGCAGGAGGCCGAGCACGGCCTTCTGTATCAATCCGCGCCCGACCAGTGCTGCAGGCTGCGCAAGGTTGAGCCGCTGTTCAAGGCGATTGCCGCATACCGCGTGTGGATTACCGGCTTGCGCCGTGAGCAGGCAAAGAGCCGGACGGCCCTCGAAGAGTCCGCGCTGTTCACACTTCCCGGCGGCAGGCAGGTGCTTAAGCTCGCGCCTCTGGCTGCGTGGACAACGCGTGATGTTTGGTATGCCTGCGAAGTTCTATCGATTCCACTGCTGCCACTCTATCTGCGCGGCTACTCCTCCATCGGTTGCGAACCCTGCACGACGCTACCACTTGATCCCAACGATCCGCGCTCCGGCCGTTGGGCAGGCCGCAAGGTTGAATGCGGCATTCACATCGCAGCAGCGCCGCCGAAATAATACGGGCGCGCCGGAATTGAGGAAACGAGAATGCAATATCTCATTGGATTCATCATCGCTCTGTTTATTGCGTTCACCGGAGTTGGCGCTGGCACCGTCACCGTGCCGGTGCTGGTTTTGTTTCTCGGAGTGCCGGCGCCGGTTGCCGTCGGCATCGGCTTGATGTTCGCCACAGCGGTCAAACTGATTCTGGTTCCGGCGCAAATCCTTCGCCGCAACGTGGCTTGGCGGACGCTTGGGTTCATGCTTCTGGGTGGTGTGCCCGGCGTGATTGTTGGGTCGCTGTTCCTGAAGCATCTGGCGAACGCCGGTTCGCAGAACCTGCTCAACGCGATCCTTGGATTGATTCTGGTGAGTGCGGCGGGATTGCAGATCTTCTTTTCCTTCCGTCCAATGAGGAAGAATCCTCGCGCTCAAGACCGCAGGTCCCTGCTTTCATGGCTGATGCTCCCGGTAGGGGCCGAGGTCGGCTTTTCCTCCGCAGGGGCCGGCGCTCTGGGCTCGGCGGCGCTGCTCAGCCTCACTGCTTTGGAACCCGCGCAAGTAGTCGGTACAGATATTGCCTTTGGCTTTATCGTCTCGCTCATTGGCAGCGGCGCACATTGGTTCTCGCACGCCTCCAACCCGGAGTTGCTGATGCACCTGATTGTTGGTGGCGTCGTCGGAGCCATCGCCGGAACCATCTTCAGCACCCGCGTTCCGCGCCATCAGTTGCGTTTTGTCCTCTGGGTCTGGCTGCTCGTCCTTGGCGTCCAACTCCTCTTCAACAGCTATAAGGCACGGGCAACCCCATATAAGCTGACAGTTAGCCAGTCTCGACCATTTCATCAAAGCTAGGATGCACCGCGTTGGCTCGCCCTGATTGTGATTTGCTGATTTTGACGGATTGTTCTGTATTGGGTTAAGACAGCTTCAGCATGACGGGAGAGCATCTGCCTTGGAAACAGATGGTTCCCCCTGGAACGCTGTACCAGCACAATCGAATAAATCAAGAGCATAGCGGTTCACGAAGATCTTAGAAATCTTCATCTGTAGTCGATTCTGTAGCTGTAGAATCCCCAGAGAACCGCAGGGTTCCATAGTGGGCCATTTCTGAGGCGAATAGAAACTATTGTAAATACAGAGGAAATTGGTCGGGGCGGTCAGATTCGAACTGACGACCCTCTGCTCCCAAAACAGATCATTTCGTTTATTGAAGTCTGTTGAAATCGATTGAAAATAAGTGATTTCGATTGAACTATTTACCGTGAATGACCTGAATCCTGTTGATCTTTGTGGCTTTTGAGTGCTTTGAAAGTTACAAAATCGACTACAGCCTCATATGACCTGATGAGCCAGCGAAGAGCAACCGCTGTGACCGTTTCATCTTTAAACACTGCCGTCTGCTCGACCATCAGGACACACTCTTCGCCGACTTCGGTCGCCAGTACTACGTCGATAGCTATATCGAAGGCGGTGTCGATTACATCTTCGGCAACGCCGCCGCCGTCTTCGAGCGCGACGAGCTACACTCCAACGGCCCCGGCTATATCACCGCGCAATCCCGTACCTCCGCCGACCAGACCACTGGCTACGTCATCCTCAACTCCCGCGTCACCGCTACGCTCGATGCCGCAACCCACCAGACCATTTACCTCGGTCGTCCCTGGCGTCCCTACGCGCGCGTGGTCTTCATTAATACGGAGCTCCCCTCTAACCTCAACCCCGCGGGTTGGAATAATTGGCCCAATCCCGCGAACGAATTTACCGCCTACTACGCCGAATCCAACTCGACCGGGCCCGGCGCTTCACCCACGACGCGCGTCCCCTGGTCGCACCAGCTCACCTCCTCCGACGCCGCGCAGTTCCTCCCCGACGTCTTCCTCGCCGGCACTGACCACTGGAACCCCATCGCCGCCGCTACAGTATTGGGACAAACCAAGGCGCCACCCTCCACTCCTTCGCCACAAAATGCATCGCCCTCCCAGGCAAAGCCCTGAGCAGGCCTGCCCCAAGAGTTCAACAGTGTCAGACAGTGATGCATGAGTGCTAGAATCCGGCGTGGTGGAGGCAAGTCTTGAAGACGTCCTCATGGTGTTTGATGTACTGCGTAGTGGCATATATAACAACTGCGTTCGCTGCACAAGCGCAAGATACGCGCACAGTGACTGAGCCGGTGATTCCAGAGACTTGCCTAACCCTGAAAGCGGAGAAAACCGGCGAGGCTGAGAAGCTTGCGGAAAAGTTTGAGAAGACCACTGATACAGCGCGTATCCAGCAGGCGCTGGATAGTTGCAGGCCCGGCATGGCCGTGGAACTTGCAATGGGGAAAAATGCAAATGCGTTTCTGAGCGGAGCACTAGAACTGCGCGAAGGCGTAACCCTGCTGATTGACAAGAGCGTGGTGCTCTATGGATCGCGCGACCCGAAGGACTTTGACCCCAATCCCACTGACTCCACCACGAAGCTGCTATGCGGAACTATGAGTAACGTGAGTACGGCCTTCATCACTGCGCAGAATGCAGCTAAGGGCAATACTCCGCCTGCGGCGACTCCCCAGGGGCGTCCCTGCAAGCCGCTGATAAGCGTGAACGTGAAGAACGCGGCCATCATGGGGGACGGCGTGATTGACGGGCGCGGTGGCGCGAGGGTCGTTGGACATGACTACAGTTGGTGGCAGATGGCGCGTGCGGCCGAGCCGAAGCAGTTGCGTTACTACAGCACGCGGCTGATTGTGGCCAGTCACGCCGACAGCTTTGTGATCTATGGCATTACGTTGCACAACTCGCCTAATTTCCATGTGGCAGTGAACAACACCGACGGCTTTACCGTATGGGGCGTTCATTTGCAGACGCCGACGGTACGTGGAGCGGACGCGCGCAACACCGATGGCATCGACCCTGGAAGTTCAACCAACATCACCATCACCAAGAGCTGGATCGACAATGGCGATGACAACATCGCTGTGAAGACCGGCGTGACGCACATGAGCGTGCTCGACAACCATTTTTACAACGGACACGGGATGTCCATCGGCAGCGACACCTACAGTGGCGTGAGCAACCTGTTGGTGGATGGGTTGACCGAGGACCACACCAGCAGCGGCATTCGCATCAAGAGCAACCAGGCGCGCGGCGGGCTGGTGCATGACCTGACGTATCGCAACATCTGCATGCGGAATGTGCAGATGCCGATCGCGATCAGTCCGTTCTACAACAACGGGACGCTGGAAGGCTTTGTGGATCCGGGTATACCGGGTGACAGAATTCCTGACTATAAAAACATTACATTGCAGAACATATTTGCCAGCACACCCGGCGACGTACTGATAGCAGGCAAGGACGCTGCCCATGTAACTGAGGTGCGACTGGACAACGTCACGATCAAGGACATCAAGCCTGAGCAGGTGCATACGCAGTTCACCAGGGCAGTGGTAAGCCACGTGAACTTTGAACTAAAGGGTGCAGGGGTTGTGACGACACAGGCACCGCCTCCGTCTGCGGGCGCAAACACCGCGTACAGCGGGATGGATGTGTTGAATCCGCCTACTCTGCTGCCGCAGTGCACGGGGCAGTTTCAGCCAATGCAATGAAGGCCGGATAGCCATAGGAGCCAAAAAAGAACCGCCCCGTGGGCAGCTCTCTTTGGTGAAAATGCTTTTCAGTTATACGCAGCGATTTCGACTCCGCGCCTGGGTAGAGTTCAAACCGTTAGAACTCGATGCGAGCTGTCAACTGCACCGCCTTGCGGGTTGCGGCTGTGTCGGCAGTGACCTGTCCAAAGGCCGCGTTGCCAAATACGGCACTGGCCACGGCAAACTTCGTGTGATTGGTGACGTTATACATCTCAGCCCGGAAGTCGAACTTGGAGGCTTCGCTCAGGTGCAGCGGAAAGCTGCGAACCAGAGCGATGTCCAGATCGTAGTTGCCCGGTCCGTAGATGTTATACGCTGCCGTACGCGGCGTATTGCCGAACTGGTAGGCAGGCGTTGCGATGAAGGCAGTGGAGTCGATGAAGTAGCTAGCAGGATTCGTTGATTGGTTGTAGTTGGCGGCAGTAACCCCTTGCCCCCACTTTCCGTTGATGCGAGCCGGACCGCTGAAGGCTGGATTGAAAGTCGGCATGCAGGAGCCCGCCGGAGAGGAGAAGGCAGACTGTGCAGGATTGGTTCCGCAGCTTGAGGAGGTAATCGCCAGTGGCGATCCGGAGTATGCCTGGAAGGTCTCGGAGAACTTGAACCCTCCGAGAACTGCACGCTCCACTGCGTTTTTGGCGAGCACTGTCCTTCCCACGGGCAGGTCCCAAACGCCAGTCACCACAAAGTGCTGCGGTTGATCCGAAGTAGACAAGCTGCGCTCGATGCGATCCGCCGGCCACGACATGGTCGGCTCATTGGCAATGGTACCTTGCGGAATGGGATAGCCCGAACGGAAGGTTCCGCCATCGTCGATCGACCGCGAGAAGGTGTAGTTCACATTGAACGTCACCCCATGCGAGGCGCGCATATTGCCCGCGATCTGTAGCGCGTTGTAGTTGGAGTTGGCCACATAGCCGAAGGCGTCTGTAACGCCCTGGAACGGGAACGGCTTCAAGGCGGCATTCAGCTGCTGCGTAGTGACAAAGTTGGCGGGGCATGTAATCCCAAGACTGGCATTGGCGCAATCTGTCGTCTCATTCGCGCCTGTGTCGGTCAACTTGGTCCCGAGAGAAAGATACTTCGGATCAAGCTGATCGGCCCAGTAGCCGCGAGCGTTGCTTCCATCTGCGGGAAGGAAGTGACCCTCCGACCCTACATAGGTGACCGTAACGGCAACTGCATTGGTCAACTGCTGCTGAATGCCGAAGGCCCAGTTGATGTACTCAGGAGCGCGTCCCCCCAGATAGGGATCGGGGTAGCCCATCGACGACGGAGCTGCCGTATAAGTGGCCGTCCCTGTGGCGCCGCAGGTCGCTGGACCGGTCAACGTCGTGTAGCCGGTGCCATACTGTGCGCCCGACGCAGTACCGCAGGCAAGCGAGTACGTCGGCAACGCACCATTGGTGCCAGTGAATGGGGCCGTACTCAGCAACGAACCGCTCGCAGAGAAGGACGGGGAGGCAGAGAATCCCAGAATGCCATTGTTCACCGTAGCGCCGCCCGTGTTTGTGGCCGATCCGCCGACTGCGCCGCCGTGGGTAAACATGATGCCGTAGCTGGCGTGGATCACTGTCTTCGGCAGAACCTGATAGGCGAGCCCAAGGCGTGGCCCGAAGTTCTTGTAGTAGTTGTTCACTGGCGTGGGCACAGCAGCGCTCGCAAACTGCAACGCTCCGTTCACACCAGTTACCGGATTAAGCAGGTTGGGGTTGAAGAAGCTCATATTGTTATGCACTTCCGTGACACTCGGGAAGAAGTCGTAGCGAATCCCAACATCGAGGGTCAACTTCGAGTTGACTTTCCAGTTGTCCTGCACATACGGCGAGATGGCCCGGAAGCGCGCGCCAAACTCCTGCTGCACATATTGCGTAAAGCTGGGCTTGTCGATCTGTCCAATCAGGAAGCTAGCGTAGGCCGCGCCGGTATTGGTGATCGTCGAGAAAGCGTTGTTCAAACCTTCCGTCTCTGTCACCGTATTGGCGAGGGTCAACGGCGTCGAGTTGCCCGTCGCCGAGATTGTGTTGTACAGCAGCCATGCGCTCTGTCCGCCGACGGTCAGGGTGTGATTGCCCTTTACCCACTGTAGGTTGTCCAGCAGCGTATAGTTCTCGGCGAGTGTGACGTTGGGAGTCGTACCACCCCAGTTCGTCGGAGCATTCGTTCCGCTGAAGGTCACAATCGGGAACGACTGCTGAGCCGGTCCTGTCGGCTGCCCCGTGATCCCCATGGTCGTCGCGGAGTACTGCGGAGCCTGGTTCGCATCGAACGTAGGTCCGTTATAGCGGGCATAGCCGTACTTCAACTGGTTGACCAGGTTCGGGGTAAAGAGGTGAGTCTCTTCAATGATGCCCACCGCAGTCTTGGGGGCGTAGACCTGTCCGTAGTTATACGGAATCGGTCCAACATTGCGGCCCGCCGTGGTCTGACCGACAGGAACAGAGCTGGCCTGCCGCCCGATGGCAGCCACCATAGTCAGCGTGTCCTTCGCGCCGATGGTGTAATCGATGCGGTCTGTCGTAGTCCAGTTGGAGAGTCCTGTTGCGTTCGGAGAGATATAGTTGTTGCCCACATTTGCTCCGATGCCGGTTGTGGGAAGGAAGGCCTGCATAGCCAGCGCAACGGACGAGAACTCCGAAGAGGGAATGACATCCACCGCGGCGGTTCCACCGGGCCCGAGAGTTGCGCCACCAGGATCCGTAAGGCTCGCCACACCACCCGCGACAAACCCATAGCGGTACCGGCAGGGCTTCTGACTTACGTTGTTGGCCGTGCATTGCGTCTGTGTGTTTGGGTCGTAGATGCCAGGCCCCATCGGGTTAGTCAGATTCGCGGTAGTTGCTGCGCCAGCGACGCCCTGAAAGTTGCCGTGCTGCTGCGCCAGGGTCGGGAAGCTCATCGGCGTTGGGGTTCCAGCAGCATAGCGAAAGCCGTTGTAGTTGCCGAAGAAGAAGAGCTTGTCCTTCCACCCTGGAAGCGGAACCAGCGGACCACTCAGTGTGATGCCGTACTCATTGCTGTGCTCAACTGGCTTTGCAGGCAAACCTGTCGCCGGATTCGGCACCGGCCCGAAGAATCCCCATGTGTCCAGCGAGGTGTTACGGAAGAACTCATACACCGATCCGTGGTAGTCCTTGCCACCCTGCTTGATGGTGTAGTTCTGAATGCCTTGGCCTTCGTAGATGGCCGAGTAGCCGCTGGTCTGCACCTGGAACTGATCGACAGCGTCGACCGAGATCGCCGTCCATACATAGCGCGGGTCGCCGTTGCCGCCCGCGCGCACAAACGGAATACCATCGATGTACACATCGGAGACCGCGCCGCGACTGCCTGAACCGTTTACAACGCCGGTATTGGTCGTGGGATTGCCCGTGGTATTGTTGCCCTGCACCCCAGGCATCAGGAACGCGAAATCGGTGGCGCGTCGCTGGTCCGGGTTGCCATACGCACCCATTTCAATCGGCAGCGCCGAGTACATCTCCTGCTCCATCGTCGCGCCCAACACTGCGTTCGAGGTCTCAAGCTGCGGCGGCAGCGTAGAGACCGTCACCGTCTCCGATGACGAACCAACCGTCAGTACAGGGTCGTAGTCACTGATCTCCAGTGAATTCACCTGCACATCTGTCTGTGTCAGCTTCTCGAAACCTTTCGCCGTCACCGTCACTACATACACCCCGGCGTCGAGCGGCGAAATATCATAGAGCCCCGAAGCGTTCGACGATCGCGTCGCGCTCACCCCGGTCGAGACCTCCGTCGCCGTCACCGTCGCATTCGTCACCACGGCACCCGAAGGATCCTTCACCGTACCCTTGATCTCGCCTTTGCCCGACAGTTGGGCTCGCGCAACGCCTCCAGCCAAACCAGCAAAGACCAGTAGGATTGCGAGGAAGTTGAAAACGTACTTTACGGAAGCTGTTATCGATTGCCGCTTAGCAGTTGCTCTGAACATGGATTTCACCTCAAATCGAATTGAAATCGTATTGCTGTAAGAGTTTGGACTAAATATAAAGCTCAACTCCAGAAACACCCACAAACGGCCATTTTGTGCTGTAAAGCCTGCTCCCAAAGGGACACTCTTGTCAACGGGCATCAATTGCTTCGGCCCTTGTTCGCTTGGATGCTACTTCTGTGTAGCAGGATGGAGGGCTTAGCTGGACTTCCAGTCGAAAGCAAAGAGCGATTCCGTGTCATCCTGGACTCGACCACATAATCGGGATCGTTCCTCGCCGATTTCTCGGGCACTCCTTGCTCCCCAACTGATGTGCAGGAAAAACGGGATTTGCGGTAACTTCGCATTAGAGAGCGCCCTGCGCTTTCGAAAGAAACAGCCAACTGCTGCCGTCTCCGGTTTGTTCGACAGAAACCCAGACTGGGTCTCCCAATAACTGCCCCCGAAAAATATCCGAAAGTGAATTTGGCGGACCTCCAACGGAGTTCCAAGTGGAAGCACAAAAAGCAGATAAACTCCCCCAACGACCGTTTTGTAACCCATTCAATTTATGGGAGTTATGGAGACGGCTCCATCTGTCCCAAAACAGATACAGTCGCTTGTTGAACTCTGTTGAAATCGAGTGAGAATAAGTGATTTTGATTGAATCATTTAGCAAATACCTGCCGATCCTTGTTGATCTCTGTGGCTTTTGGGTGCTTTGACAGCTACAAAATCGACTACACTCAAATTCAACCACGGAAATTACCGTGAGGATCCAAAATGGCAGTTGCCTCCACAGTCACGAAGCAGCACGCACACGAACTGATCGACCGCATGGCTCCGGGCCAGGTCTCCGCCGTTGTCGGTCTGCTCAAAATCATACTTGATCCGGTGGATCGCGCCATCGCCAACGCGCCCTTTGACGACGAGCCGGTGAGCGAAGAAGAGGCCCGCGACATCGCCGAGGCACGCGCCTCTTACGCGCGCGGAGAGGTCGTTTCTAACGAGGAAGTCCTGGCCGAGTTCGGTCTGACCACTGAGGATTTCGAGCGCATGGGATAGACTCCTCTCGAACCTGAACCGCATCATCCCGGACAGTGAGCATGGATCGCAAAAAGATCGCCTGGCGGGACCAGGCCAAGGCCCAGTTCCGCGCCATCGACCAGCCCACCGCCCTGCGCCTTCTCCACGCCCTGGCCCACTTCGCCGCCACCGGCGAGGGCGACGTAAAACGCCTCCAGGACATCGAGCCGCCCGAATTGCGGCTGCGCGTCGGCGATTATCGGCTCCGCTTCCACGACTACGGCCATACCCTCTACGTCACCGCCGTCAAGCACCGCCGCGAAGCCTACCGCTGATTTATCTTGCAGGATGATTTCTTTGATACAAGGGTTTCATGCTGCGTTCGTTGAGGCTCCTGTTCGTTCTGCTTGTTAGGTCTGCCCGTTCTCGTCGTAATCTACTTTTGGAGAACTTGGCCTTGCGGCAGCAGCTCGGAGTCTTGAAGCAGAGGCATCCTCAGCCGCGGTTTGCCGCTCCGGACAAATTGTTTTGGGTGACGCTGCGCTGGCTTTGGCCCGGGTGGAAACAGGCATTGATCCTCGTTCAGCCGGAAACTGTCGTTCGCTGGCATCGCGATGGGTTCAAGTGGTATTGGACTTGGCTCTCGCGGCATCGAAACCGCGCTGGAAGAAAGTGCATTAACAAGCAATTGCGCCAACTCATCTTCCGCATGGTAGCCGAGAACCCGACCTGGGGAGCACCGCGCATTCATGGCGAGTTGAAGATGCTGGGCTTCGATATCTCAGAGCGAACGGTGCTGCGCTGGATGAGAAAAGCACCAAGAGACCCTGAGCCGGCAAAGCGATGGACCACGTTTCTGAGCAATCATCGTGAAGCAATTGCAGCGATGGACTTCTTTACCGTTCCCACGCTGACCTTCGACGTGCTCTACTGCTTCTTCGTCATCGCGCATGACCGGCGGAGGATTCTGCATTGCAACGTCACTAGGCATCCGAGCAGTGCTTGGGTTGTCCAGCAGTTGCGCGAGGCATTTCCTAACGATTCTGCGCCGGGGTATCTGATCTTCGATCGTGGCTCGCAGTTCAATGAAGAAGTTGTTGACACCATGAAGAGCTTCGGTATCCAACCAAAGCGGACCAGTTTTCGCAGTCCGTGGCAGAACGGGGTCGCAGAGCGCTGGGTCGGCAACTGTAGGCGCGACTTGTTCGACCATGTGATTGTTCTGAATGAACGGCATCTGAAACGCCTAATGAGCGAGTAGGTTCGTTACTACCATGATGACCGGACGCACCTCGCGTTAGAGAAGGAGACCCCGGCGGGACGTAAAGCCGAGGGCTATCACGGTGCAGGTTGCAAAGTCATTTCCATGCCAAGGCTCGGCGGCCTGCATCATCGTTACGATCTGGCCGCCTGAGCTTTCGCTTCGAACACCTTTCAATGAAGTCGACGAAAAACCACGGGAGAACCGTGCCCGCTTACTCGTTGCATCGACTCTGGCCCGTTTCCGTAGGTCTCTCTCGTCACCGAAAAGCCTTCTCCAATCGAAAAGTACTGCAAAGCTAGACTCTGAGTCCATTCATCAGACCCGTTTTGCCCCCGGATGGAGTTTTGGCGAGGCACAGCGTCTTGATGAAGCTCTCGCACCGACCGTTCTCCCACGGGCAGCCCGCATGGCTCATGCTCAGCACTGCGCCGCTGCTCTCCAAGGAAACTTGTCACAATCTAGTTTTTCTGCACAATTCACAGGAGTTCCGCAAGAATAATCAGAAATATGATCCTCTGAAGATCCGTTTGGAACTCCACTGGAAAAACTCGGAGGCAGCGACTGTCTCAAAATTGACTACAGTGCTGTAGGCGAAAAAAGCAGATGCGCTGGGCGAAATCGCGGCATCTGTTTGATTCTTAATGAAATGTACTGGTCGGGGCGGTCAGATTCGAACTGACGACCCTCTGCTCCCAAAGCAGATGCGCTACCAGGCTGCGCTACGCCCCGACTTCCTTCAATCTTACCCCACTAGACCGCACAATTCACGAAGGTGGTGGGAGTGGAGTTTGGGCTGCGAGACCGGTGCGAAGATGCTCACGGAGCTCAGGCGCAACTCCTACATCGGCACGCAGGCGGCGCGTGATGGACTGGTTGACTGACGATTGCAGGCGTCTCGGTCATGTGACGAGTGTAGCTGGACTAAGGCGAGATCGGTGTAACATGGGCCTCGAATTCGTTATGGAGGAAGATCGATGTCAAAACTGCCATATTTCGCATGTGCCGCTTGCCTCCTGCTCCTCGGGGCAAAGCCGCAAAACGAGATGTTCGCGAAGTTCAATTCCGTCGAAGCATATGAGATCCGGCCCGGAATGCTGGCCATGCCGAAATATGCTGAAGACGGGCAAGTCTGCGAGATCGACGTGGAGAAACGCAACATTTTGCCGAACCTGGCTAGAATCGGCGACAGCTTCTCCCGCGAGGAGATTTACCAGATTATCGCCGACCTCGTCCCACCAAATGAGAGAGGTCCTAAGACTCCTTTCTACGGAAATTCACCGGATCCGGACAATCATGGTTTGAGTCGTACTCATACGAGAACGTAGAAATCACCGCATACGGCGACGGCAGAGACAAATGTAATCTGGGCACAGTTGGCCTGAGGTTTCAGTGGACCAAGCGTAAATGCCAGTAGCCCTGGCTCTTACGACTGTGCTGTCTCGATGGCCAGCGCGACGCGGAGCATGGTTTCCTCGTTGAAGTGGGGGCCCATGATCTGCACGCCGATGGGCAGGCCGGCCTTGGTTTCGCCGCAGGGCACGCACATTCCGCAGATGCCCGCGAGACTGGCCGCGACCGAGTAGATGTCTTCGAGGTACATCTGCAGCGGGTCGGCGGTCTTCTCGCCCAGCCTCCACGGCGGGGTTGGCGTGATGGGCGCAATGATGGCGTCCACCTGGGCAAAAGCGGCAAGGAAGTCGCGCGTCATCAGCGTTCGCCCCTGCTGCGCCTTGCGGTAGTACGCGTCGTAGTATCCGGCGGAGAGCGCGTAGGTGCCGAGCAGGATGCGGCGCTTGACCTCCGCGCCGAAGCCCTGGTCGCGTGTCTCGCGGTACATCGCGGAGAGCGTCTGCGCGCCCGCGTTTTCAGCCGCCACCCTCAAGCCGAAGCGCACTCCATCGAAGCGCGAGAGGTTGGCCGAGGCCTCCGCCGTCGCAATCACGTAGTAGGTCGGGATGGCGTACCTGGTGTGCGGCAGCGCGATCGTCTTCACCTCGCAGCCCGCGGCGCGCAGACCGTCCAGCGCGCGCTCGATGGCGGCGCGAATCTCCGCGTTCAGTCCCTCGCCGAAGTACTCCGCCGGGACGCCGATGCGCAGGCCTGCAACGGGCTTCGCCAGTGCGCCGACATAATCTCCCACGGGCCGGTCGGAACTGGTTGCGTCCTTCGCGTCTTGACCGGCGATAACGCTGAGCATCGTGGCCGCGTCGCGCACGTTGGTGGCGAACGGCCCCACGCGGTCCAGCGACGAGGCGAAGGCGATCAGGCCAAAGCGCGAGACGCGCCCGTAGGTGGGCAGCACGCCGACCACGCCGCAAAACGCTGCCGGCTGACGGATGGAGCCGCCGGTGTCCGAGCCCAGTGACGCCACGGCGAAGCCCGCCGCAACCGCCGCCGCCGAGCCGCCGCTCGACCCGCCCGGCACGCGATCCAGCGCACGCGGATTGTGCACCGGCCCATAGGCCGAGTTCTCGTTCGACGAGCCCATGGCGAACTCATCGCAGTTCAGCTTGCCCAGCAGAACCGCACCGGCCGCCTCCAGCCGGGTCACCGCTGTGGCATCATAAGGCGGCATGTAGCCTTGCAGAATCTTCGAGCCAGCAGTGGCAGGCGAGCCCTTCATCGTGAGCACGTCCTTGATCCCCACCGGGACCCCGGCCAGCGGCGGCAGCGCCTCGCCCTTGGCGGCCATCGCGTCAATCTTCGCCGCCTGCGCCATCGCGCGTTCGCGGCTCAGCGCCAGAAAGCTGTTGATCCCTTTTCCGCTCGGCCCGTCTTCCGCCGCGATCCGCGCATAGTGCTCCTCGGCCACAGCCGTCGCTGTTGCCGCTCCACTGGCAATCGCTGCTCGAACGCTCTCAATCGTCATCCCGCCCAATTCCATCTCCTGCCTCGAACCTCGAACCGACATCTCACCTCAAAACCGCCCCGCATTTTCCCTTCACGCGCGTGAGCGCGTCGAGAACCGCACGAAGTGCCTATCTCTCAATCACCTTGGGCACCTTGAAGAAGCGGCCATCGCTCTCCGGCGCCGAGGCCATCACAGCCGCGCGGTCGAGCGACGGACGCACCGCATCCTCGCGCAGGCTTGCGCCGGTCGATTTCACCTCCGCGCCCAGCACCTCGCCGACCTGGGCCATCGCCGGAACGCCAGTGGTGTCCAGCTCATTCAACTGCGCGATGTAGCCCAGGATCGCGCTCAGGTCGCGCCTCATGCGCGGCACCTCCTCGGCGGTCAGCTCCAGGTTCGCCAGCTCCGCCACACGCAACACCTCGTCCATGGTTACGCCCGCAACGTCAGCCATCCGCACCGTCCTTTGTTTGTCATTCCCGAAGGGAATCTGTTTTCGCTTATACGACCTGCGCTCAGTCTTACTTCAATTCAAAGTGTATCGCGGCGACCGGCAGGCCGGAGATGCGCGCCAACTCGCGCTCCAGCACGCCGCCGAGCGAGATCATCTGCCGCATCCACACCGCGCCGGCGACCTCGACCCGCACCACGCCCGCCTCGTAGCCAACCACCGCGCCGTGCTCGGCCATGGCGTGTCCGCAGGCCACCGTCCACGCCGCGGCCAGCCGGTCTTGCTCGCGCATGCCGCTTAGGCTCGACCTCAAGCTGCCGCGCAACAACTCCCTCATCGCCTCCATGTTGCCCTGCCTTGGCGCGCCGTCGCGCCCTTGGGAATCTCTAAATCAGTCTCTGCGAATCTCTGAATCAGTCTCTGTTTTGAAGGGGCGGGACTTCAGTCCCGCCGGTAACGCCATAGTGTGAATGGGGCTTTAGCCCCTGAGGGAATGCCAAACCCCTGTTCAGACCTTCCTTACTTCTTCTTCACCGGAAAGCGGTAGACGACTCCGCCGGAGATAGCAAAGAACTCGCGCGTCCCCGAGCCGAACTCGTCCAGGATCAGATCGGGCGAGAGCCGAACCGCCCAGTTCTTGGAGCGGTTCATGTCCACGCTGCCTCCCAGCGCAAAGATCGGAGCGGTGTGGTCGGCGTAGAGTCCGACAAGACGCGCGTTGGAAGCCGCGCTGATGCCCGGCGTAGGCCCGGCGCCGGAGGTCCCTGCGTCGAAGACTCCATACGACGGCCCGGCGTATGCGTGCAGGTCGAGCGCCGCGTGCTGGTTCTGCATCCAGCGATACTGCGCGCCGAAAAGCACCATGTTCATGTACACCAGCGGACGGTGAATTCCGTAGATTCCCGCATTCGGCAGCACCGGCGACGTGCCCGCCTCGCCGCGAACCTCCGCCGCCAGCCCCCACTTACGGGTCAGCCAGTAGGTGCCTTCAATCTCGCCGCCGCCGAAGTCCATGCGCCGGGTCAGGTCCTGGCCGGCCATGAAGTTCATGAAGTTCAGCCCGCCGTACACCTCGTATTTATTGTCGTAGGTGACGGGCGCCGCCGGGCCGAGCTTGGTCTGCGCCTGCGCGCAGACAGTTGTCAGCAGGCCGGCCAGCATCGCTGCCATCGCAATCTTCTTCATCATCATCCTGAGCATTGATCTCCAAATCTTGGTCCCCGGCGAGCGTTTCTGCTCGCTGGGGTGAAATTCTGGGCCACCCGCGAGCGTTCTTGCTCGCTGGGGCAGAAATCGTGTGCGGCACCATCGCGCGTCGTGCGCGTCGGCCCTGACACTGGCGCGAGCGCAGGACCCAGACACCTGGTCCGGAGATCTGCCTCGCAACGCTTCCTTATCCAAGATATAACGTCCGGGCAGATCTAGTTTTGGGAGGGGCGTTCGAGGTGGTCGACGACGAGGACGCTGGCCGGGGCTTTGGTGGATTCGAGTTTGAGTCCAAGCTGCTCCTGAACGGCGGTGAAGATGGAAGGAAGTGTGTCAGCCTGAGCTCCCTCCGAAGCGCTGGTTGCGCTGTTGTCGGGGCTCCATCGCAGCGTGAAGTCGTAGTTTCCGGTAAGACCGGTCCGGTCGACGACCGTGCGCCCCAACTGGCGCGAGAGCATCGACAGGAAGTACGGGATCGTGCATTCATGGGCCGCAATCATGCCCATACTCATCTGAACGCCCCCACCGCGCCTTGCGCTTGCGGGAACTGCGGGGTCGAACACAAACTCCTTGAGCTTCGGCCCGCCCTTGGCGACGGACATCGCATAGACGGGCAGCTCCCGAGTCTCTCGGTGGGCGACGAGCCCGAAGCGTTCGGCGAGGATCTGCCGAAGCATCGCCTGGAGCTGATCGGAGTCGAGTTTGGAGAAGGCGGCAACGTCGGGCCCTGCAACTTTGGCCTCGATGTCGAAGACCTCCGAGTTGGCCCACGCAGGCTCGCCGACGCTCTCGCCCTCGTGCAGCCCATAGGCTTGCAGCAGCAGCGTATGGACAGGAACGTTGGTGCCGCGAAAGCCGTCCGCTGTAAACTCCGTGATGATCAGGCCGTGCACCCCAAGGCTGGTCTTGTTGGGCTTGACCGAGATCACGTCGAAAGACGGCGGTTGGATGGACGTGGCGGAGGGAGCCTGGGTCTGGGCGCGAACTGCAGGAGCGAGCGCGACGAGGACGAGTGCGGTAAGGAGTGTCAGTCCGCGGTTGAAATGCCTTGGAAATGAGCTGCGCGTGAACATGCGATGGGCCTCCGACCTGCCGCGTCAAGTGTACGCCGTCGGCTGGAGACAGATGCGGGTGGGAGTGACAGAGAAATCCCTCTGGGCCCTTGTTGGAGGGACAATGAG
>Ga0187848_10000629_pt1 | contig 31808 bp, 33 predicted proteins | sample June2016WEW_4_40_FD_132424 | JGI IMG/M metagenome (GOLD analysis project Ga0187848, IMG submission 132424) | Peatland microbial communities from SPRUCE experiment site at the Marcell Experimental Forest, Minnesota, USA - June2016WEW_4_40 | ecosystem: Environmental > Terrestrial > Soil >... | reverse complement strand
TTGCCCTATCCTCCGCTCAGGTCCTTCCAGAGTGGACACCATCAACCTCGCCGTGCAATGATTTCTCATCGAACGGCGATTACCCCCTTAACTTCGTGTCTCACTCCAGGGGTTCACTTCACTCAGCCATCGACGCCCTTCCCCTCACCCTGTCCCCGCTCGCTCGCCTGCTATCCTTTTGTCCGGATGAGGTTCTCACCACAGAGACCGCACTCACTCCCCAACAGCAGCAGGTCGTCGACGCGATTTGCTCCGGCGGTGCCGTCCACAGCGCCATCGCCGCCGCCAACGTCCCCTACAAGGATTTCCTCGCCTGCCGCCGCGAGACTCCCCTATTTCGCCGCCGCCCTCGAGCAAGCTCTCGCTGAGTACGAGCGAAACCCGCCCCGGTAGGGGTACAAATGCCGCAAAATCGCACAAAAATGCACAACGCCACCGATTTCGCCTTGAATGCGGCGGCAGGGAGAAATTCAACGATTGTTGCCTCCCCAAGATGCTTGCCGGCGCCGCCTGACAACCTCCCGGGCAACCGCTCCCAGAGAACTTGTGAAGAAATATAGCCGCCGATGAACACAGACGAACGCCGATAAACAAAACAATGAAGTTATCGGCGTTCATCTGCGTTCATCGGCGGCTCAAATTTGATTTTTCAGAAACGCGCCAAGCCGGGCCCAGACCGTTAAGACCCATGAAGAAATATGGCCAGTCGAGTCTTCATTCCGCGCTGGGTTCGTCTGGCAACCGCGATACGTGCAAGATCTCGGGCAAAGGCGGTCGTCAAGCGAATTCGTTTCATGTACTTGCGCCGAAATTGGCTTCGTTTGGTAAAACGCCGATTTGGAAATGTTTGCACTTCAGGGGTGACCGTTGGGAACTCGGGCCCAGGCTAGAGACCCATTCGAACTCGCCGCACATCGGGTCCGAAAATCCTTTACACTTGTACTAATCCCCGTCGGATTGCCATGGGGAGCAGTCTACCCGAAGGAAACAAGGCTATGAGTCTCAGCCAACTGGCAAGATCGATTTCTGAATCGCCGACGCTTAAGCTGAACGAAACGGCGGCGTTGCTGCGTGAAAAGGGCGAACCCGTCATACACCTGGGCGGAGGGGAGCCCAAGAGCAAGGCGCCGGTGGATGCGATTGTGAGTTGCTCCTCGCTGCTCGCAACCGGCGACGTTAAGTACACCCCGGCGGACGGAATCCCGGCGCTCAAGAAGGCGATCATCCGGTACACGGAGGAACACTACGGGCGCCTCGCGGCTGCCGAGAACGTGATCGCTTCGAGCGGCGCCAAGCAGGCCATCATGGTGCTGCTGCACGCCATCCTCGACCCGAAGGAGGAGGTCATCTTTCCGGTCCCATACTGGGTGAGCTACCCGGAGATGGTCAAGCTGGCGGGTGGTGTGCCCGTCCCGGTGACGGCGCGCGACGGCGGCTTCGAACCGGCCGTGGAGGAGATCGCCGAGGCGGTGGGCCCTTACACCAAGGCGATCATGCTCAACACTCCGAACAATCCTTCGGGGGTGGTGTACTCCGAGGAGTTTGTGGCGGGGGTGGTGGAGCTGTGCGAGAAGCGCAGCCTCTACCTGATCATGGACGACACTTACAACCGCCTGATCTTCGACGGGCGCGCGCCGGCCAACTGCTACCGGTTCAGCAAGGAGCACAATCTGGACCGCTCTAAGCTCGTGGTGGTGAATTGCGTGTCGAAGATGTACGCCATGACGGGGTTTCGCATCGGTTGGGCCATCGGCAACCGGGAGCTGATTCGCGCCATGGCGAATATACAGTCGCAACAGACTTCGGGGCCGGCGGCGCCCTCCCAGTGGGCGGCGGTGGGCGCGTTGAACGGGGTGCAGTCGTCGATCGAGAGTTTGCGCCTGACGCTGGAAAACCACCGCAACGTGATGGTGAAGCGGCTGTCGGCGATGGACGGGGTAAAAGTGACCAAGCCGGGCGGCACGTTCTACTGCTTCCCGGATTTCAGCGCCTATGAAAAGGATTCGCAGAAGCTCTCGCGGCTGCTGCTGGAGAAGGTGCGCGTGGTGACGGTGCCGGGGCGCGAGTTCGGCATGGAGGGGTGCCTGCGGCTGAGTTTCTGCGGCGCGATGCGGGAAGTGACCGAAGGCGTCGAACGGATTCGTTGGGCGCTCGATCCGACGGCGCCCAACGAAATGTTTCTGGGCGACCGCAAACTGGTGAGGGACTGGCGATGAATCCTTATCTCGATCTGCCGTCTCCGGCGCAGCCGGAAGCGGGCAAGCTGGCGAGCGTTTATGGGCTGCAGAACCACGGGCTAACGAACCTGCACCGCGTTTACTGGAACCTGCCCACGGCATCGCTGTATGAAGAGGTTGTGTACCGCGGCGAAGCGCGCGTCGCGCATCTGGGACCGGTGGTGGTGACTACGGGCAAGCACACCGCGCGGGCAGCGGCCGATAAGTTCATTGTGCGCGAGCATTCCACCGAGAACCGCATCTGGTGGGGAGAATACAACCGGCCGTTCAGCGCGGAAAAGTTCAGCGCGTTACTCACGCGAATCCAGGGTTTCCTGCAGGGCCGCGACGTGTTCGTGCAGGATTGCTACGCCGGCGCGGACCCGCGCTATCGCATGCCGATCCGCATCGTCACCGAGAAGGCATGGCACAGCCTGTTCGCGCGCAATATGTTCATGAAGATCTCCCGCACCGAAGAGCTGAAACGCCACGTGCCGGAGTTTACGGTGATCGCGGTACCGTCTTTTCAGGCTTCGCCGATCATGGACGGCACGCGCACGGAGACGTTCATCATTATCCACTTCGCCGAGCGGCTGGCGATTATCGGCGGCTCGGAGTACGGCGGCGAGATCAAGAAGACGATATTCACGGTGCTGAATTTCCTGCTCCCGCTGGAGGGTGTGCTGCCGATGCACTGCTCGGCGAATGTTGGCCCGGATGGCGATGCGGCGCTGTTTTTCGGGCTTTCGGGCACCGGCAAGACCACGCTTTCGGCGGACCCCTCGCGGCAACTGGTGGGCGACGACGAACACGGCTGGAGCGAAGATGGCGTATTCAATTTCGAAGATGGCTGTTACGCCAAGGTGATCCGGCTATCGCCCGAGGCGGAGCCGCAGATTCACGCCTGTACGCGGCGGTTCGGGACGATCCTGGAGAACGTGGTGCTCGATCCGCTCTCGCGGCGGCTCGATCTTAACGACGATGCCCTGACGGAAAACACGCGCGGGGCGTATCCCCTCGATTACATCGAGAATTATTTGCCGCCCAAAATGGCGGCGCATCCGCGCAACGTGGTGTTCCTGACGTGCGATGCCAGCGGGGTGATGCCGCCGATCGCGCGGCTATCGCCGGAGCAGGCAATTTACCACTTCATTTCGGGATACACCAGCAAAATCGCGGGCACGGAAATCGGTCTGGGAGTGGAGCCGGAGATCACCTTCAGCACCTGCTTCGGCGGGCCGTTCATGGTGCATCATCCATATCGATACGCGGAAATGCTGAAAGCGCGGCTGCTGCGGCACGGCTCCGCCTGTTGGCTGGTGAACACGGGTTGGACGGGCGGCTCGTTCGGAGTGGGCAAGCGGATCAGCATCCGGTACACGCGCGCGCTGTTGAACGCGGCGCTGGCGGGGAAGTTGAGCAACGTGCGGTTCCGCCAGGACCCGGTCTTCCGCTTCGAGGTGCCTGTGGAATGCGAGGGCGTACCGGCTCAGATTCTGGACCCGGCGGCGGCGTGGCCGAATCGCGAGGCGTACGCGCAGAAGTACGCCGCGCTGGCCGCGCGATTTGTACAAAACTACCAACTCATCGGCGATGAGTGCCCGGCGGAAGTGCGTGCAGGCGGCCCCACGGTGTGACGGCGGAGGTGTGAGGCGCTGTCTCACCCTCACAGCCCCGCTACCAGGTGCATGACAAAGTAGGTCAGCCAGGCAATCGCCGCGGCCATCGGGATGGTCAGCACCCACGCCGAGAGAATGTTGGTGGCGATGCCCCAACGCACCGCCTTCAGCCGCTGAATGCTGCCTACGCCGGCAATGGCGCCGGCAATCGCGTGGGTGGTGGAAACGGGAAGGCCCAAGTGGGTCGCTAACAGTACGGCGCCGGCCGCGCCCGTTTCCGCGCAGAAACCGCTGCGCGGCTTGAGCCTCGTCAGGCGCGTGCCCATGGTGCGCACGATCCGCCAGCCGCCGCTGAGCGTGCCGAGTGCGATGGCGGCATAGGCCGCCACAATCACCCACAATTGCACCTCGAAGGTTTTCTGGTAATGCGATGCCACTAGCAGGCCGGTGATGACGCCCATGGTCTTCTGCGCATCGTTGGAGCCGTGCGACAAGCTAAGCGTGGCGGCCGAGAGTAATTGGAGCCGGCGGAAATACGTGTCCATCTTCGCCGGAGTCGAGCGCCGGAAAAGCCAATACATCGCCACCATCAAAAAATAAGCCGAAAGCAACCCGATCAGGGGCGCCACGAAAATGAACGCCACGGTCAGCGTCCACTGCCCCGCGATCAATCCTTCCAGCGAATGGCTCAAACCGCGCGTGATCGCCGCCCGCGCCATGGCTGCCCCGGCATAGCCCCCGATCAGCGCGTGCGAGCTCGAGGTAGGCAACCCCATCCACCAGGTGACCAGGTCCCAGAGAATCGCGCCCGCCAGGCCCGCCAGAATCACGTAGGGCGTCACCACGTCCAGGTTCACGAACCCTTGGCCCATGGTCTTCGCCACCGCGGTGCCGAACCAGAACGCGGCGGCGAAATTGAAGAACGCCGCCCAGATCACGGCCTGGCCCGGCGTGAGCACCCGCGTCGCCACCACCGTGGCCACGGAATTGGCGGAGTCGTGAAATCCGTTGATGTAGTCGAAGACCAGAGCTATCGCGATGATCCCCGCCACCAGGGTGAACATCGGCATCGCTAGCTGTTCTTCACCACCACGTTCTGCAAAACGTCGGCCACGTCTTCGCAGCTATCGATGGTTTCCTCGAAGAAGTCGTAAACTTCCTTGAGCTTGATCAGCGTGATCGGGTCCTTCTCCTTGGCGAACAGATCCACGATCGCGCTGCGGCCCACCAGGTCGCCCTCGTTTTCCAGGCGATTGATTTCGATGCAATATACCTGCGGCGAGCCCTTGCCTTCCAACTCAAACGCCTGCTGCAATTGTTTGGCGCAGCGGGCCACGATCTCCGCCAGCGAGACCATGTTGGCCGGAATCGGATTGATGTGATAGGCCACCAGGCGGTGGGCGGTATCTTCTATACCGTCGAGCACGTCGTCCAGGGCCGAAGAGATGGCGTGGATGTCCTCCGGATCGATGGGAGTGATGAAGGTCTGGTTCAGGCGGGTGAAAATCTCATGGATCAGCTCATCTCCGCGGTGTTCCAAGACGCTTATTTCGGTGGCCGCGCTGACCATCCTGCCGTTGCCGATGCGCACCGCATCCGCCAGCAAACGCGCCGCTTCGGAGATAATGCCGGCCTGCTTCTGAAACAAATCGAAGAACTTCTCGTCACGGGGCAGAAGTCTCATAAATTATGCAGTGTGGAGTGCTTATGGTAGCCGATTGTCACAGACCGGTCAATTCTACGTTACGAACCGGCAACAGGCACATTACACCCCCTCCGCTCCCGCTCCCGGTATAATCTGACATGCTTGAAAGATTGCCGCTCTTCGGTTTGTTACTATTGGTGCCGGCCATGGCACAATCCATTCGAATGCCGGACATCGAGGCGCAGCGCGCGGCGATGGCCAAGCTCGCGTTCTTGGTGGGAAAGTGGAGCGGCGAGGCCCGCCTGGTGCGAGGGCCGGGAGAGCCGGCGGTCGTCGTGCAAACCGAAGAAGCGTTGGGACCGTACCAAACCAGTTCCGTGCTGCGCATCGACGAGAAGGGCGAATGGATCGAGCTGCATGAGATCTCGAGCGGCGCGCAGCCGGCGAGAAAGCTCATGGAGTTGACCGTCAAAAAGCAGCAATAGCCGGCCGCGTCAGCGCGGCGCATCCTTATAGACTTTGCCGCCCTTCATCACGAACACCACTTTGCGCACGGCGGTAATGTCTTCGAGCGGATTTCCGGCTATGGCTACCAAGTCAGCCTCCATGCCGGGTGAAATCGTGCCAACCCGGTCCGCCAGGCCGAGCGATTCGGCGGCCACGGACGTACCGCTCATCAGCGCATTCATAGGCGTCTCGCCGCCGTCCTTCACCCGGTAAATGAATTCTTCGGCGTTACGCCCATGGGCTCCCGCCACGCCATCGGTTCCCAGCACGATTTTGACGTGATGCGCGCGCGCCCGCCGGGTGACGTCGGCCACCAGCGGCAATCCCTTTTCCATGGCCGCAAAGCCTTCTTCGGTATAGTTGCCGATTCCCAGGAACTTGGGCTTGTTGTCCAGGTAATTGTGCAGCACCAGAAAGTTGGGATCGAAGTATACTCCGCGCGCCGCCATCAGGTCGAGCGTGGCGTCGTCCAGAAACGTGCCATGCTCGATCGAAGTGCAGCCGGCCTCCACCGACGCGCGCGCTCCGTCGGAAGAATGGGCGTGCACCGCGCTGCGCAGTCCCTGTGCCTTGGCCTCGCCGCAAGCGGCCTGGATCTGCTCCACGGTCATGGTCATCTTGCCGCCGTCGCGGATGCTGGCGGTGGCGAAAAGCTTGACCTCGTCGGCGCCGTCCGCCTTGAGCTTGCGCACCAGTTCGCGAATCTGTTCCGGCGTGCCGCTATTTTCGGTGAGCGGCCGCAGCGCCGTCAGAATGCGAGGACCGGCCAGCCTTCCCTGGTTAATGAGGTCGCGCACGTCGGCGTCGATCGGCTGGCCCAGACTTTGAATGGTGGTAAAGCCGCCCATCAGAATGGCGTAGACATTGGCCTCGGTATAGAGGGCCGCCTGCTGCGGGGTGGTCTTCGCGCCGCGGCCTGGCCCCATTTCGAGGCGTTCCTCCTTATTGAAATACCATCCCGGGTGGCAGTGCGTGTCGATCCAGCCGGGGGTTACGGTATCGGCGCTCAGGTCGAAATCGGGCTTGTGCCGCGCCGGACCGACGGCGGTAATGCGGCCGCCTTCGATGCTGATTTCCTGGTTGTGCAGCACATTTCCTTTGCCATCGATCAACGTGCCGGTCTTGACGATCAGAGGCTGCGCCCAGGCGAGCGCGCCCGCCAGAGCCAGCAGCAGGCAGTTTCGCAATTCACGGTTTAGCAACACGGTAGCTCCCTAAGCTGTAAATTCTACTGATTCCAGTCCCATCAGCTTACCGCAAAGCGGGCAATGGGGTATCATTTCGGGGAGGAGCACATCACCATGCATCGAATCGCTACGTTCGCTTTGGCCGCCTCGTTCGGCTGCCTGTCTCTTGCCGCACAAGGGGCCGCACAGCCGGCCGCGCAGTCCGCGGCGGCCCACAGCCTGACGGCCGAAGGCAAACAGCTCTATACCGCGATCAAGACCAATCTCATCAAGGCTGCCGAAAAGATGCCCGAGGAGAGCTACGCGTTCAAGGCTTCGCCCGATATTCGCACTTTCGGCGCGCTGATTGGGCACATCGCCGACACCCAGATGCGATATTGCGGGATGGCGCAAGGCACGCAGAAATCCGTCGATGCCGCTTCCAAGACATCCAAGGCCGATCTGGTCGCAGCGCTGAAATCTTCCTTCGACTTTTGCGATGCGGCCTGGGATGCGACCACCGATGCCAATGCCGGCGACACCGTTGGAGCGGGCAGAATGCAGTTGGCCCGTCTGACCATGCTGATGCGGAATACCATCCACGACAACGAAGAGTATGGCTACCTCGCCGTCTACCTTCGCATAAAAGGCGTGGTGCCGCCTTCCAGCGACCGTTCCACCATGTGAATGGAGTCTCCGAATCGGTTTGGGAAGCCAGGTGGGACAGATGATCGTTTTTTGTCGTCTGTCGAGCGCTGCGGCTCGGCGAAAGCCTGACATACCACGGAAAACGATGGTCTGTCCAAGGTCTGTCCCACTCGGGGTCAGGAGTTCGCGGTTTCAGCCGCGCTTGCCGATTTCGCTTAGCTTCCGGCGGACAAGCGCGATGACGTCGCTGGGATGGGTGACGGGCAGGACTTCATAGCCAGCCGCGTGGCCGGAAGCCTGGCCGGCGGCCGAATCCTCCACCACCAGAGCCGTGGCTGCGCCCAGGCGCTTGGCGGCCTCCAGATATGGCTCCGGATCGGGTTTGTGGCGGGTGACGTCTTCCCCGGTCACGACGGTATCGAAATGCTTTCGCAGCCCTCCGGCCGCCAGCAGCGGCTCGATCTCGGCGCGCGAACTGGAACTTACCACGCCCAGTTTGTAATCGCGGTGTAACTCGGCCAGGAAGCTGTCCAGGGCGGCATCGAATGGCGGCGCGCTGAGGGTTCGCTGGCGAAACAACCGCTTCTTGGCTGGATATTGGTCGAACAGGACCTGCCAGTCGACCGGGGGCTGGCGAGCGGCGGCCAGGTTGCGCATCACTTCGCGGTCATCGACGCCAATGCAGTGGTCTCGATAATAGGGCCAGGCCAGAGTGACGCCTAGAGGTTCTAGTACTTCCGCCCAGCAGGCGCAATGCACCGGCTCAGTATCGGCCAGAACGCCGTCAAAATCGAAAAGAATGGCGTCCAGGCCGGCCATAAGTTGTTAGAATTCGAGCGTATCACGCGGCGGTGTGGTATCACAGAAAGCGGAACGCAAAATATGGCTACTGAAGAAGAACTAAGAGCGGAACTCGAGCGCCTGCGTAAAGAGAACGAGGCATTGAAGCGCCCCACGCGCGGACAGATATCGATGCGGGTCAGCGAGAAGGGCGGCCTTTCCGTCTACGGCCTGGGAAGGTTTCCGGTCACGCTCTACCGCGAGCAGTGGGAAAAGCTGATCGGCATGGCGGGGGAGATCAAGCAATTCATCGAGGCTAACGACGCCCTGCTCAAGAAGAAGGAGTAGGCACGGCGCATGTGAGGCAGGCGCCACGCTGCCGCCGCGCTGCCGCCGATTGTCAATCGGCGCTGCCCGGTTGCGCACTAGCCTCCGGAAGCGGGTTATCAACCCGCCCCACGGTTAACACCGTACGGTCTTTGCAGGCTTCAGTACGAGGCTGGGCTCGAATCCTTTTACAAGAAGACCGCGAAGCTGTAGCCATGGCGCTCGAAGCCGAGCGACTCGTAAAAGCGGTGCGCGTTCGTGCGTTTCGCATTGCTCGAAAGCGCCAGCTTATAGCAGCCCGCCTTGCGGCACTCTTCGAGCGCGTGCGCCATCATGGCGCGCCCGATTCCTTGTCCCTGGCGCTCCGGCGCGACCGCGACGTCTTCCACCACCCCGGCCGGCGTTCCGCGCTTGCCCAGTTTGTCCATAATGACGAGGGTGTAGGTGCCGGCGACCTCGCCATCGGCGAGGGCCACCAGCAAGCGAAAGCCCGGCCAGGAGCGAATACGAGCCAGGTGCGCGCGGGCCTCTTCCAGGGTAAAAGAGCGCCCGCCATCGATGCCGGATTCGGCCAGCACGCGAAGAATTCCGGGGAGATCGCCGTCGGAGGCATCGCGAATTTCGATCTTAGCCATGCTGGTATTCTCCTACGTTGCCACCGTCTTAGGCATAATGAGGAGAGGAGGCGCTCCGTGACGATTACCTTGCCGCTTCAACCTCAGGAGGAGGCGCGGCTCATCGCGCTGGCCCGTTCGAAAGGCTTGTCACCGGAAGCCCTGGTGCGCGAGGCGCTGGACAAAATCCTCGCCGGCGCTTCTGAACCTCTCGATCCGCTGCAGCCCGAACGCATGACAGGCGCCGCTCTCGTTGCTGCGATGGAGTCCTCTCCGTACCGGGAGACCGACCTCGAAACCGCGCGGGCACGCTTCCCGGTCCGCGACGTGACGTTCTAACGAATGTGGCTGCTCGATACGAATGTCTTGTCCGAACTCCGGCGGCCAAGGCCCGAACCTAAGGTAGTGGCCTTCATCGCCGCACAGCCCCTGGACCAGCTTTACGTCAGCGTGGTAACCCTTGCAGAGATTCGTTTTGGGATTCAGCTTGCCGCAGCCGGCCGCCGCGTCGAACTGAACGACTGGCTTACCTATAAGGTGAGGCCTATGTTCGATCAGCGGATTCTTGCAGTCACGGAAGACGTCATCCTCAGGTGGCGGCTCCTGGTGGAGGAAGGCCGCAAAGCCGGGCACACATTTTCTCAGCCGGACCTTTTCATTGCCGCGACAGCCATCCATCACGGTCTTACGGTGGTCACGCGCGATCGAAGGGAATACGACGCGGCGCGAGCGTCCGTGGTCAATCCATGGGACGCTGAGCACGCTTAGGACCGCGGCGATCCAAGCCATTCGATGTCTTCCACCACGGGCGCTTCCACCAGGTCGAAATAGTGCTGCTCGATCGACACCGGCACTTCCGCGGCCGGTGTGTCCCAAACGATTCGCCCCTTGCGGATCATGATCAGTTGGGTGGCGATCTGTTCCACCGTGGAGAGCACGTGCGAGGTGAAGAACACGGTGATACCGCGCGCGGCGACCGACTGCAGCAGGTCGCGCATGATCTTCGAGGTGACCGGGTCGATGGCTTCGAAGGGCTCGTCTAGAAACAGCACTTCGGGGTTCGGCAGCAGGGCCATGGCGAAGGCAGTTTTCTTGCGCATGCCGTGGGAGCAGGCCGCGGCGAAGGTATCGCGGCCGTGTTCCAGGCTCAGCGCGCGGAGCAGTTGATTGCCGCGTTCTCGCGTTACCTGCTTGCCCAAACCGTACACGTCCCCGATCAGCGACAGGTGCTCCTCCACGGTCAGATCCTCGAACAGCCCGAGATCTTCCGGAAGCACTCCGATACGGCGCTTCAATTGGCTGGAGCGTGAGCGTACATCGAGGCCGCAGACTTGGATGTCGCCGCTCGATGGCGGCAGCAGGCCGGTGACCATCTTGAGGGTGGTCGATTTTCCCGCCCCGTTCGGACCGAGGAAGGCGCAGATAGAGCCGGCCGCCACCTCGAAGGTCAAGTCGTCAACGGCGGTAAGATTTCCGAATCGGCGCGTGAGCTTGCGGCAAGAGATCATCATCGCGAAGGTTGTCCTTGCCGGTAGAAGGCATTGACCAGCGCCAGGGCTTGGGCCTGGGTAAAACCGCCGTCCAGATAGAGCATGCGTGAGCCGGCGGCAATGGCCGGGGTGGCAATCACGCGCCCATCTAAAACGATGCCGATGCGATTACCGACATTCTTCAAAGTGACCTGCAATTCGCGCCGGGCAGCGTTCTGGTGGAAGGTGAGAAAGACGACCGGCTGCCCGGCGGAATTCTGGCGCACTTCCGCCGATTCGACGTCTTTCTCGGTGAGGAATGGCTGCCCGTCGAGACACAACCGCTGGCTGCTGCCTTTGACCGTAATCGGCTGGCCGGCATGCGGCCCCGAGCAGGGCACCAGCAAATCCACCGCCAACGTGACCGCCGGCCGCTGCGTATTCTGGCAGAAGCCACCGGCGCAAGCGGCGGCCAACAGAAGAATTACCCGAGCCTTCATGAGTTCCAGCATAGTGCAGAAGCCTCCATGGTCCCAGGCCATATTCTATGCTGGTATTCGATATGGTATATTGAAGCGCGATGGAAGCGACGCGCAAGATCACCGTCGAGGTGCCCCCGCAACTGCTCGAAAGGGCGCGGCGCGCCAGCGGCGCCGGCATTACTCAAACCGTTTGCACGGGCTTGCAGCTTGTTGCCGCATCCGAAGCTTACGCGCGGCTGCGCCGGCTCAGAGGGAAGGTCCGCTTCACGCGCACGGCAGCCGAGTTGAAGGCCGACCGGTGATCGCGGTCGACACCAGCACCTGGATCGCCTTCCTCGAAGGAGATGGCGGCAAGGACGCGGAACTGCTGGACAGGGCGCTCCAGGACCGGCAGGTGCTCATGGCGCCCGTTGTACTCACGGAACTGCTCAGTGCTCCCAAGCTTCCTTTGGAAGTTTCACAGACGCTCTTGGATCTGCCGCTCATCGAGGTTGAGCCCGGTTATTGGCAACGGGCAGGCGAGTTACGAGCGAAGGTGTTGGCAAAGCGCCGCAAGGCGCGCCTCGGCGACGCCCTGATCGCCCAGAGCTGCATCGATTCCGGGATTTCTCTCCTTACCCGAGACCGGGACTTCCGGGCTTTCGCCGAAGCTGCCGGCCTCGATCTCGTCATTGGGTCCGCAGCGGACTGAATGGATCTTCGCAATTCAACGGGTCAGTCCGCCGTCCGCGCGCGCTCCCACAGATCGCGCACATTCAGCCGCGCCGCCCACTCATTGAGGTAGTCCAAATCGAGTCCCGCGTTCGCCGCTACAATCCCCAGGATGTCCGACCATTGGCGCTCGGAGGTTTCGCCTCCCTGCCGGTACCATTGCAGTTTGGCGAGCAGCACGTCCTCCGCCGTGGCGACTCGGCACATGGTGCGGCTGCCGGCGAACTCCAGGGGAAGCGCGGTTGCCCGCCGCAGTTCGGACGCATGAAACTCGCCGGAAGCGGGGAACAGGTCGAACTTTTCGCAGGTAAGCATGTGGATGACGTTAAATGGTCGACCCGCGGCGATGGCCCGCCGAATGTCGTCGGGGGCGGCATACCATTCCGGCCCCAAGGCAGCGGCCAGTGCTTCGACTTGTTCAGCCCGCACATCCACCAGCACATCGACGTCCTGGGTTGCTCGGAGCATGCCTCGCGCCGATGAGGCCATCGAGCCACCCACCAGGTAGCGGATTCCGAGGCCGTCCAACGCGCCGATCAGGCTATGGAGCGCGCTCATCCGGCCACGCCACCTTTCCGTAAACGCGCTCGCACAGCTCGTCGCCTAAAATGAGGCGCGCCAGGAGAAGAAAGATTTCGCGATCGTCCGCATCGGGATAGCGCTCGCGCAGGCCCGCCTCGGCCGCGCGGCGCACCGTGGCGGAAAGCTCGAAGGCGCGCCGCAGCTTTTCTTCGGGCGGCATCTGGCGTTGCAGCTCCAAAAAGATCCGCCAGGCTTCCGGCGTAGTGTCCGATGGGCACATGGTTACATCATGGCAGCGGGCGGAGCGGGTTCGTTCGGGTCGCCGGCGGCCCCGAGCGGCACGCGCAGCAGCACAAACGCGATCAGCGCGATCACGCCCAGACCGGCCATGTAGGACGGATTGCGGAACAGCAAGGGGAGTTGCTTGTCCTGGAAATCGTAGAAGGCTTTCACCAGCCCGGCCAGCGCTTCCCCGGCGATCAGGCCGGAAGCCGCCAGTATGCCTACGTTTTCCACCCTTGTGCGCTGCGCCTCGTTCAGGCCCTTGCGGCGCGCCACCGCGTCTCCGATCCAGCGAATCACACCGCCCACGAAAATCGCCGAGGTAATCGAGATCGGCAGATACATGCCGATGGCCACCAGCATGGGGCTTCTGACCTTGAACAGAATCATGGCGAAGCCCAGCAGGATGCCGGTCACCACCAGCGGCCACGCCATGTCGCCGCCCACGATGCCCTGCGCCAGCGAAGCCATCAACCCGGCTTGCGGCGCGGAGAGCGCTTTATCGCCGAAGCCGGTGCCGCCTCGATTGATGTTGCCCTGGTAGAGAATCATCAGCGGGAAGTACATTACCGCGCTGGCCACCACCACGGCGATCAGCTCGGCGATCTGAACGCTGCGCGGCGTGCCGCCCAGAATATAGCTGACTTTGAAATCCTGCAGCAGCTCGCCGGCCACGGCCGACGAGACGCACACCACCGCCGCCACGCCCAGCACGGCGATCACGCCGCTGGTCCCGGAGACGCCCATCGATACCATCAGCAGCGCCGCGATCACCAGCGTGGAAAGGGTCAAACCGGAGATCGGGTTGTTGGACGAGCCGATTACGCCCACCAGATACCCCGACACGGTGGCAAAGAAAAAGCCGATCACCAGCATCACCAGCGCCGCGGCGATGCCGCCGCTCACCAGCCCGGAGAGATAGATATACAGCACGCACATGAGCAGGAACGCGCAGCCGATCAGCGTGAACACGGTTTTCGAGCTCAAATAGCGTTGCGTGCGGCTGACGGATTCCAGGTCGGGCGCGCCGCCCTTCAATTCCGAGAACGCCTTGCCGAGACCCGCGACCAGGCTCTTGCGCATGCGGAACAGGGTATAGCAGGTGCCCACCATCATGCCGCCCACCGCAACCGGGCGCACGATGTACCGCCAAACGGCGGTGGCGAGGCCCACCCAGCTTTCGTCGCTGGGATTGGCGGGCAGAAAGGTCTGCAACTGCGGGCCCAGGAAAAACATCAGCAGCGGAATCAGCAAGCCCCAGACCAGCACGCTGCCGGAAAAATTGAGCGCCGCCAGCTCCGGGCCGATGATGTAGCCTACCCCGATGAAGGCCGTGCTCACGGTGGGCGCGGAAACCGAAGAAACGCCGCCCGTGTTCAGGATTTGTGTGGTTCCCATCGGGCCGAGGCGAAGCGCGCTGCGGCCGAGGTTGCCCACGCGGAAGAAGAAGTCGCGGTCCGGCGCGAAGAACTGGAAGACGCCGGTCAGATAGACCGCCGCGCCGAAGGCCATGTTGTAGAAAAGGTACTTGGCCGCGCTGGCGCCGGTTTGCCCGGCTTTATGAATTTCTGCCGCCGCCACCGATTCGGGAAAAGGAAGCTCGGGATCTTCCACCATCACGCGCTGTATCAGGGAGACGAACAGCACCCCCAGCACGGCGCCCACAATCATGAGCGCAGTGGACTTCAGATATGCCGGGTCGGCCGCCAAAGCCCACATGCCGGACCAGAAGCCGAGGTGCTTGGGAATGGCGGGTGGGAACCATACGTGGGCAAGGTAAAAGGCCGGCAAGGTGAAGACCGCGCCGGCGGCCACCGATTCGCCGATGGTGCCGGCGGTACGCGCGATGTTCTCCTCCAAAATGGTGCCCTTGCCCAGGCGCAGCACGGCCATGCCGATCACCGCGGCCGGATAGGTGGCGGCGATGGTCTGGCCGGCACGCAGCCCGAGATAGGCATTGGCCGCGCCCAGGACGACCGTCATGGTCAGGCCCAGCAAGATCGCGCGCAGGGTAAACTCGCGCATTTTGACGTTGTCCGGCACGAACGGCCGGTGTTTGACGGGAGTCATTGCAGCCGCGCCCTCACTTTCTCGCTCAGCGACTTTCCGTCCACGGTCTTGCCCACTAGTTTGGCCTGGGCGGCTTTCATGACCACGCCCATCTGCTTCAGCGAAGTAACCCCGGTTTCGGAAAGCGCGGCGGCAATGGCTGCCTCGATCTCCGCTTCGGTGGCTGCGGCCGGCAGATAGGTTTCGATCAAGGCGCGCTCGGCCTCTTCTTTTTGCGCCTGTTCGGGTCGCCCGCCCTTATGGAACATTTCGGCGGCGTCGGCGCGCTGCTTGATGAGCCCTTTGAGAACCTGCATTTCGGCCGCTTCGTCGAGCGGCTTGGGGGAATCCACCTTCTGTTTCATGAGCGCCGCTTTGATCAGGCGTAGCGCGCTCAAACGGGCTTCTTCCCTGCCTTTCATGGCTGCCACCATGTCCTGCTGGATGCGATCGATTAGGGGCATGATGTCTGTTATTATAAGGCCCCGCTTTTCCCGGCTTTCTTCTTTTCGTTAGCCTGTGCTGAATCGAGCGCGACGCGTCTTGGCTCCGGCGTTGTGGTTCATATCCAAACGCTATGCGCGTAGTGTCCGCTCCTACCCCGACATTGGTTCATTTACGTCGTGGCGCGGGCCGTCGGGCCTGCTGAGCCGAGAGTCGTCTCGGCTTTTCTTGCCGCGCTGGACCAGGGATAATCCTCGGCGTTTGCCACCAGTCCAGCTTTCACTGGGTTGTTCTCGATATACGCTTTGATGCGGTCCGATTCCCGGTCATCGCGCACCCAATGATCGTACGACTCGGCCTGCCAGAAGGGCTGACCTGTGCGCCCCAGCAATCGATTCGCCTCTCGCGCCGTGTAGCCTTTCACGGTTTGCGCGAATCGGCTGGGGCTTACCCGGGGCAGCACCAGCAAGTGCACATGATTCGCCATTACCACAAAAGCCTGAAGATCGTAGTATTGCAGTTGTTCCGCGCCGTGTCGGATGGACCCGACGACTACTTGCGCGACCGGTTCCTGCTTGAGGTAGAGCGGCCCCGAGCAGGTTGTATCCAGGTATCGGTCGCGCCAGACGAAGGCCTGCCCGGCGCTCTGTTTCTCCGGTGGCGGGTAAAGGTTGTGAGGCAGGCTGCCAAAGAGGTGCCACGTAATGAACAGGGGTTTGCCTTCGGGGTAGATGTGCGGAAGACGGCGACGCCGGATTTCCATGACAAGTTAGTGGGCGCCGCGGGGGGAGAATCTCTAAGAAAAGCCGAGAAGACTCTCGGCTCTGCAGCCTTGACAGGCCGCGCCACGAGTTGAGTGGCGCCGTTAGGTCATGGCGCGGGCTGTCGGGCCTGCTGAGCCGAGAGTTCTCGGCTTTTCTTGCCGCGCTGGACCAGGGATAATCCTCGGCGTTGGGCACCGTCGACCGTCTTGACCGCTAGCTTCGCCTGGGCGGCCTGATAGCCGCCCCCATCTGCTTCAGCGCGGTGACGCCGATTTCAGCCAGCGCGGCTGGGGAGCGGCAGCCATGTAGGGCTGCCGGATCAAAGAGTCTAAGATCCATACGTACCGGGATTTTGTCATGCCTTGGTCCATTTCCCCTTCAGTGGCGGCGTGTTATCATTTCCGCCCGGAGGCCACTTTGAAGCTAGTAATCGGTTTGCTGGTGGCAGCCACCTGCCTATCAGCAAGTACGTGCTCGGTCTCGGTCACGGTCCTCGGCGGGCCAAGCTCAGGTTCTTACTCGCCCGGCTGTGGTCAGCAAATCCTATTTCCACCGGATGGCGGTCTCTCCTCGTCGTTGGGGGCCGGCTTTAACCCGAACACCGTTGAGCTCGTAATCAACGCTGGTTCCAGCGGACTAAACTCGCTTTTCACAACGATCACCGCCGTAGCAACGTACCAGTCGGACTCTCCCATGTATCTCCTGCCAGGCAGTGGTACGGGGACCTTTCACGCGCTCGTCGACAGTTTCTCGTTGACCGAGTCTACGGAGGGATTCAGAGGAGTCACCGGAAGCGAGCAATTTACAATTGGCAGCTCGGTCATTAGCTGTCTTTCGGGGTGTGCCGCTCCGGAGGTCTCGCTAGAAGAATACAGTGTCACCGGACTGGTGCCACTGGGCCAACCATTTCAGGTCAGCTTTTCCATGACCTTGAATGCCTCCGCCAATTCCGGAGAGCAAGAAATGGCCGACGTTCGTGGCGGCATTAGCGCCTTGCGGTTTTACGATCAGTTCGGCGACGCAATTGAGCCGATACCAGAGCCGAGGACAATTCTGCTCTTGGCGCCTGGCTTGTTTCTCGTGATGGCGCGGCCGCGATCCCGCTCCGGGGCTGACCGGAAGTCCGCTGAGAGTCGCGGCCCTCGGTAGCTCGTAGACTAGGCAACCGCTGTCTCCCTCGCAGCCGCCTGGCGCTTCCACAGCCGCTCCCTTTGGTCGCGGGGAATGGCTGCCTATAGTAGCGCGTTCAGCTTGCGCATTACTTCGAAGGCGTCGGCCACGTAGAGGACGTCGGCTTTGCCGCGGGACCAGCCGCAGTTGGGGTCGAGATTGACGGCGCGGCGCTCGGTGATGAAGCGCCAGCCTACTACGTGCGGCTCTTCGCCGTGGCAGCAGGTGGAAAGGCCCTTGGGATGGCGGGGGGTGGCGCCGGTCTGGCCGATCTGGTTCAGGTGGGTCATGAAGGGCAGCACGGCTTCGCCTTCGCCGCTCAAATCGACCAGCGACTTGCTGCCGCCCAGCGAGGCCTGGGTCTTGTGCAGGAAACCGAGAATCAGCTCTTCGGCTTCGCGGGGATGGGTCTGGCCGTCGGCCTGCTTTTTGGTCCAGCCGGCGCCGGCTACGAAGAGCAGGGGGGCGTCGGGGCGGATGGTCTGCTCGCCGGATTGCGGGGAGCGAACGCCGGTGACGGTAGTTCGCAAGGGCGGCAGAGTGACAGAGACGGTCTCGAACACTGCTTCGCCTGACGCCGCGGCGAAAGGCGCATGGCAGCCGCTCTCGAGCAGAATGAACCACGGCCGCCCGGTTCGGGTTAGGACGGCTTCCATGCGCTGGCGGTAATACCAGCGCGTGACCGATGGGCCTTCGGCAAGAGCGGTCACGTGGGTGTCGATGGCGCCAGCGAGCCGGTGCGCCACGCCGGGCACGGCGCGGTTGGTGCGCACGGAGGCTGGGGCGATGACGACGGTGGCTTCGGCGGCGCGCGCGATGGCTTCGGCGGCGGCGGCGTCAGTCGAGTAACGCGACTGGGCGAATTCCTCGCCGGTCACGCTCAGGAAGCGCGCGGCGCTGCAACCGGCAACCTGGCGCGAGGCGGAGGCGAGCGAAGCGCCGACCAAGCCGACAGACAACGGTGCGCCGAGAGATGCGGCTGCACCGAGGGCTTCGAGTGCCGCTTTGGCTAACGATCCATCGGATTCGGTGAAAGCCAGAAAGAGAATGGTGTCCATGTCAGCCTCCGGTAACCCAGGCCGCGAGTTCGCGGGCGATTTCATCGGGGGAAAGGTCTTTCACCACGCGGGTGGCGCGCTGCTGGCGCGGCAGGGTGACGGAGTGAAATTGCGGCGGGGCGCCGGCGAGGCTGGCGGCGCGGGCTTTCTGCAGCGCGGGCATGATGGCGCGCATGTTGGCCATGCCGATTTGGGGATTGTTGCGCGGCTCGGGCAGGCTGCCGGTGGCCCAACCGATGAGCGCGGGCGGGCCGGCGCAGACGGAGACCTGATGCTGGCCGCCTTCGATGCGCTCCAGGATTTCGAAGGAGCCGTCCTCGCGCGGGGAGAGCGAATCGACGCCCTGAAACTGGTCCACGATTCCGAGGCGCTCACCCACCATCTGCATGGTGGCGCCGGCGCCGCGGGTAGCCGATTCCCAGCCGCCAAAAACCAGCAGCCGCTGGCGGTCCAGACCGGCGATGGATTCGATGGCGGCTGCCAGCGCGCCGCTCACGCCAACCAGGTCGGTGAAAGCGCCGGCCGGGCCATCGATCGGCACCAGCTCGAAGGGGGCCTTCTGCGCCACGGTCATCATCACCTGCTGCAGCTTGGCTTTGGGACCGAGGCTTACCAGCCAGACCCTGCTGCCGGCGACGTTACGGGCCAGGTTGGCGGCTTCAAACAGGGCATGCGCGGCCCAAGGGTCGAGCACCGCAGGGAGCATCGTTTCGTTTTTGAGGGAGGGCCCAGCCGGGCCCATCACCGGTTCCAAGGTCTGAAGAGGATCGGGAACGATGCCCCCGCAGACGACGATGTGATAGGTCATAAGAAGAAGCCAGAAGTCGGAAGACAGAAGTCGGAATGAAAGCGCCCCGGGGAGTTATCGCGGGAAACCAGGGAGAAAAGCCGAGAGGAATCTCGGCTCTGCAGCCTTGACAGGCCGCCCCACGGTGATCTGTTAGTTTTGGGCGGAATGCAAGCCTCCTGCGCCGGCTTCGAATCGGATGGCGGCGGCTTCGCAGTTCCAGAGGCAGGCGCCGCAATGCACGCATTTTTCGCGGTCGAAGGCGGGAAAATGGCCGGGGCCTGGGGTGATGGCCTGGCCGGAGCAGATCTCGACGCAGGTGCGGGCGCGGCAGCGTTCGCAAGCGGCCGGGTCGGTGAAGCGCACGTGGTCGGGATAGCCGGGCGTGGCTTGCACTTTGCCGCCGACCAGCAGGGCGTCCTGTTGCGAGATGAGCAGCTTGCCATCGAAGGCGATGGCGGGCCAGCCGGCGCGGTCCATCAGGGCGTCGTGCGCGGCAACAGCTTTGGCGGCGCATTCCCGCTCGATGCGGCGGATGTCATCGGCCGGAATGCGGCCGCGATAATATTCCTCGACGGGCGGCATGGCCTGGGGCTCGCCGCCGATGGCGTGGCGGCCTTTGGTGATGCCGGCCAAAGCCATGCCGGCGAGGCCGGCGATGACGCCGCGGTGGAAGCCGTCGCGGGCGCGCTCGGCGACGCGGGCTTCCTCTTCGACCCAGCTTGCGCGGCGGCGGCGGACGTAGGTTTCCTCCAGGTTCTGGCGAGTGAACGGGCGGCCGTTTTTCATGAGCTCGGCCACGCCTTCCGCCAGTTGCGTGCCGGTGGTCCAGGCTTCATCCACGCCCGAGCCGGTGAGGACGTTGGTGCTGCCGGAACCTTCGCCGATGCGCGCCCAACCGTCGCCGGCCAGGTAAGGCTCGCCGCGCCGCCCGGATTCCGCCAGCGATTTCGCGCCCCAGGAGCGGAGCGTGCCGCCCTCGAGATAGCGCCACAGATAGGGGTGTTGGATGTAGTGCTGCAAATAGCGGTAGGAGGTCCGCACGGGATTCAAGAACCACGAGGGAACGAAGATTCCCACCGAGGCCACGCGCTCGGGATGGACGTAGAAGAAGCCGAAGATTTCGGGCTCGGGATAGCCGAAAGTGTGAAAGACGGTACCGGGTTCGAGATCGACGTGCTCGGGCAGATCGACGACCATCTTGGCGCCCACGGCCCACTCACGCGGGTGATGAGCCGGGGGAAGGCCGAAGTGCTGGTCGATGCGCCGGCCGACGGCGCCCACCGGCCCATCGCCAACCACCGTCAGGGCGGCGCGAACGTCCATATCGGGGAGACGCGCGCCGACGACGCAGGGGCCTTCGATCAAGGGTTCGGACACCGGAGTTCCGGGCCAGATCTGCGCCGCGCCGGAGGCCATGAGCTGGCTGCCCACCCACTGGTTGAACTGGCCGATGGAGAAAAGCAATCCGTCCTCTTTGCGCAGGAACGGCGGGGTATAGGGCAGTTCCACGGCGTGGTGGCGGGGCAGGCGAAAGGCGCGCAGGGCGCGATCGGCAAGGCGCAACCCGGCCGAGCGGCGGCTGGCGCCGATGGGGTCGAGCAGGTAGAGCACTTTTTCGTGGGTGACGCGGGCGGCCATGGGGATTTCGGCCGGGTCGAGATCGGGGAAGCTGGCGCGAATGCCGCGGGCGCGCGTGACCGCGCCGGAAACGCCGAAAGCGATATCGTCGGCGCGCTCGTAGCAGATGACGGTGGGAGACAGGCCGGACCGCGCGAGGGTGGTCAAGAAGCCGCCCATGGCCGGGCCGAAGCCCACGCAGACGATATCGACGTCGAGGACGGGCCGGTCGCTCATGCGGGGTAGTCCAGAGCCTCCGGGATCATGACGCGGGTGAGGGCTTCGGAGGCGCGGTCTTTGGCGAGCTGCGATCCGGTCAGGCAGCCATCCAGGCGCTGCCGCAGGCGGGAGAATACTTCCAGACCGTCGAATTGGGCGCAAGGGCCGGCCTTGAAGGGGTGCGAACCGTCGGCTTCGATGACGTCGGTGCAGGCGCGCGCCACGCTATCCATGCCGGGAATGAGCGATTCCAGGTCTTCCAGGTCGCCGGCCTGGTAGCAGGTGCGGCAGGCATTGGAATCCCAGGCGGGATGGCGGCGGTAGCCGAACACCAACTCGGCGCAGATGCGGCCCACTTCGCCGGCGGCGCGGGCGGATTGCACGTGGCAGAGATCGGTGAAGAACCGGTTGAGACCGGGAAGGGCTTCGGCCAGGGCGGGATTTTGGGGACCCTTCTGTTCGAGCTCCAGCAGGTCGAGGATCTGGGCTCGCGAGGCAAGCAGCCAGCAGAGCGCATCGGCGAGGGCGAAGGTCACCGCCTGGCGGGAGCTCTGATAGAGCTTGGCGCCATCGGCATCGGTGGTGTGCTGCAGGTGTTGCAGCGTCCAAAGCCACATCTCCATGGCGGTGGCGACGGTGCAGGCGCCGGTGCCGGGACGGGCGCCGGCGATTTCGCGCAGGCGGACGATCCACTGGCGGAACTGGGCCAGGAAGAGCTCGTCGGCCATGGTGACGCTGAGCTGGCGGCGCTGCACGGCTTCGGGGCCTTCATAGGTGGCCTCGAGCTGCGAATCCATCCATTTGTGGCCCAGGAAGCCGGGGCAATCTTCGGTGATTCCATAGCCGCCCATCAGGCTGACGGCCTCGCGCATGGTGTTGGCGCCGTGGCCGGTATTCCAGAGCTTACAGGCGGGGCAGAGAACGTTGGCGACGGCGTCGAGCAGGGCGCAGTGGACAACCGGGTCGTCGGGAGGCGTGGCGGCGCCGAGCGATTCGAGCGCCTGCTTCTGCGCGCGCCGCATGACTTTGAGCGTGGCCGAGCCGCCGGCGATACCCTGCGCGGCGAAGATTTCGGCGCGGCGGCGTTCGAGCGGATCGAGCTCGTCGAACAGCCTGGCGGCCTGGAACCCCAGCGAGGCGGAAGCTTCGCCGGTGGCCCAGACATCCACCAGGCGGTGCACAACGTCGGCCTTTAACTGCAAGCCGAGCTCGTAGCGCGGCGAGCCGGGGGAGACCTGCTGGGTGCCGCGGAAGCGCCCGCGGTGGTAGCGGACGATGGGCTCGATGGCGCTGAGCAGCTTGGCCGAGGTCATGATGGCCACGGTGACGCGGGTGCGGCGGAAGACGGCTTCGATGATTTCGCCGTGGCTGAAGCGGGGCACGATGACGCCGTCGGTGACGGTGTAGCCGCCGATGATGCGGCTGGCAGGCACTTTCAGGCTGAATACCGGATCTTGGGTGGAAGAAAGCTGGTGTACCAGCTTGCGCGTGGGAGTGCCGCGGTCGAAGATGCCGGGGTCGGTTTCTTCGAGGATCACCATGCAGGAAGACTTGATGCGCGGGTCGCCGGTATCGACAGCGGCGGTGACGAAATTGGCAAAGCCCATGTTGGTGATGAACCGGCCGCGTTTTTCGACCTGGAGGATGGGCTCGCCGCCCTCGGGCCATTCGGCGATGCGCACCGTGCCACCGAGCATGCCGGTTTCGACGCCCACGTATGGCAACGGTTCGGTGAGAGCGAAAGCTCCGCGCGAAGGCGCGCGGTTTTCACCGGGAGCGGGCGGAGCACAGCGGCGCATGTAAGTCCGGACCTGTTCGGGCGTGCCGCGCTCGTGGATGGGCGACAGGGCAAGGCATCCGGCGAGGCTGGCGGTAGCGGAGCCGGCGTCGACCCAGGCCAGCTCGAAGGCGACCAGGGCCAAGGCCAGGTTTTTCGGGCCGGCGATGAAACCGCCCTCTTCGGGCTCGAGGAAGACGGCGCTGATGCCGGATTCGTCGAAGGCTTGGAGGAGGCTGGCCTTTTCAGCGGTCCATTCATGGGTATTGCGGGCGCCGGCAGCTACCAGGCGGGCAACCGGGCCGCGCGCCACGGCGCGAGCGGACTGGACCAGCATCTGCAGGTCGTAGCGGTCGGTGAATCGCCACAAGATCTGGCGCACGTCGTCGCCGGGGAGCGCGCGCAACGTGTCGAGTTTTCCTTCAACTAGAGTGGCCATTGGGATACTCCTTCGGGGGCCTTGTGATCGAAATTAGGAGTTTAGCACCTGGTGTGTATTTTTTCATCGGGTGGGGAAAAGGGAATTTGGGGACGGTTCCGAACCGGCAAAAGGCCGTTGAGGGCTGAAGAGGTTAGGGTATGGGGCGGCGGCAGACCACGAAAACCATGGTCTGTCCCACTGCGAAGCCGCGCGCCGGGAGGAATCGCCGGGCGCCGGGACGCCTTTCTCGGTGAAGCGTTTTGGCTTAGAATCAGCTAAATGGAAAGGATCGGTCGAGTGCCCTATTGACACCGCCGATGAGGCGGGTAAAATGCAGACTGGCGCTGAAATTCTTTTAGAACGGAAGTGGCACAGAATGTTTAGAGGGAAGAAACTCCGTCCCGAGGCTCCAGTGGAAGCCGAAGGTTATAACAGCAGCGACGTGGCGCGGATTTGCGGAGTCAGCCTCCGTCAGTTGCAGTGGTGGGACGAACGCAACGTCGTTTCACCGCGTCAGGACGGACACAAGCGCATCTACTCCAAGCCGGAGGTGGTGGAGATTTCCGTAATCGCGGAACTGCGAAGGAAGGGTTTCTCGCTGCAGAAGATCCGGCGCGTGTTGCGATTTCTGCAGAAAGATATGGGGAAGCGCCTGGCGGAGTCGATCGAGGCGAATTCGGAGATTCATTTGCTCACGGACGGCAAATCGATCTATCTCGAGGACGCGCCCAACCGGATCATCAATCTTCTGAAAAACGCGCGCCAGCCGATGTTTCTAGTGTGCGTGACCGACCAGGTACACCGCTTGAGCGAAATGGCGGACCGGAAACCGGCGCGGTCCGAATCGGGCATGGCGGTGCGCAGGAGCCGTGCCGCCGTATAGCCTTTGTTGGCAGGTCGATCTCAACTGCGCAAGCCGGTGCTGCGGTAAAGGGAAGCGGTGATGAAGGCGAACAATCCCAGCGCCACGGCTATGTAAGAATACGGGCTGTAGTAGTTGAGCCTGCCGGTGAGGAAGCGAGCACCCAGGAAAAGCTCTTCCCGGAGTTTCGGTGAAATCACCAGGAAGCTGCCTCCCAGGGTGGCACATCCTAATAAGCCTCGGATCATAAGAGAGCCGATACCATTATGGCGTGATTGTCTAGCTGCCGAAAGAGGCTGCCGTATGTTACCCGTACCGAGGTTTTTCCCTTATAACTCTTAACGTACGGGGCCGGTGCGCCCGAGTACCGTCGCGACCGCGTTCGGCCGGGCGGCGTGGCCTGAGATTACGGTATGATAGAGGCGAAGGAAGGGAGACACCGGCCGCACCCGGCCCTGGTACCCATGAAAACCCGCAGTAGCCTATTGCTCACCCTAGCGGCGGCATTGCTCGCCGTTCTTGCGCTCTTTTTCACGCCTGTTTTCCGCGCGCGCGCGGCGCAAACCCCAGACGAGCTTGACAAATCGATGCATGAAGTGGCATCGGCGTACGCGCTGGTCGAGAGGAACTTTGCCGATCCGGTGTCGTCGGAGCACGCTTTCTATCAAGGGGCCATCCCTGGGATGCTGCACACGCTCGATCCGCACTCCAGCTTCGTAGATCCAGCCGAATACCGCGAGATGCAGCGGCGGCAGCGGGCGCAGTATTTCGGCGTGGGCATGCAGATTGGGATGGACGGCACCAAGGTGATTGTGGATCGGCCATTCGTGGGGTCGCCGGCATACCGGGCGGACCTGCGGCGCGGCGACACGATTGTGGGAGTGGACGGGAAGGACACGACGAATCTGCAATCGCCCGAGGTGGCGGACCTGCTGCGCGGACCCCGTAACACGAAAGTCAGCGTTTCGGTGCGCCGCGTGGGAGTGGACCAGCCGGTCACGGTGGAGGTGACGCGCGGAGAAATCGAAACCACCCTGGTGGATGCGTTCTGGGTAAGACCCGGCATCGCCTTTCTGCGGATTGACAGCTTCGAAGCGCAGAACGTGGCCGAGGACGTAGAGAAGGACATAGCCCAGTTGGGCGAGGGGAACGTGAAGGGACTGATCCTCGATCTGCGCGGCAATCCCGGCGGGTTGGTGAGCGAAGCCGTGCGCGTGGCGGGACGGTTCCTACGGGACAATCAACTGGTGGTTTCGCATCACGGCCGCGCCGAGACCGAGCAGGTATTCCGCGCCCACGCGGTAGCGTCGGCGCAGAAGTACCCCATGGTGGTGCTGGTGGACAGCCATTCGGCATCGGCCGCCGAGATCGTTTCCGGGGCGCTGCAGGATCACGACCGCGCCTGGATTCTGGGGGAAACGACATTCGGCAAGGGCCTCGTGCAGGCGCAGTTTCCGCTGAATGAAGGCGCGGCGCTGCTGCTCACCATAGCCCACTACTACACGCCCAGCGGGCGGCTGATTCAGCGCGATTACTCGCACGAGTCGTTCTTCGACTATTACTACGCCAAGCATGGCGATACCAGCAACAAGCAGGATCTGAAGACGACCGACAGCGGCCGCACGGTATACGGCGGTGGCGGCATCACGCCGGATGAGAAGTATCCCAGCCCGATCTACGACGCGTTTCAGCGAAAACTGGCGCCGTATTATACCTTCATGTTTTTCCGGTTCGGCAATGTGTACTTCAACGGCGCCAAACCGGCCATCGCTCCCGGCTGGCAGCCGGACGATGCCGCGCTCGATCGTTTCCGCGATTTCCTGAAGACCCAAAAGGTGACGTTCACCGACGCCGAATTCGATGCCAACAAGGATTGGATTCGCCAGCAGATTCGCTGGGAGTTCTACTTCCGGGCGTTCGATAAACCGGCGGGCGACCGCGCCAACTGGCTGGACGACGCGGAGATCAAGAAGGCCATCGAGAGCATGCCGCGCGCGGAATCGCTGCTGCAACAGGTGCAGCGGGTGCTCGCCATGCGGGCTTCAAAACAGTAAACAGGCAAAAGTAGGAAAGGCTTGACAGCCCGCGCCACGGGGTTCACCCGCGCTCGAGCAGGCCCAGCAGTTTTTCCTGTACGGCTTCGGCAGTGGGGTTGTCGGGGGCGATCACCAGGATGGTATCGTCGCCGGCGATGGTGCCGACTACCTCGGGCCATTTTTCGTTGTCGAGCGCGACGGCCACCGAGTTGGCATGGCCGGGGGACGTTTTTAGCACGACCAGGTTCTGGGCGCGCAGCACATCCTGCAGAAACTCGCCGGCCAACAACGAAAACTGCGGGCCGGTCTCCTCCGGCGCCATTTCCTGGTAGCCCTCGCGGGTCTTGACCAGCCGTAGATCGCGGATATCGCGCGACAGCGTCACCTGCGTGGCGGCGATACCCTGGTTCTTCAATTCCTGCGCCAGTTCTTCCTGGGTGCCGATGCGCATAGAGCGAATCAGCTTCAGGATCTGGCCCTGCCGATAGGTCTTCGTCATATCTTCATTCGCGCCAGGCGCCGGCGCGCTTCTTCGAGCGCGGCCGCAACCGCAGCCGGTCCGGTGCCGCCGGCAATTTCGCGCGATGCCATTCCTTTCTTCGGGTCGAGCAGCGCGGCCAGATCGCCGGTGAATTCCGGCGCAAAGCCTTGCATTTCGGCCGCGGTCCAATCCGAGGGTTTCTTGCCGGTGCGAACGCTCTCCAACACGAAGCGGCCCACAATCTGGTGGGCTTGGTGAAACGGCGTTCCGGCACGCGCCAGCGCTTCGGCCAGGTCCGTGGCCACCACCCAACTCTCTTCCACGGCGCGCGCCGGGCGGAAGGGATTCAGGCGGACGGATTCGATCGCCGCGCGCGCCATTTCGAGCGAGCCGGCCAGTTGATCGGCGGCTTCGAACAGCGGGACCTTGTCCTCCTGCATGTCGCGGTTGTAGGTCATCGGGAGGCCCTTCATGGTGATCATGAGCGAATTCAGCGAGCCGATCACGCGGCCGCATTTGCCGCGAATCAGCTCGAGCGAATCGGGATTTTTCTTCTGCGGCATGAGGCTCGACCCGCTGGTAACGCCATCGCCCAGTTCGAGCCAGCCGAATTCTTCGCTGGAGTAGAGAATCCAATCCTCCGCCAGGCGGCTCAAGTGGATCATGGTGAGGCTGGCGGCGTAGAGGAAATCGAGGGCGAAATCGCGGTCGCCGGAAACATCCATGCTATTGCGGGTGATACCGGCGAAACCGAGGTCCTGGGCGATGGCGTCGCGGTCGAACGGGAAGCCCGAGCCGGCCAAGGCGCCGGAACCCAACGGCAGTAGGTTGGCGCGCGCACGAGCTTCGCCCAGCCGCTCCCAATCGCGCGCGAACATTTCGAAGTACGCCAGCAGATAATGCGGCCAGAGCACCGCCTGGGCGCGGCGCAGGTGGGTATAGCCGGGAACGACGGCGTCGGGGTAAGATTCCGCCAGGACGACGAGCGCTTCCATCACGGCGGCCACCAGCGCGCGCGCCCGGTCGCACTCCTCGCGCAGCCAGAGGCGGGTATCGAGCGAAACCTGCTCATTGCGGCTACGGCCGGTGTGGATCTTGTCGGCCACGGCGCCGGCCTTTTCTTTCAGCTTGCGGATGACGAGCGTATGCACGTCTTCGTCCGACGCGCCTTCATAGAATGCCGGAGACGCGGATTCGGCGCGGATAGCGTCGAAGGCGGATACAATTGCCGCCCGCTCCCCGGCATTCAGAATACCCACGCGTTCGAGCGCGCGGGCGAAAGCCTGCGAGCCGCGGATATCGGCGTCGATCAGGCGCCGGTCGAAATCGAGCGAGCCGGAGAAGCGCTCGAACACTTCCGAAGGCCCGCTCTCAAAACGCCCGCCCCAGAGCTTCATTTGGATTTGGCGGCCAGCGCGCGGACCTTGATGGGCAGGCCGATCAGGTTGATGAAGCCGAGCGCGTCTTTCTGGTCGTAACTGGCGCCCATGGTGAAGCTGGCGATATCGAGCGAATAGAGCGAGTAGGGGGATTTGCGGCTGATGGGCTCGATGTTGCCCTTGTAGAGACGCAGCTTGATTTCGCCGGTGGTAGTCGAGCAGACGCTTTCGAAGAATCCGTCCAGCGCTTCGCGCAGGGGAGTGAACCAAAGGCCGTTATAGACCATCTCGGCATATTCGAGCGCGCGCTGCTGCTTGTAGTGGAGGGTGTTTTTGTCGAGCGTGAGCGCTTCGAGCTCGCGCAGGGCGAAGTAGATCAGCGTGCCGCCCGGGGTCTCGTAGCAGCCGCGGGACTTCATGCCCACGAAGCGGTTCTCGACCAGGTCGATGCGGCCGATGGCATGCTCGCTGCCGATGGCGTTCAGGGCTTCGAGCAGCTCGAAAGCCTTCATGCGCTTGCCGTTCACCGCAACGGGTACGCCTTTTTCGAACTCGATCGAGACCTCGCCAGGTGTATTCGGCGCCTGGGCGGGACTCTTGGTCAACATCCAGATGCCTTCCGGCGCGGCGTTGGCCGGGTTTTCCAGCTCGCCGCCTTCGTGCGAGATGTGCCAGATGTTGCGGTCGCGGCTATAGATTTTGGTGGTGGATTGCGAAATGGGCACGTGGTGAAGGCGGGCGTATTCGATGGCGTCCTCGCGGGAGACGATGTTCCATTCGCGCCACGGGGCGATCACGGCGAGTTCCGGCGCGAGGGCTTTGTAGGTGAGCTCGAAGCGCACCTGGTCGTTGCCCTTGCCGGTGCAGCCGTGGGCCAGGGCGTCGCAGCCGGTGGCCAGCGCCACTTCCACCTGCTTTTTCGCCAACAGCGGCCGGGCGATCGAAGTGCCGAGCAGATATTTGTGCTCGTAGACGCCGCCGGAACGCACCAGCTTCCACAGATACTGGGAGACGAATTCCTCGCGCATGTCTTCCACATGGACTTCAGCCGCGCCGGTGGCGAGCGCCTTGGCTTCCAGGCCGGTAAGCTCATCGGCTCCCTGGCCGATATCGCCGCAGACCGCGACGACTTCGCAGCCGTAATTCTCCTTCAGCCATGGAATGATGACAGAAGTATCCAGCCCGCCCGAGTAGGCGAGCGCCACTTTCTTTGGTTTGCTCATAAGAATCTTTAGCGTATCAGAGCGGCCAGTCAGAGCCGCGACCGTAAGGGAGCGGTTGCCGCCGACTAACTCAGCAGCATCAGCAACAGCGCTTTCTGCGCATGCAGGCGATTCTCGGCCTGATCGAACACCACCGAGCGCTCCGCTTCCATTACGGAATCCGTGACCTCTTCGCCGCGCTTGGCGGGCAGGCAGTGCATGAATACGGCGTCGGGGCGCGCCACCGCGAACAGCCCGTCGTTGACCTGGTAATCGCGAAACGCCTCGCGCCGCTCCACGGCTTCCTGTTCCTGGCCCATACTGGCCCATACGTCGGTATAGATGACATGCGCGCCAGCAACCGCTTCGGCCGGCTCATGCGTAAGCGTCAGCGCGGCGCCCGAAACGGCGGCCAATCCCTGGGCCTGCATCACCACGTCCGGATTGGCGTTATACCCTTCGGGACACGCCAGGGCGAAATCCATTCCGAGGCGCAGACAGGTGAGCATGAGCGAATGCGCCACGTTGTTGCCGTCGCCGACGAAGGCGAGCTTCAAACCCCGCAGAGCGCCAAAATGTTCCCGAACGGTCTGAACGTCAGCCAGCGCCTGGCAGGGGTGGTACGCGTCGCTCAGAGCGTTGATGACCGGCACCGACGACCATTCGGCCAGACCTTCCACGGTGGATTGCGCGAAGACCCGCGCCACGATCCCGTTGACCCAGCGGTCCACGTTGCGTGCCACATCCTTGAGCGGCTCGCGCACGCCGATCGGTCCCTCGATGAATACGCTTCCGCCGCCAAGCTGCAGGATGGCGATTTCGAACGTCAAACGCGTCCGCAGCGACGGCTTTTCAAACAGCAGCGCGACCGATTTGCCGGCCAGCGCCTGGCTGTAATCCTGCAGCGAGCGCTTGACATCGTCGGCCAGATCGAGCAGATAGGTCAGCTCGTCGTCGGTAAGATCCAGATCGCGCAACAGATCCGGAGCGGCGCATTTCAGGATCGGGTTGGAGGAGGCAAGTGCGGCCATAGGGCGAAGCTCGGGTGAATGTTTATTCACTCTAATGAATAATCACACATTTGAGGGCGGGAGTCAAGCGGGTGCGGAGAGAATACGACTGGACTGCAGTTCCCTCATTTGTACACCAACGGAATTCCCCCTTGACACTGGCTTGTACATTTTGTACAATATACCTTCGCTAATGGATACGGAGACTGCAAAGGCGAGCAAGAAGCTCCTCGAAGACACGAAGGCACTTGACGAGAGGCTCAAGCAAGACCGCCAAGGCTTGTGGCGGCAAATAGCAGAAATCGACATGAAGCGCGAGAGGCTCGCGCTGGCGTTAGAAGCACTCCAGGGTAAGCATGACAACAATCCCGACGTGCAAGAACCCAGGCTACACGCGCCTCAAGTCGAAGAGCGTCTGGGCATGACGCCACGCATCCGCGCGATTCTGCGGGCTAACGAGGGGATACACCTATACCCAGCCCAAGTACGGGATCTGCTGCTGGAGACTGGTTTCAAGGCGGAAGGGCGATCTAACCTCATGGCTGAGATACACCAAGTGTTGAAGAGAATCAAGCAAGCCAGCCGGGGGAAGGTGACCTCGCGCGACACTGAGGTCGGAACGGCGTACAAATTTGAATACGGTCCTGGGCGTCGTCCAGATGTTCCAACCGAGGACGACGGGTACGCAGGGTAGTGCGTCCCCCTGAGTCTAAAATTCGATAGCTAATCAGCATACCAATATGAAACTCTCCAACAGAAGGAAACAGACCCACGGGTAAAATGCGGAACGGAAACGTGGAAAGAGACTATCATGCTCATAACTGAAGATTAATTGACGCACCTAAAAAAAGCATATCAACTGGCGAAGGATGCTCAAGCTGAGTACACTGCCGCTCGACTGCCACTGCAATCAGGTGTGACAGAGTTGGGATCGAGTTTGTCGCTGGCCGTGACATTGCTTGAATCGAAGGTCAGAGAAGCTCGCACAGAAACGCGGTGACAGGAACGCGGGGAAATCGGTCGCGGTAGGGACGGCCATTGCTGGCCGCCCCCCGCACAGATCCGTACGGGCGCTACTAACGCATACGGCTCCTACCTTGGATGTGTGGCGTCGGGGAAAAGCGGGACAGCCTGAACTGCGCTGTTTTTCTGCGTACTTCTGTGACGGGGATCGTGGGACCTGGGCATCGTGGGGGCATCGCAAACAGCCTTTGCGACGGGGACGGCCAGGCTGCCCACAATGCTCAGGGCTGATCGAGCATCTTGGCTCTGAAGCCCGCCTGCTCGAAGTGGCGATCGGTAGTGAGCGCCTCCGTCAGAGCGTGCTGCTTCATGATCACGAACGAGGGGGGAAAAGCGGGACATCCATGATAAGGATTTGTCAAGGAAAAAAACACTTCTCCCTGCACTTGACGGGTGAGTTTTCCGAAGCGCTGGTTTGAGGCTGACGAGTAGCGCCACGATTTGTCGTTTGCGACCCGTTACAGTTGGGGTCAACGTGTCCCGCGCGGTGGTCTGCGCGGAGCCAGCGGGACCAGACA
>Ga0187848_10000627_pt1 | contig 31823 bp, 21 predicted proteins | sample June2016WEW_4_40_FD_132424 | JGI IMG/M metagenome (GOLD analysis project Ga0187848, IMG submission 132424) | Peatland microbial communities from SPRUCE experiment site at the Marcell Experimental Forest, Minnesota, USA - June2016WEW_4_40 | ecosystem: Environmental > Terrestrial > Soil >... | reverse complement strand
TTCCCGCATCCGGCTCTCCTGAAAACCTTGGTCACAGGCTCACGCATTAGATCTCCAAGGGCTGGAGCCCCAATCGCCGGAAGTGCTGGTAATACGTGCTCTTCTCCGGCAGACGAAAGGCCCTTCGCCCTGCGGATTGCTCCGCACGGCGCTCGATAGCTACATGTCGAACGGATAATTCACATGGTGAGCTCCTTTCAGCTCACTAGATCAGCCAGGCTTTTCCTGGCGCACCCGATGAACGCCGATGAATCCTTGATTGATTTTCTTCATCCGTGTTTGAACGAAGCCGCTGGCGCGGCGGACGCTACGCGTGGTGCCCAGGGTAGCAGTCAGGCTTTGGAAGGAGTATTTTGTGGGTCACAAGGAGGTCCCTGTGACCCAACTTCGAAATAAAGTGCTGGAGGAACTCCAGCGTCGTAATTACTCTCAGGCTACCGTAAGAGCGTACCTGCTGGCAGTCCGGCAGTTCGCGGCGTTTTTCCACCGGTCGCCCGTCTTGACGAAGAGGAATCGCAGGGCCGACACCCGCTGCACGACGCTTCGCGGGCTGAGCGTCTTCTCCTGTCCGCGTCGCCATTTCCAATCATCGGCTTCTGTCCGTCGCCGATGGCAAGGTCAGCTTCCGCTGGAAGGACTATGCCCACCACGGCAAGCAACGCAAGATGACGGTCACCGCCGAAGAATTCCTGCGCCGCTTCCTGCTCCATCTCCTCCCGCGCGGCTTCGTCCGCATTCGCTTTTCCGGCTTCCTCGCCAATCGGCGCCGGAAACAACTTCCACCCCTCTGCAACCAGTGGCTGCGGGGCGCTCCCCAACCACCTTCGGAGACGCCCGCAAGTAGCCAAGCAAAGCCAGCCTGCGGCTGGCTTTGCCCCTGCTGCGGCGGAACCATGGTGCGCATCGAAAAACTCACCGCGCAACAAATCCGCCGGAGATCTGTGGACCGGAACAGGCTCGTTGCCAGTCCGTAGTCTTGATCCAGCCTCGAATCAACAGCGCGCCGCGGCACGCCCGACCCACGTCTATCCCGACGGGCCTCGATGCCCCCTGTTCGAAGGAAAACGCCTCCTCCTCGGCCTTACCAACCCGGCACCGACACCCGTTCTGGCCGCAGAATGCCCACCTCAGCCTTGGCCATACTGGCAAACTGCCCCTCCCCGGAGCCTCAAAGTCGATTCAATACCCATAGGCCCCGCGTCCGCCGCAAGCGCCAGCGGCTTCGTTCAAACGCCCCAATCGAAAGTGCCCCGGCCCAAAATTTCTCGCCTGTCCGCGGCCTCATCCACCGGGGCACCTCCGATTGAGGCATAGCGTTTATCGGCGTTCATCGGCGGCTATATTTCTTCTCGGCTAAGGGAGCGGTTGCCCGCGAATACGTTGCGGAACGCTCAGCTAACGCGTTCGCCGTCGAGCCAAGTTTCGACCACCTGGACGCCTTCTTCCGGCGGGTCGAAACGGAAGAGCACGAAATCGGCCCGCTCGCCGGGCGCCAGACCCTCCGCACGGCCGGCGATACCGGCGGCGCGGGCGGGATTCACCGAAGCGGCCAGAACGGCCTCCGCCAGGGTGGCGCCGGCCAGCCGCACCAGGTTCGCCACGGCGCGGTTCATGCTGAGCCCGCTTCCGGCCAGCCGTTCGGTGCCAGCCAGCAGCACCCGCCCGCCGGCGGTTAACTGCACGGTTTGTTCGCCCAGGGTATAGCTTCCAGGCATAGCCCCGGCCGGCGACGAGGCATCGGTCACCAGCACCGTGCGCGCTGCGCCTTTGGCGCGGAAGGCGGTCTTAAGGAACGCCGCGTCCAGGTGAACGCCATCGGCGATGAAACTGGCCATCAGACGGTCGTCCGCCAACTGCTCCCACAGATAATTGGGGTGGCGCCGCAGCACGGCGTGCGAGCCGTTGCCGAGGTGGGTGGAAAGCGAGGCGCCGGCGCTCACGGCGTCCGCGATTTGGGCGCCGGTGGCGGCGGTATGGCCGATCGCGGCCACCACCCCTCGCGCCACCATGGCCTCGATGTAGCGCGGCGCCTCGGGATATTCGGGCGCCAGCGTGACCAAGCGCAGCAGGCCCTCGGATGCATCCATCCAGCCTGCGAGCTCGTCGATCGAGGGCGCGCGAACCCAAGCCCGCGGATGTGCCCCGCGTGGGCCATCGTCCGGGCTGATGTGCGGCCCCTCTACGTGAAACCCCGCCACCGCGCGTCCCAGCGGCGAGGCCGCGCGCGCCCGCGCCAGATTGTGTAGAGCCGCGCGCATATGGTCCGGCGACGCCGTGATCACGGTGGGCAATAGGCGGGTCACGCCGGTCGAGAGAACGGCGTTGAGAGCGCGGCCGAACTCCTCGGCTGGCAGATCCGGACGGTTGAAATCCGCTCCCGCAAAGCCGTTCACCTGCAGATCGATGAATCCCGGCGCCAGGTATAAACCGGAGGCCTCGCCGCCATGTTCGCCGCTAACGTTGCCGCGGGAAAGAATGGTTTCCTCAAAGGTCACCTCCACCGCCGGGCCGCTGCCCGGATCGAGCCCGCAACATCTCTGAAGTTTCATGATTTATTCACATCATTACCACATCGGCGCGGGGTTAAGTGCTTGCCGCTGCGCCCCGAGAAATCTGTTGAAAAGCCAAACTTGACGCTGGCGCCTAACCCCGCAGGCAGGGTACAACAAGAAGGTCCTTAAAGGCGGCAGGCGCAACCGCAATGGCAAATCTCGGGGGAGGTGGTCATAACGGTTGCGCAGGCCTGCCTCCCACAGGAGCGACCGCTAAATTGATATCCCCCATTTCTTACCAAAAGTTCAAATGAGACCGCATCGGTCCTGAACCAAGTATCCGGACAACAGGTGCAAGTGCCCCGCTATGTAATATTTACCGTTCCGATAGCTGACGGAAATAAATCTCTAAATTTATTGTAGAAACGCGGACCTTCTGTCGATATAGCAATCGTATGGGAGGTGGCCTCTCTGCGATCGTTCTTGGTTTGTCAGCCATAGCGCTGGTGCTTGTAGGCCGGGGCATCGTCCAATGCCGGCGGCGCTCCAAGCGGGACGAGATTAGCGTCTCAAGAAAGCGGGCAGCGGCCCTTGAAGCCAGCGAGCGGCGCCTCGATGCCGTAGTGTCCAACGAACCGATCATTCTATTCGCGGTCGATGCGCGCGGCGTCTACACGCTATCCGAAGGTAAGGGTCTCAGCACCGTGGGCCGCAAGCCCGGACAGGTGGTCGGGCAATCGTTTTTCGAGGTGAACAAAGATCGACCCAGGCTTCAGGCCAGCATGCGCCGGGCTTTGGCCGGTGAGACGGTGATCTTTACCGATCGAACCGAGCGCTACACCTTCGAGTTGTGGCTGAATCCACAGTGGGATTCCGAGGGCGCGGTGACGAGTGTGATGGGCGTCGCCCTGGACGTTACCGAACGGGTGAAAGCCCAACAACAGGCGCGGGTCGCCGAAGAGCGCTGGCAACTGGCTCTGCTCGCCAACAACGATGGCATCTGGGATTGGGATGGAGTTACCGGCAAGGTATTCTATTCGCCGCGTTGGAAGCAACTGCTCGGCTACCAAGATTGGGAGTTCGAAAACAGCAGCGACGAGTGGCTCAAGCGCGTTCATCCGGACGACCGAGCCATGGTCCAGCAAGCCGAACGGAGACATTTTGAGCGTGTCACTCCTTACTACTATGCCGAATACCGTTTGCGGCATAAAGACGGCAGTTACCGCTGGGTGCTGGCCCGCGGCCTGGCGCAGTGGGATGCCGACGGGCGCCCGCTGCGGTTCGTGGGCTCGCATACCGATATCACCGACCGCAAACTGGCCGAGCAAGCCTTACACCGCGCCAAGGAAGAGGCCGAGACGGCCAATCGCGCCAAAAGCCAGTTCCTCGCCAACATGAGCCACGAGATGCGCACGCCCATGAACGGAATCATCGGCATGACGGAGTTGGCGCTCGATACCGATCTCACCGCCGAACAGCGCGATTATCTGGCTACCGTGAAAAGCTCGGCCGAATCCCTGTTAAACATCATCGACGATGTGCTCAACTTCGCCAGGATGGAGGCCGGAAGAATCGAACTCCACACGGCCGCCTTTCACCTGCGCCAAAGTCTGAACGAAACTGTCGAGTATCTGGCCCTTCGCGCGAGCGAAAAGGGCTTGCGGTTCGAATGCGCGATCGCGCCGGGCACTCCCGAGGTGGTAGTGGCCGACCCGGCCCGGCTGCGGCAAGTACTCACGCACCTGGCCGGCAATGCGATCAAGTTCACCGACCGCGGCGAGATCCGGCTCGGCGCCGAGGTGGAGTCCGAAGACGCCAGCGGGCTTTGGCTGCGCTTCACCGTCGCCGACACCGGTATCGGAATCGATGCCGCCAAGCTGGCCGCCATCTTCGAGTCGTTTACCCAAGCCGACGGATCCCTCACGCGCCGCCACGGAGGCGCCGGTCTCGGCCTGAGCATCGCTTCCAAACTGGTGCATTGGATGGGGGGAAGGATCTGGGCGGAAAGCCGGGAGAGCGGAGGCAGCGCCTTCCATTTCGTCATCCCGTGCCAGCGAGCCGCGGCCCCGGCGCCATTCGATCCGCTCACGCGGGAGGAGCCGCCGAGGTGGGATGCGGGTGAATTGCACGCGCACATTCTGGTGGCCGAAGATAACGCCGTCAACCAACGCCTGGTCAAGCGGATGCTGGAAAAATCCGGCTGTTCCACGGTGGTGGTGGGCGACGGGCACGAGGCGGTTCGGGCGGTGAGCAGTCAATCCTTCGATCTCGTATTGATGGATATTCAGATGCCCGTGATGGATGGATGCGAAGCCACCACCATCATCCGCCAAAGCGAAAAAGAGACCGGCACTCACATCCCCATCGTGGCGCTAACCGCGCATACCATGAGCGTCGATCGGGACCGTTGTCTCGCCGCCGGCATGGACGCTTACCTTTCCAAACCAGTTCAAACCGCGACGTTGTTTCAAACCATCCATCGCTTCGTCGGATCGCCGGCATAGGTGGGGCAGACCATCGTTGTTCGTGGTCTGCCCTGCGCTCAGCCGCCTTCGTGGAGCAGGCGTTTTCGCCTGCAAGGAGGCGCCTGCCGGCGGCTTACTGCTCGGTTTGGTATTCCACCTTCTGTCGGGCCGGATAGGCGTAGGCGGCTACCAGGCTCTCGGTGCCGTCGTTGCCGATGGCTTTGACGCCGAAACGGGTTTCGTCGATGGAAAGACCCTTGAAGGTGAACTCGGTCACCTTGCCGACGTAGATTTCCCGCTCCCAGAAAGGCGAGGTGGTGGCACGCATCACGATGGCGTAGCCCTTTAGGTTGGCATCGGAGCCGGCCGGACGCCAGCGCAGCACCGCATCGTAGCCGGAGCCGCGGGAGATCATCGGCAGGCGGCGATTCGCGGCGGGCGCGCCTGGGGTGGTACTGGGCGCGGCGGCACTGGCCGCGCCGTCGCTCGCGCTGCTATTGGCGCTGTCGCCATTTCCATTACGGCGGGGTTGCGTCATGATCTCCGGCGTGCGCGGCGCGAGTGCCAGGCTGGCCGCCGCGGCGGCATTGACGCGGGCCACGCACGCCGTATACGGAACCGACATATTTTCCAACGTATCGGTGGCGTGGTGCTGGTTGGCCAGAATTTCGTTGGGGGTGGAGAAGCGCACGGCCGGGTACCCTTCCTGCTGGAAAGGCGTGTGGTCGCCGCCGCGGCCCAGCCGGTCCTGCATGTAAAGCGGATCGACCGACATTTGCGGCAGGTAGAGCTGGCCGATCGTATGGACGTAGCGGGCCAGTTGCTGGGCGGGCGAATCCAGAGTCTCGTCGCTATAAACCGCAACCGCGCTATTGCCGGTTCGGCCGTCGCCACTGACATCGGTGCCGATGATGTCGTTATTCAGCACGGCTTCGATGATCTGGTTTTCCTTTTTGGCCTTGGCCGCTTCGAGCGTGCTGCCCACCAGTCCCTGCTCCTCGCCGGCGAAGGCGATGAATACCAGCGTCTTCCCGAACTCGTACCGGCTCATCACGCGGGCCAGTTCCATGACCGCCGCCGTGCCGCTACCGTCGTCGCAAGCGCCGGGCGCGGGCAAATCGATATTCTTCTCCCAATTGGCTTGGATGGGGCGCTCGCCCACCGCGGCCGGCGCCGGTCCGCCGTCCGGATTGGCTGTGCCCGCATTGCCGGCCCCGGCGCCGCGCCCGACGGGCGTACCCAGATTGAGCGAATCGTAGTGCCCGCTGACGATTATTTGGGCCTCGGGATCGGTCTTGCCGGGCAATACCGCGATCACGTTGTAGAGATCGATATCCTTGACGATCCGCTGGCCTTGCTTCTTCACGCGCCAGTGGTCGTAGCGAACCTGGAGACGCGGGCTGTAGCTCTGCAATTGATCGAAGATCCACTTGCGCGCCGCCCCGATGCCGCGCTCCGGATCGTCCTGGGAGGAAAGCGTATTGCGCGTGCCAAAAGCCACCAGCCGCGCGATGATGGCGCGGATGCGATCCTCCGACACATCGCCGACGATCTTCTGTACCTGGGGCTGGAGACTACAGGAGTCGGCATGCGTACCAGGCGCCGAGAGGCAGACGGCCAAAAGGAGTGCTGAAAAGCGGAGCAAATTCATGGATGCTAACCAGGATAACCTAATGCGGCCAGCGTGTTTGATGAGGGGTGGGGGAGGGTGTGCTCAACCGATTGTGGATCTCGCAGTTTAGACGCGACAAGCGTTAGCCCGTCGAAGGCAGTTCCGTCATCCTCAAACCTCCGCGAGGTTCCGAGACCGAGCCGCAACCGCAAGAAGCTGTGAAAAATCAAATTCGAGCCGCCGATGAACACCGATGAACGCCGATAAATCCTTGATTGATTTTCTTCATCCGTGTTTGAACGAAGCCGCTGGCGCGGCGGACGCTACGCGTGGTGCCCAGGGTAGCAGGCAGGCTTTGGAAGGAGTATTTTGTGGGTCACAAGGAGGTCCCTGTGACCCAACTTCGAAAAAAGATGCTGGAGGAACTCCAGCGTCGTAATTACTCTCAGGCTACCGTAAGAGCGTACCTGCTGGCAGTCCGGCAGTTCGCGGCGTTTTTCCACCGGTCGCCCGATCAACTGGGGCCAGACCACATCCGACGATTTCAGAGCTATCTCCTGCAGGAGAAGAAGCTCAGCCCGCGAAGCGTCGTGCAGCGGGTGTCGGCCCTGCGATTCCTCTTCGTCAAGACGCTCCAGCGTCACTACATGCTGGAGCAATCCCCTTTCCCAAGGTGGTGCGCCGGCTTCCCGTCGTGCTAAGCCAGGAAGAGGTGGGCCGGCTCATCGATTCCGCCAGCAACTTGCTGCGCCGCACGATGCTGATGACGCTCTATTCGACCGGCAGACGTCGCGCCGAGTTGTGCCATTTGCAAGTTGGCGATATCGACAGCCCACGCCAGTCTGATTCAAACTGGCACAAATCATGATGGTTTCCCCCAAAATAAAGGCGCGCTGCCCGGTCGCTGGTGGCGGAGGCCCACTATGGCTCGCCGGCCGGGAGGGTGGCGCGCCGCGTCCTGGCGAAGACGTCCTGCAAGTCGCCGATCACCTCGGGGTCGCCTTTCGCCAGTTCCGCCGCGATCTTGTCGCGCGGAGGCATGAGATCCTCCATGGCTTTGCGGGCGGGCGGGTCGGCGGCCAGGTCGGCGAGTTCCCGAGCGCGATTGAAGAATCGGGTGGACGTGGCAGCCGCGAGGCCGTAGTTTTTCTGGCTGGCCTGAACGTAGGACAACCCGGCGAGATCGCGAAGCTCGGCATTTGCGTTGGCTTGCTGGAGCGCATGCAGTTCACCATCCAGGCGCCGGGTTTTGATGTACTGCGGAAGGAAGCCGACCAGGAAGGCAACGACGACCGCGATGGCCTCTATGAGTAATCTGTTCTTCACTGCGTCCTCCTCTTCGAAGTGGTCCAAAGGCGGGGTCTCAGATTGCGCCAGGGCGCACCTCCGCCCCTGGCATCCGCCAGCAGATAGGCACTACTGCCCCGGCTCGCCCCGGCTCGCGCCTCATACGCTGCATCTCTTACGGTTGAATCGTTGCCCTCAGGACTTCCGGCCCGCTTGGACCGTTTGTTCTAGGATCCTGCTCGGCGGTAACAAGCACATCGAAGCTCTTCAACGGAGTGACGGTTACGAAGGTCGCTTTTAAATTCTTATCCACTTTCAGTTGGCCCTGATTCTCGGAGTTCCCGCTCCGTTCCCGCAACCAAACAACATACGCGCTTGCGCGTGGCGTCAGATTTTCAAGATTGGCGAGATGCTGAACTGTCATCTTCAGTCTCGTGTTGCCGTTCTTGTCCTTGCTGATCGCAACCTCGGCCCGAGCACCGGGTACGATAGACGCTGCAGTCATTGGGTACTTCTTGGCTGCATACGCGACAGTACAGAGCAACGTGAACGTCAAACAAATGGTGTAAAGCTTTCGCATAGGACACCTCATACTTAGATTTGCACACACTCAACGTCGGCGATTTCGCTATTGGGCAGAATCTCCAATTTGGACTCCCGTGTCCTATTCATATTACACCCAGCCGTCATCCTTGGGTGGCGCCCACGACGGGCGCGGCACCTTGCTGTGGGGCATCCGGGACAGACAGAACTGTCCGGACTGTCCCCCGGTCGCTGCCCGAACTTTAGTGCGGGCAGGCACCCGGCGCAGAGGTTACGGGAAACAGGTAGCCTGTCACGGGTTTAGGGTTAGGTTGTTGCGCCGGAGTTCGGAAGCCGGGTGTGGGCAGGGCACACAGGCTGGTTGGCGATTTCATGTCACATTCCGTTCCTGGGCCCGGAGCATGGGAAGTTCGAGGACAAACGTCGCCCCCAAGCCGGGACCGTCGCTCTCCGCCCACAACCCGCCGCCCATCTGCTTCGCGTCCAGCGCGCCGGAGTGTAACCCAAAGCCGTGGCCGTCGCGTTTGGTGGTGAATCCATGCGCGAAAATGCGGGTGAGGTTTTCGCGGGCGATGCCGATGCCGGAATCTTCCACCTCGATTCGGACGTGGCCGGATCCATGCCGGCGAATGCGAGCGCGAATCACGCGAGGTTTGTTGTTGTTTTCCTTAATTGCCTGGGTTGCATTGCGAAAGAGATTCACGAGAATTTGCAGAACCTTGTGCTTGTCCAGGGTAACGGCCGGTATTTCCTCGAATTCCCGCTCGAAACGGATCTCATGACGTTCCAGACTCGGCTGAACGATGCGGAACGCATCGGTTACCAGGCCGGCCAGGTGGATTTGTTCGGTAAGTCCGGAAACCTTGGCATAATTCTGCTGTGCCGCCACAATGGCTTTAATGTGGCCGACATGGTCCCGCAGGAGTTCCAGCTCTCGGAGTGAAGTTTCCCGCTCTTTTTGCAGGTGCTTCGCCAGCATGGACAGGTATGGTATTACTCGTTGGCCTTTGGGATCGCGAGCGAGGAACTCCGACAGATCCTCCCGGTAAAGCTCCAGCATATCGATGGCGGATACGAGCCTGTCCAGCCGTAACTCCCGGATCTTGGCTGTGACAATGGTGGTGGAGACGTTGACGCTGTTCAACACATTACCCACGTTATGGAGCACGCTGGTGGCGACTTCAGCCATGCCGGACAGGCGGGAGAGCTCCATGAGGTGTTCTTGCGCTTCAGCCAACGCGGCGTGAGCGCGCTCTTTGGCGTAAACCTGGTCTTGAAGCTGCTGGGTTCGCTCCGCGAGGTCCGCGTCGCGCCGCCCGATCTCCTGGAGCATGGCGTTAAAGGAATCGGCCAGCACTCCCAGCTCGTCGGACGAGGTGACCGTCACGCGATCCGCGAAGCGGTGAGTTTCGGCGATCCGCTCCGCCACCCGGGCCATGGCTAGGATGGGGCTGGAGACGCGGGATTGCAGAGCCACTGCCGCTACGGCTGCCACGACCAGACTGAGCGCGACGATCAGGGCCGCCCCACCCAGGTATTGGCGCAGCACCGCCGCCATGGATGGAAGGCTGGCGGCCAGCACGAGCGTGCCCAACCGTTCGCCCCCGCCGTTGACGGCGCGAGCCAGAACCAGGGCACCGGCTTCCCGCCGGGCGCCATCCGGAGGGCGAACCGGACATCCGATGGCGGCCCTCCGATAGAACGTGGCGAAACAATCGCCGCGAGCGTTGTACAACACGGCGTCGCGCACCAGGTTGTCGGCGCGCAGCGAAGCCAGAAGCTCATCGGCAGCCTTTCGATCGTCGAGAGTGATGGCCGGCCCCACCTGATCGGCAACGATATTGCCGATGGCCGCCACCTCCGCAGCGGTGTGCTGCCAGAACCGGTGCAGATCGAGCCACGAAAAGCCGGCCGCGGCGATTACCGCCGCAACCACGCTGCCGCCGGCCATCAGGGCGGTCAACCTTCGGCGCAGGGATGAATACTTTTTCCTCAAGGCCGCCTCCCTCTGATCTGGCCGTACCGCAGGAGCTTGGAACTGATCTCGATACCAGTGCCGCCGAGCGCTTGCAGATTGACCTCGAAACTCATATGGCCGTCGATCGACAACAGATTCACGGCGCCTCCGTAATCCAGGAAGCGGTCCGACTCGCCAATGGTGAGCGCACGCGTAGAACGCGCCTCCGCCAGTGCCCGCTTGATTTCGGAGCTCTTATCGCCGGCGACATAAAGCACCTGGCAATCGTGCGCCTCCGCGGCGGAATTGCCTTCGAGCACACGAACGAGCCGGCCGTTCACGACTTTGCCATCGAGAGCCCGGCGCAGAAGCCGCGCGAGCGACGGCCGGCCAAGGACTTCCACCGTAAGGGGAGCATCGGCGGAAGCGGGGTGGGGCCATTCGGAATAGCGAAGAAAGCTCAACACGATGGCCGATTTGAGCTCATCCTCGGGCTCGGAAGTGTTGGCGCGGAACTCAGCAGCAGCCCGAACAAAGCCAGGCCGGTTAGAATCCGCGTCCGTCTGCCCGGCAGCGACATGGTCTCTCCGCCCGATTCAGAAGCGCTGGGTCCACCTGAGCATGTAGGTTCTCCGTATGGGAATGGCGATGTTCGGTCTCTCGGCGTATGCCTCGAGCACTCTGCGGTTCGTCAGGTTGTCCACCGAAAAGCTCAGTTCTCCGGAACGGGTCGGGCGCCAAGCCAGGCGTGCGCCCAGCAAAAAGACCCCGGGCAGAGCATAATTCTTGTCTCTCGATCTGGCTTTGGCCATCAGGTCGAACTTCAAGGTTCGTGAGAGATCGTGCTGGGAACGCAGCAATGCCTGATGAGGCACCGTCAACGGTTCCATGTTCCAGGTGTAACCTACATTGGCCGAGGCAGCAGGAAGCCAGGTGGCTTCATTCAGATAGGAGTAGGACGGGATCGGCCGCCAGCCGGTACGCACCTGCCACATTCCCCAGATCTCGCCGCCGTAAGAGCGGCCGGCGCCGGCGTTGTCGGCCACCATCGGCATCGACAGACTCGGAATCCGCCCGTTGAAGGTGACGACGGGCAGCAAGGGCATCTGGTCCGCATAAAGCCTGCCGTAATAACTCCAGAAAATGGACGCATCCACCGACCACCGCTGCCCGGACTGGAGCCGGTAGCCCACCTCCAGACTCCTTTCGGTTTCGGAACTCAAGGACTCGGACCCGTATCCCAAAAGTGTAATGGGCATGCCGTTTTCGACGATTTCTCCGGCCTGGACGCGCAGGTCGCGGTCGAAGCGGCTCGGCAGGTCCACGGCGCGCGACGCGGCAAACCAGACCGACTGTTTCGAACTGGGGGTGTAGAGCAGACGAAAGCTCGGCTGGTACTCGAGATGCCGATAGGAGCTGTAATCGAGGCGGACGCCGGCCGAAACCATCAGCCGGTCCGGGACGACCTGCCATTGATCGCGCACCACCGCATCGCCCATGCGAAAGGTATAGCTCGCCGGGTCAAACGCGGCAAAACGGAGGGAGGAGGTATCGTCCCAGTATTGTTGATAACCGGCGCCCCAATAGACCTCGTTCCCCGCGCCAGTCTTCCAGCGTTGCTGGAAATCGACGGTCATGTTGTTCTCGGTCCCTGCGATATAGGGATAGCCGGTGTTGTCGCGATCGAAGGAGAAATGCAGGGCGCTTTCGGTGGATGCGGAAGCGGTGCGAGTCCAACTGCCTTGTATGTAGCCGCCCGTGTAACCCGTGTGGCCGTTCTCCAGATCCGTCGTGACCGGCACCAGGACCGCGTAGGCGAGCGTGTCGTGCTGGCCCATCTCGTACAGATCGCCCTGGACCGTCCAGCGGTCCTTCTCGGTCGGGCTGCCGTCGAAACGAAAACCCAGCCTGCCGCTGGCCGCGTTCAGATCGTTCACCGAAGGGTCCCGATACATGTAGCCCTCGCCGAGGTAGAAATAGCCCGGGGAACCGTAGGCGGGCGTGCTCTCTTCGAGCTTGCCCCAGACGCGGTAGGCGAATCGGTCGCTCGGAGCGCCGCCCCAAACGGACTTCGGTTTCGCCGCGCAGTTCATTGCCGGTGGCGGCGCTGGCAGTTCCGGCCTTGGTCGCCTGCGCCCGTTTGGTGATGATATTGATCACCCCGTTGACGGCATTCGGACCCCACATTACGGCTCCTGGCCCGCGCACCACCTCGATTTGTTCGACATCTTCCAGGTCGACGTCGACCGCGTCCCATATGACGCCCCCGAAAAGCGGCGTGTAGAGGGAGCGCCCGTCAATCATCACCAGCATCTTGTTGGCGTAAAGTTTGGCGCCTCCCCGGGCGGAGACCACCCAGTAGCGGCTATCGAGGCGAAGCACGGTTAGGCCGGGCACCCATTGGAGCGCCTCGGGAATACAGGTGGCGCCGGACCGCCGAATGTCTTCAGCCGTCAGCACGAATACCGCCGCCGGAGCTTTAGAGAGTTCTTGGGCCTCGCGTCCCACGGAGGTCACCTGGACGTTGAAGAGCTCGTCGACGCCGAGTTTATCGAGATCATCGGTTGGAACACCGACGTGCTGGGCCGAGGCGATCCCCACGGCGAAAGCGATCGGGATCAGGAGAGAAACTGCCCTCACACCGACGTATATCGGCTGGCAAGGTTGCCGGCAATAGTCCCCTTTTGGCGATACCTGAGTGTTACAGGGTCCGCCGGCGGTCGGGCGATCGGTGTAGGGACAGACCCGAACAGACGGTCGTTTTTCCCGGTCTGTCAGGGCCGTCGCCAGGCCAGCCGGTCGACAGACGACAAAAAACGATGGTCTGTCCCGTCTGTCCCACTCGGGGGCGCCGCGAACAGATTGGTCAGTCCCTCGCTAGCGTTGAATCCTGGCGGAGCCGCCTTTGGCGAAGGCGCGGACCTGGTCGACGGTCGCCATGGTGGTATCGCCGGGGAAAGTCGTGAGTAGCGCGCCATGGGCCCAGCCGAGGCGGACGGCTTGTTCGGGAGCCTCGCCGGTAAGCAAACCGTAGAAGAAGCCGGCGGCGTAGCCATCGCCGCCGCCGACGCGGTCGTAGACGTCGAGCTCGGCGGTGGGGGAAACGAAGGTCTGGCCGTCGATCCAGGCGACCGCGCCCCAACTGTGGCGGTTGGTGGAATGGACCTCGCGGAGGGTGGTGGCGACGATCTTGACATGGGGGTGCTTTTTGACCACCTGGTCGATCATGGCAAAGAACGCGCTCGGGTCGAGCTTGGATTTGGCGTGCACATCCACGCCGGGGATACCGAGACCTTTCTGCAGATCCTCTTCGTTACCGACCAGCACGTCGACGTTTTTCACGATGCGATCGAGCACGGCGACGGCGCGCTCTTCGCCGCCCGAAATGCTCCAGAGTTTGGCGCGGTAATTGAGATCGAAAGAGCAGATGGCGCCGGCCGCCTTGGCCGCCTGCATGGCTTCGATAATGACATCCGCCGTGTGCTCGCCCAGCGCGGCGAAAATGCCGCCCGAATGGAACCAGCGAACCCCGCCCGCGAAGATCGACTTCCAATCGAAGTCGCCCGGTTTCAACTGCGCGGCAGCCTCGTTCGACCGGTTATAAAAAACCACTGGGGCGCGAACACCCTGGCCGCGGTCGCTGTACACGGTAGCCATGTTCGGACCACGGACGCCATCGTGCTTGAAATGCTTGTAGAAGGGACGCACGCCCATGGCCCTGACGCGCTCGGCGATGAGGTCGCCGATGGGATAGTCCACCATGGCCGAGGCAACGCCGGTCTTCATGCCGAAGCAGTCGGAGAGGTTGGCAGCGCAATTGAACTCGCCGCCGGAGACGTGGATGAGGCACTGGGTGGCCTTGCGGAAGGGAATGATGCCGGGATCGAGACGGTGGACGAGGGCGCCCAGGGACACGAAATCCAGGGCGCCTTCGGGACGAATGTTCAGGCCGTAATTCATATGTGTTCTCTCTAAGCGTTGTATGTTCCGGCGGAGACATTGCCGCCTTTGCCGGTCCAGTTGGTATGGAAGAATTTGCCGCGGGGCTGGTCGACGCGCTCGTAGGTGTGGGCGCCGAAGTAGTCGCGTTGGGCCTGGAGCAGGTTGGCGGGCAAACGTTCGCTGCGAAAACCGTCGTAGAAGGAAAGAGCGGTGGTGAAAGCCGGAACGGGCACGCCAGCGGTCACGGCGGTGGCGACGGCATGGCGCCAGGAACGCTGGCAGCCGTCGATGATGCATTCGAAATAGGGGTCGAGCAACAGGTTGGGCAGGGCGGAATTGTTGGTGAACGCATCCCTGATCTTGCCGAGGAAGGCGGAACGGATAATGCAGCCGGCGCGCCACACCATGGCGATGCCGCCGTAGTTCAGGTTCCAATGGTATTCCTTGGCGGCTTCGCGCAGCAGCATGAATCCCTGCGCGTAGGAGACGATTTTGGAAGCGAGCAGGGCCTGGCGGATGTCCTCGACGAAGACTTTCTTGTCGCCCGCGAACTGGAACTTGGGCCCCTTCAGAATCTTGGAAGCTGCCACGCGATCGCTTTTGAGGGCGCTGAGGCAGCGGGCATAGACGGCTTCGCCGATGAGGGTGAGCGGCATGCCGAGATCGAGCGAACTGACGCTGGTCCACTTGCCGGTGCCCTTCTGGCCGGCGGTATCGAGGATCTGGTCGACCACGTACTCGCCCTTTTCATCTTTGTAGGCCAGGATGTCGCGGGTGATTTCGATGAGGTAGCTGTCGAGCTCGCCCTTGTTCCATTCGGTGAAGCAGGCGTGCATCTCTTGGTTAGAGAGGCCGACGCCCTCTTTCATGAGTTGATACGCTTCGCAGATGAGCTGCATGTCGCCGTACTCGATGCCGTTGTGCACCATCTTGACGTAGTGGCCGGCGCCGTCCTCGCCCATCCAGTCGCAGCAGGGTTCGCCGGCGGGTGTCTTGGCGCAAATGGCTTGGAAGATCTGCTTGACCAGGGGCCATGCGGCGGGGCTTCCGCCGGGCATCATGGCGGGACCGAAACGCGCGCCTTCCTCACCGCCGGAGACGCCCGTGCCGATGTAGAGCAGCCCTTTCGATTCGAGATACTTGGCGCGGCGGATGGTATCGGGGAAGTGCGAGTTGCCGCCGTCGATCATGAGGTCGCCGGGCTCGAGATGCGGCAGGAGCAGCTCGATGAAGTCGTCCACGGCCTGCCCCGCTTTGACCATCAACATGATCTTGCGCGGCCGCTTGAGAAGGCCGACCATCTCTTCGATGGAATGCGCGCCGAGAATGGTTTTGCGGCCCCTGGCGGCGTCGTTCAGGAAGTCGTCGACCTTGGAGGTAGTGCGATTGTAGGCCACCACCGTGTACCCGTGGTCGTTCATGTTGAGGATCAGATTCTGGCCCATCACGGCCAAACCGATCAATGCGATATCCGCTGTTGGTTCCATGAATTCAAACTCTCGTGGGAAGGAAATTCCAGATGTCACCGTCTCTTATAACACGGCATCGGGCGTCCAGCCAAAAGGCTCCGACCCGGAGACTCTCAGTTTAGACTTCCATCCATGCCGGTCGCGAGCCAAGTGGGACAGGCCTCGCGGGCTGTCTTTGGCAGGCAAAGGACAGGCCAGGAGGACTGTTCCCCTATCCGAACGTTTACACCGCCCATGCTAACCGTTTCCATCTTGCATGGCGACGGCTTACCATCTAGCGTGAGGCGGTAACGTATGCGCACGTTGGCGGCTAAGCTACCAAGCCATCCGAGGCCGGGATGACCACGAGGGCGGGCTTCACTCGCGCCGATGCGGTTTTCCTTGGCAGCGTGGCGGCAATTTGCGGGCTGGCGGTGGCGGTCGGCATGGCTCCGCTGCGAGAGTTTGAACACGATATTTTCTTCGCCCTGGACGGCGCCTACCGGGTGCTGTGGGGCCAGGTGCCGCATCGCGATTTCTCCTCCGCCTGGGGGCCGCTGATCTTCCTGATGGAGGGGGCGGGGCTGGCGCTAGCGGGAATGCGTCCGGCCGGCCTTGGATATGCCAATGCGCTGTGGGGCGCGCTGGTTGCTATCTGGGTTTATGGGATTGCGAGGCCACGCCTGACTTCCGGACTGGCGTGCGCGGCGGGAATCTACACCCTGCTACTGATGGTGGGGCCCTACGCCCTGGGCTACAGTCCGCTGGCATTCGGCCATGTCATGATGTACAACCGCTATGGTTTTACCCTGCTGGGAGTCCTCCTGATCGAGTCTTCGGCGCCGGATGGAAACGCGGGCGCATTCTCGAGCGGCGCGGCATGGGCGCTGCTGGGGTTTCTCAAGATCAGCTATGGAGCGATGGCAGTGCCGTTCCTGGCGATCTCTTGTGTTTTCCGCCAGGGACGCACGCGGCGCTGGTTGTGGCGGCGCTGCTTGTGGCTCTGCGGCGGCGCGGGTCTGGTGACCCTGCTCGTGTTCTGTTACCTCAGATGGGATGTGGGCGACATGCTGCGCGACCTGGCGGCGGCGGCCAGTGGGCGCAGCCAGAGCTGGCGGCCGGGCGTTATGCTGAATCCGGCATCCGTCGCCGAAGCAATCCCGCTGGTGTTGTTGGCCGTGGTTTGCGCCTGGAAAAGCCCGCGCATGGCGCGTCTTCATATGGCGGCTACAGCGGCGGTGACGTTGGCGGTGAGCGGGATACTGCTCTCCACCAACCATCAGGCGGAGTCGCTGCCGCTCGCGGGATTCGCGGCGTTGGTGCTGGCCAGCGGCGCTCTGGCGCGGTGGCAGACTGCGGCCGCGGCCGGCGCGCCTCTTCTCCGCAAGCTCGCGGTGCTGCTGTTGATGGGTCTGAGCGTGGTTCCGCTGGCTCTCGAAAATGCCATCTCACTGGCCGCCGCGGCCGTCGAGGAGGGCTGGCCACCGGGAACGGCTGAGAGACGGGTGGCATGTGCGCGCGGCGCACCGATGCGCTTCGAACCGGCCGCGTCTTCGATGACGTCCGAAACCGGAGGTCCCGCTTACGTCGATGTCTTAAACGACGGCCTGGACCTGATCCGGCGCCGCACGGATCCCGAGGCGGGCGTGCTGGCCATGGACATGTTCAATCCGTTCAACTATCTGCTCGATCGGCGTCCGCCGCGGGGAGGAATGGTGACAGCGGCTTACAACTATGTCTTTAGCGATGCCGTCCATCCGCCGGACAGCCGCTTCTTCGGCGACGCCCGTTACGCCATGGTTCGCAAATATGGCGCTGCCGTGCAGGACTACGAGATCGAAACCTATTACTTACGCGGCCTGGATCGGGTCTACGGAGCCGCGCTGCGCGAGCGTTTTCGCCTGGTCGAAGAAACCGCGCACTGGTCTCTGTGGGAGCGGCGATAAGCTCAGACGTGCTGAAGTTGCCGAACACTCACAGTGTGCCCGGCATTCATGATGGATACACGAGCGGCCTCGATCACTAACTCGTTGTAATTGCTGTTTGCGGGGGTGGCGACAATGCCCGCGGCATCGATCTCTTGGAGTATCTTTTGCCGGTCCGCGCGGTCCGCACCCGCGGTCTGGACGCGTATACAACTTTCGATGAGATACTCGACCGACCGATATCCATAACCGACCGGTGTCAACCCCGTGCCGCCGACGTCAACATACTGAAAGTAATCCGGACTCGGTTCGGCGTAGACCGTGGCGCCAGGCTCACGGCCTTTATCGGTGTAGGAGTACTGCAATCCGCGGTATTGATCTGAATGCGAGATCAGCGCGCCGTCAGTCTCTCCTTTGCAGTACATGACGAGCCCTTGCCGGTTGCTACCCGGCGCCGCGTTCGGAAACCCCAGACCGTTTTGCACATTCAGGCAGCCGCCATTATTCCAGACGATGCGGGCGTCGGTCCACAGAAACCCCTCTTTCCCATTGGGGAACCGGTCCCGGATTCCATAAACGCTGACCGACACGGGTAATAAACCGGTGATGAAGTGGACCAGGTCGACATAGTGGCATCCGACATAGGTGAACGCGTCCGAGTTTTCGGCGGTCATCCAGTTCTGGAAGTTAGACTCGCGGTAGTACCACTTTTCGAGGAGACATGCGGTTCCTAATTTGAATTCGCCGAACAGCCCAGCCCTATAGTTTTGCCTGGCCATCAGATTGCGGTCGTCGAACCGCTTATGGTAGTCGATGCCGACGAACAGACCGCGCGAATAAGCTTCCTTCTCGATCTCCAGCGCCTGGCAGTGTTTCAAGACGAGAGGCTTTACGGAGCAAACGTGCTGACCGCCTCGGAGCGCCTCCATGATGACATCGAAATGCAAGTGATCCGGCACGGCGGCGATGACGATGTTGCCGGGCGGCATGTGAGCGATCAGGTCGCGAAAGAGGTCGGGGTGGGGCCGGCTGGAAGCGGTGCCGTCCGGGTGAGGGCGGAACGACTGGCCGGGAAACGCCGCGGTCAGATTAGAGGCTTTGAGCAATGGCCGCAAATCCCGGCCGCGCAGCGAACAGATGCCGATTTCACCAATCCGGCCCTGGCGCTGCATGTGGTAGAGAGATGGAAGAAGCTGATCGTGGGTAATCATGCCCCCACCAACAATCAGAACCTGTGGTGTCATGCGAGTGCCGCTTTCCCGATTGTTTCCACCAACGCCTCCTCAAGGACGGCCAGGCCCTCGAGGAGAGCCGCTTCATGAATTACCAGGGGCGGGGAGATTTTGACGGTCCCACCCCCAAAACCGACGGGGCTGAACATCAGCACGCCTTTTTCAACGCACCGCTCGATTACGTCGAAAGCCAAATCGCCGTCCGGATCTTTGGTTCCCGGTTTCACGCAAGCTACCCCGGCGACCAACCCTTTGCCCGCCACACATCCGATCTGCGGAAATTTGGATTGAAGCTCGAGCAGGCGGCGGTGGAGGATAGCGCCGAGCTTGCACGCATTTTGGGGTAGGTTCTCTTTGACTATGATTTCCATGGACGCCAGCGCCGCCGTGCAGCAAACGGGGTTGCCTGTATGGGTCGAGGTCATGCTCCCGGGCGGAAACAGATCCATGATCTCGGCCGGGCCGGCCACGGCCGAGATGGGCAGAGAACTCGACATTCCTTTGCCGAACAGGGCCAAGTCCGGCACGATGCCATAGTGCTCGAAGCCCCAAAGCGTTCCGGTTCGGCCAAAGCCTGCCTGGACTTCATCGCAGACCAGAAGCGCCCGATGGCTGGTGCACCACTGTCTGAGGTCTCGCATGTATTCGGAAGGCGCGAATGCGGCGCTGCCGCCCTGGTAGGTTTCGAGAACCACGCCCGCGACATCGCGTGGCTCGACATGGCGCTCGCGCAAGGCCCGCTCGAATCCTCCAAACGAGTTGTCGGCAGTCCGAAAACCGTCTGGAAAGGGAATCTGCACAAAGCCCGGATCGAGATTGACGATCCATTCCTTGAGCGCGGGAATTCCGCCAGCTTGCTGCGATCCCAGGGTACGGCCATGGAACCCTTTTTGGTACGAGACGATGATGTGCTTCCGCTGGCCACAGACTCTCAGTCCGTGACTGCGGCACAGCTTGATCGCGCACTCGACGGTTTCCGAGCCGGTGGTTAGGAGGAATATCTTCTTCAACGGCTCCGGGAGCAGCGCCGCCAGACGTTCGACAAGCTGCGAGCGAATCTGGCTGGGAAAGCAATAGTTGGTAAGGAGCCTCGATGCAGCCTGCCGCGTAATGGCTTCGGCGATCTCGCGGCGGCCGTGGCCGGCATTGGCGATCAGCACGCCGGAGGACCAGTCGATCCACTGGTTGCCCCAGGCATCCTGTACCTGAAAGCCTTCCGCACGGTCCCAAACCACCGGCGGCTGGCCGCGCATGGCGACTGGCTCATAGGCGCCCAGCTTTTGGAGAATGGGGAGCGACTGAGGAACCGGAAAATCGGTGACGATCCTGCGGAACATCGTCTCCACGCGCGGAACCCGGCGCGGGATCAGGCTGTAATCTTTTGCCATGGTCGTTTCAGTTATCGGCAGCGACCGGAACGCCGGGAAGCTACCCTGTTCACCTATTTACTACTAATACAGGCCCAGTCCTTTCCTTTCACTCACTCTCGGCTTACTCCGGCCGCGCATCTCTACCGTCCTTGATCAGCCAGAGCACCGCCGCAGTTCCCAGCAAGGGCAACGCCGCCGCCAGAACGAAAGCCGGCGTATAAGAGAAACGATCCACCAGCAGTCCGACCGCCAGCGTGAATGCCGTTCCCACCAGGCCAGCGCCCAACCCGCTGAGCCCGGTCACCGAAGCGACCACCTCGGATGGGAACAGATCCGAGGGGAGCGTCAACCCCATCGTCGAAAAACTGGCATATCCGAATAATACGACGCAGATGAAGGCCAGAGCTTCAAAAGGGGTGCGCGCCTGAGCTGCCGGGATCGCCAGTAACATAGGGGCGCTCGAGATCAAACACACCAGCTTGCGGGCACGGATCACCGAGACCCCTCGGGCAATCAGAATCTTAGCGGCGAACCCTCCTCCGAAGTTACCCAGATCGGCCGCGATGAACGGAATCCACGCGAAGAGCGCAATCTGCTTCAAGCTGAAGCCGCGCGCGTCGCTCAAATACTGCGGCAGCCAGAACACATAAAACCACCAGACCGGGTCCGAGAAGGACCGCGCTAAGACGATGGCCCAGGTGTCGGACTTCTTGAGGAGCGGAAACCAATTGCGAAAATACTGTGCGGAGCTTTGCCTGGACGGCGATGGAACGGTGGCTCGCCGCGGGCACACAGCCAGCCACCAGGCAAGCCAACCGATCCCGAGGAGCCCGGAGAACACGAAGGCCATGCGCCAGCCGAAATGCAGGGCAATGGCGGGCATCGACATCGCGGCGAGCACAGCGCCGATGCTGGAGCCGCTGTCGAAGATCGCCACCGCGACGCTGCGCTCGGACGCCGGGAAACACTCCGCTACCGCCTTGCTGGCGCCGGGCCAGTTGAAGCCCTCGCCGATACCCAGCAGGAACCGCAGCCCGGTGAACGAAGCGGCGGAACTGACGAAACCGGTAACGGCGCTGACCGCGGACCACCAGATCACGGCCAAAGACAGCCCTGCCCTGGTTCCGATGAGATCGATCAATATTCCGCCCAGCAGCCAAGTGAACGCGTAGGAAATCTGAAAGGCGCCGAAGATTCGGGAAAGGGCGCTGTGGGAGAGGTGCAGATCCCGAGTAATTACCGGCGCCAACACGGAGAGCGTCTGGCGATTGATGTAATTAATGACGGTGGAGCCGAAAAGCGCCCAAACCACCCACCATCGTTTTCTGAACTGCAACGGAGCGATTTCGGCGGGCACGGTCTCGACTCTGGGCTGCATCGGTATTCCCCTGCACTCCCGCGGCGGTCAGACGTTCGGATACAGAGACGCGGCAACGGTCGACTCCACCCGTTCGGGACCGTCAAGCTTGATCGGGCGGGTGGATTGCCGCACGACAACGCGCGTCGGGATGGTCAGCCGTTGGGGTGGCCGGTCCGGCTCCTGAGCGCGCCGCAGCGCGAATTCCGCCAAGTGCTTCCCGAGCTCTTCGGGATACTCGGCCACGCTGGTTAAAAGAGGGGTCATCACGGCGGCTTCGGTGTCGTTGAAGCCCGCGACACTGACGTCGGCCGGCACGTTCAAACCGGACTGCTGCAGCGCCTCATAAACGCCTCGAGCGATCGGATCCGAAGCCGCGAAGACCGCCGTCATGGGATCGTGCCGGGAGAGAATCGAACGCGTTGCCAGATATCCCAACTCCCAATCGTCGGAGTGAATCTCGCTGAATCGGGGCTGGAGGCCGCTGTTCGACATGCTCTGTTGGTACCCCTGCGCGCAGCGGAAATACCATGGCAGATCGGTGTCGCCGATGAACCAGATGTCGCGGTGGCCGTCGGCAATCAAAAGCGAGGTCACGTCGAATGCGCCCTGGACATCGTCGGAGAACACCGCGTCGCACTCCTCCGGCACCTCATTGCCAATCACGTTGTTGCCGAGGACCGCGAAAGGAATCTCTCGCGCGCGCAAGGCGGCCAGCATATTGACCGAGTTCGTGCCACCCAGGATGACGGCCTGCACCAAGCTACGCTGGTTCAGCACCCGCGGCAGATGTAACTCCTGTGGCGACACCAAAGGCGAGTACTGAAGCGACATGAAGAGGAGATCTTTGCTCTGAGAAGCGCAGAAAGCTTCGGCGCCGATCAGAACGCGCGACTGGAACTTGTGCAGCACGTCGCGGTTGGAGAGGATAAAGGCGATGATAGTGGAACGTTCGTTGCGCCGCTGATCGAGGTCGAGGCCCAGCTCCAATGCCGCCTTGCGAACGCGCTCCCGAACGCCGGCATCCACGTTCAATTGCCCGCGGGCAACTCGCGAAACGGTTGCCATGCTTACACCGGCGAGCTCGGCAATCTTCCTGAATGGTAGTCTGGTCTTCATCGGTCAGCTTCGGCAAAAAAGCAAGCTCCGCGAGCGGATGTTCGAAACAATAAGTTTACGACATATTACTTATACACGCCCGACCCCGCCGAAATGAAAAGCGCTAAACCGGACGATCGACGATTTCTTCCTTGGTGGGATCCCAATAGAGCCGTTTCCCCGACCAATACGACTGCGTGGCCATGATGCAAGCGATGGCGTGCGAAAAGCCATGATCCACAGTCGCGTTGGGCGCCTTGCGATCGCGCATGGCATTCAGCCAGTTCATCAGGTGATTGACGTCGTTGTCGCCGGGACCGTTCGAATTGGGTGCGGGCCCGTCGGGGACCGTCAGAATTTCGGCCGCGTCAGCTTCCGGTCCCATCGTGGGGAAGGCGGTGTATCGCGGCATGTCCCTTTGGTGCTTTCCACCTTCCTTAGTCACCATAATGAGGGAAGCGCCTTCGCCGCCCAAAGCCTCGATGGTGCCATCGCGCCCCTTAATTACGGTGCGGCTTCGATAACTGTTCGAGAAAGTAGTGGTGTAAGTGTAGATGAATCCCTTTGGGTAGATAAAGGTTACGGAGACGTTATCGGGATTCTCTCGTCCATCTTTCCAGGTCAGAATGCCGCCGGTGGTCACGGCGCTGACGGGATGGGTTTCATCGGTCCAAAGGTGTACTAAGTCACTTCCGTGGCTTAGCCACTGATCGAGTATGCCGGAAGAGAAGTCTTTGTAAAGGCGGAATTCCTGGTAGACGTGCGGGTCGAAGGGGCGAAACGGCTTGCCCAGCAGCCAACGCTTCCAATCCGTGTCCTCTTCCTTGAGCAAAGTCGGATTCTTGCCGTCGTCATTAACCCGAATGTAACGCCAGCGCTGCTGGTTCACGTCCCATTCCTGAGTAATCTTGGCGATATCGCCGATGCGCCCCGAGCGAATGACGTCGCGGATGGCTAGGGGATACGGCTGGCTGCGGTGCTGGGTTCCCATCTGCACAACCTGTTTCGAATCCTTTACGACTTTCCGCGTGGCTTTGGCTTCAGCCAGGACGTTCGCAAACGGTTTCTCCACGTAGCAGTCTTTGCCGGCCTGCACCACCTCCATGCACAGCTTGGCGTGCTGGAAATCGCCGGTGGCAATCATGACCCCGTCGATATCGTTCCGCGCCAGCATCTTTTCGGAATACTGGTACGCATCCGGCGCCGTACCGAACTGTTGCTGCACTTGCGCGATAGCGCGCTCGCGGGCCAACTTCCAAATATCGCAGACGGCAACGGTTTCCACCGGCGTGCGCTGCGCCGCGCCGTGCACCATCATGACGTGTCCCCGCGCGCGTCCACCGCAGCCGAGCTGACCTAACCGGATGCGATCGTTCGCCCCCAGAGTCCGTGAATATGCCTGAGCGGACATAGCCGTCGCGGAGCCGGCTAACACTGCCGCGCCAGCGTTTTTCAAAAAGTGCCTACGGTCAACGCCATCTCCCCCGAGAGGTGTCGTATTTTGTTCGGCTAATTCACTCATGTCTATCGGCCTCCAAGCCAAATTCTACGTCCGCCTTCTTTACATGTCAAATAGTTTTGGAAAGTTTTCACGTGGGACCGCAACTTGTCTTGTGGTCGGGGAAGGTTGCGAGTACAATATTCGCGGGGTAACGTTCGACCGAGGCACTAAGCCTCGGTTGCCATGTTCTTTCTATGCGAAATTTAATGACACTTTGTGTGCTGGCGGGTGCGGCGGTTGCTGCTGCCCAGGTTCCCACGGCGGATGTTCGCAACACCAACATTCCCGATATGAACACGCATTTCCAAATGCCAAGTTTTGCCTCTCGCGAGGCTTGGCTTGAAAAGGCGGCCTTTCTCCGCAAGCAGATCCTGGCCAGCGCCGGTCTCCTGCCCTTGCCTGAGAAGACGCCGCTTCACCCGCAAGTCTTCGGACGGATCGAACGTCCCGGCTATACGGTCGAGAAAGTGCTGCTGGAGACGTATCCTGGCTTTTATTTGGGCGGCAATCTGTACCGCCCGCGCGATCGGCAGGGGCCATTCCCGGGCATCATAACCCCTCATGGTCACTGGGCCTACGGGCGGTTGGAGAATAATGCCACTCAGGTTTCGATTCCGGCCCGTTGCATCAACTTGGCTCGCCAGGGTTTCGTGGTTTTTTCCTATGATATGGTGGGCTATAACGACACCAATCAATTCCCGCACGGCGACGAAGCTGCCGGGCCGAAGGGCTTGGGAGGGCCGCGCGAGGATTTGTGGAGTATCAACACCATGGGATTACAGTTGTGGAACAGCATCCGGGCGATCGACTTTCTCACCTCCCTGCCCGACGTGGATGCCAGCCGTATCGCGGCGACTGGGGCGTCTGGCGGAGCAACCCAAACCTTTCTGGTTTCGGCGGTTGACGACCGCGTAGCGGTGGCGGCGCCGGTAAACATGGTTTCGGCCATCATGCAAGGCAACGGATGCGAGGAGGCGCCCAACCTGAGGGTGGACGCCTTTAACGTGATGTTTGCCGCGATGATGGCGCCCCGCCCCCTGCTGATGGTTGCGGCTACCGGCGACTGGACCCGGAACACGCCGCGCGAAGAATTCCCGGCCGTGCAGAGCATTTATCGTTTGCTGGGCGCCGAACAGAATGTCGAGAGCACGCAGTTAAACTATCCGCACAACTACAACAAGGACAGCCGGGAACTCGTCTACACGTTTTTTGGCGCCCGGCTGCTCGGCGGCAAGGGGCCGGTGACGGAAAAGCGGTACCGGGTGGAGCAACTCCAGGACTTATTGGCGCTTTTTGGAAGGTCGCATCCGGACAATGCGCGGACCATGGAAGCCTTTACCGCCGACCGCATCGCCGAGGCCCAGCGGGGAATCGAGCAATTGCGGCCGCGAAGCACGGCCGAACTGAGCAAGGCTCGCGCCGACTGCGCCGAGCGATTGACGTTCTCCCTGCTCTGCGTCAAGCCTTCCCCCGGTCAAGTGGTCTCCGAGAAGGGGGAGACCTTACCGAATGGAGAGCGCTTGCTGCTGGGGCGCAGCGGGAAAGGCGATCGTATCCCGGCCGTCTGGCTGGTTCCCACTAAATCCTCGCGCCAACCACCCACCCTGGTTGTACATCCTGAAGGCGTAGCCTGGGTCCTGTCCTCCGCGCAAAACTCCGCCGGCCTGGTTAGGGGAATCCTCGATCGAGGCGGAGCAGTGCTGGGGATCGATGCGTTCCAGACCGGAAGCGCCAAAGCCCCCAGAGATCGCAACAAACGCGCGTTCACGGTCTTCAATCGGACCGACGATGCCAACCGGGTGCAAGACATTCTTACCGCCCTCACGTACCTTCAGAACCGTTCACACGCGCCGGCAAGCAACCTCGTAGGTCTCGAAACTGGTGGAGTTTGGACCTACTTCGCGCGCGCACTGGCGGGCCCGTCTGTCAACCTGGCAGCCGACATGGCGCAGTTCCGGACCGACACCGATCAGGAGTATCTGGACAGGTTCTTTGTCCCCGGTTTGCGGAAGGCAGGCGACTTTCGCGCCGCAGCCGTGCTGGATTCCCAGGACAAGCTGTTGCTGTACAACGTAGCTCCCGAGTTCCCTTCCGAGTGGGTAAAGGAGAGCGCCCAGTCTGCCGGGACTTTGGCCCGGATCCATTCGATGGAGGCAGGTGCTTCGGAGTTGCTGGACTGGCTAGCGCCAGCGTCATCCCGGCGCTGAGCCTGAGCCGAATGGCGAATGTGTTTCTTCCTGGCCTGCCGCTCGCATGTCGACCGCAAGAAACGGACATCGCTATGAGGAATTGTTTCTTGAATTCACCTTGACGTATCCGAACGGCGCGCGTATACTCCTGTTTGGATCGGGTTCCGCCGAAGGACCGTTTGGCGGGCAGCGCATTACTTTGACTTTCGAAAGTGCAACTGGGACGGAAGCTTCGATGGCGAGAAAATCGGATCGGGTTCCGTTGGGCTCTTAGCGAATAGCTTGCCGCTGGCAGGCGGCACGAGGAGAGTCGATGTCAGGTTATCCAGTATCGCGCAGGTATTTCTTTTTCGGGTCGTTGCTCAGTGGGGCGGTGCCTTCCATTGGTTTTGGCAGCGTAGCGTCGTTGAAAGCGCTGGGCTACAAACCATTCAATGAGAAGCTGAATATCGCTGCCGTAGGGATTGGCGGCAGGGGCGCGCAAAACCTGAATGGGCTCTTGTCGGAGAACATCGTGGCGCTCTGCGATGTCGATTCCCGGCAGGGCGCACCGACCTTTAAGCGGTTTGACAAAGCGGCGCAGTACGTGGATTTCCGCAAGATGCTCGATAAAGAGGGCAAGAACATCGATGCGGTGGTCATATCCACGGCCGACCACATGCATGCCACGATCGCTCTGTGGTCGATGCAGCGAGGCAAGCACGTATACGTGGAGAAACCCCTGACCCGCACGCCCTGGGAGGCGCGCCTGCTGGCCGATGCCGCGGCCAAGTACAAAGTGGCCACGCAGATGGGCAACCAGGGATATTCGCACGAGGGGCACCGGACGGCCTGTGAGATCGTGTGGTCGGGCGAAATCGGCAACGTGACCGAAGTGCATGCGTGCACGACTTCCCCCAACTGGCCGCAAGGAATGCAGAGCATTCCGCCGACGGAACCGGTGCCGCAAGGCTTCGATTGGGACCTGTGGCTGGGTATCGCGCCGTACCGGCCGTACACCTCCGGAGGCTGGGATAAGGAACATATACCGAACGGCATGACGGGGCCGTACAATGGCTCCAATTACGGCTTCTATGTGCCGCACGATTGGCGCGGGTTCTACGATTTCGGCACGGGATCACTGGGAGATGCCGCGATCCATGCGCTCGGTCCGGCGAATCAGGCGCTGGAACTGGGCTCGCCGATTGCGGTGGAATCGGTTCGCGCCGAAGAGAGGAGCAGCTTCGCCTACCCGCGGCGCTCGCTGCTGCGGTGGGACTTTCCTGCCCGTGGCAATATGCCGCCGGTCTCGGTCTACTGGCACGAAGGCCTGCGGGGGGCGCAGTCGGACCCCAAGCTGGACTATCTTTTCTACCGTCCGAAAGGTCTGGAGGACGAGGTTCTTCTGCCGTCGCCCAATAATCTGGCGGCACTGGGCCGCCCGGATCTGGGTTCGAGCGGAGGCCGCTTCGGCGGTGGGGCGGGACGGGGCGCAGGACGCGGGGCGGGGCGCGCGGCCGGAAGCTCTGAGGCCACTCCCTTGGGCGGAGCGGAGTATCGGCCCGGTAGCGGCGTTCCCAAGGGGGTCCTGGCGAACGACGGATCTATCTTCGTGGGCGACAAGGGTTACCTGGCGACGGTGGACCGCGGCGAGGGAGTGCAGTTACTTCCGGAGGCCAGGTGGAAGGATTATAAACTCCCGGCGCCGGTGCTTTCGCGTTCGCCAGGGCACTATCGCGACTGGATCCGCGCGTGCAAAGGGGGTGAGCCTGCCTGCTCGAACTTCAGCGTGGCGGGATCGTATGCCGAGTGGGTCACGCTGGGCGCAGTGGCTTACCGGTTCGAAGGCAAGCTGGAATATGACCCGAAGGAACGGCGTTTCACCAACCGGCCGGAAGCGAATCAATACCTGATGCCGGCAATGCGTAAAGGTTGGGAATTGAAGCTATAACAGCGGGCGCAGACGAGGAAAGACCAGTGAATTTTACAAGACGAGACTTCGGCAAGATCGCTCTGGCCGCGCTTCCCGCGGGGAAACTACTGGCCAAGCCCAATTCGACCTTCAATGGAGTGCAAATCGGGATCATTATCTCACCCACCAACTTCCACGACATGCCGCTCCCCGCGGACGAGATACTCAACAATCTCGTTCAGCTTGGGATCAGCGCGGTAGAAACACAGGACGTACGCGTGGAAAGCTATGCCGGGGCGCCGCCCTTCGCTCGCGCCGATTTTGTAGGCATCCCAGTTGCACAAAGCGCTCCCGCACCGCAACCGGCCGGGCAGGTCCAGGGCGGAGCACGCGGCGCCGGACGGAGGACGTTGACACCGGAGCAGCAGGAGGCGCGACGCAAGGCTTCCGAAGAACTCAGGCAGTGGCGGCTCTCGGTTTCCATGGACAAGTACAAAGCCCTTCACAAGTTGTACAGCGAGGCAGGCGTGAAGATCTACGCTTGCAGGCTGTCCACGCTTTACAACGCCATGCCGGACGAAGAAATCGCCTACTTTTTTAATACCGCCGAAGCGCTAGGGGCGAATCAAATCACGGTCGAACTTCCTATGGACCCAGCCTTGTCGCAGCGAATGGGGGACTTTGCCGCGAAACGAAACATCATGATGGGTTACCACAACCACACGCAGGTCAATTTTCATAGCTGGGACAACGCCCTTTCGCAGTCGAAGCACAACGGGATCAATTTCGACGTCGGTCACTACGTTGCGGCCGTCAGCCAATCGCCCATTCCGTTCATCGAGCAGTATCATGACCGGATCACGTGCTTGCATTTGAAGGACCGGAAGCTCGGTACCAACGGCGGCCGGAACATGCCCTGGGGTGAAGGCGACACTCCTCTCAAAGAGGTTCTTCAAATGATGAAAAAGGAGAAGTATAAATTCCCGGCCGGAATTGAGCTTGAGTACCGAATCCCGGAGGGGTCGACCACCATGGCGGAAATCGGCAAGTGCCTTCAGTTTTGCAAAGATGCGCTTGCCTGACAAGGAGAAACCTAATGAAACGCGTGGTCATGTTTATAGGTTGCATCATCCTGTTGGCAACTTTGACGGCAGCCGCCGACTTGACTGGCAAGTGGAAAGGGCAGTTCAACGCGACCGGGAACGACGTGAGCCTGACTTTCAATCTTACGGCCACGGGCGACACGCTGACCGGCACGGTCAACGGATTGCCAACCGATCCCTGCGAAATCAAGGAAGGCAAGATCCAGGGCGACAATGTCTCTTTCTCGCTCACAATCCAGTGGGAAGGTCAACCCCTCAAGCTGGTTTATCGGGGCAAGCTTGCAGAAGACACAATCCAATTCACAATGGGCACCGACGACGGTTCCTGGAGCACCGACTTCGTGGCCAAGCGCAGTTCTTGAGCCTGCTTCGGTCAGCGAGCGTATGCACGGCAAGTCCAATTGCATAACACGTTTGGAACGGGATCGATTAGACCCATCGATAAGGCAAAAGACTTCGATGTTTTGGCTACAACAGAGAGCCGCTGATTCCGCGGTCACCTCCGCGAGTCAACGTGACTCACTTGCTATGCGATCCGTTTCGCTGGGACATGAAACTTTTCTCTTGACGACACTAAAATCCCTCTGTAGACTACTTTTAAGTCTAAGAGTCCAAGATGACTTTTATTGGGTCTTTTGCACCGCGTCAATAAGTTCTGACTCTTAAGGCCGGACCGCTTGTAGGAAAGAAGGTCTAGAGGAGCGCTGCGCAGCTTTCGTTAGCGCGCCTGTAAGAGGTTCGCACAACTCTCGCATGATCGCGAGACGGTAAGTGGCAAGGAGAAAGAGATGTCTTCTATGTGCATTCGGCTGTGTGTAGGTGTGTCCATTGTCCTAATGACCGTTGCTGTTTTGGCAGCGCAGCCTACCGGGACCATCTCGGGGACGGTAACCGATCCTTCCGGTGCGCCAATCGTTGGAGCTCGGGTGACCGTGACCCAAACGTCAACTGGGCTAGCGAGATCCACTAACTCCACCAATCAGGGCGCATTTCTTTTCCCTTTGATGCCTGTTGGGACCTACTCCTTGGGCGTACAGATGCGCGGATTCAGCGATTTCAAGCAATATGGCATCACGGTGCTCGTGGACGGCGTTGCCAACCTGCCCGTCAGTCTTGCGCTAGGCGGGCTCAATCAGTCGGTCACAGTTCAGGCGGACGCCACCATGGTGGATACGAGTTCGGCCACGATCAAGGAGGTGGTCGGCCAGACGCCAATGGTCGAGCTGCCGCTGAATGGCCGTAATGCGGCGAGCTTGGTGTCACTCGTGCCGGGAACGGCGGATCTGACGGCGGGCAACGCGCGTGGAAGCGGTGATGCCATCCAGTCCAGTACTTTCCCGGGAGCCGACCCAACGGCAATCAGCGGCGCTCGCGGCGATGGCGTGAACTACTTGCTGGATGGCAGCGGCTATCGCGATCCGTACACCAACGTCAACAACCCGTTTCCCAATCCGGACGCGCTCATGGAATTTAACGTCCAGACGAGTAATTACAGCGCCGAATACGGGCGCGCTTCGGGCGCGATCGTGAGCGTGGTTACGAAATCCGGCACGAATGAGCTGCACGGCACCCTGTGGGAGTTTCTGCGCAACGATGTCATCAATGCCCGCAACTTTTTTTCCCCGACCACCGATATTCTGAAGCGCAATCAGTTTGGCTTCGGCGTGGGCGGCCCGATTATCAAAGACAAACTGTTTTTCTACGCTAATTATCAGGGCACTCGTCTGCGCTCCATTCCGAGCTCTACCAGCACGGTAGTGCCAACCGTCGCGGAGGAGCAGGGTACTTTCCCTTCGACGGTTACGAATCCGGCGACGGGCGCCCCGTTTCCCAACAATCAAATCCCGGCTAGCCTGATCTCTCCGATTTCCCAGAAGTTATTTGCGTATCTGCCCGTTCCACCCGGATCCAACGGCATTGTCTATTACTCCGCGCAAGATTTCGAGAACGAAAACGACGGCCTTTTCCGGCTGGACTATAACGCCGCTCACCAGAGAATCTCCGCTCGCTACAGCGTGTTCGACTGGAAGCTGGCCGCCTATATACCTCCCAATAACATTCCGGAGTCTACATACGGCAAGCTGGACAGCGCGCAGTACATTACCGTTAGCGACACGTACATGATCACGCCGACCCTGGTCAACACCGCTAGCTTCAGTTACAACCATAACGATAGTGCGACGGTATCCGCGGCGCCGTTTTCTTGGTGCTCCATCGGAATTCAGATGGCCTGCACGGGCAACCCTCCCAGCACCGAACTCGGCATGACGGTTTCAGGCTACTTTCGCTGTATTTGTTTACCGTGCCGGCGACCAAGTTTTGCCTCGGTGCCCACGGCGGGGCGCGAGCATCCGGTTGACGTCATCGATGGAGAAAGCGTCGGGATCGTAATCGTCGCCAACCCAATCCTG
>Ga0187848_10000618_pt1 | contig 31945 bp, 25 predicted proteins | sample June2016WEW_4_40_FD_132424 | JGI IMG/M metagenome (GOLD analysis project Ga0187848, IMG submission 132424) | Peatland microbial communities from SPRUCE experiment site at the Marcell Experimental Forest, Minnesota, USA - June2016WEW_4_40 | ecosystem: Environmental > Terrestrial > Soil >... | reverse complement strand
GTGAGCAATGGGCAGTGAGCAGTGGGCAGTGGGCAGTGAGCAGTGTAGATCTCCCAAAAAGCCCGCCGACTGCGTCGGCGGGGTGCCCGCAAAGAGGGTCGGTGGGCGGCGGGCAGAAAGGCGAGAAGGGTGAGAACGGCGTGAAAAACGCGAGGCGACTCTCAAATCGCCAATCCAAAATCTCCGCCGCCCGCTGCCACTCGCCACTCGCCACTCGCCACTACCCGCTACCCACCACCGGGCAATCCTGCCGTGCGACCCCCGCGGCGCCGATCACGCCCGCGTCGCCGCCGAGGCTGGCCAGGTCGATCGACGTTCTCCGGGCAACGTGCGGCAGGGCCCGCCGCCGGACCTCTTCCCGCACCCGGTCCAGGAAGCGGCGGCCCAGCGGGCTCTCCTGCCCGCCAAACGTCATGGCCCCACCCAGGAAAACGCCCTCCGGCTGGAGCATGTGCATTAAGCTCACTACGCCGACGCCCAAGTAGCGGGCGGTCTCCAGCACGATCTCCAGCGAGAACTCGTCTCCCGCCTCGGCCTCGACGGCGATCAACTTCGGCGTCAGCTTCTCCCCCGCGGCAAGCCGGGCGGAAAGCGAGCTCCGCCGCCCCCCGCTCAGGGCCTCCCGCGTCCGCTTGATGACGGCCGTCGCGCTGGCGTAGGCCTCCAGGCACCCGCGACGCCCGCAGCCGCACACTCGGGCAGCGTCGGTAAAATCCAGAATGATGTGGCCCGACTCGCCCCCGTAACTGTGCTCGCCGCGGACCACGCGGCCTCCGAGGATCACGCCGCAACCGACGCCGGTGCCCAGCGTCAGAAGGACCAGGCTTGCCAGGCCGCGGCCGGCCCCCACCCAGAACTCGCCGTAGGCCGCGGCGTTGGCGTCGTTCTCGAACGTCACCGGCAGGCCGCTGTGATAGGCCACCCGGTCGCGGATGGGGAAATCCTCCCAACCCTTGAGGTTGATCGGCGTCGTATACCTGCCCGCAGGCAGGTCCATCGGCCCGGCGGAGGCGAACCCCACCCGGGTGACCGACCGAACACCAGCCTCGCGGATGGCCTGATGGACGGCGGCGCCCATCCGTCCCGCGGCGTCTTCCGGACCCCGCTGGACCTCGGCCGGAATGCTCACCCAGGACAACGGCCGACCCAGATCGTCGATTACCCCGACCCGGATATTCGTTCCCCCCAAGTCGATCCCCGCGAAGAACGGCTCCTTGGCCTCCCGGGCCGTAACAAGCTGGCGCGTCTCCGGCATGATCCACCCACAAGAACAAAAAAAGTCTTCCCGCCGCCCCCTTTACGCCCCCGCCCGGGCGGCAGACAAGCAGTATAGGGAATCAGCGTCAGTTGCGGAAGAGGCGGGAGGGATTGCGGATTTTAGATTTTGGATTTTGGATTTGAGATTTGGCTCGCGTTTTTCACGCCCTTCACACTCTTCGCCCCCTTCCTGTCCTTCCCGCCACCTGTCACCTGCCACCTGTCACCTGTCACCTGTCACCTGTCACCTGCCACCTGTCACCTGTCACCTGTCACCTGCCACCTGTCACCTGTCACCTGTCACCTGCCACCTGTCACCTTACACCTGTCACCTTACACCTGCCCCCTGCCCCCTGCCCGCCGCTTGCCGCCGGCGGCGGCGCGGCGTATCATGGGCGCTTGCCTTTTTAAGTCTCCCGGAGCCCTTGTGAGTTGCGCCCGATGTCCACCCGCAGTGAAGATTTCGCCGGTCTGACCGTGGCTCTTGTGACCCCCTTTCGGGAGGGGCAGGTCGATGTCGAGGCCCTGCAGCGGAACGTCGAGTTCCAGATCGCGGCGGGCACGACCTGCGTCTGCCCGGTGGGGACCACCGGCGAGTCGCCCACCCTTTCGCACCCGGAGCACGAGCGGGTGATCGCCGCGGTGGTCGAGGCGGCGGCCGGCCGCATCAAGGTGATGCCCGGCACCGGCTCGAACAGCACGGACGAGGCCCTGCGGCTGACCCGCTGGGCGGCCAAGCGCGGGGCGGACGCCGCGTTGGTCGTGGCTCCCTACTACAACAAGCCCACCCAGGAGGGCTTCTACCGGCACTTCCAGACGCTCGCCCATGCGGTGGACATCCCGATCTGCATCTACAACATCCCCGGCCGGACCGCCAAGAACGTCGAGCCGGAGACGATCCTCCGCCTGGCCGAGATCCCCAACATCACCATGGTCAAGGAATCGACCGGCTCGATGGACCAGGCCTCGCAGATCGTGGCCAAGAGCGATCTGACGCTCCTGAGCGGCGATGACAGCCTGACGCTGCCGCTCTTGGCCCTCGGGGGGCGGGGGGTGGTCTCGGTGGTGGGCAACATCGTGCCCAAGGACGTGATCGCCCTCGTGCGCGGCTTCGACGCCGGCGACCTGGCCGAGGCCCGCTGCCGGCACTACCAACTCTTCCCACTCTGCCGCGACATGCTCGGCCTGGCCACCAATCCCATTCCGATCAAGGCCGCCATGCAGCTCTTGGGCCGCGACACGGGCGAGCTGCGGATGCCGCTCCTTCCGCTCGCTGAAGTCGAGCGGGAAAAACTCCGCGGCACGCTGGCGGCCTACGGGCTGCTGTGAGCGGCGGTGGATTCAGACGCCCAGTTCAAGCTGACAATGAAGTGGGCGGGCCGTCAGCGGAGATGTCTTTCCGCCCCCCCGCACTGTGTCACTCAACCGGCCGCGGGCACAACGCATGGCGGAATGGCGGAGAGGGACCGGCGACCGCCGTCGCGAGCCGTATGAGCAGCTACAAGTCCCCGTCACTATCAAAAGGAGAGTGGCCTGATGTGGCGGCGAACTCATTTTGCTCGCGATAGAGTTCGCGACGTGCCTCGTCCAGCACCAAGTCCAGGGACTTGGGTGCAGGCTGCCTCGCGACAATCCCCTCGAACAGCTTTCGCACGGCGTCCCCGTAAACCCGCCCGACAAGGTCGGCATACGCCCGCACTTCAGCTTCCGGCATCTGTGAGAAGCCTTGTTCCGAGAGGCCCTGAATTGAATCGCTCACTTGTCTATTACTCGTCAGTTGCGTTGTGCGAATTTAGCCCCCCCCACACATTCACAACGATTATAACACGCCGACCTGGGATGACAATGCCAGCGCGACCACCGTAGCGCTCGGCGACGAAGGTCCGGAACCGCACCTGGGGGCCGAACCAGCGCCTGTTAAAATAGCGTGGATGCGAAGGATAGAAAAGCTTCGGCAAGCGAGCCACAATCGCGGGCTTTCGTAAAATTTCAAAGAGACACTTGCACCTCAAATGGGTTGACAATTCCAGTCGCAATATCTACGCTCTAGCTTCTGGAAGTGTCCCACCCTGTGTGGTTACATGCTGTCGGGTGGTTCGCTGTAGCATGCCACCTGCCGTGACAAGTTGCCGCCGAGGAAAGGAGCAACCGATGTGGGGTGTGGAAGAAGACAGGTTTCGTCGCGAAGTTGGCAACGATGAATTCAATCGCCTCAAAGAGCTGCGCACCTGGCTATACCCCGGCCAGACTGGGGGTATGAAATTCCGGTCGGCGCCGTCGCTGGTGGCCAGGTCCGAGGCCGAACTATTCGACATTTCCATGCCCCGGTTCGCATTTCGGGCATACCTGACCGACGACGAGGAGAGTTTCGTCAACGCACGACGGATTGAGACGTTTGCCCAAATGGCCGACAAGTGGGGTGAGCCCCCCGCAGGACAACTGGTCGACTGGGAACGCTTGTACGACGCAAAGACAAGCCCCGCCGGCCTCATCCGAGCCCGAAGGCCCAGTTGCATCGGAGATTCGCTCCTCAAGCCCCCAGAAAAGATCGACGAGGTTCGCGAATACCATGTGCTACAGGCCGAGCTCGGCTTGGCATACGGCGAACACAAGGAGATCAGGGGGGTGCCTTTTGTCCGGCATATCCGTCTAGGCGGCGGGATGTGCGGGCAGGCCGCGTGCTTCATGGCGACGGCCCTGCTGCAACACGAAGCAAGAGGCATCTATGGAGTGGCGGAAATCACGGCGCTGGCCAGCGGCCAGGACGGGCCCGCGATAACCATCAGCGGCATATCTGCGGACGGAATATGCAACTACTTCAATCATCGTGAAGTGGGGCTCAGCGCCTCCCGACAATACGTCCAACAGGTTGATGAGGATGAGCCTGCCCTCGTCCGGGAGCTTGGAGAGGCGCTGTCCGCCTACTCCATGTCGAACGTGCCGGTGATTCTCAGGGTGGACTTGGGACGAATGTGCGGAATCGAATATCGGGCCGCGAGTGGAGACAAGCCGCTGAAGGACGACCATCTCTTCATGCGCAATGGGCTCGCGAGCTTGAAAGCTGTCGAGAAGTGTCGCGAGGAGGGCGTGAAGGAGCCAAAGCCCCGGCCCCACGCAGTGGTTGTCGTCGGCTGCCAGGCCAAACGGTCCGGAGCGGGGTGCGCGGCTGAACCTCTGCATTTTCTGATCAACGACCCGGCAACCTACCCCTTTCTCAGGGCCGATGCCCGGGTGCTGGCGAACATCCGCCAATATGACGCAACACGGTGGCAGAAGAGGAAGCTCGGCTTTTTTGAGTTCATTTCCGTAACTCCCCAGGCCGTGCGATTGCCGCTGTTGAACGTTCCCAATCCTCGAAACAGGGACAACCCGCACATGGGCCTGAAGGACATCGCCTTCAGAGTGCTGGCGAATCCGGTGGTGCCCAACCTCGAGAGGCTCGGACACGCGGCGATTCCAACCGATCGCGGGGTCGAAACTCGCCTGGTCGATCTACGGCCACCCGAGGGACAGGGCGCCAAAGACGGGGATTCCTGGCTCGAGGAGCGGGCGGCCCGCCTCCCAGAGGGCGCCAAGGAGGGGCTGTTGGAGCTGCTGCGCAGGGGCAAACTCCCTCCAAAATGGTGCTGGATTCACTACGGCCATTCGCATTTGGTCGGCGGCCGGGAGGTCGAGTCTGTTTTTGTCTGGGATGCAACCGTTCCCCCGCCGCCGCAAGGGACGGAGGCCGTGCAGCTCATGGAAAAGTACCTTTTGGCCGCCCTTACCAGGGACTCCACGCAACAGGGCGCGGCATGGACGAAGGGTTACACTTGTCCCAAGGCAATCAAGCCGGCGCTGATCACATCGTTTCATACCGGCGCGATGCCCGATGTCAGAATCGCGTGGCCGGCAGACCCCATACCCGCCACGGATCTCTACGTTTTCATGAAGTTGGAGGTGGACCAGTGGCTAAAAAACAATCCCCGCTTCTCAGGCCCGCCCGACGGCCCCAAGCATCCCGTAGCAGTCATGGAACGACTTGCGGACAATCGGGAGGCCATCGACAAGTGGACTGCCGACGCGTACACATCGTTTCCGCCTGGGAAACCCGAGGAAATCGTCGCCCTTTCCTCGTTCGTGCCTGAGGTGACCTCGCCACAGCCCGATACATACGAGAAGGCGTGCCGCGCGGTGCGGTTCCTTGTCGAGTTTGCCTACGCGCTGAAGCGCCTAGGTCATAAACGCCTGCGGACCATCGAACTGGTCATGGGCTCCCGCATCGGCGGCATTTGGCCTTTGCCGGGGGATAGTTACGCGGCTACGAAAATGAATGCCGCCGAGGCACGACACAGAATGCTCTCGGCCCTCGCACGAGCTGTGGCTCCGTACGCGAATCTCGCCAGCGACGATCGCGTCGCACTCGGGATCGAGCTCGAACCGGGACCACTGTACCTGCTACACAACTGGCAGAGCCTTGTGGAAACATGCCGGCATATCGACAAGGACCCTCTGCTATCGAGGTTTGTGGGAGTGAACTTGGACATTGCCCATTGGCGTCTCGCCCGCGATATTGCGCCGGCGCAAGTTTGGGACACACCTGAGGTCCGCAACCGAATTGTCCACGCCCACATTTCGGATCATCATCGCTGCATGCACGGCGATTTGCCGTTGTACGATGCCAATGCAGCGGAAGATTTTCGACCGTGGATTGAACTCCTCCACCGAATCGCATCCGATTGGAGAACCCCCGACCTGCCACAGTTCAGCGGCTATGTGTCCGTGGAGTTGGAGGCGGCCAAGGACAAACAAGTTGTCGTTCAGTCCATCCAGCAACTCGAGCGCCTCCTTTAGGCCAGCGCGTATTGAAAGAAGTGCTGCCCTTCTGAGACGGAATGAGTGGCAGAAGTTTGTTGAACTCGGGCCAGGCGACCCGCTATGATCCGGCGGCCGGAGCCTCTCTCGGCAGAGAGCCTTGGCGGCGGCGAGCTTTGACAATTCGGCGCACGTAAGTCCCCAGAGAAACGCGCACCTGGAGCTATCTCGCAGTCTGTTGACCGGAAGCCGGCAGACCGGGTGCCCAGTGGAGGGGGCCGTCCTGGAGATCTTTGAAAACGACGACCAAAAAAGTAGTGCAGCGATCATTTTCCCGCCAAAAACGCGTTGTTTTTGCACGCGAACTCGATCGCGAAAACGACGACCAAAAAGTGCAGCGTGGAAGAACGGGGACACAACACCAGTTCTTGCCGAACCGAGTGGGGCTTGGCATCTTGACACCTTTAGGGGCGGGGGATAATCTTGGCGCGGAATGCTGGGGACCGAGGAGTTCAGTGAATCCCGGATTTTGTCCCCGGACTTCGGGTTCCCCTGGGTGAAGTCCAGCGGGACAAGTTCCGCCGCACCCTGGCAGCCTTTGGGCTGCTCCGAGGGAAGCCTCAAATGAGAAAAGCATCCATGAAATCGCTGACTACCGCTTTTCTGGCGCTCGTGGTCTGCTTCCTCGCCCCTGCCGGCCGTGCCGCGGAGCTTGTGCCCAACGGCGGGTTCGAGGAGATGAAGACGAGCGGCCTGCTCGCAGGGCTTGAGCCGCGGACCAAGGAATTCTATGCCGGTACGGCAGATTCGCCTTTCCAGCATTGGGCCTTCGGCGGCCGGTGGGAGCACGGCGACTACTCGATAGCCGTCTCCGACGACGCGCATTCCGGCAAGCACTCCTGCCAAATCACCTGCCGCAGGAAAGGGCGGGGCGGCATCGCCACCGCGCCGATGAAACTCAAGGCCGGCTCGATTATCCGCGTGTCCTTCTGGATGAAGGCCAAGAATGCCGCGGGGGGACGGGTCTTCCTGAACCTGGAAGGCACGCCGGGCGACGGCTGGACGCACAAGGATCTCAAGACGGGCACCTTCGGCTGGACGAAGTTCAGCAAGCGGGCCGTCGTCCCCGGCGGCAAGGCCGGCGGGGAGCAGACGATCGTCGTCTTCCTGTACTCCACCTGCGAGGGCTCCATCTGGGTGGACGATTTCTCGGTCGACTCGGTCGACGTGGACGCGATGGCCGAAGCCCCCGATGAGCCGGCCGCGGGTCCCAAGACCGCCGCACCCATCCCGGAACCGAGAGCTTCGCTCGGCTATCGCGTGCGGGTCGTCTCGCCGCTGGAGAAGGTCTTTCGCGAAGACGACTTCGCGCCAGCCGCCCGGCCGCGGGCCGAGGTCGCCGCGGCCCGCAACGAGTACGAGTCGATCCAAGTGGTGATCGAGGCGCCGTGGCGGCCGGTCACCGTGAGAGAGGTCCGTCTTTCCGACCTGGGCGGCCCCCGCGGCGCCGTCATCCCCTCCGCCGCCCTGAAATGGGAACGCGTCGAGTATGTCGAGACGACCGTCCCGCCGGCATACTTTGCCGAGCGCGGGCTGGGCTGGTATCCCGATCCGCTGATGCCGGCGGGCAAATTCACGGTCGAGAAGCTTTCGCGGACTCCTGTCTGGATCACGCTGAAGACGCCAAAGGAATGCGCGGCCGGCCTGTACGCCGGCACGATTACGATCGTGCCCGAGGGGTTGCAGCCGACGACGATTCCCCTGTCGCTCTCGGTATGGGACTTCGCGCTGACGGACGAGACGCACTTGCGCACGATGACCTGGCTGGCGGGAGGACTCATCCGCGCCTGGTACGGCCACGAGTGGACGCCCGCGGGCGACCGTTTGCAGGGTGAGGCCGTGCGGAACTACCAGGATTTCCTGCTCGCGCACCGTCTGGGGCCCGGCGGGGAGATTTCCTGGGACGACACATCGCTGGAGCGCCTGATCGCCAAGGGCATGAACGCCTTTATCGTGGGCACGGCCCCGAACCTGAAGCGGGAGAACAAGACGCACTACAGCCCGGAGTTCGTTGAGCAGTTCACGAAGAACATCCGGGCCGCCGCCAAGCACTTGCAGGAAAGGGGTTGGCTGGACAAGGCCTACGTCTACGTGTACGACGAGGCCCCCAAGTCGGCTTGGCCGGAGGTCAAGAAGATCGACAGGGCGATCAAAGCGGCCGCCCCGCACCTGCGGATCTTCCAATGTCTCAACGAGCCGGAGGGTGTCAGGGAGCTGACCGGCTTTGCCGACGTTTTTGACGTGTATGTCGCGCAATACCACAAGGCCGGCGTGGCGGAGTCGCAGCAGAGCGGCACGGAAGTGTGGCTGGCGGTCTGCTGCTATCCGCTGGACCATCCCAACTTCTTCCTGGAATACCCGCTGCTGGATATCCGCGTGACCCCGTGGATTTGTTGGAAGTACAAGGCGAAGGGGTTCGAATACTGGTCGACCAACGCCTGGGGCGTCAACTGGCAGCGAAAAGGCGACAAATGGCCCGAGGTCCCCTGGGTGGCCAACACGTTCGGACAGTACAACGGCGACGGGCATTTGATCTATCCCGGCGCCGACCTCAAACCGTACTCGTCCATTCGTTTCGAGGCCCTCCGCGACGGCTTCGAGGACTACGAGTACCTGTGGACGCTCGGCTCGCTCCTGGAGCAGGCCGAGGCGGCCGGCATGGCCGGTGCCGCGGTGGAACAGGCGCGAAAGCTCCTCTCCCTCGACGAGGTCGTCCAGAGCACCGGGGTCTACGCGGCGGAATTCGAGAAATACCTGGCGTATCGCCGGCAGGTGGCCGGGGCCATTGTGGCGCTGAAGGCGCTTGTGGAGAAGAAGTAGCCATGGGCAGCACGATGAGACACGCGAGGATATCCGTCACGCTCGCGCTGGCCGTCCTGGGTACATGCGCGGCGCTTCGCGGCCAAAGGGTGGCGCTGGCCGGCGCGCCGGCGGGCAACCTCGTCGAGAACCCGTCCTTTGAGGAGCGGAGCGGCCCGGACAAGAAGGGCGGGCCGTGGGGCAGGGGCTATCCGGACGGCATCGCCCGCAGCCCCTTCGCGCACTGGGGATACAATGGCTTCTGGGACAACGGCGACTACGACATCAAGCTTGGCCAGGGGCGAACGGGCAGGCTGTGTGCCCGGCTGGTCTGCCGGGAAAAGGGTCGCGGTGGAATATGTACCGAGGCGATTCGCGTACCGGTCGGCACAAAGCTCCAATTCAAGGGCTGGTTCAAGGCGATCGGCGCCAAGGGCGGCGCTTGCCAAGTGAACTTCGAGGGCGACCCCGGTGAGGGTTGGGCCAGTATCGACCTCCCGTCCGGCAGCGACTACGGCTGGACCGAGGTCGCCGCCGCCGTCACCGTGCCCAAGCCGAAGAACACCACCGGCGGCAAAGTCGATATTTACCTCTTCATCTACATGCGGACCTATGGGGAACTGTGGATCGACGACGTGACGCTTACGCCCGTGGCGGAATGAGGTTCGGTAACCCGTGAGTCCATGAACGTGTAGGGTGGGGCAAGAAAACGATTCGAGGAGACGCACCATGAAATCGCGGTTCTTTTTCGCCGTGTTCTGCGGTGCGATGATTCTGGCCCGGCAGGCGGTAGCCCAGCCTGCCGCCGATTCGCCGGCCCTCAAGCTCGTGGCCCAGGTCAAGGAGGACGCCGATAAGGACATCCGCCTGAACTGGGTCAATCACATGGCCCTTTACGGCCAGCGTTACTTGCCGAACTCCTCGGTCCAGTACACGCCCACGTAGCCCAGTCCCTGGCGGAGGTGGTCGGGGCCGAGCATGTTCCTGTGGTGGCCGGGGCTGAGGAACCAGCCCTTGATGGCCTCCGCCGAGACCGCGGAGCCCTTGAAGATGTTCTCGCCCGAGGCGGAGGTTCCCGCCAGTTTCGCCCGGTCCGTGAAGGTTTTCCTGCCGGGGACCGGGGATTCGTGGGAGAAGAAGTTCCCGGCCTGCATGTCGGCGCTGTGTCCGTGGGCGGCCTCGCAGAGCTTCAGATCGTAGAGCAGGGGGTGGAGCCCGCACATCATGCGGATCGCATCGACGGCCTGCATGCCGGCGACGACGTTGGGATCGAGTTGCCCCGCGAGGGCGGCGTTCTGGTTGAGGATCTTGCGGACCGCGGCCTCCTCCGGCGTGGACATCTCGCTTTGCAGCTTGCGGATCTCGGCGGCGAACTGGTCCAGCGGCAGGGGCGACGGCTTGCCGGGCCGGCGGAGGCGCTCGATCACCGCGGCCATCTGCTGCAATTGCCCGTCCAGTTTGGCCAGTTTCTTTTCCCGGGCCATGTTCTGTGCCGAGCGGCGGCTATAGATCTGCGACAGCTCGCCGAGCACCGGCAGGCCCACCTTCTCCAACTGATCGTGGGAGAGGTTGGGGTCCGCGCGGAGATCGGCCAGCGTCTTCCGCAGCTCGGCGATGCGGGCATCGGCCTCCGCCGTCCTGCTCGCCTTGGTCTTCGCCGCCCGGCTCGTGTCGGCCTTCGCCTTGGGGGTGGTGCCGATCTGGGCGCTGAAGACCCGCAATTCCTTCTCTACCAGGCCGCGGGCGGCCGCGATGCCCGGGGGCCCCAGGGCCACGAGTTCCTTGAGTACCGCGGCCCGCCGCTCGGGCTTGCCGCGGACGGCCGGATAATTATCCGCCAATTCTTGCACTTGTTTGGCGGTTTCGTCCGCCGGCTGCTGGGTCTGGGCCGCGGACGCCGCCAGGGCCACGCACGCCGCCAGGCACAGGGAGATGCGGGCCGAAGGAGTTCGATTCATGGGAGGAAGGGATTGGGGGTTGGGGATCGGAAAATTGGTAGGGTGGGGCTCGCTGCGCTCGACCCACCCTACAGCCTCTCCCAAAGGGAGAGGGGAGCGGCTTGCGAGAGTCTACTTTACTCGGGCGGCGGCACGTCGGCCAGGGGGCCGATGGTCAATGTCGTGGCGGAGTCCAACGGGTAGCGCCCGAGCACGGCCATCACGTCTTCCGCAGCGACGGCCGCCACGGCGTCCAGTTCCTCCTGGACGCTGCGGTACTCGCCGCGGTAGATCCAGTCGCTGCCCACCGCGAACATGCGGCCGCGGGGCCGCTCGCCGGCCAGCACGAGCCGGGAGCGGACCTTGCTCTTGGCCTGCTGGACCTCGGCGGCGGTGATGCCCTCGGAGCGGGCCGAGCGGTAGAGGGCCAGCACGCTGCGGAGGTTTTCGGCGGTCTCGTCGGGGGCACAACTCAGGGAGGTGAAGAACACGCCCGCCCCCTCGTATTCGCAGTGGCTCAGCTCGGCGTGCTCGGCCCTGCCCGGATCGACCAGCTCCCAGTACAGCCGGCTGCCCGAGTCGTCGCCAAGGATCATGGCCAGGAGTTTGGCGGCGTAGCGGTCGGGGTCGGCGGCGGCGGGGCCGGGGGCCATCGCCAGGGCGTACTGCTGGGTGGCCGCGGGGCGGTGCAGGCTGTGGAAGCCCCGCCGCGGCTCGGCAGCCGGCAGGGCCCGCCGGTCGCCGGAAGCCTCCCACGAGCCGCAGGCCTGCCGGGCGTCGGCCAGGAGGGCGTCGAAATCCAGCCGGCCCGCCGCGGCCAGCACGACGTGGTCCGGGCCGTAGCGGCGGCGGACGTAATCGCGCATCGCCTCGACCTCCAGGGCGCGGATGCTCGCGGCGGTGCCCAGGACGCTGCGCCCCAGCGGGTGCGGGCCGAAATAGGCGGCCCGGCACTTCTCGTCCGCCCCGAACGGCGGCTGGTCCTCGTACATCTGAATCTCTTCGAGGATCACCTGCTTTTCCATCTCGAAGTCCTCCGCGCGGAGCGCGGGCCGCAGGAGGTCGGCCAGCAGGCCCAGGCATCGCGACTGGACCTCCGGCAGCACGGCGGCGAAGAACACCGTGTTCTCCTCGCTGGTGAAGGCGTTGTACTGCGCGCCCAGCTCGTCGAACTCGCGGTTCACCTGGTCGGCCGAGCGGTTGGGCGTGCCCTTGAAGGCCATGTGCTCGAGGAAATGGCTCACGCCCGCCAGGGCGTCGGTCTCGTCCCGGGCACCCGTGTTGACGAAGAAGCCCAGGGCCATCGAGTAGGCCTCGGGGCTGACCTCCGCCACGATCTCCAGGCCGTTGGGCAGGACGGCGGTGCGGAATTCCAAGGCAGGCTCCTATCACCTGGGTCTTGGGTCTTAGGACTTCGCGGCGTGGCCCAAGACCCAAGACCTAAGGCCTAAATCGCCAGCGGTTCTTCTCCCAGCGTGACCACGGTGAAATCTCGCGGCGGATGCTCCGCCAGGTAGGCGTTGATGCTCCGGCTGCTGAGGGCGTCGACCAGCCGGCCGATCTCCTCCAGCGTGCGGGCGGTGCCGAGGTGGTACCAGTCGCGGGCGATCGAGGCGCTGCGGGCCGAGCTGGATTCCTGCTGCATGATCAAGGCGCTCTTGATGCGTGCCTTGAGGCGGTCCAACTCGTGCTCCTCGATGCCGCGGCCGAGGCGCACCAGCTCGCCCAGCGTCACGTCGAGGGTCTCCTGGGCCCGCTCGGTGCTCGAGCCGGCGTAACACAGCACCGCGCCGCGGTCGCGGAGCGTGTGGTAGCTGGCGGCGACGCTGTAGCACAGGCCGCGTTTCTCGCGGACTTCGGTGAACAGCCGGGCACTCATCCCGCCGCTGAGGGCCCCGACCGCTCCCCAGGCCTGGAAATAGTCGGGGTGCCGGTAGGGCACGCTGGCATAGGCGATGCCGATTTGCGTCTGGCCGGAAGGGAAGGGGACGTGGGCGTAGCCTTGCGGGCCTTCCTGCTCGGCGATCGGCTCGTCGCAGCCCGGCCGCCAGTCGCCCAACAGGCGTTCGACCAGGTCCACCAGCGGCTCCCAGGCGACGCGGCCGGCCAAGCCGAGGATCATGCCGTCGGGCCGCCAGTGGCGGTGGAACGAGCGGACCTCGTCAATCGAGACTGCTTCAATGGCCTGGCGCTGGCCGAAGGAGGAGCGGCCCCAGGGGTCGGGATAATGGCGGCGGCGGAGCTCGATCATCACCCGCTCGGCCGGTTCGTCCTCGACGCCCTGGAGTTCCTGGAGGATCACCTGGCGGGCGGCCTCGAGTTGTTCCGCCGCCAGGTGCGGCCGCCGCAGGATGTCGGCGAAAATGGCCAGGGCCTCCGGCAGGTTTTCGGCCAGCGTTGCCCCGCCGTAGGCGACGTGGGCCCCCGAGACCGACTCGTGCCGCTCGACGCCGAGGTTGTCCAGGTCGAGGATCAACTGGCGGCTGTCGCGGCTGCCCGCCCCGCGGAGCGTCATCTCGCAGGCCAGCGCGCTCAGGCCGCTGCGGTCCGCCGGCTCGCAGACGCAGCCCGCCGGCACGAGGAAACTCAGCGCCGCCGATTGCAGATGGTCCATCGGCTCGGCCAGCAGGACCAAGCCGTTGGCGTACCTGTGCGAAAGGATGGGTTCGGTCACGGGTGGCAATCGAGCTTGGGCCTTAGCTGTATGGTGGGTCGAGCGCAGCGAGCCCCACCGTTGCAATCTTGCCGCGCTTGCGGTGGGGCTCGCTGCGCTCGACCCACCCTACCATTCTAAGACCCAAGTTCCAAGACCTCCTAGGAATACACCGGCTCGACGGCCTTGTAAACCGTCTTGACGGTGATGAAGCCCAGCCGGCGATAGAGGCGGATGGCGCCCTCGTTCTGGGCGGTGACTTCGAGATACACGCGGGTGACGCCTGCCCGCAGGAACCCCGCCAGCGAGCGGAACAACAGCGCAGTGCCCAGCCCGCAATTGCGGCGCTCCGGCACAATGCCCAGGTTCTGGATCGCCCCCAGGCCCGCGGGATCGCGGATCCCCTGGACCGTTCCGCAAAGCTCGGGCTGGCCGGGCACCGGGCGCGAGCCTGGTCCGGACCGCTGGCACGAGAGCAGCCACGTGGCCTCCGGCAGAAAGCCGGGTTTGCGAACGATCTCCGTCATCAGCCGGCGGCAGCCGTCCAGGTCGCCCAGGCACGTGAAGACGTTGGCATCGAGTTCCCCCCGGAAACTCAGGTACTTGGCCTCCGCGAACGACTCCAAGAGCCCGGGCTGCCAGGGCACGAAGCGATACTCCGCCGGGGGCGAGCCCGGCGCCAGGTTCCGGCCGGGCAGATCGATCTCCATGCGATAACGCTTGAAGTATGTCAGATCCATAGCACCGCCGGGCCCGACCTTGCTTACCCCTTCGTTACCCCTTCATAGTCTATCGGCCGGCTTTCGAGGGGTCAATGATCCTGCCGGGTTGTGGGCCGAGCGTGCCGGGCTTTCCGCGCCTTGGGGTTGTGCGGGCGGTGGCGGTCGCCCGGGGCGGTGCTAGAATAGGGCCCGGAAGGCAACCGGGGTCCCGTCGAGAGATCATCGGAGTCGGAGCGATGCACATGCGATCTTGTGTCCTGCGGCTGGGTGGGGGCCTGCTGGCGTGGTTCCTGGGGGCGGTGGCCCCGGCGGCCGACTGGCCGCAGTGGCGCGGGCCAAACCGCGACGGCAGCATCCCCGCGGCGGCGGTCCCCGCGGCGTGGCCCAAGCAGCTCCAGCGGCAGTGGAGGATCGAGGTGGGCGAGGGGCACGCATCGCCCGTCGTTTCCGGACCGCGCGTCTTTCTCCTGAGCCGGCAAGGGGACGAGGAGGTCGTGCGGGCGGTGGCCCTGGACGACGGCCGGCCGCTGTGGTCCCGCAAGTACCCCGCTCCCTACGACCCCAGTCCCTATGCGGCGGCGCACGGCAAGGGCCCCCGCTCGACTCCCGCGGTGGCCGGCCAGCGCCTCATCACCGTGGGGGTGGGCAGCATCGTGTCGTGCTGGGACACTGTGTCGGGCAACCTCCTCTGGCAGCGCGATTTCGCCAAGGACTTCAAGCCGCCCTCCTCGCTCTTCTACGGCATGTCGGTCTCGCCGATGATCCTCCACGAGCGGGCCATCGTCTACGTGGGCGTCTCCGGCGACGGGGCCCTCATGGCCCTGAACCTCGAAACCGGCCGGACTGAGTGGGCGTGGAAGCGGGACGGGCCGGGCTACGCCTCGCCCATCCTCGTGACGTTGGCCGGGGTGCCGCAGCTCGTATTGCAGTCCCAGCGGGCTTCGATCGGCATCGACCCGGCCGACGGCAAGCTCCTCTGGTCGATCCCCCTGGAGACCCGCTACGACCAGAACATCATCACGCCCGTGGCGGTCGGCGACCTGGTGATCCTGGCCGGCCTGAGCAACCCCACCACGGCCTACCGCTTCGAGCACAGCGGCGACCGCTGGACGCCCAAGCAGGTCTGGCGGAACGAGGCGATCTCGCTCTACATGAGCTCGCCGGTTGCGGTGGGCAAGCTGCTGTTCGGCCTGGCGGAGCGGAACAAGGGACAACTGTTCTGCCTCGATGCCGCCAGCGGCAAGACGCTGTGGACCAACGAAGGCCGCACGGGCGACAACGCCGCCCTGCTGGCGGCCGGCAAGGCCGTGCTGGCCCTGACGTCGCAGTCGGAGCTGATCGTCTTCAAGGCCCAGCCCGACGAGTTCGACGTGCTGGCCAAGTACGCGGTTTCCGACGCGCCCACCTGGGCCCACCCGGCGGTGGCCGGCGGGCGGATTTTGATCAAGGACCGGAGCGAACTGATGTGCTGGTCCCTTGAGCCGTGAAATAGAAGGGAACCGACCAGGTGAGGCGATTCCTGCCGCCATTTGTTCTCGTGGCGCTCCTCTGTGAGCCGGCCTTCGCGGACAGTATTGATCTCGCGTCCTACCTGGCGCGGCTGCCGGTGCGGCATTACTCAGGTCCTCATATTGTTGCGGGCCTCCTCGCGCTCATGGTCATCAACTACGCGGTGAACTACCTCGTCATCGGGCTGCCGGCGATCTGCTTCGCGAGGGCAGACCGGCGCGCCGTGACGGTCGGCCTCATTTGGCTCACCCTGCTCGGACAGATTGCCGATCGCGTGGGCGCACTGGTAGCCCTTTTTCTCTTCGCACCGCCGTTGGCCCGCATGCTTGGCATCCGCAGCGTAGGCGCTTGGATGCTGGGGCTGCTTGCCATGAACTTCCTCTGTTCGGCAATCGCCGTGGGAGCGCTAGCCCTGTACTTCCTGAGGAGACGATGGAAGGTGCGGCCCGGCCTCGCCTGGGGTATTGCGGTGACGGCCGCCGTGCTTACCAATCCGGTCTGGGGCCCCGTCGTACTCTCCCTCGTTCCCACGCTCCGCGTGGGAGCGCACTGAGCGGACGCTCCGCGTTCCCGAGACTGCGCTGCGGCTGGGAAGGCCGCGGGAGCGGCCATTCAGGGCGTTCCCACGGAGGACCGTGGGAACGAGGATACCAACGCTTCGCGTCGCTGCCCGCCCCACCTTAGGCTCTGACCCCGGCTGGCCGACCAGCAGGCGATTCAGCCTGCCGCATCCTCCAACTGCACGAGGACCATCTTGCCGACGGCCTCGGCATACCGTAGAAGGGTGTTCATCGTGACGTTCGGGTCCTCGTCGTTCTCCAGCTTGCTGAGCGTGCCGCGGTCGATGCCCGACCGCGCGTTCACGTCCGCGAGGCTCAGCCCTTGCCGTTGGCGTTCGTCCTTGAGCGTCTTCAGCGCCTGCTTGAGGAGTATGCGCGGTTTGGCCGCCTTGGCCAGCCGCCTGATCTCCGGCAGTTCGGCGGCGACCCCTTCGCGCACCCTCTGATAACGTTCTGCTTCCTCGTCCGTCAGCCGCCGATCGCGCCTGATTCGCTCGCCCATTGTTCTAAGATCATACGCCAACACCCCGCGGAATTCGAGGGGATTTCATCGAGCGAGCACTCTTGACAGCGGAACTGCGCGCCGTACAATCGCTCCGGTCTTGGTACCTCATTGGCGAGGCAAGAAATGGTTGATCTACGACTGATGGCCGTGACGGCTATGGCCGCGGGGATGCTGGCGGGGGCCGCGATTGCCGCGGACCCCAACGGCGACGAGCTTTGGGCCGGCGCCGCCGCGCGGATCGAGCGGCACCGCAAGGCCGACGCCACGGTCGTGGTCCTGGATGCGGCCGGCCGCCCCGTGCCGGACGCCGCGATCCGCGTCGAGCAGACCCGGCATGCGTTCCTCTTCGGGTGCAACATCTTTCTCTGGGGCCATCTGCCCGACGACCGGCTGGAGCAAGCCTACCGCGGCCGTTTCGCCGAGCTGTTGAACTACGCCACGCTCCCGTTCTATTGGTGGATGTACGAGCCCGCGCCGGGCAAGACCATCGCGGAGCACGACCGGGCCGTGGCCGCCTGGTGCCAGAAGCAGGGCATCGCCACGAAGGGGCACCCGTTGATGTGGAACTACGCCGAGCCCGCCTGGCTGCCCGCCGCCCCCGAAGAAGTCCACCGCCTGCAGCTTGCCCGCGTCGAGGACTGCGCCACGCGGTTCCGCGGCCTGATCGATCGCTGGGACGTGGTCAACGAAGCGACGCAGTTCGACCGCGAGGAGTGTGCCAAGCAGGCGCCGAAGCTCACGGCGACGTGGAAACAGTACGGGCAGGCGGCGATGCCCCGGGAGTGCTTCCTCGCCGCCCGCCGCGGCAATCCCGCCGCGGTGCTGGTGATCAACGATTACCGCACCGACCCGGCCTATGCGCGGCTGATCGAGCAACTGGTCGCTGCGGGCGGCAAGCGGGTTTACGACGTGATCGGCATCCAGAGCCACATGCACGCCAGTGTGTGGCCCAACCGCCAGATTTGGGAGGTCTGCGAGCGGTTTGCGCGGTTCGGCGTGCCGCTGCACTTCACCGAGACGACGATCCTCTCCGGCAATCGCGTGTGGGACCAGCCCCGGGGCAGCCCCTGGCCCTCCACGCCCGAAGGCGAGGCGTTTCAGGCCCGGGAGGTGGAGCGGTTCTACACCATGCTCTTCTCCCATCCGGCGGTCGAGGCGATCACATGGTGGGATTTCTCCGACCGCGGGGCGTGGAAGGCGGCGCCGGCCGGGCTGGTGCGCAAGGACATGACGCCCAAGCCGGCCTACGACGCCCTGAAGCGGCTGGTGAAAGGGGCGTGGTGGAGCACCGCGCAGGTCCGCAGCGGCCCCGACGGCACCGTGGGCTTCCGCGGCTTCCTGGGCGAATACCGCCTGACGGTCCGCGCCGGTGGCAAGCCGGCCGTCGTCGCCGCGGCGACGTTGGCCAAGGACAAGCCCAACCGCTGGACGGTGAAAATCGAGTGAGAGGCGTATCCGGCACCGGGCACTATGCTTTGCATCGTCGGTGTGCCGTCGATTGCGGCGGCACACGGAGTGTGCCGGATACTATTTCCACGGGCGCAGGTGCGTGGTCAACACGATGGCCACGCCCGGAAAGAAACGCAAAACGGCCAGGTTGTCAATCCCCTTGGTCTCATGCGTGAACTCCCGGCGATTGCGGTTTGCAATTCGGCGGACCTGATATCCTAGAGCCATTGCAGCCGGTACCCATCCGTCAGCCCAAGCTCCTTGCGGGCCTCTTCCAGCAGGGTCTCGCAGAGGGCACGGACTTGAGCAAGGGATACTCCCGGCGCCGGGTTGGCGGTAACTGCCACCGCCGGATAGAGGTTCAGCCGCTCGACAACGTCTGCCGTCTTGGTCTCGCGAAGCTCGGCGAAACTGCCCAGGGCGACCATGCGCCCGTCGACGGTGCGGACCATGAGTTTCCCGATGTCCCCCGCCTCCTTGCCGCCGCCGGCGTCGATGCCGACCTTCACCTGCCAGCTTCGGCCGAAATACTTGAAGTCGTCGATATCCACCGACCCGTAATAGGCCTGGAGGGTGGCGGAGACGTTCTCGATCGACACGCCGAACTTCGCGCTGGAGGCGCGGTCCATATCGAGGCACGGTCCCGCACACGGCGTGAAAGCCGGGCCGGCCCACACGTCGGTCAGCTTCTCGCTCTCGCGCAGCCGGTCGGCCAGTTTCGCGGCCAGTTCCCTTAGCTTGTCGGTGTCGTCTCCCGAGGGGCCATAAACGGCAATCTGAACGGGATAGCCGCACTGCGGGAAACGGCTCGGCCCGGATAGATCGCGTATCCGCACGGCAGCATCATTCACGTGGGCGAGCCGGGAGCGGATATCGTTGATGACCTCTTCCCGTTCGGCCGGCCCTGCCCCGGCCGGAGACAATCGAACCAGCATGCACGCCTGGTTGTGGAGGCGATCGAATGGGTTTTCGGGCAGGATCAGCACGTCCTGCACCCTTTCAACGCCGCGCAGCCGGGACTCAAAATGAATCAGGATCTCGCGCATCCGTGTCGCCAGCGCGTGGGGCGGAAAGACCGGGGCGACCAGCAGGCATGCGGACCGGCCCGCAACATCGGAGTTCGGCGCGAACTCGAAAGCCACATCGAGGCGGACCCCCGCGGGAAGCGTCGCGCGCAGGTCTGACACCTTGTCGTGGAGGGCCGTGCTCAGTTCCGGTAGATTTGCCTGCCATGCGGCGAAAATGACCTGAACGGCGGCCGGTTTGCCGTTGAAGGCCGTGCCAACGTCCCCCTGATCTCCCCGCTCGATCCGGGCCACGTCCTTCAGGCGGTCGACGCGGCCCCCCGGGGTTGCTCTCACGGCCATTTCCCCAAACTGCTCCATTTCGGGAGGCCGATCTTGCGGTTCCGCGGCCGCCCGGCCCTCCAATGGCCTGCCGGCGGGCGACGGGGTGATCGCCCCCGCACGGATACGACCCTGCCTGATCGCCTCTACCATGTCCACAACCGTTAGTTTTCGGGCGGCCATCTTGTCCGCGTCCAACGACACGCGGATGGTGCGGTGATCGCTAGTTCCGAGGGAGGCTACCTCACCGACGCCGGGCAGGCGGGCCAGTTCATCGCCGAGCGGGAGGATGCAATCGCTCAGGAAGAATCTGTCCCGGCTGCCATCCGGCGAGGTCAGGCTGAGGATCATCACCGCGCCGCACGAGCCCTTTCTGACAGTCACGCCGGCGTGTGTGACCGCGTCGGGGAGCATCGGCACAGCGAGGCTGACACGGCTTTGGACCAGAACCTGGGCCTGGTTGAGATCGACGCCATCCTTGAAGACGACACTCGCCGTGTATTTTCCCTCATTGGTGCATCGCGACCACAGGTATAGCATCTTTTCGGCGCCGTTGACCTGCTGCTCGATGGGAGCGGAGACGGTATCAGCCACGACCTGAGCGCTCGCCCCGGGGTAGACCACTTCAACCGTGATGACCGGCCGGGGCCTTGCCTGCTCGGGCCGGCCGACGACGGATGCCAGCCGATAGGCAGCGAAAAGCCCGGCAATGAGCAGAGCCAGGCCGACCGAGAGCGGAATGAGCTGCTTGCGAATCATGGAAAGCGGCCTCCCGGGTTCAGCCGCGGGGAAACGCGAGGACATTCCCGCCGCCCACCCAACGGACTCATGCTAGGCACCCGCGCGTCCCGGTGCAAGGGGCCGGCGGCCGCTCCAGCCACCATGCATCGTCCCGGGCGCGGAACCCAGCCCGGACGCTGTAGGGTGGGTCGACGGGCACCGTCGGGCACCGACCGGGCACCGACCGGGCACCGACGCGCAGCGTTGGTCGGCGTTGGTCGGCATGGTCGGCGAGCCCCACCATTCTTGCGGCGAATTCTTCTGGTGGGGCTCGCTGCGCTCGACCCACCCTACCTTTCTGCCCACTGCCCGCTACCCATCGTCCCGGGCGCGGAACTTGGCCCAGTCGATTCCCAACTTGCGCATCCGCGCCCGCAGGGTGTGGGGGTTGATGTCGAGCAAGGCGGCTGTGCCCCGGCGGCCTTCGATCCGGCCACGGGTGATCGCCAGGACCCTCTCGATGTGCAGCCGCATGGCCTTATCGAGCGAGAGCACCTCCGAGGGCTGCTCGGGGGTGGCCGGCGTTTCCGCAGCCTGCGGCGGCACGGGGGGCTTGACGGTTGCGCCCAATGCCTGGGCCACTTCCAGCCGCTTGCCGTTGCCGAGGATCGCCGCCCGGTCGATCACGGCAGCCAACTCGCGGATGTTGCCCGGCCAGGAGTACTCCGACAAGAGCTGGATGTCCTGCGGCGTGGGGTGCACCAGGGGCAGGACGAAGCGGGTGGCCGCCCGCTGGGCCAGGTGCCCGGCGAGCTCGGCGATGTCCTCCGGGCGTTCGCGGAGCGGCGGCAGGCGGATGGGAAACACGGCGATGCGGTACCAGAGGTCCTCGCGGAACTGGCCTTCGGCGACCATCGCCGCCAGGTCGCAATGCGTCGCGGCAACCATCCGCACGTTGACGTGGACCGGCTCGTGGCCTCCCACCCGCTCCAGCCAGCCGTCCTGCAGGATCCGCAGCAAGCGGACCTGGGCCGCCAGGGGCAGCTCTCCCACTTCATCCAAGAGCAGCGTGCCGCCGTCGGCCCGCTCGAACCAGCCTTGCCGCGATTCCACCGCGCCGGTAAACGCGCCCCGCTCGTGGCCGAACAACTGCGAGTCGATCAGCTCCGGCGGTACCGCGCCGCAGTTGACCCGCAGGAACGGCCCGCCGGACCGCGGCGACTGCGAGTGGATCATGCGGGCGATGACTTCTTTGCCGGTGCCGGTCTCGCCGAGGATCAGGACCGGGGCGTCGGAGCGGGCCACGAGCTCCACCCGCTCGATCACGTGCCGCAAGCCGGAACTCGCGCCGACGATGGTGTCCGTCAACTCCTTGCGGCCCAGGCGTTTCAACAGCGACTGCTTGTCCGCCTCGGCCGCGGCACGCATGACCCCCATTTCCCGCAGCCGCTGGTCGTTCTCCAGCGCGGCCGAGAAGGGCTCCAATAGCGCGGCGAACAGCCGGCCGTGGGAGGGTTCGAAGCTCTCCGGCGGCCGGGCGACCAGGATCAGTACCCCCGCCGGACTGTCCGGCGAGCCGAGCGGACCCGCCAGAACCTCGGCCGCGATTCCCGGCGGCACGATCGTCGCCGCGAGTCCGCTGCGGGCCGACTCGGTCCCGCGCCGCAGGACCTCCCCTTTGCGGCACCAGGCCAAGAGCGTTTCCAGCTCGGCCTCGTCGCACGGCGTTCGTGCCTCGTGCAGCAGATAGTCGGGCGCCGGCACCCCCACGGCCACCGTCTCCAGGCACATCCGCTGCCGGTCGATCCTCCGGACCAGGAGCTGCCCGATCGGGGCATGTTGGGTCAACATCCCGGCGATGGTTCGCATGGAATCGTCGATTTCGATGTGTCGGCAGGCCTCGCGCCAAACCTCGACGAGGATAGATTGGGCACCGGTTTCCAGTGGAATTCCATCAAATGTCACGGCCATGCCATCACCTGACAAGGGCGAGACTACCATATATCACCATACCCGCTTCATAGATTCAAGACCAGCCGACTACTGCGAAGAAACCGCTGAAAGAGCAAAACCTTGCTCAACATAGTTCGCATTGGTCACTTACAACAACAGTTCCGCACGCGGGCTACTGGAGAATCTCGTCTTCCTGCCCAGGCAAGAACGGGAATCCTTCCCGAGCAGCCTGTCTGTGGGAGCAAGTCCCGGGCCGAATTCTCGTTGCCTGGGATCACTTGGCCGAGCGGAAAATGGGGGGAATGTCCGATATAGGTTACAGGACTCGGCCGAGACTTTTTTGATAGCCGCGGTAATAATTCACTTTCCTATTTTTGCCCTTTCTCGATCTTCGCCCAGGTGTCGCGGAGCGAGGTGGTGCGGTTGAAGACCAGGCTGCCGGCGGCCGAATCGGGATCGACCGAGAAATAGCCGAGCCGCTCGAACTGGAAGCGGTCGCCCGGCTTGGCCGCCGCCAGGCTCGGCTCCAGCCGGCAGCCGGCAAGCGTTTCCAGCGAAGCGGGGTTGAGGTTCGACTTGTAGTCCTGGCCCGCTGCAACCTCGTCCGGGTCGGCCTTGGTAAAGAGGTGCTCGTAGAGCCGCACCTCGGCCGGCACCGCGTGGGCGGCCGAGACCCAGTGGATGGTGCCTTTCACCTTGCGGCCGTCGGGCGTGTTGCCGCCGCGGGTCGCCGGGTCGTAAGTCGAGCGGACGGCGGTCACCCGGCCGGTCCCGGGGTCCTTCTCCACGCCCGTGCAGGTGACCAGGTATCCCCAGCGGAGCCGCACTTCCTTGCCCGGCGACAGGCGGTAGTAGCCCTTGGGCGGCTCCAGGCGGAAGTCGTCCTGCTCGATCCACAGTTCCCGGCCGAAGGGGACCTGGCGGGTGCCCATGCCCGCGTCCTCGGGATTGTTCACCGCGTCGAGCTGTTCCACCTGGCCTTGCGGGTAGTTTTCGATCACCAGCCGCAGCGGCCGCAGCACGGCCATGGCCCGGGCGGCCCGCCGGTTGAGGTCCTCGCGGAGGCAATGCTCCAGCAGGGCGATGTCGATCACGCTGTCCACCTTGGCAACGCCGATCCGCGCACAGAAGTTGCGGATGGCCTCGGGCGTGTAACCGCGGCGGCGCAGGCCGCAGATGGTCGGCATCCGCGGGTCGTCCCAGCCGCGGACGAAGCCCCCCTTCACCAACTCCAGCAGCCGCCGCTTGCTCATCATGGTGTAGGTCAGGTTGAGGCGGGCGAACTCGATCTGCCGCGGATGGTGGATCCCCAGCTTCTCGACGTACCAGTCGTACAGCGGCCGGTGGTTCTCGAACTCCAGCGTGCAGATCGAGTGCGTGATCCCTTCCAGCGAGTCGGACTGGCCGTGGGTGTAGTCGTAGGTGGGGTAGATGCACCAGGCATCGCCCGTGCGGTGGTGCGAGGCGTGCAGGATGCGGTACATCACGGGGTCGCGCATGTTGAGGTTGGGCGAGGCCATGTCGACCTTCGAGCGGAGCGTCCGCGAGCCGTCGGGGAACTCGCCCGCCCGCATCCGCCGGAACAAATCGAGGTTCTCCTCGATCGAGCGGTTGCGGTAGGGGCTGTCCCGGCCCGGCTCGGTCAGCGTGCCCCGATGTTGGCGGACCTCGTCGGCCGAGAGGTCGCACACGTAGGCCTGGCCCGCCAGGATCATCTGCTCGGCCCAGTCGTAGAGCTGCTGGAAGTAGCCGGAGGCGTAATACAGGCGGTCTTCCCAGTCGAACCCCAGCCAGCGGACGTCCTCCATGATCGAATCCACGTACTCGACGTCTTCCTTGCAGGGGTTGGTATCGTCGAACCGCAGGTTGCACAGGCCGCCGTAGTCCCGGGCGATGCCGAAATTCAGGCAGATCGACTTGGCGTGGCCGATGTGCAGGTAGCCGTTGGGCTCGGGCGGGAACCGCGTGTGGACGCGGTCGTACCGCCCGCCGGCCAGGTCGTTGTTGATGATCTCGCGGATGAAATCGACCGGCGTTGAGCCAGCGTCGGAGGTGGTCATGGGGGGATTCCTTTGGCCTTTCAAATACATTCACCAAATTCTCGTGACACCATATCTGTCCAAGACGGCGTCTGAGCTGAGGATGGGAATCTGCTCAACCGTCGCTTGTGCGACGAGAAGTCTGTCAAACGGGTCTTTATGGTGGAGGGGCATGGCTGCCACGGCGGCCGCGTGTCTGACCGAGATCGGTAGGATGGTCAGGAGATGCGTGGTGATCGCCCGCTCCATGAAGGTCTCGAAGTCCTCCTTGAACATGTATCTGCCCACGCTCACCTTAATCGCGATCTCCCAATAACTTGCGGGGCTCACAAGGATCTCGTTGTGCAGGTCCAATATGGCCGACGCCGCGTCGCCGCTGAGCCGTGGATCGTCCAAGAGATACCACAGCAGGGCATGGGTGTCCACGAGCGCCCTCACGGCATGTACTCCTCGAAATCTTTCAGGTGTACGTCGTCGTCCACCTCCTCATTGATTATTAGTTTGCCGATCGCGCTTCCGGGCGGCGGCCGCGTCAGTGGCTTGTCCGGCTCGGCGACGAGCCGCGCAACCGGACGGCTCTGCTCAGTGATGATGATCTCTTCGCCTGGTTTCAATTGCGCGATCATCGCGGGAAGCCGCGCCTGAGCTTCCTCTAGTGTAACAGTAGTCATCGGCTACTCCTTTCCCACCTAGCCGTTTTCACCCGGCGTAAGCGGATACGGCAACGGTTGTTTCCATGGTACCGGCTCCGTCTCGCCGGCCCACTTTGCGTGTACGCGACTCTGATATCTTCCCTCGTACCCAAGAAGCCACAGCAGGCACAAGTCCAAGTACCAGAGCCCCATTTGCGTTGCGTCGAAAAAAGCGCGCTTGGAGCACGCGAGACGCCTGAGGAATCGCCGCGATTCAAGCGTTCGGTGCAAGCACGCGTCGCGAACGCGGATCATCACGTCGAGCCCGTTGCCGAGGTGCTCCCCCGCGGCAAATTCCCCGAGGGCAGGCAGGGGCTCGGGTATCTCGGACGGAACCCCCACGGCCTCCAGCAAGCGGGCAGTCTTCTCGCGACCTGCCGCCGGCGCGGCGACGGCGCGCCCCGGCGCGCCATGCTCGACAAGCACGAATTCAGCGAGTCCCTCCAACGCCGTTTGCGCCCAGACTATGCTGTCGTCGAGCAAACCCTGCGCGTTGCTCTGAACGTACAACCAAGTCGCCAGACCAAGTATCTCTCGCCACGCCGGGTCCGCCCACCGCTCAAGAAACCGTGGAAACAACGATACAACGTACTTCATGTCGTGGACGGGGCACCACGACCCGAATCCGGGAGCCCCGCGCGTACGGTACGGTGTCCAATCCTGCCACGCACACTGGCCGTCTTCCCCTAGCCCGATCAACAGCACCGGCGCGACCCACTGCCCGCGGACAAGGGACAGAAAAGTTCGGATCGCCTCGAGCAACGCCTCGCTCTCCTCCGGAAAGAAGCCCCGGCCATCGGACCGTTCCACCCTGCCGACATGGGTAATTGGCACCGCACCGTGTTTTGAGGCGACCTCCCGCCGCTCCTGCGCGTCGCGGAGTGCGTCGACCGTTATCAGCCACTCGCGGGCAGCCAAAATCAGCCTTCCAGCCCACATCCCATGGGCCAAATCGTCCTCGCGGATCGGGGTACCATGGTAATCGCAAAAGTCCGCGATGTGAAAGACCACCTGGCGCAGAGCCTCATGCGCGCCCGCCACCACCCGCCCGTTGGTCATGCCCTCGACACACTCTGCGCCCGCTCCCGAGGTGATACGTAAGTTTGTTACAATCGCAGGGGCCGCGACCCCCCTGCGCGGGATTCGAAGCTCGGCCTCACTAAAATTCGGCAGAGGCCACGGTGGCATCGGCTCGAGATGAAAGGCAACCGAAGGACGCGGGGCGAGTTGCATTTCCACCCTGCCCCTGCCGGTCACTAGGCCACTGCGGCCCACGAGGGCGATCTTACCCCGGAACAGGGGAATTGGCCGCCATGGCTTGGAGAGGTCGCGCATCTCCCGGACCGCGACGGGGACCTCCGCCAAGCGCCGAGCGAGCTCCATTGGGAGTTGCGACGGTGTCGGCGCGGGGGCGGTGGCCGGAAAACCCGCCTCGCTCAGTGCGCGGTCGACTCTAGTCAACGAGCCAGCCGTCCCCAGAATCTCGATTGTCTCAAGTATACCGACCCCGACTTCCTTGCCAGTGAGCGCAAAGCGAAGCTTGCGGGCCGCGCGCGCCCCCTTCACGACCTCCACGGGCGCAGCGTCGGCGAGTGGCGGCAGCCCCGTGGCCTCCAGTTCAAGCGCAGCTGCAAATACCGCACCGTCAGAAATCGTGCAGCACGCGAGGGCAAGCGCGCCTCGCCATTCGCTGCGCCTTCCCGAGCGGACCGCTTCCCGGCAGCGCCACAAGTCCTCCGCATCCTCGCGGGTAGCGACCAGCTTCCCGAGCGCCGTTTGGTCGACCCGAAACTTGTCGTCGGGAGTAAAGAAGTAGTCGTAGTCCAAAATGTCGCCGGCCGTCTTGATGCGATCGCCGGCCGCGGCGACCACGTGCTCGACCTTCCGCCGGAGGTCCTCCGGCGGGCAGTCCGGCGCCAGGCCGGCCCGCTGGAGATAGGGCACGACCAGGGCCGCCTTCTCGGCGACCGACAGCCGCTGCATGTGGCGAAGCTGAAAGGCCCAGAGCTTCGCCGGATCGAAACTGGCCGCCGCCTTGTTCACCCGCTCGAGCGAAAAACTCTCGATCAACTGCCGGCGGGAAAACTCCTCGGTCTTGTCGTCCAGCGACCAGCCCAGCAGGGCCAGGTAGTTGATCACCGCGTCGGGCAGGTAGCCGACCTGCTCGTAGAAGTCGGTGACCACCGGGTTGAACGTGTCGGGGTCGACGGCGAGCCGCAGCGCCTCGGCCACCTTGCGGCCGTGCTTCATGAGCTGGGCGAAGTCGGGGTTCTTCAGGTACTTGTCCAGCTTCCGCTTGCTCAGCTTCGTCTTGCTGCCCGGCTCGGCCACGAACGGTAAATGGGCGTACTGGGGCAGGTCGTAACCCAGCGATTGGGCGATGAAGACCTGCCGCGGCGTGTTGGAGAGGTGCTCTTCGGCCCGGATCACGTGGGTGATGCGGAAATCGTGGTCGTCCACCACGTTGGCCAGGTGGTAGAGGCATGAGCCGTCGGCCCGCTGGATGACGTGGTCCTGCTCGCGGGCCCATTGGACCTCGACCTTGCCGCGCACCAGGTCGTCGATCACCAGCGTGCCCTCACGGGGCATCTTGAGGCGGACCACCCCGCGGCGGCCCTCGGCCTCGAAGCGGGCCCGGTCGGCCGCCGTCTCGGCCAGGAAGCGGCGGCTGTACACGAACGACTGCTTTTCGCGCTCGGCCGCCTGCCGCTCGGCCTGGAGTTCCTCGGACGTGGCGTAGTCGTAGTAGGCCGCCCCGACCGCAAGGAGTTTCTCGACCGCCGCCCGGTAGCGCTCTCCGCGCTGCGACTGGTAATAGGGGGCGTACGGGCCGCTCACCTCCGGTCCCTCGTCCCAGTCCAGTCCCAGCCATCGCAGGCCGTGGAGGATCGGGGCCAGGGCCTCCTCGACGTTCCGCTCCTGGTCCGTGTCGTCGATGCGGAGGATGAACTGGCCGCCGTGCCGCCGCGCGAAAAGCCAACAGAACAGCGCGGTCCGGACCCCGCCGATGTGCAGGTATCCCGTCGGGCTGGGGGCGAATCGCGTGCGAACGGTCATGAGGGGGGATCAACGGGCTGCGAAGGCTGCGCCAGCTCCCTCAGAAGGATGGCTCGCAACCGATCGCCTCCACATTATTCCCGATTCCGCCCTAGGTGTCTACGGCACCGGGGAAGGGAGAAGGCGGAAGGTTTTGGGTCTTGGGCCTTGGGCCTTGGAGCTTGGAGCTTGGAGCACGAGGCAAAACCCCAAGACCTAAGACCCAAGACCTAAGGCCTATTTCCCCGTTCCGTGATTCCTGTCCTTATCGCCCCCAATTTGGGGACGTTCCCTTCTGACGCTTCAACCGTTCTTCCAGTAGGCGCTTTTTCAGGGCCTTGCGATCCGCCTTCGTGAGCTTATGCGCCGATGTGGGCAAGGCCGGGGGTGAAGGGGCCGCGGGCGTTGCGGCGGCGGGCGTCGTGCTGGGAAGACCTGTGGAACCCACCCGCCGTAGCACAGGTTGCCCCTTGCCGTGCGACGGATCAACCGCCACCCATCGGTCGGACGTTGCCGAGGGGCCGTCGCCGGTGTCCCGGTCCGGCGGCTGCGACGTGGCTTCGACTTCGCTATCTCCGTCGGTGGAAGCCTCGCTGTCGGTAGTGGCCTCGTCGGCCGGCTCCGCGCCCGTTGCCGGCCGGGGCCGCGGGAGCCGGCCCTCGGCATCCAGCAGGACGTGGCGGGCGTGCAATCCCAGCGCCGTCAAGAGGAGCAGGTGGCCCGTCATCCCCGCCGCCTGACCCGCAAGGCGCCAAGCGGCGTCGTCCGGCGCGATCCAGCCGCAATGAATGGCAATGGCCGCAGCATAACAGCATGTGGCCAAGAGGGCGGCCGCAGTGGAGCCGCGGAATTCCCACATGTCCACCAGCAGCCGCGAGCCCACCGCGCCGAGAAGGCAGGCGGCCGGGACGATCCACCAGATCGAGCCGTCGCCCAACAGCCGGGTGCCGGCCAGGGCCGTCATCACCTCGCCCAGCACGTCGCCGAGTGAGGTGGCCGTATCGCTGGCCACCAGGAAACAGCAGGCGGCCGCCCAGGCCCAAATCCGATAGCGGCCCTGGTAGTCGTTCACCTTGTGGCGGCGGATGTTGTAAACCAGCAGGGCCGTAAGGCCGGCGGCCAGCAGCAGGAGTGAGGAGAACCAGCGGCCCAAACTCCCGGCGGCAGCCAAGTCGAGCGCGGCCGGCCGCCGGCCGCCGGGCCGCGCAAGAGCCTCCGGGAACCCGGCTCCCAACGCCACCAGCCCGCCGATCGCGGCCAGCCCCAGTACGAACGTCACCGCCAGCGTCGAAACCCGCCGCGGAATCAGATCGGTCAGCCGCGGCTGCTCGGCGAGAAAGTCGGCATTCCCGTAGTTCTGCGACTTGTGGACCGGCGCGGCGCGCATCGTGCCCGGGCCGCCGGACCCCTCCGTTTGGGTGACTAGTGACTGGTCCCCCACCTCCGTGCCATGGGCATACTCCTCGGCGAGCAGCCGGCGGCGCCGGTCGTCGCGATGTCCGCTTCTGCCGAGTGAAGAGCCGAGAGACATGGCTGCCAAAAAAGAGAGAATAGCGTCTCTTTGAAAGTCGGCATTTCCCGCCAGAGAATCCAAGGTTTGACAGAAGGAGAGCAGGGCCTCGCCGCCTCCCATTGCGGAAAACGTGACCCCGGCCGGCTCAGAGCGAGCCTACCCCCCGGCAGGCTCAAGGAGCTTCTTGACGAGTTTATAGACGTGCGAGCCCGTTTTCTGCGGCCAGCGTTGGCCGGGGGGCTGATCGAGCGCCTCTGCCCGCCGAACGGCATCGGCGGCGGCGGCCAGAGAGCACCGCGCGGGATCAAGGCTCCGCTTGTTGTAGCCACCCAGCACGTCCCGCAGCTGCTGTTCCACCTCAGCACACCGCTGCAACTGCTCGCCCGGGGCTACGTCCGCAACGTGCAGGAGGAGCCAGATTTCAAAACATGGATTGCTGTGCGCCAGGTGGTAGCCCTTCTGGACGGCCTCGGCACAGACACGGACGAAGTTCCTGACGTGGCCGGGCTCGATCCAGTGGTCCGTGTCGAGCATCAGCCAGAGCTCGTCGTCCTCCGCCAGATCGAACTCCCTGGCGAACTGGTCGAGACGCTTCATCACGTGCCCCGGTGCTGACAAGCCACCCCCCGTGGGCAGAACGCGCACCTTGATCCGCGGGCTCCCAAAGATGTCGAAGTAGGCTTCAGGGGCATGGGTGTCTTCCGTGGCAATCACAATGAGGTTGGCGTCCCTGAGAGTTCCGTCTTCGCGGCCGAGGGGGCGTGGCTTTTTGTGAGGAAGGTTCATTCGCCGGCCCCCGCAGCGGCCTGCTCCTCGATCAGGCGGTCGATGCCGCCGAGAAATGGAATTGCGCCGAACCGCCCTTGAAGATATCCCTTCTCGATTCGCAGGTCGTTGCGGACCTTGAAATCGGCGAGCGAGTAGAGCTGCGTGGCCCCCTCATTGTCCTTTTCGGCGAACCAGATGCCGTCGCGGCGCATCAGGTCCAAATCGAGCAAGTTCGTCTCGTGGGTCGTGAAGATGAGCTGGCTCGCGGTTCCTTGCCCTGCCTTGAGGAAGAATTCAATGAACTTTCTGGCAAGCATAGGGTGCATGCTGCGCTCGAACTCGTCGATCACGAACACGCCGCCTGTCGACCGGAGCCGGTAGAGCTCCGGCAGGAGGTGGAGAAACCGCCGCACCCCGTCGGACTCCCACCAGAGTGGGAAGCCTGCCGCGAGACTTGGCACAACCTCGTGCAGGACTTCGATCTCCCGGACGCGCACGGAGTCCGCCCCCAACGGGCTCGCTGAGAACTGCCGGCCCTCTGGTCCCTCCCACAGGGCCGCCCTACCCGGCGTCGGCGCCTCGACCCACTCGCCGGGCCGCGTCTGTGACCTTGGGACGTCCCTGGTGTTCACCGTCAGCCACGCGACGCCCGTGTCTGCCTCGCGAGCAAGCCTGCTTGCGAACTCGGCAAAACGGGGATTCCCGGCGATCATGTCAGCGAGCAGGTCGGAGCGGTCGCCGGGTTTCATTACGCGGAGCGCGGACCCGAACCATTCGACTGCTCGGTGAAGACGGGGGCCCTGCCCCTCTGGGTCGGCGAGGTTGGCGATCCCTGTCAGAAACAACTGGTTTCGCCGCGCGCCGAGCGTCGCGAGGGCGACCATTTTCTCGGTGCGGTCTTCGCCACCGGCCGCCGGCCCGAGCTCGACGACCGCGCCGCCTTCTCGGTCCGTGCGGGCGAAAAGGCCCCGCGCCCTCGTGCCCTCATAGACATCGAGCCATTCTTCAAGCACGCGGGTGGAGTCAAACACCAGCCCGTATCGGAAAACGACCCCGCCTTGGGCGAACTGAACATCGAGGGAGGTCGGCACCCTGGCGGTGGCGGGGTCCAAATGGAACGGGGCGTGTGGAAGTGCCTCGCTCGGTGACGTGCCGGAAAGAACCATACGCTGCAAGAGTGATATCGCGCGCACGAGGTTCGATTTCCCTGCGGCGTTGGCGCCGTAGAGCGAGGCGACACGCAGGGCGTGCTCGCCGGTACCCGGAATTTGGTAGCAGTGGGGGGAGCCTTCGACTGGCCCGAGGCGCTTGGACGCCATCAGGCTGAGCGTTTGCTCGGCCTTGAATGAACGGAAGTTCTCGACCGAGAAAGAGAGCAGCATATTGCACCCCGCGTGAGTTTTTCACAGTAAATTATACCCCGCAACGCGCCCAGAGGCGTAGAGCGGCTAAGTCGTGCGGTATTATCACAGATGGCCCGGGACGCGGCAAGGCGGGACATGCCGCGCCGGCACCACGCCACACCCCACCTGCATTGTTGCGTTCAGCGCCCCCACCGAAAGGTGGCTATTTGCCCGAATGGTCGCCTATCGCCATAATGCGGCGGGAGGCACGCGGTTACTGCTCCGCCGAC
>Ga0187848_10000616_pt1 | contig 32045 bp, 26 predicted proteins | sample June2016WEW_4_40_FD_132424 | JGI IMG/M metagenome (GOLD analysis project Ga0187848, IMG submission 132424) | Peatland microbial communities from SPRUCE experiment site at the Marcell Experimental Forest, Minnesota, USA - June2016WEW_4_40 | ecosystem: Environmental > Terrestrial > Soil >... | reverse complement strand
CCGGCTTCGCTCAGGGCTCCACGCCAATCCCCTGGTGGGACGGACGCCCCCTGGCCTTGCGGTTCCGGTAGACAGTGCCCCAAAACGTTAGCTCACTAATTACGGCGAAAATTCAGGCTAGGGTGTGACTGTTATACTGAACATGACGAGGCAGATCGTGGCTGAAATGCACCGCAGGCATCGCGCGAGCGCACCGGGGGAGAAAGCTGAGCCGGCTCGATACTCAGCGACCGGTCACCCGAGCATTCAGGAGCTCATGGCGGAGCAGGGAACCGCGCCAATCCAGGACGCGGCGGTCCTTCATGGCGATTTTTGGCCTGAGGAAGAGTCCGTTGAGGACTTTCTGGAGACGCTCTATGCCTGGCGCGGCCATGAAGTGTCCGACCCGGCGGCATGATTGAAGTCGTCGTCGATACGGATGTAGTCTCCTTCGTTTTCAAGAACCACCCTATCGCCACCCGTTACGATATCGAATTAGTAGGCCGGGCGGCGTTAGTCTCGTTCATGAGCGTCGCGGAGCTCGAGCGGTGGACCCTTCAACATCGATGGGGCGCGCAGCGAATTCACTGGCTTCACGTCTATTTGCGCCGCTTCACCGTAGTGCCCTCCAGCCCGGATCTTTGCCGCGCGTGGGCGAGAGTGATGGTCGACGCCCAAGCCGCTGGGCGGCGGATCGAATGTGCGGACGCGTGGATAGCCGCAACGGCACTCCTGTACCAGGCCCCGCTGATCACGCACAACCGCGGGCACTTTCTCGGTGTGCCGGGGCTGCAGGTGGTTTCGCACTCATAAGAACCTTCGCGAGCTTGCCGGCGAAAGCGCCTGGCCCACGGTATCCTGAATAGATGGAAACCATCGCACCGCCTTCAGAGGCCCAGGTAGATACCGCTCCCGAAGTCAGCGCCGCTCAATCCATCATGGATTTGGAGCGCGCCCACCTGCTGCAGAACTATGCCCGCTATCCGCTCGTCCTGGCGCGCGGAAAAGGGTGCTGGGTGTACGACCTGGAGGGGCGCCGTTACCTGGATTTGATTACCGGCATCGGCGTGAATGCGCTGGGGCACGCTCATCCGCGCATCGTCAAGGCGATCCGGGAACAGGCCGGGTTGATGGTGCACAGCTCCAACCTCTACTACCACCGTTATCAAGGCGAGCTGGCCAAACGGCTGACGGCGATGAGCGGCCTCGCCCGCGCGTTTTTTTGCAATAGCGGCACCGAGGCGGTGGAAGGCGCGCTCAAAATGGTTCACGCGCACGGCCGCGCGATCGACGCGGAAAAATACGAGATCGTTTCGCTCGACAACAGCTTTCACGGGCGCTCGATGGGGGCGCTTTCCGTCACCGGACAGGCCAAGTACCGCACCGATTTCGAGCCGCTCATTCCGGGCGTAAAGTTCGTTCCGCCTAACGATGTTGCGGCGCTCGAAGCGGCTTTCAGCGCGCGCACGGCCGGCGTGATTCTGGAGCTGATCCAGGGTGAGGGTGGGATCTATCCGCTGACGCCCGAATTCGCCGCCAAGGCGCGCGAGCTGGCCGACCGTCACAACGGGCTGCTGGTGGCGGACGAAACGCAATGCGGCGTCGGCCGGCCCGGCGTTTATTTCGCGTATCAGCGCTCCGAGCCGGTGATCATGCCGGACGTTGTAGTGGCCGCCAAACCGGTAGCGTGCGGATTGCCGCTGGGGTTCATTCTGGCCAATGAGAAGGCCGCAGCCGCCATCCGGCCCGGCATGCACGGCACCACGTTTGGCGGCGGCCCGCTGACCTGCCGGGTGGGGCTCGAGTTCGCCGAGATTTTGGACGAGCTGCTGCCCTCTATTCGCCGCGTGGGCGCATACTTCCTGGACCAACTCCAGCACCTGGCCGGCAAGCACGCCGTCATCAAAGAAGTTCGCGGCTTCGGGCTCATGCTCGGGATGGAGCTCAATGTGCCCGGCAAGCAGCTCGTGCTCGACGGCATCGGCCGCGGCCTGCTGTTCAATTGCACCCACGAAAACGTGCTCCGTTTCCTGCCGCCGTATATCGTCACGGAAAAGGAAGTGGACCGCGCCACTAAGATTCTGGACAAGCTGATAGGGAAGGCGTAGCGCCGGAACCGCTCCCTTACGGTCGCGGCTCGGAAACGCGCGACCAGGCTGGGGATGTATACTGTCAGCATTGCCGCCGAGGGCTTTCACGAGTGGAAGTCCCGCGGCGGGGACGGAGCCAGATATGAGCGAAGATACCAAGCCCTGCCCGGCCTGTGGAGAAACCATTAAGGCCGCAGCCCTTAAATGCCGCTTCTGCAATACTAACCTAACGGAATTTGCGGCCGCGAAAGAGTTCGAAGCAGAAAAGGATCTCTTCTGTGGGCACCCGGCGATTATTTACAGCATCGGCCAACTCGCGCCGTTCCTGTTGGTGGCGGCCGTTGCTGTTGCGGTCGTAGCGGTTGGCGGTATGCATCCGGAGTTGGGAATTAGCATTGGGTATGTGCTCCTCGGCTTCATAGTCTTGTGCGGCATCATTTGCCTCCGCTTCTACCTGAAGAGCCGGACAACACATTTTGAAATCACCACGCAGCGCATCAAGCTGGAACGCGGTCTGCTCTCGAAGGTCCAGGAAAGTCTGGAACTCTTTCGAATCGACCACTTTGAGCTGCGCAAGCCGCTGGGGATGCGTCTATTGGGCCAGGCATACCTCCACATCTTCACGTCCGACGCAGAGATCGAGAGGTTCGGCATATACGGCGTTCCCAATCTGGAATCGTTGGCGGACGAACTGCGAAGTTGCCAGCTTCGCGAGCGCACCCGGCGCGGTCTGACGACCTTTGTAAAAGCGTAGATTCCCACGGACCGCACCCGCGTGGCGCTGTATTTCACCGGCCGGAAGCCTACGCGGACAGGTTACGATATCCCGCTCGGTTCCACGCGTATCGATATCCCCGCCGGTCAAGGCGCCCATAAAGTCACCGATTCATTCATCATTCCGGTGGATGCCGACGCGATCGCGGTCAATCCGCACGCCCATTACATCTGCAAAGACATGCTGGGGTACGCCCTGCTGCCCGATGGCACGCGGCGCACGCTGATCCACATTCCGGATTGGGATTTCAACTGGCAGCAGCAGTATGTCTACCCCAAGCCGCTGCGTCTGCCCGCCGAGACCCGCGTGGCGATGGAGTACACCTACGACAATTCGGCCGCCAATCCGCGCAACCCCAACCACCCGCCGCGGCGCGTGGTGTACGGCCCTTCGTCCACCGACGAAATGGCGGGTCTGCACATCGCCGTCGCGCCTGTCGATGCCGCCGATGCCGAAGAGCTGGGCATGGCTTTATGGGGCAAACTGGTACGCGCGACCGGCGGTGGCGGATTGAGCCGTAAACGGCAGTGAAACGAGTTGTCAGTCGTCAGTTATCAGTAAAAAAAGTTGTCAGTTCTCAGTTGTCAGTCGTCAGTTAAGACCGAACCGCCGGTCGGGGTGCTGCTTTTACTGATAACTGATAACTGACTACTGACAACTGACTACCGATAGTGGACCACAATCCTGACCGCACCGGTCGGGCTGCCTTGAAAGACGTTCGCGCCGGATTTCGTGACCGCAATGCTGGAGATTTTCTGGCTGGGATTCATATGGTCCAGGTGATTGCCGTCGCTTCCGCGGAAGGAGGAGAAATCGGTGGTAACGCTGAGCCCCTTGCCGTTGGCGCCGGTGGCGACGGTCAAAGTCGTACCGCCGTACTGCACGCTAAGCTGGCAGCTTTGGCCACCGATGCTGAGCGTCCGGGCGTTGCCGTCCATGGTGAGGTCAATGGAGGGAACAGAGCGGGTGGGATCTGGATGGGTTTTCGTGTTTCCCTGGGTCTTGAACTGGCTCCAGGCCGCAGCCGACTCGATGTGCAACGAGCCGTTGCTGACGATGATGGGCGAATCGCCCTGCGCGCGCAACGTGAAGCCCACGCCGGCCAGAAGACTCAATCCGAGCACCGCGGCGAGAGCGGCTATTCTGCTTTTCTTCATGGCAATTCCGATAACCTTTCCTAAGTATTCGCTTTCGCACTTACTGTCGCGTATCCGGCCACCGCCCCCTGAGATGCCGTGAAAAATTCAAATCCGGGCCACCGATGAACGCCGATGACTTTGATTTCTTCATCTGTGTTTATCTGTGTTCATCCGTGGCCATATTCTTTCACGCGAAGACGTTACCACACTTCCGAGACAATGCACCAAGTTTTATTGCACTCCGAGCCTGGCCAATTGACCTTTGGCGAATTCCACGTCGGGCCGGGCCAAATAGGTTCGAAAGTCTTCAGGGTCCCACTTTTGCGCCAAACCCGCAAGCAGGCCGGAGGCTTTTTGCGCGAAATCGCGGGCGTCGCTCTTGCGGCCGGACGCCTGCGCGGCCCGTGCCGCCAGCCACCAGGAGCGCCATTCCGTCTCGGTGTTCCCCACCAGGGCAGCCCACTTTTGCGCGGCCTGCGCATACTGGAGGGCAACCGAGGATTGCCCCTGCGCCAAAGCCAGTTCAGCTTGGGCCAACTCGGTTTCCGCCACCCGCCGGGGATTTCCGCTGCGGGCGGCCAGGTTGCCGGCGATTTCGACGATTCGTGCCGCCTCCGCGCGGTTTCCGGACGAGGCCAGTGCCATCGCCAGCACGCTATTCAATTCCGCTTGCAACTCGTCGCTCGCTCCACTAACGGAGAGCAGCCGGCGCGCCGCCTCGGCAGCTTTGGGAAATTCCCTGCGGCTCAAAGCCATACCCGCCTGGAGCCGGGCGATGCGGGCATCCACGGATTTTGAGCGGTTGGCGCCCACCTGGTCGAGCAAAGGGCTTACCTCCTGGTAGCGCCCGAGCCGCCAAAGCAGGTCGGCGCAATTCACCAGCCCGAACTGTGCATACAGCGTCACGCCGGATTCGGTGGCGGCCTGCAACTGGGCGCGGTAGGCCTTCAGCGCGTCGCTCCACAGTCCCTGCACCAGCCGCACGGACCCGATTCCTTCCTGGGAAAGCGCGATCTGCGCCTGGTTGCCCTGCGCGCCAGCGAGTTTGAGTTGCTGTTGCAACGATTCCAGGGCGCTCGGATAGTCGCCTTTGTCCCGTTCGATGCGTGCAAGCAGCGTGAGGCCCAGCATGGTTGCATTCCGGTAACCGCGCGGCTGGTACCACTGCAAGGCCTGGCGAACGTCGGCCAGCCCGCGATCGAGCTCGCCTTGTTGCGTTTCCAGGCTGCCGAGGGAAAGCAGGGCGCGGAATTCGCTGCGTTCGGAGCCATAGTGACGAGCGAGCTCGAGCGCTTGCTGGAAATACGGCCGCGCCTGGGCCGCATCGCCTTTGCCCAAGAATGCGTTGCCGAGATCGATCAGCCCGTTGGTAGTGAGATTTTCCATGCCGTTCGCGCGCGCCAACTCGAGCGCCTTGGACGCGCTGGCTTGCGCCTCAGCCGCGTGGCTCGAGTTGGTTTCAAGCCAGCTCAATTGCATCAATACCAGGATTTGTTGCGACGGGCTTTCGGCGGCTTGGGTCAGATCGAGCGCCTTTTCGAGCAAGGCGCGGGCCTCGGCGATCTGCCCTAGCTTGTTGGCCGCCACGCCGCGCTGGTACTCCACTTCCGCGATGCCCTCCAGGTTGGACTTGCTCCTGTAGATGGCCTCGGCTTTGTCGAACGCGGGGGTGGCATCCGCCGCATCCAACTTGCGCGCGCCGTATTGCACGCCCAGGCGCAGCCAGGCCGCCGGTTGGAGGGCGTCGCGCCCGGTGGCTTTCCGGTAACACTCAAAGGCATCCTCGGGTTGCTGCGCGCGTTCGTAGGCGCGGCCGAGGTCCACCAGGGCGTCCGCTTGGGCCCGATCCGGGGTGCGGTCGACCATATCGCGGTAGAGGTTGACGGCATCTGCGAAACGGGCCGCCAGCGTCAGCCGGATGGCGTCGCGGACGTCGCGATCGGCCCGGGTCAAGCGGGTGGTGCGCTCGGGCGTGCCCGCCTTGGCGAACTCAACGCCAGCGGTGCGCGCGTCTTCCAGCTCCAGCGCGGCTTCGGCCAGGTGCGCGTGCGCCATGCCGAGCTTGGGGTCCAGGCGCGCCGCTTCGGAAAATTCCCGGCTGGCTTTGAAATAGGTGCCGTCGCGCAAGGCGCTCAGCCCGTCCTGGTAGAAGCGATCGGCTTGGGGAAGGGGTTGGTAGGGCCGGCCCGCAAGGAACCACCAGGCGCCGAAGCCGGTGGCTAAAACCACCCCCGCGGCGAGCGCCAGCAACGCCGGGGATCGGGCGCCGGTTCGAGGCGAGGCTGCCTCGCTCACCGCCTGGGACGGGTCAGCGGGCAGCGGAATGGTGGCGCCGGTCGCGACGCTGTGCGTGGCTTGGCCGATCGTGCGCAGATCGGCCAACATTTCTTCCGCGGTCTGGTACCGCTCGGCCTGGCTCTTGGCCAGCGCTTTCAGCACCACCCGGCTGATTTCCGGCGCCACCCGCGGGTTCGATTCCGAAGGCGCGGGCGGATTGACGTGCAGCACCGCGGCCAGAATCTCCACGCTGGTGTTACCCGAAAAGGCCGGCCTTCCTCCCAAGCACTCATACAGCACGGCGCCCAGCGCGAATAGGTCGCTCTGAGGGCCAACGGGCTCGCCGCGCAACTGTTCGGGCGCCATGTAGGCTGGCGTGCCCATGATCACACCGGCCTGAGTGTGAGAAAGCGTCTCGGTGTGCGCTCCCGCGGCAAGGGCGGCCGGTTGGCAGGCGAACGTCTTCGCCAAGCCAAAATCCAGAACCTTCACTTCGCCGCGCGCGCCCAGCAGAATGTTGGAGGGTTTGATGTCGCGGTGCACAATGCCATGACGGTGCGCCTCGGCCAGCGCTTCGGCCACGGCGATGCCGATTTCGACCGCCCGCGCCGGCTCGATCGGACCGTTTTCCAGCGCGCGGCGGAGATCTTCGCCTTCCACCAGTTCCATCACCAGGAAGGGATGGCCGTCCGGGGTCTCACCGTAATCGTAGATGGCGGCGATGTGCGGGTGGTTCAACGCGGAAGCGGCCCGCGCCTCGCGGAGAAAGCGCTCACGGTAGAGCGAATCGTTATCGGCAGCGGGAAATTTCACCGCTACCCGGCGCGCCAGGTGCGTATCCTCGGCCAGATAGACCACGCCCATACCGCCCTTCCCTAGGGCATTCAGGATTCGGTAATGAGACACGGTTTCCCCAATCACGCGGACGCACACCCGTGCCAGAATCGTTTCCGGTATTCCATGGTATACCGAAACCCCACGGTTCCCCATCCTAAAGCGCGGAAGATCAAGGCGATCCGCTTCGCATACTTTAGATAACTCAGGTAGTTAACCCTCCGGGGTATAGTCTCGCCCGCAACCCTGGCCGATAATATTTGCGAGGAACCGGTCCCATGAAAGTGGTCGTGCTGTGCGGCGGTCTCGGTACGCGCCTGCGGGAAGAGACCGAATTCAGGCCCAAGCCTCTGGTAGAGGTGGGCGGCCGGCCGATTCTCTGGCACATCATGAAGACCTATGCCCATTACGGGTTTCGGGACTTCGTGCTGTGCCTCGGCTACCGCGGCAACATGATCAAAGACTATTTTCTGAATTACGAGGCCATGAACAACGATTTCACCATATGCCTCGGCCAGAAATCTCACATCCACTACAACGGTTGTCACGAGGAGCAGGATTTCCAGGTAACCCTGGCGGATACGGGACTGGAATCGCAGACCGGCGGACGCGTCAAGCGAATCCGGAAGTATATCGAGGACGACACCTTTCTCATCACTTATGGCGACGGGCTGACCGACGCCAATATCGGCGAGATCGTCGAGTTTCACAAATCCCACGGTAAGCTGGCGACGGTTACGGCGGTGCGGCCGATTTCCCGCTATGGCAATGTAACTCTGGGCTGGGACGGGCAGGTCCGGCGGTTCCAAGAGAAGCCCCAATCCGACAGTTGGATCAGCGCGGGCTTCATGGTTTTCAATCGCGGCGTGTTCGACTACATCGACGGGGACGACTGCGTGCTCGAGCGCGACACCCTGGAGCGGCTCTCCGCCAGCGGCGAGCTCATGGCATACCGCCACGACGGCTTCTTCTATGCCATGGACACGTTTCGCGAATACCAGTACCTCAACGAGCTCTGGAGCTCGGGCGGCGCGCCATGGATGGTCTGGAACCACGGAGTGCTGGCGCGATGAAGATTCTGGTCACCGGCAACCTGGGCTATGTCGGCCCCTCGGTCGTCGCCCGCCTGCGTGCCGCCTTCCCCGCGGCGCGCCTGATCGGCCTCGACGCGGGCTATTTTGCCGATGCCTTGCTCGATCCGGCTAGCTTGCCCGACCAAGTCCCCGACGAACAGATTCTGGACGACGTCAGAGATTTCGCCGAGTGGCGGCTGGATGGCATTTCGAGCGTCGTGCATCTGGCCGGCATCTCCAACGACCCCATCGGCAACCGGTTCGAAGACGCCACCCGGCAGGTGAATTACGAAGCTACCGTGGCGCTGGCGGAGAGCGCGCTCCGGGCCGGCGCCACGTCGTTCGTCTTCGCCTCGTCCTGCTCCGTCTACGGCTTCGCCGAGGATGGCACATGCGACGAATCGTCGGCCGTGAATCCGCTCACGGCGTACGCGCGCTCGAAGTACGCCGCCGAATGCGCGCTGCGGCGGCTGGCCAGCCACGACTTCCCCATCACGTGCCTGAGGTTTGCCACCGCCTGCGGCGCGAGCCCGCGGTTGCGACTCGATCTGGTGTTGAACGATTTCGCCGCTAGCGCCATCCAAACCGGAGAGATCCGCATTCTCAGCGACGGTACGCCCTGGCGCCCGCTCATCGACGTCGCCGATATGGCTCGCGCGATGGAATGGGCCGTTTCCCGGCCGGCGGCGAACGGCGGCGAGTTTCTGGCCGTGAATGCCGGCTCGAACGAGTGGAATTACCAAGTGAAGGACCTCGCCGCGGGCGTGGCCGCCGCCCTGCCCGGCACCGAGGTCCGCATCGACCCGGACGCCCAACCCGACAAGCGGTCGTACAAAGTGTCGTTCGATCTTTTTCGCCGCCTCGCGCCGCGTCATCAGCCGGCCGGCACGCTAAAAAGCACCATCGCGGAGCTGGTCTCCACCCTCGATCGCGCCGGCGCCCGAAGAGCCGATTTCGAACCGGAGCGTTTCGTGCGCCTGCGGTCTCTCCTGGCCCTCAAAGAGCGGGGGCTGGTCGACGCCGATATGAGGTGGGCTCCCGCCGTTTGCGCCGAACCGCTGGAGGTCGCCTGAGATGAATCCGAGAGCCGCCCAACTCCGGCGCGAGATCCTCCGGTTGGTGGCCGAGTACCACGCTGCCGCCTTCCCCGAACGCCCTTTCGTCCCCGGCGAATCGCCCGTCCCCTATGCGGGCCGTGTCTTCGACGACCGTGAAATCGGCAACCTGGTCGACGCCTCGCTCGATTTCTGGCTCACCGCCGGACGCTTCGCGCGGGAGTTTGAGCGGGAGTTCGCGCGCTGGATGGGAGCGCGGCAGTGCCTGTTGGTCAATTCCGGCTCGTCGGCCAACTTGGTGGCGGTCTCGGCGCTCACCTCGCCGCGGCTGGGGGAACGGCGCCTGAGGCCCGGAGACGAGGTGATCACGGTGGCAGCCGGCTTCCCCACCACCGTAAACCCGATTCTGCAGAACGGCCTGGTTCCGGTCTTCGTGGATGTAGCGCTGCCCACTTATAACGTCGACGCGTCGCAGCTTGAGGCCGCCCTTTCGCCCCGCACCCGCGCCATGATTTTCGCCCACACGTTGGGAAATCCATTCGATCTGAACGCGGTCTCGGCCTTCGCCCGGAAGCACGACTTGTGGCTGATCGAAGATTGCTGCGACGCCGTCGGGTCCACCTATTGGGGACGGAAAACCGGCACTTTCGGCGATCTGGCGACGGTGAGCTTCTATCCGGCCCACCACATCACCATGGGCGAGGGCGGCGCGGTGTTAACCCAGACGCCCATGCTGGGGACGATTTGCGAGTCCTTCCGCGATTGGGGCCGCGACTGTTGGTGCGAACCCGGCTGCGACAACACCTGCGGCAAACGGTTCGACTGGCAACTCGGCGCCCTTCCGCACGGGTACGACCATAAATTCACGTATTCGCACATCGGCTACAACTTGAAGCTGACCGACATGCAGGCGGCCGTGGGCGTGGCGCAACTGGAGAAGCTGGACGGATTCATCGCGGCGCGGCGGCGAAATTTCCGCGCGCTCAGCGAAGGGCTGGCGCCGCTCGCAGAATTTTTCATCCTGCCCGCAGCCACCGCCGGGGCCGACCCGAGCTGGTTCGGGTTTCCGATCGCGGTGCGGCAGGACGCTCCGTTCTCACGCAACCAGGTGACGCGATACCTCGAAGACCGTAAGATCGCGACCCGCCTGTTGTTTGGCGGCAACCTCACCCGCCAGCCGGCCTACCGGGGGCAGACGTTTCGCACCGTGGGCGGCCTGGAGAACACGGATTTCGTCATGGACCGGGTCTTCTGGATCGGGCTCTACCCCGGAATCACGGCGGCGATGCTCGAATACGCGGTCGAGACTTTTCACACGGTCTGCGCCAGCCGCCGGTTGACGGCCGCGCGCTGCTGATATGCCGAACCCACTCGCCAGCGACCTGGATCACGTGCTCGCCCATACCGAAGGCGTATGGGACGAATTGCGCGGAGCGCGCCTGTTCGTCACCGGCGGCACGGGATTCTTCGGCTGCTGGCTGGTGGAAAGCTTTCTATGGGCCGCCGATGCGCTCGCGCTCGATGCCACCATGACGGTGCTGACGCGTTCGCCCGAAGCGTTCCGCGCCAAAGCGCCGCACCTGGCCGGACACCGGGCCGTCCGCCTGCTGGGTGGAGACGTGCGCAGCTTCGAGTATCCTACGGGCCGGTTCTCGCACGTGATCCACGCCGCCAGCAACGCCACGCCGGAACTGTGCCGCGAGCGGCCGCTGGCGGTGATGGACACCCTGGTCGATGGCACGCGGCGCGTTTTGGATTTCGCCGTCACCGCCGGCGCGCAGCGCTTTCTGCTGACCAGTTCCGGCGCCGTCTACGGCCCGCAGCCGCCCACTGTCACCCACCTTCCGGAAACCTGGAGCGGAGCGCCCGATCCCGCCGAACCTGCTTCGGTCTACGCCGAGGGCAAGCGCATTGCGGAGATGCTCTGCACGGTTTACCGGCAAACCCATGGCCTCGAGTGCCTGATCGCACGCTGTTTCGCGTTCGTGGGGCCGTATCTGCCGCTCGATGGGCACTTTGCCATCGGGAACTTCATCGGCGATTCGGTGAACGGACGCGATATCCAAATTCGCGGTGACGGGACAGCGCACCGCTCGTACCTCTATGCCGCCGATCTGGCGATATGGCTGTGGACGATCCTGGCGCGCGGGGCGCCGGGCCGGCCCTACAACATCGGATCGGAACGGGCCGTGACCATCGCCGAGCTGGCCGCCACCACCGCGTCGGCGATTCGTCCAGGCACGCGGATCCGGGTGGCGCGCCCGGCGCAGCCCGGAGCGCCGGTGGAACGCTACGTCCCCGAAACCCGGCGCGCCCGCGCCGAGCTGGGATTGCGCCAGCACATCTTCCTCGAAGACGCCATCCGGCGCACGGCAGCCGCAGTCCCTACGCCTGTCGAAAAAGGAGCGCAACCGTGAAAGACCTGTCGCGCAGACCGCTGTTCATCTTCGAAATGGCGAACAACCACTCGGGCAGTGTGGAGCACGGGCTGCGGATCGTCAAGGCCATGCAGGAAGCGGCCAAGGGTTTCCCTTTCCAGTTCGCCGTGAAGCTGCAGTACCGGAACATCGATACCTTCATTCATCCCGCTTACAAGCGCCGTACGGACCTCAAATTCGTCAAGCGTTTCTCCCAGACGCGCCTCGACTGGGACGAGTACAAACGCATCAAGGACGCCATCGACGAGGCCGGCATGCTCGCCATTTGCACTCCCTGGGACGAGATCTCCGTGAGCAAGATCGAAGAGCACGGTTATGACTACATCAAGATTCCAAGCTGCTATCTGAACGACTGGCCGCTGGTGGAACGCATCGCGCAATCGTCCCTCCCGGTCATCGGTTCGGTGGCGGGCATGCCGCTCACCGAGATCGACAAGGTAGTCAGCTTCTTCCGCCACCGCAACCGGCCGCTTTCGCTGATGCACTGCGTGGGCGAATACCCCACCCGCGACGAGAACCTCCAGCTCAACCAGATCGCGCTCATGAAGCAGCGCTATCCGGACGTCGAAATCGGCTATTCGACGCACGAGCGCCCGGACAACTATGACGGCGTCGAGATCGCCATCGGCCTGGGCGCCACCTTGTTCGAAAAGCACGTGGGCGTGCCCACGGATACCGTCGAGCTCAACGCCTATTCCGCCACGCCGGAGCAGGCACGGGAGTGGCTCCAAGCGGCCGCCCGCGCCCTGGCCATGTGCGGCGTCAAAGACCGGCGCTATCCGTTCACCGAAACCGAAACCGGCACCTTGCGGGCGCTGCAGCGCGGCGTCTTCGTCAACCGCCCGGTGGGGGTGGGCGAAAAACTCCGCGAGGCAGACTTGTTCTACGCCATTCCGAACGTGGAAGGGCAGATCGTCGCCAACGATTTTTCCAAGTATGCCAGCTTCTACGCCTTGAAACCCATGGCGCCGGGCGAGGCGGCCCGGTTCGACCGAATGCGCTCCTGCAACAGCCGCGATCAGGTCACCCGCATAATTTGTGACGTAAAGAAGCTGTTGAAGCGCAGCAAGGTCATCGTGCCGGGCCAACTGGAGCTGGAAATTTCGCACCACTACGGCCTGGATCGGTTCGCCCAATACGGTTCCACGGTGATCACGGTGGTCAATCGCGAATATTGCAAGCGCGTCATCGTGCTGCTCGCCGGGCAGACCCATCCCGAGCAGTATCACAAGCAGAAGGATGAAACCTATCACATCCTGCACGGAGAGATCGCGCTCACGCTCGATGGCGTCCGCGCGGTGAAGAAAGCCAACGACGTGGTGGTGATCCCGCGCGGCGTCCGGCACGGATTCAGCACCGAGACGGGCACGGTAATCGAAGAAGTCTCGTCCAGCTACGTGTCGGGCGATTCCTTCTATGCCGATTCCACCATTGAAGAGAATCCCAACCGGAAAACCTACGTGGCCTACTGGATGGAGTGATGCGGACGATTGTGTGGGACGTGGACGACGTCCTGAATGACCTCATGCGCGCGTGGTTCGAGTCGGTGTGGAAACCGGCGCATCCGGAATCGCGCCTGGGCTACGAGGATATCGCCGACAACCCGCCGTACCGGAGCCTGGGAATTGCGAAAGCCGAGTACCTGGCGTCGCTCGATGCCTTCCGCTTGTCGGAGACGGCGCGGAGAATGGCGCCGAACGCGGCCGTGGTCGAATGGCTGCGCGGGTACGGCGGCAAATACCGGCACGTGGCGCTGACGGCGCGGCCTCTCGACGCCGCGCCCGCCGCCGCGGAGTGGGTCTTCCGAAATTTTGGCGAGTACTTCCGGTGTTTCGGTGTAGTGCCTTCGCGGCCCAGCCCCGGGACGACGCTCTACGACCGCGACAAGGGCGATTTCCTGGGCTGGCTGGGTAGCGCCGATTTCTTCATCGACGACAACGCGGAGACCTTGGGCGCGGCGCTGAAGCCGCGCCTGAGGACGCTCCTCTACCCCCAGCCCTGGAATCGCGCCGTGCACACCGTTGGCGACGTGTTGCGGACGCTTACGGAAGCGGCGGTGGCGAATTGAAAAAGCTGTCCGATTACGTCATCGAATTCGTGGCCGGTGCCGGCGTGAAGCATATCTTCATGCTGGCTGGCGGGGGCTCGATGCACCTGGTGGACTCGGTGGGCCGCCATCGTGAGTTGGAATACGTTTGCTGCCTGCATGAGCAGGCCTGCGCTTTCGCGGCCGAACACTACGCGGAATTCACCAACGGACTGGGCGTGGCCCTGGTGACCACCGGCCCGGGCGGAACCAATGCGGTGACCGGCTTGGCCGCGGCCTGGCTCGAATCGGCCAGTTGCCTGTTTCTTTCCGGCCAGGCCAAACGCGGCGACCTGATCGGCGCGACCGGGGTGCGGTCCATGGGCCAGCAGGAGGTCGATATCGTGGCGGTGGTCAAGCCCCTCACCAAATATGCGGTGACGGTGCTCGACCCGGCCACCATCCGGTATCACTTGGAAAAGGCCGTATATCTGGCCACGCACGGGCGCCGCGGCCCGGTGTGGATCGATATTCCCCTGGACGTGCAGGCCGCCACGATCGACGAGACCGGCCTGCGGGGGTTTGTGCCGCCTCCGGTGGCGCGTGCCGCGAGCCTGGAGCGGCAGGTCTCGGAAGCCATCGACCTGATCGACGATTCCCAGCGCCCTGTTCTGTTTCTGGGTAATGGCAGCCGCGCCGCTCTGGCTGGCGGCGAACTCGGCCAGTTGGTCGATCTGCTGAAGATTCCGGTGCTGGTCACCTGGAAGATGGCCGATTTTCTGCCGGAAGCGAACCCCTATTACGCCGGACGGCCGGGCGCCATCGGGCAGCGCGGCGCCAACTTTACCGAGCAGAATGCGGATTGCCTCATCATCGTGGGAGCGCGGCTGGATCGCCCCCAGACCGCTTTCAGCCATCGAAATTTCGCGCGCGCCGCCACCAAGATCATGGTGGACGTGGATGCGGCGGAGCTGGCCAAAATTCAACCCGAGGTCCACGTGCCGGTGTGTGCCGATGCCGGGGTGTTCACTCGCGAGTTTCTACGCCAAGCGAACCGCCTGAAGCCGAAAGACCGCTCCTGCTGGGTGAAGCGCGCCAAGGAGTGGAGCGAACGCTACCCGGTGGTGCTGCCCGAGTATTGGGCCGACGCCGGCGCGGTAAACACGTACGTGTTGATGGATGTGCTTTCGGACGAGCTCGCCGCGACAGACGTGATCGTTCCGGGCAGCTCCGGGCCTTGCAGCGATATCTTCATGCAGGCCTTTCGCGTGAAGGCGGGGCAACGCATCGTCAACGCTCCGGGCCTCGGCGCCATGGGAACCGGGCTGCCGGGAGCTATCGGCGCGTGCCTGGCCAGCGGCCGTCGCCGCACCGTCAACATCAACGGCGACGGCGGCTTCCAGCTCAACGTGCAGGAACTCGAAACCGTCCGCCGGCTGAATCTGCCCATCAAGTTCTTCGTCCTCGCCAACGGCGGCTACGCTTCCATCATGGCCACGCAGCGGAATTACTTCGGCGGCCGGTTCGTGGGCAGCGAGGCGTCGAGCCACCTGACCTTGCCGGATATCGAACGGGTGGCCGCGGCCTACGGTCTGCCAACCGCCCACATCCACGACCACGGCGAGCTGCGGCAGGGCGTGCGCGAAGTGCTGGCGCTCGATGGCCCCGTGGTTTGCGCGGTGGATACTCCGGCCGATCAGCCCACGGCGCCGCGCGTGACCTCGTCGATCCGGCCCGACGGGACGATCGTCTCGAAACCCATGGAAGACATGTGGCCGTTCCTCGGCCGCGACGAGTTTCTGTCGAACATGATCGTGCCGCCGTTGGAGGAGGAGGCTTAGAAAGACGCCCATGAAGACCGTCAGCATCGTTACGCCCTGTTTCAACGAAGAGTCGAACGTAGAGGAATTGTATGTCCGCGTCCGCGCCGCGATGGTGGGACTCGAACGCTACCGCTACGAGCACATCTTCATCGACAATGCCTCCACCGATGGCACGGTTGCGGTGCTGAAACGGATCGCGGCCGTGGATTCGAATGTCAAGATCATCGTCAACGCCCGCAACTTCGGGCACATCCGCTCACCCATGCACGGGTTCCATCAAGCCGCGGGCGACGCCGTAGTGGTGATGGCCGCGGACCTTCAGGACCCTCCGGAGATGATTGCGGACATGGTCCGCGAATGGGAAAACGGGTTTTCCATGGTGCTCGCCGTCAAGCGGTCGAGCGAAGAGAACCCGCTGATGTTCTGGATCCGCAAGCGCTATTACCGGCTGGTGAACCGGCTTTCGTCGATCGAGACCTTCGAAAACTTCATCGGCTACGGCCTGTACGACCGGCGCGCGGTGGACCTGGTGAAGGCGTTCGACGATCCCTATCCGTATTTCCGGGGCATGATCGCCGAAATCGGCCTTCCGCACAAGCTGCTCTATTTCGATCAGCCGGTGCGCAAGCGCGGCATCACCAGCAACAATTTGTACACGCTCTATGACAACGCCATGCTGGGCATCACCAACCTGTCCAAAGTGCCGCTGCGCATCGTCACCTTTTCGGGGCTGGCGACGGCTGCGCTTTGCACCCTGGCCGGATTCGGCTACCTGGTCTACAAGCTGCTGTACTGGCAGCGATTCTCGGCCGGCGTCGCGCCGCTGGTGATCGGCTTATTTTTCTTCGGATCGGTGCAGTTGATTTCGGTGGGGATTTTGGGGGAATACATCGGCGCCATCCACACCCAGGTGCAACGGCGCCCGCTAGTGGTGGAGCGCGAGCGCGTCAACTTCGAACACGCACCGGGATGGCCGAACGCCGCGGACCGTTCCATTGCGGCGGATGAGAAACACGCGGATACGATCGCCGGGAGTATCCGGCTTTCTCCGCCATATCCAACCCCCGGGGAGGCTCCGAACCGGGTAGGCACCTTTCACGATTAGGCGCTGGACGCCTGGCGCGCGCGGCCCCCAATGCGCGACCCTCTGCCTATCGCGGGTGGATATACAATAACGTTATACGGAAGTGAGATTCACATGGGATCCGGCGAAGGCCGAGAGGAACCAGCGGATTCATTACGAAAAAAGCAGCTATGAAGATCAATTCCGCTAAGCGGCTCAAGATTAGCGCGCAAACCAGGCTGGCGTACGGGAAGCGAGACCGCCGGCTTGACGGCGATCCGGACGCGCCCCAGTTGTCCCCCGATTACTGGAACAAAGCCACGATTGGCAAGTACTATCGGCCACTCAAGACGCAGATCTCGCTCCGGATAGACAACGAAGTCCTGGACTGGCTGAAATCGAAAGGCGAAGGGCATCTGAGCCGGATCAACGAGATTCTCCGGGAACGAATGACGCGTGAGCGTCAGACAGATGGCAAGTAGCTACCAGGACTCCCTGGCAAGTGGCGCGGGCACTCCTGCCGACACTCCTGCCTGCACTCCTGCCTGCCGTGCCGGGACTCATCCCGGCACGCTCGCGCGTCACGAACAGTTTGCCCCAGACCCGCGAAACCGCGCAGAATGCGCCTCGATGAGTCGGGGCACGGCAGGCACGAGTACCACCAAGGGGCCTGCCCACAATTGAGGCTGGCCCCCTTGCGATAATCTGGACATTCGATGTTCCTGTTCGATCTGTTCCGGTCGTTTCTGCCGTTGCACAATCCGCTGGGTTTCGGAGTGAGCGATTTTCTGCTGTTGGCGCTCGCGATGCTGCTGGCGGTTTGCGCCATTGGATTCGCGCGGCTCCAGCCGCTGGCGCTGCGGCTGGCGTCGCACACGCGCTGGAGCATGCTGGTGGCGGCGGCGCTTCCGGTGCTGCTGCGGCTGGCTCTGTTGCCGCGCTTCCCTGCCCCGTCGCCGGCCGGCGCCGACGATTTCGCCTATCTGCTGCTGGCCGATACGCTGCGCCATCTGCGCCTGGCCAACCCGGTGCATCCGCTGCATCTGTTCTTCGAAGCGGTATTCGTGTTGCAGGAGCCGAGCTACAGCGCGATTTTTCCGCCGGGTCAGGGCTTGGCGTTGGCCGTGGGCTGGGCGATTCTGGGCCATCCGTGGGCCGGGGTGGTGTTATCGGTCGCGGCGTTCTGCGCGCTGTGCTACTGGATGCTGCGCGCCTGGACCACGCCGGGCTGGGCGCTGGTGGGCGGGTTGTTGGCGGCAGCCGAATTCGGTCCGCTGAACCAATGGATGAACCTGTATTGGGGCGGAGCGGTAGGCGCCGTTGCGGGCTGCCTGGTATTCGGCGCGCTGCCACGAATTCGAGGGGCCGGCCGCAAGCGGGATGCGGCTGTTCTGGGCGCGGGGCTCGGACTCGCTCTGCTCACGCGGCCGTTCGAATTTCTGCTGCTGGCTGCTTGCGTGTTGTTTTATGCAGTGTGGTATTTGCGCCGCGAGCGGAGGCGCTGGGTTCCTTGGTCCGCCGGCGCCTTCGCTCCCGCGGTACTGCTGATGCTGGCCCAGAATTACGCCGTCACCGGGAGCTTCGCCACCATGCCCTATCAGCTCAGCCGGTATCAATACGGCGTCCCGGCCACATTCACATTTCAACCCAATCCCACGCCGGAGCGCGCACTCACCGCCGAGCAGGCGCTCGATTACCGCGCGCAGTCTCTGGTTCACGACGAAGCCGCGGCCACGCCACTGGCGGAACGGCTGGCCGAGCGCGCGCATTTCTATCGCTTCTTCCTTTACCCGGTGCTGGTTCTCGCGTTGCCGGCTTTCTTGTTTGCGCTGCGGGAATTCCGCTTCGCCTGGGCGGCGGGGTGTGTCGTCGTCTTCGCGATCGGCACCGGCTTCTATCCTTATTTTTATCCGCACTACATCGCCGCACTCACTTGCCTGTTTGTGCTGATCGCGGTGACCGCGCTCGAGCGCCTCAGCCGCTGGACCATTCGCGGCCAAGCGGTGGGGGCCGAAGCGGCGCGCCTGGTGGCGTTCCTCTCGGCCGCGCATTTCCTCTTCTGGTATGGCATACACTGCGGCAGCCAGCCGCTGCTCATGGTCGCGGGACGGTACGACACCGACGATTTCATCGACTATGGCGACCCCGAAGGCCGCCTTCGCATCGCATCGGAATTGGCCGGCCAGCCCGGCAAGCAATTGGTCTTCGTCCGCTACAGCAAGCAGCACCAGTTCCACGAATGGATTCACAACGCCGCCGATATCGACGCCGCCGACGTAGTCTGGGCCAACGACTTCGGCCCCGAGGCGGATCGAGCGCTGCGCGCCTATTACCCCAACCGCACCGTCTGGCTCTGCGAGCCCGACGCCAAGCCGCCGCTGTTGGCGCTGTACCGGTAACCCGAGGTATCGGAACGCCGGGATGAGTCAGGATGCGGGCACGAGCGCCCAATGTCGCTTAGTATTCGGTTTCGGAATTGCAGTGACGTATTCGGCAACCGCTCCTTGACAGTCGCGGCTCTGACCCGAACATTCAACCCTGATGCCAACGTGCTCGAGTTTGCGAAAGTGCCGCGGGTCAGAGCCGCGACTGTCAAGGAGCGGTTGCCCGCGAATACGTCACTGAACTCCCGAATTGGTGTACTCAGCTTCTAAAGGCAGTCGCGGGTCGACCTTGTGGGGCTGGCACTCAGTGCGGAGAAAACTAGGCGGCATTAGGCACGAGCGCCCGCGCCACCCAGCCAGAAAGGCCTTGAGAGGTGCAGGCTAAGGCACGGCCGGCGGCGGCACTCGGCGTTTGGTCGCCTGTTCAAACGCGTACGCCATTCCGAGCAGCTTCGGTTCGCTGCATGCCATGCCGGTGAATGCGACTCCGAACGGTTGCGGCTTGGCGTCGAAACCGTCGGGGAATGGCGGTGTGGGCGCGTTGGGCACCATGCCGAAGGGCACGATCACCGTCGGGTAGCCGGGCTTGGCGGCAATCGCCGCACCGCCCGCGCCCGGGAATAGCAGAGCGTCCAAATGGTCGGCTCTCATGACTTGGTCGATGCCCTCGGTTCCGGCCAGCAAAATGTCCTTGGCGCGGTCGGCTTCATAGCGTGCGCGGTCGCCCTCGACATTCATTTCATCGGAAATATCGAGCTGCGATTGACCGTAGCGGATGGCGCCGGCGGTGGTGTGGGTGATGTTCCATTCGCGCAGCTCAGTGAGCGACTTCACCGGCGCCGACGGGCCCAGCGTCGCCAGCCACGCATTGAAATCGCGCTTCATGCCGTATTTCAACACCACCGAACAATCGGCGTCCTTACCCTTCGCGTTGTTCACTCCCGAGCACTGGCCCCACACCGCGAAATTCCGCGACGGATCTTCGATCATGATGCTGGGAATGTTAGCGGGCTCCACGATCTCGGCGCCCTGCTGCCTGAGAATGGCGATGGCCTCGGTCATCACCCGCGCCTGTTCCGGATTGAGGCCGTTGCCGAAACCGCCGCCGCCCCGCCCTCCACGCCCGCCGCCATTAGGCCGGCCGGGCAGGTTGACGCGATCGTAGAAGAACGCCCGCGGAATGCCGATGCGCGCGCCCTTCAGACCGTCGGGTTTGAGGAATTGCGTGTAGTCACGGCCCGGCGGCGGCGTGCAGGTCTTGGTGGCGGCATCTTGCGGATCGGGCGCGGGGCTTTCGAGCGCCCCCAGCATGATGGCGGCATCGGTCACCGTGCGCGCCATCGGGCCCGCGGTATCCTGATCGGCGGTGATGGGAATCACGCCGTAGCGGCTGATGCGGCCCAAGGTCGGCTTCACTGCCGCCAGCATGTTCTGGTTCGATGGGCTCAGAATCGAGCCGGATGTTTCGCTGCCCACATTGCCGGCCCAGAAATTCGCCGCCGTGCCCACGCCCGAGCTCGAACCGCCGGTCTGCATCGCCGGCCGGCCGTCGAAAGAGCCCTCGCGCGGGTCGCGCCGCGGATCGTATGGGTTGAACCCGAAGCCGCGGATGGCGTTGTAATTGCCCGGCATCGGGGTGGGCGCGCCGGCCACCCAGTTAGCCAGCTCCGAAAGCCCGGTTTTGGCGATGATCACCGCGCCCGCGTCGCGCAGGTTCTTCACCAGGGTGGCGTCGTAGGGCGGCAGGTAGCCATCGAAGGCGAGCGCGCCCCCGGTGGTGACAATGTCATGCGTCAGAATATTGTCCTTGAGAGCGATCGGGATGCCGTGCAGCGGACCGCGAATGCGCCCTTCGGCCCGTTCGCGGTCGCGCTCGTCGGCTTCATCGAGCACGTGAGGATTCACCGTGACGATGCAGTGCAGCTTGTCCTCATACATGCCGATGCGCGCGAGATACAGCATCGCCAGTTCGCGCGAGGTGATGCGCTTCTGCTCCATGGCCGCGCGCATTTGCGGGATGGTGGCCTCCATCAGGTGGAAGCGTTCGTGCGCGGCGGGTTTGGTTTGGCCTGGCGGCTGTGTCTGGCCCAAAAGGGCCGCGCGCCAGCACAGAAACGCAGCCACGGCCGCCGCGGCAAAGGAAAGAACGCGAAATGGTCGCATAGTGGCAAACGTTATCAAAAGACCATCCGCAAGGCAAACCGCCCGGAGCCAGTCGTCGCCAGCTTGGGCACGGTTGGGCGCGGCTTCTGCTATATTCGACCCTATGCGCGCGGCCGCCACACTGGAAGTTCTCGCCTGTTGGGTTTTGTGGTGGTACCCGTTCCTCTTCCGCGCGCCGCATTGGCAGAAGCGCGCCTCAGTCACGGCGGTTTGGCCTACGCGGATCGGGCTGTTATTGGAGTGTGCGGCTTTCTTTGTTGCGTTCTACTTTCGGCCGCCGGCAGGGAAAGGCCCAGGAATGGCGCGATTGATCTGCGCGATGTTGCCTGGGCCGGTGGCGGTGGCGCTGGCGTGGAGCGCGGTGGCGAATCTCGGGCGGCAGTTCCGCATTACCGCCGGGGTGTGGGAAGACCATGAGCTGGTGTGCGCGGGAGCTTACGGCGTGGTGCGGCATCCTATTTATGCTTCGCTGTTAGCGATGCTTGCGGCCACGCTGCTGCTGTTCACGCGCTGGCCGTGGGTCCTGGTTTCAGTGGCCCTATTTGTGGCGGGCACCGAGATTCGCGTCCACGCCGAGGAGCGGTTGCTGGCGGCGCGCTTCCCGGAGGGATTCGCCGCTTACCGCGCGCGCGTCTCGGCTTATATCCCGCTTGTGCGATAGTGTTTTCTATGACGCGCTGCGCCCTCGCTTTGGCCGCTCTCACTCTGGCCGCATCCCCGTTCTCGTTCGGGCAGGATTTGACGGAGCAGTACCGGCACACGGCGGATAAACTGATCGACGCCGCGCTTGCCGACAGCGAGGGCTACAACCGGCTCGCATTTCTCTGCTACCGGATCGGCAACCGTTTGAGCGGTTCGGCTTCGCTCGAGCGCGCCATTCGTTGGGGAGCGGACGAAATGAAGGCCGCCGGTTTGAGCAACGTGCGGATCATTCCCACCAAGGTGCCGCATTGGGTGCGGGGGGCCGAATCGGCAAGGCTGCTGGCGCCGGTGGAAAGGCCGCTGCACATGCTCGGGTTGGGAATGAGCGTGGGCACGCCGCCGGGCGGCATCACGGCCGACGTGGTCGCGGTGACCGATTTCGTGGAACTGGAAAAGCTGGGCCGCGAAAAAGTGCGGGGCAAGATCGTGCTCTACAACGAGGTGTACCGCGGCTACGGGCCAACCGTGATCTACCGGCGGTCGGGCGCTTCGCGGGCGGCGGCGCTGGGAGCGGTGGCCGTGCTGGTGCGCTCCATCACGCCTCTGGCCATGCAGATTCCGCATACCGGGTCGCTCGAATACGACCCGGCGCAGCCCAAGATCGCCGCGGCCGCGGTATCGCCCGAAGACGCCATGATGATGGCGCGGTTCTATAGCGAAGGCGCGCCGCTGAAGGCGCATCTGGAAATGAGCGCGCACCAGGAGGCGGACGCGGATTCGGGCAACGTGGTGGGCGAAATCCCCGGCAGCGAACATCCCGAGCAGGTGGTCGTCATCGGCGGCCACATCGATTCCTGGGACGTGGGCCAGGGGGCGCAGGACGATGGCGCTTCCATCATGGCTTGCCTCGAGGCCGTGGCGCTGATCAAGAAACTGGGCCTGCAGCCGAAACGCACCTTGCGGGTGGCTTTCTGGGTGAACGAAGAGAACGGCGGCCGCGGCGGCGAATCCTACCGCGAGTGGATCGGCGACAAAATTAAGGACCAAGTGGCGGCGATTGAAATGGATGGCGGCGCCGAAGCTCCGCGCGGCTATGGCGCCAGCGTGGACGAAGCCTCCATGGCCCTGCTGCGCCAGGTCGGCAAACTGCTGGAGCGAATTGGCGCCGGCGAAATCACCGGCGGCGGCGGTGGCGAAGATATCGGCCCGACCATGCGCGACGGCGTGCCCGGCCTGGCGGAACGCACCGTCGGCACCCATTACTTCGACTGGCATCACACGGTGACGGATACGCTCGATAAAGTCGACCTGAACGACTTCCGCAAGAACATGGCGTCGCTGGCGGTGATGAGCTATGTTCTGGCCGATATGCCCGGCCGCCTGACGGCAGGCGCGATGCGGCGGGGATTCTAGCCCGCAAGTGGGTGGGACAGACCATCGTTTTTGGCAGTCTGTCGGGCCCTCGCCAGGCCAGCCCCTCGACAGACGACAAGAAACGATCGTCTGTCCCACCAGGGTCAGCTTATTCTCGTCGCTTCCTGGCAAATGGCCGGCGAGATCGGGAGTACCCTGGGCGCATTATCGATCCCCTGCAGTCTGGTCTGCGCCGTCCATGGGCTCTTGGGATAGCGCTGGCGCAAAAGATCGAAGGCGCGCTTGGAAAACTCGCCGGTGTTCTTGTCGGTACAGCCGAAGCGGGTGGCGCGAACGGCCAGGTGCAGCGCTTCGGGAACGCGCGGATCGCTGGGCGCCTTTTCCGCCCATTGGGCAGCCTGCGCGGCCAGCCAATTGGGGCCGGTAGGCACGGCGCTGAGCCCGGTCGCCTCTTGGCGCGCTTGCTCGCGTTCGGCCGGCGAAAGGAACGTGGCCTCGGGAGCGGAGCCGCGATAAACTTCCTTCAGCATCGTCGGAGGTTCGTCTCCGTCCGCCGGCGCGGCGGGGCTCTGCTCTTTGATGGCGCACCACCAGTTGTCGCGGTAATCGTCGATCTGCGCCATCCCCTCGGAACGCTGGAAACCGGAGTTCACGTGTTCCCGCATGCCCGGCGATTTCAGGATTCTGTAGATATCTTCGAAGCGGGGCTGCGGCTGCATCATGGCCGATCGCACGTAGACCACCGTGGCAAGCTCGCCGCGCACGTTCGGCGGAAGCTGCGGACTCGCGGCAGCTTGCTTCAGAAGGGCCAGCGGGAGCTGGCGATTGAAGATGGCCGCGGCATCCGCAACGGCGGCGGCGGTGGATTCGGTGGATGGCAGCTCGGCGCGGCCGGCCTCCACGCGGACCACGGCCATGAGCACCGCGCCGGTCGGATAACGCATGGGTTCGAGCCGCGGCCGGACGGTGACCGAACCGTCATGAAGGATCACGGTGCGCGCGAGAAAGGCGATCCCGGTAGAGTGAGGATCGAGGAACTGCAGGTTCTCCGGCTCTTCCCATGCCCAAAGAAAGACGCTAGGGAAACCTGGCAAGGGGTCGGCGGGGTGAGAGTGCATCCACACCGCTACAGCGGCGAGCGGAACCAGGATCGAGAGAGCTTTGAGTTTCAGAATTCCTGTCTACCACGGACGGTGGGGTGGAGCAAACGGTCTATGGGTTGTCTTCGAGGCGCTCGATGCGTTGCTCGCGGATTTGCGCGACGTGGGCGAGGCTGGCGATGGCTTCCATGATTTCGCCCATGCGGCGGTCGCGCTGGCGGTTGTCGGCGGTGGCCTGGCGGTTCTCGGCGGCGAGGAGTTCGACTGTTTGGGTTAGGGCTTCGTGGCGTTCGGCGAGCTTGGCGAGGCGTTCGTCTGTGGTCATGGAGTGTGGCGTCTCCTTTTCGATTATCTCATGTAGCGGGTTGGCGCGAGCTTTCCGGCCCGCGCCAGAGTCGAGCCGCAGCGGTGCCGAGCACGGAGACGAGTCAGTCTAGTCTCCGAACTCCCGATGTCGTTGCGTTTGGGCTGAGCCAAGTTCCGCTGATCCGGGGTGGGACAGACCATCGTTTTTCGTGGTCTGTCAGGCCCGCTCCCAGTGACAGCCGATCCCGTGGCGCGAGCTGTCCAGCCTGCAGAGCCGAGAGCCCTCTCGGCTTTTCTACGTCTAGGATTTCCTGCGGCATATTTCTTGCGGCTGCGGCGCTACTCGGGTCAGCCAATTTTCCTCAATACCTGGAAACAGCCGGGCGACATCATGAGTTCGGAGTTTCGGCGCGCCAGACAGGAGCCGCGGATCCCGGCCGAAGGTAATCTCCAGGCACTATGCGTGCTTTCCCCGCGGTCTCCAAAGAGTAAATGTACGCCCAGGCCTGGACCGTCCCGCCCGCGTCCAACAGGACCGTCACTACCTGGCGTTCAAACTCATGCGGCGGCGGGTCGCTTGGGCTGCAGCCTTCATACTCATTCAGCCTGGACAAAGCTGAGACTGGATCGTTCAGGAGATACACCTCCCCGCTGACCCATGCATCGTCGCCAGCGCGCACTGTCGTCCCCGGATAGCCATCCAAGTGGAATAACTCGCCACGAGTGCGCCCCGAACCCACGAAGCGCGATGCGGCGGTGAGGAATCTAGACCACTCCGTGCCAGCGCTAGCGCGGAGCGTGCCATAGACAAAAAGATACGGCGGCTCAAGCACCGCTGCCTATATTGGCTTTGTTCGGCCGAATTGTCAATCGCTGACCAGCAGGCGGCTGGGTTCCACCCACAGCCAACATAGGGCCCCCAGCAGATATAACCCGCCGGTGAGATACAAGGGAGCGCTCCAATTAGAGAAATGCTCAGCGACATACCCCACCAGGATGGGGCTCAGAATGCCGCCGACCTGACCCGAGCTGTTCATGGCGGCGCTCAGTACGCCGGAGTGGTTGCCGCCGACGTCGATACAGGTGCCCCACGCGGCGCCCAGTAAGAAATTGGACGAGGCTCCGGCCAGCGAGATCAGCACGGCCGCCGGCGCCGGATCGCTAACGAAAGCGCCTGCCAGCATGAAAATGCCAGCGGCGGCAAGCGACGCTCCTCCCACGCCGGCTCTACCGATGCGAGGGCCGAAGCGGCGCGAAAGACGATCGGTGGCGATGCCGCCGGCCAAATCCGCCACCACGCTCAATCCCAGCGGGAGGCCGGAAACAATGGCAAGCGTCAGCGCGGAAAAGCCTCGCGCCGAGGACAGGTAAGACGGCAGCCATGTCACGTAGAAGTTGAATCCGTAGGTCTGCGTAAAGTACATCAGGCAGAGCGCCACGACGGTGGGGTTCGCGAGCAAAATCCTCCATGGCATTGTTTCCGCCCGGCCGGGGGACGCCAAGATCTGCCCGCTTTCGATATAAGCGCGCTCTGCCGCATTCACCGAAGGGTGTTCAAACGGAGTGTCCCGAAACCAGCGGCGCCACGCGATGGCCCACAGGAATCCCACCGAGCCGAACATTCCAAACAGGACCCTCCATTCGAACCGGCGGAGCAGCACGGTGACGAGAAGGGGCGTGACTCCTCCGGCGAGGTGGGCGCCCATGAAAAAGATTCCCTGCGTCGTGCCGCGTTCGCTCGAGGGAAACCAGCGCGAGAATGCGCGAGCGACGTTGGGCCATGCGCCCGCCTCTCCAGCGCCGAACAGAAAGCGGATCGCCAAGAGCGACGGAAAGTTGAAGGCGCCGCCGGTCAGAATGGTAAAGGAAGACCACCACGCCACGATGCGAGTGAGCACGCGGCGGGCGCCGATACGGTCTCCCAACCAGCCGCTGGGGATTTCGAAAATCGCGTAGGCCAGGCTGAAGGCGCTGAACACGAAGCTCATCCGCACTTTGGTGAGATGGAGATCGCGCATGATGAAGGGCGCCGTCACCGCGATCGAGACGCGGTCGAGATACGTGATGGCGGCAAGCAGAATCGCCAGGCCAAGAACCTTGTACCGCGTGTGCGTGGGACGAGCGGGTTGAGCCGAACTTCCAGTGGTCTTCAATCGATTCCCTGGAGTCCTTCGTTTTTACCACACGCAGCGGGGCGGATGTGGCGGAAGCACAAAACAAGATTTGAGCCACGGATAAACACAGATGAACACGGATAAGAAACCCGAGTTTATGCAATTGGTTTTTATCGGTGTTCATCTGTGTTCATCCGTGGCTAATCCTTTTTCCCCTCTTCCTCCCCGCCCGCGTTAGACAATAGGGTATGCAGATTGGCGCGTTGATTTTTCCGGACATGGATCAGATGGACTTCACCGGGCCTTTTGAAGTCCTGGGGCGTCTTCCGGAAGCAAAAATTCACGTGATTTGGAAGCAACTGACGCCCATCGCGGATGGCATGGGGCTGATCCTCACTCCCAACGCCACGCTCGACACCGCGCCGCCGCTCGACGTGCTGGTGGCGCCGGGCGGGCGCGGCCAGTTGCCGTTGATGGACGACGAACGGCTTCTCGCCTGGCTCCGCGCCCGGGCGTCCAAGACCCGTTACATTCTGTCGGTCTGCACCGGGGCGCTGACGCTGGGCGCGGCGGGGTTGCTGCGCGGCCGGCGCGCCACCACCCACTGGAACTCGTTTCACCTTTTGCCCTATTTCGGCGCGGTGGCGGAGGATGCGCGGGTAGTCATCGACGGCAATCTGATCTCGACCGCGGGCGTCAGCGCGGGCATCGACGGCAGCCTGCATCTCGCCGCTCTGCTTAGCGGCGAGGATGTCGCGCGGCGCATTCAGCTCGAGATTCAATACGCGCCGGAGCCTCCGTTTGCCGGCGGCACTCCCGCCACCGCGCCCGCGTCCATCCTCGCCTCGGCACGCCAGAGCGCCGGCAGAATTACCGCCGCCCGCCTCGACGCCGCCAAGCGAGCGGCCGAACGGCTCGGCATTTCGCGGCCGTGATGCTGCGTGGGAACTCCGATTGCCCTTCTGGTGCGCCGCTACTCCGGCAGCGCGGGATAGCTCGGCGGCGCCACGCCAGTGGCGTCAGCAGTCCCCGTTGTCCTACAATGACATCCATCCATGAAAAATCCAACGGCGGTGCTACTGCTTCTTTCCCTGAACGTCACTCTGGCTGTCCCGGCCGACTTGCCGGCGATACGCGGGTTCGCGGGCGAAACCTCCGCGGCGGAGCGTGACTGGGAGGCGAAGTTCCGCGCCATTCCCGACCCGGCCAATCTGCGCGCCTACATGCAGCATCTTTCGGCGCACCCGCACCATGTCGGCTCGCCCTACGATAAGGCCAACGCCGAGTGGCTGCTGGCGCGGTTCCAGGAATGGGGGCTGGACGCGCACATCGAAAGCTTCGACGTGTTGTTCCCCACGCCCAAAGAGCGGCAGCTCGAGCTGGTAGCGCCCACGCATTTCACGGCCAAACTCGAGGAGCCCACCGTGCCCGAAGATCCCACCTCCGGCCAGCACGACGAGCAGCTTCCCACCTACAACGCCTATTCCACCGATGGCGACGTCACCGCGCCGCTGGTGTACGTCAACTACGGCGTGCCCGACGATTACGAAGTGCTGGAACGCGCCGGCGTTTCGGTAAAGGGCGCGATCGTGATGGCCCGCTACGGCGGCTCCTGGCGCGGCATCAAGCCCAAAGTGGCCGCCGAGCACGGCGCCGTAGGATGCCTGATTTTTTCCGACCCGCGCGACGATGGCTACAATCCCGGCCAAGTCTTTCCCAATGGGCCGTATCGTCCCAAGGACGGCGTGCAACGCGGCAGCGTGATGGACATGCCGGTTTATCCCGGCGACCCGCTCACTCCCGGCATCGGCGCCACCAAGGACGCCAAGCGGCTGCCCATCGGCCAGGCGACCACCATCACCAAGATTCCGGTGATGCCGATTTCCTATGCCGACGCCGAACCGCTGCTGGCCGCGATGGAAGGCCCCACCGCTCCGCAGGCGTGGCGCGGCGCCCTGCCCATCACCTACCGGCTGGGGCCCGGCCCCGCCAAGGCGCACCTCAAGCTCGCGTTCAACTGGGATCTGAAGCCGCTCTACGACGTGATTGTGCGCATCCCCGGCTCGGTCTACCCGGATGAGTGGATCATCCGCGGCAACCATCACGACGGCTGGGTGAACGGCGCCGAGGATCCGCTCTCCGGAACCGGTCCGCTGCTCGAAGAAGCGCGCGCCATGTCGCTCTTGCTCAAGCAGGGCTGGAAACCGAAGCGCACCATTGTGTATTGCGTGTGGGACGGGGAGGAGCCGGGCCTGCTCGGTTCCACGGAATGGGCCGAAACGCATGCCGCCGAGCTGGAGCGCAACGCCGCCGTGTACCTCAATTCCGATACCAACGGTCGCGGGTTCCTCGAAGTGGAAGGCTCGCATACGCTCGAAAAGTTCATCAACGGCGTGGCGCGCGATGTCGACGATCCCGAAAGCCATCTCTCGGTCTGGAAGCGCTTGCAGCTTCGCCGCCTGGCCGGCAACTCCACCTTCGGCCCGCCGCCGGACCGCGCCGAAGCCCGCAACCGCCCCGATTTGCGAATCGGCGCGCTCGGCTCGGGCTCGGACTACACGGCCTTTCTCGATCACCTGGGCATCGCCTCGATGAACCTCGGATTCGGCGGCGAAGATGGCGGCGGAATCTATCATTCCATTTACGACGATTTCTACTGGTTCACGCACTTCTCCGATACCGACTTCGTGTACGGCCGGGCGCTGGCCCAGACCGTCGGCACGGCCGTGCTGCGGCTGGCCGATGCCGAGCTGCTGCCGTTCGATTTCGACGATTTCACCGACACCATCCATCGCTACGTGGACGAGGTGGAAAAGCTGGCCAAGGACAAACGCGACCAGGCGATCGAGCGCAACCGGCTGATTGAAGACGGCGCCTTCGAGGCCATCGCCGACCCGCGCATCAAATCCGTTCCGCCGGCCAAAGAAGCCGAACCGCCGTTTCTGAACTTCGCCCCGCTCGAAAACGGCCTGGCCGCCTTAGAGCGCACCGCCGCGCTGTACGATCGCGCGCTGACCCAGGCCGGCCAGAACGGCGGCAGCGCGCTGGTGCATGCGGAGCTGAAGGACGTCAACCAGCGGCTCACCCGCCTGGAGCGCGTTTTCCTGCTGGGCGACGGCCTGCCCAACCGCCCCTGGTTCGAGCACCAGATCTATGCTCCGGGTTTCTATACCGGCTATGGCGTGAAGACTTTGCCTGGCGTGCGGGAAGCCATCGAACAGAAGGAATGGAAGCTGGCCCAGGAGCAGATTGAGCGCGTCGGCAAGGTGCTGGAAAACGCGGGGGAGGCCATTCAAGGGACGGCGGCGGATTTGACGAAGGCAGTGAAGTGAACTTCGGTTTTGGGGCAGTGGCTTCGCCCAAGGCTCGGTTCATGGGCGAAGGTGGCAGCGTCGGCTGACAAGCCGGCGACAGGCTAAAGCCTGTCCTACCGGAACGAAAAAACGGCGGCGGGAGTTTCCTCCCGCCGCCGAAAGTGCTTCAGGTATTGGTTAGCCGGGACCTAGGCTCCGACAGTGATGGTCAGGGTGATGTACTCGTCAGGCAGTGTGCCGCCCGTGTCGGCCGCTTTGATCGTGACCGTGTATGTGCCCCTCGGGATCGCCTTGACGATATTGACAGCGCCAGTGGTCGAGCCGACAGTGAAGTAAGTGGTGGTCGGGGAGTTGCCTTCCAAGGAATCGGCAGTCAGCGTATATGTGGGTCCGCTCCCGCTGTTATTGGCGGCGGTTACCGTATCGAAGTTGTATGGGTAACCGCTGCTGAGCATGGCGGCTAGCGAAACGCTATCGCCCGGAGTGTTAGAGTTGCTCAGGGTCATCGCCGGCTGCGCGTACATGTAGATGAGCTGGCTCGATGCCCCGAGAGAGCTGGTCACTACCACCGGCACCTGAACCGCGGGGCCAGTCGGAGTGACGTAGGTGGGACTGGCGTTGCCGTCGGAGAGCTGCGAGGCCTGGGAGGTGCTCATGGCCGGCAGTTGCAGGTCAATCTGATAGAGGCCGGCGACCGAGTCCGACGCCCATCCGATGTAAAGCGCAGTTGCATTCTGACCGCCGACTGTGAACGTAACCGGCGGAGCAGGGGTGGTGCCGGAGGGGGCGAAGCACGGAGCGGTCATGGAAGTGGAGGTGTAGTTCGACGGGTCTAGGATCGCACCATCTAAGAACCCGTTTGACGTTGTCAGACTGGCGGCAGTGGCGTAGTTTGCCACCGTCATGCAGGAGGCCTGTGTCGTGCCCGGCGTGCCCAATCCGGTCATATAGATGTCAATAACATCGGAGGTTCCTGGCGACTGCCGTAGCCGGGCTGCCTGCGTCGCTGAATTGGTGACATAACCGGCCATCGGGCCGCTGTTGGATACGATTGCGCCGAAGTTGTTGGAATCGACAATGAATACGCCAGGGTCGATGGTGGCCGCGGTGTATGCATACGCAGGGCTAACGCCGGCGCTTCCCAACGTAGTGGTCGGGGTAACCGCGAGGCCGAATCTCACGTAAACGTCCCATACTGTCGACGTCCCGCTCAACGCCTCGCCCGGAACGATCGCATTGATCTGAGAGTTGGTGGCGAATAACAGGGGGGCGGCAAAGCAACTCGTGCTCTGAATCAAGGTTGCCGCCGTGGCGTTGCTCTTGCAGAAAAAGACCTGGAGGAAGCGTTCGCCGGTGGAATTCGGCACATCGGGAGTGACGAAGTTCTGATAGACTTCACCGACGACCTGGGAGGTCAGCACGCCTGTGCAACCGGTGCCGCCGGAAACACAGAAGTTGCTTCCGAAGATGCTGACGATGTCGTACGGCGCCAGGTTTGCGGCAAGGAAGGTGGAAGCGCTGGTTACCCCATTAGCGGCAATGATCGGCCCGTTGTCGATGGTGAACGAAATCTGGCTCTGGAGGACGCACGGCGGATTTCCAGCGGCGCCGTTGGGATTGCAGACGCCGAGAGTCACCGTGGAGCCGGCCGTGGTGAAGGGCAGGAGTGAGTCCGTGTTCGCCGCGGGCACAGTGATGGCCAAGCTAATACTCGTGGCGCTGTTCACGGTGGCAACGATGTTGGGGTCTTTTTGGAAGTTGCCGCCGTTGGACGGAACGACGCCCACAAAAGTCGCCTGCAGAGCGGAAGCGCTGGCGACGAATCTCGATCCATAGAGGGTCACTGCGAAAGTCTCGCCCACCGCGCCCGAGGGCAGATTCCCCGGCGTGATTCCGGTCAATGTGGCTGTAGTCGCAGGCGATTGGATGTTGACGATGAAGTTGACCAAAATGGGGCTCTGAGCGAGAATTCGATAGAGTGCCCGATTGGCGCGGGTTTCAGGATCTCAGGTCGCCGGCCGAGGTCAGCGGCTGTGGCGACTGCGGCGTGCCGGCTTCGTATTGCGCGGCGGGATG
>Ga0187848_10000615_pt1 | contig 32069 bp, 26 predicted proteins | sample June2016WEW_4_40_FD_132424 | JGI IMG/M metagenome (GOLD analysis project Ga0187848, IMG submission 132424) | Peatland microbial communities from SPRUCE experiment site at the Marcell Experimental Forest, Minnesota, USA - June2016WEW_4_40 | ecosystem: Environmental > Terrestrial > Soil >... | reverse complement strand
TGGGCCTCCGGGTTTGGCTGCTTGGTTGACAGCAACAGCTTAACTCCGTGGGGCCCGCCTTCCAAACAAAATCAGGTGGTTTTGTTTTATTTCAACAACTTCGCTTCCTTTTGCAAGAGGCTCTGCGATCACCCCAAAGCTGTCTCATCTCTCGTCCCAAACCGTCAAGATCAGGATAGATTACGGGCTCGGTAACCCCGCAATCTCTCAGCTCTTGTCTGAGCTTTGAGCGCGAGCCGGCAGCGATCTCGATCAGCTTTACGGTGGAATCTGGTCTCTCGAGTTCCTCGTAGAGCCAAGTAGGGTCAGTTCCAAACACGACGAACCGGCTGCGTTGGGCGGCGATGTGCCGTGTAGTCAAGGAAATATCCAAGCCCAAAGGCGGGGGTGCTATATTCAATTCCGTGAAGTTTCCGCGCTACTAATCCCAAGCACCCCCAGGGTGTGGGCGTGCCACCGTTGAGTCGCGTGGCACCCCCGCCCGTGCTATCAGCCCTCAGCTTGCAACCTCCCCCCATCCAAACCCATACCGAAACCCATTCTCCGCAATCCCTCTCAGCTCCCCTTCATTGAAACCGAAGCGCTCCGCGGCCAGTTGGTACTCGCCGCTCAAGCTGCACTGGAACATTGCCGGATCATCGGTGGCGAGCACGATGGGTACACCGGCATCGTACAGGCGCCGAATAGGATGATCTTCTAACCGCGCCACTACGCCGGTGACCACGTTGCTTGTGAGGCAGATTTCGAGCGGGATGCCGCGCTCGCGCAAATGCGCCAGCAAGCGTTCGTCGTCTACTGCGGCGATGCCGTGGCCGATGCGCTCGGCGCCTAATTTCAGGGCGGCCCAGATGGATTCGGGGCCCATGCTCTCGCCGGCATGAGCGGTCAGGTGCAAACCGGCCTCACGGGCGAAGGAGAACATGTCGCCGAACCATTCGGCAGGGCCGCGCGCTTCGCTGCCGCCGATGCCGATGGCCACCACCCCGCGATGGCGGCGTTCGGCAGCCCAACCGGCTACGGTCATGGCCGCTTCCGGGCCAAACTGGCGCACGGCGTCCAGAATCCAGCGCACTTTCACCGGCGAATCGGCCGCGGCTTCGGCGATGGCATCGAAGATCGGCGGGAACGCCTGCTGTTTCCATAAGACCACGCCGGCGGAAACCGTGATCTCCGCGTAACGGACGTTCTGCGCGGCCAGGCGTTCGAGCAGCCTGCGGGTGACGAGGGCATAATCGGCGGGCGTGCGCAGCAGCTTGCTTACCGCGCCGAAAGCTTTCAGGAAGGCGTCGAAATCGGCGTATTCGTAGAGCGCGCGAAACGCGGAAACGTCGGTGGACGGATCGAGCTCGTGGAGCGTCTCGGGTTCGATCGAACCCTCCAGGTGCAAGTGCAGCTCCGCTTTGGGCCACGCGCGCGCAAAATCGTCCATACTTGTCTATTAGGCTCTCATGACTGCTGCAGAGATTGAAGCGATAGCCGGTGGATACCACGGCGATGCCTTTCGGATTCTGGGTCCCCACAGCGTTCGTGCCAAGGACGGCCAGCCGCGTTGGGAGGTGCGGGCGTTCCTGCCCCAGGCGGAAGCGGCTTGGGTGTCGCTCGACGGCCAGCGCTGCCCCCTGGTGCGGAAACACGCACAAGGCTTCTACGCGGGATTGCTCGAAGGCGAGCCGCGGCGGTATACGATCGTCGCGCGGCTGGCCGGAGGGCGCGAAGTCGAATTGGAAGACCCCTACCGCTTCGGACCGCAGATTTCCGATATGGACCTGTATCTATACGGGGAGGGCACGCTGCACGAAGCCTACCGCACGCTGGGCGCGCACCTGGCGGAAGTGGAGGGCGTGCGCGGGGTGCGCTTCGCGGTATGGGCGCCCAACGCTCTGGCCGTCACCGTAGTAGGCGAGTTTAACGACTGGGACGCGCGCCGCCATCCCATGCGCCAGCGCAACAATGGCGTCTGGGAGCTGTTCATTCCCGCCCTGGGCGAGGGCACCACCTACAAGTTTTACATCCGTTCGCGCTTTGTCGGCCACCAGCAGATGAAAGCCGACCCGTTCGCTTTCGCTTGCGAAACCCCTCCCAAATCGGCTTCGGTGGTGTGGGACACCTCGAAGCACCGGTGGAACGACGCCGCGTGGATGGAAGGGCGGGCGAAGGTCGATCTGCTCAAGGCGCCGGTGAGCGTCTACGAAGTCCACATCGAAAGCTGGCTGCGGACGCCGCGCGGCGAATCGCTCTCCTACCGGGAACTGGCGGTGCAGTTGGTGGAATATGTGAAGCGGATGGGCTATACGCATATCGAGTTTCTGCCCATCATGGAGTACCCGTTTTCCGGTTCGTGGGGTTACCAGGTGATCGGCTACTTCGCGCCGACCTCGCGCTTCGGCACGCCGGACGATTTTAAGTTCCTGGTGGACGCCTGCCATCAGGCGGACATCGGAGTGATTGTGGATTGGGTGCCGGGGCATTTCCCCAAGGACGCGCACGGCCTGGCGTTCTTCGACGGCACCGCGCTCTACGAGCACTCCGATCCGCGCAAGGGCGAACACCGCGACTGGGGCACCAAGATTTTCAACTACGGCCGCAACGAAGTGCGCGCCTTCCTGATTTCGAACGCGCTGTTCTGGCTGAAGGAGTATCATATCGACGGCCTGCGCGTCGATGCCGTGGCTTCCATGCTGTACCTGGATTACTCGCGCCAGCCCGGCGAATGGATTCCCAACCAGTACGGCGGCAACGAAAACCTGGAAGCGATCGATTTTTTGCGGCGCTTCAACGAGCTGGCGCACAGCGTGCCCGGCGCCTTCACCGCGGCGGAAGAATCCACCGCGTTCCCAGGCGTGTCTAAGCCCGTTTACCTGAACGGCCTGGGCTTCACCATGAAATGGAACATGGGCTGGATGCACGACATGCTGGCCTACTTCAGCCAGGACCCGGTTTACCGCAAGTTTCACCACAACGCCATTACCTTCAGCCTGCTGTATGCTTTCACCGAGAATTTCGTGCTGCCGATCTCGCACGACGAAGTGGTGCATGGCAAGGGCTCGCTCTTGGGCAAAATGCCAGGCGACGAATGGCGCCAGTTCGCCAACGCGCGCGCCTTCCTGGCTTACATGTGGGCCCATCCCGGCAAGAAGCTGCTGTTCATGGGGCAGGACATTGGCCAGCGCGAGGAGTGGAACCATAACGTGGGCGTCCGCTGGGACGTGCTGGAGTTTGCCTATCATGCCAAGTTGCAGACGCTGGTGCGCGAGCTGAACCGCCTGTATCGCGCCAACCCGGCGCTGTACCAGGTGGACTTCCACTATACCGGCTTCGAGTGGGTGGATTTCCACGATTGGGAAAATTCGGTGATCTCTTTTATACGCCGCGCCGAAGATCCCCAGGATTTTCTCATGTTCTGCTGCAACTTCACCCCGGTGGTGCGCAAGCAGTACGAGTTCGGCGTGCCGGAAGAAGGCTTCTACGAGGAAATCTTCAATACCGATTCCGAGCTCTTCGGCGGTTCGAACATGGGCAACGGCGGGCTGGTCTCGTCGCGGCCGATCGCCCGGCACAATCATCCGCACAGTATTTCCATCACGCTGCCGCCGCTGGCCGTGGTGGCGTTCCGCAAACGGTAGGAAGGCCGGGGACTGTGGGGCAGGTTGGTAACCTGCAGCGGGTTGGCAGCCCGCTTCCCGGATCGCCGATTGACAATCGGCGGCAGGATACCATCCTGCCCCACAGCCGCGGCTACAAAGCGAACGGATGCGGCAAGCACTTATGCGCAGCTACGATGTTCTGATTATTGGCGCCGGTCACAACGGCTTGGTAACGGCGGCGTACCTGGCCCGAGCCGGCCGCCGCGTGCTGGTGCTGGAGCGGCGCGAAATGGTTGGCGGTTGCGCCGTCACCGAAGAAATCTGGCCGGGCTACCGCGTTTCCACCGCCGCCTATCTGACCAGCTTGATGCAGGTGCGCATCGTGCGCGAGCTCGCGCTCGACAGCCACGGCTACCGCGTAGACGCCAAGGACCCGGCATTTTTCTCCGCCTTTCCGGATGGCCGCCATTTCTTCATGTGGCAGGACCGCGCCCGCACGCTCGAAGAGATTCGCAAGTTTTCGGCCCACGATGCCGAGGTTTATCCCGCTTACGAAGAGTTGATCGAGCGCCTCGCACGGTTCGTCGAAGGCCTGCTGCTCACCGCCCCTCCGCAACTGCCGCCGCGCGGCCCGGGCGATTTCCTGGATTATCTGAAGCTCGCGGCAAAGCTGCGCGGCGTCCCGGCGCGTGACCTCACCGCTCTGGTGAAAATCTTCACTCAATCGGCCGCCGAGTTCCTGGATGAGTGGTTCGAATCGAAACAAGTGAAGGTCACCCTCGCTACCGATGGCGTGATCGGCGCCAATGGAGGCCCGCGTTCGCCCGGCACGGCGTACATCCTGCTGCACCACTGTATGGGCGGCGTGGGCGGCCACCGCGGCCTATGGGGATTCGTGCGCGGCGGCATGGGCGCGGTATCGGAAGCCATCGCCTCGGCCGCGCGCGAGGCAGGGGCTGAGATCCGCGTCAACGCCGAAGTGGCCAAGTTGCTGGTGCGCGAGGGCCGCGCCGCCGGGGTGGTTTTGGAGAACGGCGACGAAATCCGCGCGCGCGCGGTAGCCAGCAACCTCGATCCCAAGCGAACTTTTCTGAGCCTGGTGGATAAAGCCGATCTCGATCCCGAATTTCTGGCGGCGATCCACAATTTCCGCAGCGAAGGCACCAGCGCCAAGATCAACTTCGCTCTCAACGGCCTGCCCGAATTCCACGCCTATCCCGGCGCGCCCGGCCCGCACCATCGCGCCACCATGCACATCTGCTCGGATATCGACTACGTGGAGCGCGCCTGGGACGACGCGAAATATGGCCGCCCCTCCACGCACCCGCTGCTCGAACTTACTATCCCCACCATGTACGACCCGTCGCTCGCCCCGCCCGGCAAGCACATCATGGGCATCTTCCTGCAGTACGCCCCCTATACGCTGCGCGAGGGCGCCTGGGACGAATGGCGCGAGCCTTTCGCCGACCGCGTTGTTTCGCTGCTCGAAGAATACATCCCCAACATCCGCGGCATTGTGGAGCATCGCCAGGTGTTGACCCCGCTCGATCTGGAGCGCCGCTTCGGCATCACCGGCGGCAACATTTTCCATGGAGAAATGAGCCTGGACCAGATGTTCTCGATGCGCCCCGTAGCCGGCTGGGCCAGGTACAAGACGCCCATCCCCGGCCTCTATCTATGCGGCTCCGGCGCGCACCCCGGTGGCGGCGTGATGGGCGCGCCGGGGTATAACTGCGCGAAGGCGATGGAGTAGGGCGAGGGGCGTCGGGAATGTTCTGGACCGTTCGCGGAGCCAACGCCATCATCGCCCTGCGGTGCTGCCACCTTAACCTTAACGGCCGGTTCGAGGACTACTGGGACGCCCGCCGGGCGGCTTGATCTCCACTTCTACGTCGCGCACCCGATTCCGCGGCCCCGCCTTCGCTCCTAAATAGCAGAACCTATGTTGGGAAAAGAACCCCACCCCGCGCTCCTTACGATTGGCCGCTGAACAGTCACTGAATTTCCGAAACGGTCCGGACCGGATTCCTTGCTAACCGCTCGCCTGCCCGGTAGTCTAACCAACAGCCGGATGGAGCTCAGCGATCGGGCGTTAGTGGCGCAGGCGCGGTCGGGCGACCCAGACGCCTTTCGTGCGCTGGTGGAACGCCACAGCCGAGTTGTCTTCCGGGCCGCTTTTCGTATGACGGGCAATCGCCAGGACGCAGAAGACATCGTACAGGAAGCGTTTTTGCGCGCCTATCGCCAGCTTGGCGGTTTCGACGATCGGGCCGAGTTCGGCACCTGGCTCTATCGCATCGCCACCAACCGTGCGCTCGATCTGATTCGCGTGCGGCGCCGGCGGAGCGAAAACCTGGCCGCCGCCGAACCGGATCAGCCGGACCCGGTGGCCCAACTGCCGGCCTATGAGCCGAGCCCCGAGCGCTCGGCCTGGAGCGCACAATTGCGGGGCGCGGTGGAGGATGCCATGAACGAATTGAGCCCGACCGAGCGCGCAGCCTTTGTGCTGCGCCATTTCGAGGGCATGCGTATCGAAGAAGTCTCACGCGCGCTCCAGTGCCGGCCCGGCGCGGCCAAGCACAGCGTCTTCCGCGCGGTGCAGAAGCTGCGGCGGGCGCTGGAGCCGCTGGTTACCCCGGTGAGGTCGTAAGTCTTAGCATGGAACACCTGAGCGAATCGCAATTGATTTTGCATTATTACGGCGAAGCCGAAGGCGATGGCGTCGATGCCGCCGCCCATCTGGGCGAGTGTGCCGCCTGCCGCGAGTCTTTTCAAGCCTTGGAGCGCGTTCTCGGGGCGATAGCGGCGCTCGAAGTCCCCGAGCCGGCTGAGAGTTACGAAACCGCGCTGTGGAGGAAGATCGAGCCGCAACTTCGCCCGCCGCTCGGTGCGTGGTTGTGGGGCTGGCGTCTGGCGGCTGGCGCGGCTTGTGCCGCACTGCTCGCGGCCGCGCTCGTCACCGGACCGCTGGCGCCGCACCGGCATCCCAGGCAGCCGGTGTTATTGGCCGATAACCAGGCCGGCGAGCGGGTGCTGCGCGTAGCCGTGGGGGATTATCTGGACCGATCGCAAATGGTGCTGCTGGAGCTGGCCAACACCGATCGCGACCGCACCGGCGAGGTGCCGTGGTCCTCGGCGCGCGACCGCGCGTCGGATCTTTTGAGCGAGAGCCGGCTCTATCGCCAGACCGCCGAACAGACCGGCGATCTCGCCGTGGCCCATGTGCTCGACGAGCTCGACCGTGTGCTGCTCGATGTGGCGCACGGGCCCGACCAGCTTTTGCCGCGCGACTTGGCCCGCTTCCAGCAGCGCCTCGACGCGCAGGGAATTCTGTTCAAAATTCGCGTACTCAGCTCGAATATGGAGAAACAAGCGTTGTGAGGAAAGGAAATCGACTTATGAATGGATGGAAAACTCTCTTTGCCGCCGGCGCATTCGCCGCGGCCGGCACGCTGGCCTGGGCGCAAACGCCGGCGCCGCAGCCCGCCCCGCTACCGCAACCGGCGCAGCCGCGGGTGGAAGCGCCGCTTCCGCCGATGCCGCCCATGCCGGATGTCGCTCCGCTGCCTCCGATGGATCTGGTCGCGCCGATGGTGGCCGATGTGCAGGTGGACGTACAAACTCTGACCGACGACGCGCGCGCCTGGGCGGAGGAACAGAGGGATCAGGCGCGCGAGCAGGCCGAACTGGCGCGCGAGATGTCCGAGCAGTCCCGCGCGGAGGCTCGAGCCGATGCAAAAGGATTAGCCGCGGCGATGGCCCAGGATGCGCAAGCTTGGTCCAAATCCTTTTCGTTTCACACCGGGCGCTCCGAAGACGGCCTCTACGATTCCGGGCAGCGCGCCCTCGATAGCCAGCACTACGATGAGGCGCTGACGGATTTCAAGGATGTGGTCAACCGCGCCGGCAATCACGCCGAAGGCGCGCTGTATTGGGAGGCCTACACGCTGAACAAGATGGCGCGGCGCGACGAAGCCTCCGCCGCCATCGCCACCCTGCGCAAGAATTACCCGAATAGCCGCTGGCTGGAAGACGCCAAAGCGCTGGAGGTGCAGGTGAAGCAGGCTGCCGGGTCCAACGTGGCGCCGGAGACTCAGAACGACGATGAGCTCAAGCTGCTGGCCCTGAACGGGCTGATGCAAAGCGATCCGGACCGCGCTTTTCCCATTCTGCAGAATCTGCTCAAGAGCGCCCAATCGCCCAAGCTCAAAGATCGCGTTCTTTTCGTGCTGGCGGAGAACAGCTCGCCGCGCGCCCAGCAGTTGCTCGAACAGGTGGCCCGCGGCAATGCCAACCCCGATTTGCAGGTGAAAGCCATCACTTACATCGGCGAGGTACGCGCCAAGCAGCCGAACGGCTCCCAATTGTTGGTGGATATCTACGGCGGCGCCACGGACGCGCAGGTGAAAAAGGCCGTGATCACTGGGCTTTCGCGCCGGCACGATGCCAAGGCCATGGTGGAGATCGGGCGGCGCGAGAAAGACCCGGAACTGAAGAAGGATATCGTGCGCCGCCTGGTGGAACTGAAATCGCCCGACGCCACCAACTTCCTCGAGGAGATCCTGAAATGATTCACGTGCTGTTCTGGCTGGCGGCAACCCTGCCCTTCACCAATGCCAACGTGCAGAATCAATCGGCGGCGGCGGGTTTGGAGCCGGTGTTTCGCGCCCTGGTCGCGCACCAGTCCGAACCGGCGTGGATCGCCTACCAGGCGCCGGCCGTGCGCGGGCCGCGCCTGGGCTGTGAGTTCGTGAGCCATGACGGCTGGTCGGGTCCGGGGGTGGTCCACCTTGAACCGCCCGATCACGCCATCGTGCTCTTCCGCGTGGCGGGCAATACGGTGGAGAGGATTCGCGCGCTGTCGCCAGATTGCGAGATCGACGCCGGCGGTCTGGCCGTCCATTGGCTCACCGATGTATCGCCCGCGCAAAGCATCGCGCTGCTAGCCAATTACGCCAACGAACGCAATCTCACCGAGAACAGCTCCGTGGCGGCAATTGCCATGCATGCCGATCCCGCCGCCGATTCCGTTCTCGACGGTCTCTCGGCTCCTAGCCAGCCCGAGGCCCTGCGCAATCGGGCCATGCGCTGGCTGGGCTCGGCTCGCGGCCGCCACGGGCTCGAAACTCTGAAAACTCTGCTGGCCAACCAGACCGCGCCCGATGTCCGGCGCCAGGCCATCAACGCCATCGGCGCCAGCCGCGAACCGGAAGCGCAGCAAATCCTCCTTACCGCGGCCCGCGGCGACCGCGACGCCCGCGTGCGTTCCCAGGCCGTCTCGCAACTCTCCCGCCAGCCTATACCCAATCTGGCCGGGGTGTTGGGCGCCATCGCCGAAAGCGATTCCGACAGCGAAGTCTCGAAACGCGCGGTGAACTCGCTGGCGTCCCTATCCGATGGCACCGGCGTCCCCGAGCTGATCCGCCTGGTGAAATCTTCGAAGAGCGCCGACGTTCGCAAAGAAGCCATGCGCGCCCTTGGCCGCGCCCATGACGAGCGGGCCACCGCGTTTCTGGAACAAGTGCTGCGGTAGATTCGAGCCGCGGATGAACGCAGAATTCAGAAGAGCGAAAAAGGGAATTAGCCACGGATGAACACAGATGAACACGGATAAGAAAAAGAAAGGCCCGAAAACCTGGCTTCCGACCTCCGGGTTCTGGTCTTTTATCCGTGTTCATCCGTGGCTCATTACTCTTCCGTGGGCTCTTGAACCAACTCCGCGCGGTAGAGAAAAAACAAGAACCGGCTAGCCACTTCATCTGTGGCTATCCCTTCTCCCCTAATCCGCCGCAACGTGGCTCGGCCAACGGCTGCGGCGCGCCGCATACGAAGTTGCGTCGATGCCCGAAAACGCGCGGAATTCGTTGGCGAAGTGCGATTGGTCGTAGTAGCCGCAGTCCAGCGCCAGTTCCGCCCAGCGGATCTCCGCGCCCGCGTGCAAACGCCGCACTGCTCTTTGAAAACGCTGGATGCGGAACCAGACTTTGGGCGGGAAGCCCACCTGTTCTCGGAAAACCTGGGAAAAACGCCGCTCGCTCCATCCCGTGCTCCGCGCCAGTTCCTTTACCGTGGAAATCGCCGGCGCCGGGTCCAATCGGCTCAAGGCAAAATCCACCACCCGGTTGCGGGAAAGCCGGCCCATGAACTTCTCGAGCAGAAAGTCCTCCAGGCCGCGCAGCTTCGCCCTTGGCGTGGGAAGCTCGCGCAGCCGGTCGCGAAGGGCCGCGGCCGCGCTTCCCCAAACGTCTCCCAAAGCCACGAACCGGTTGCTGAACCGGTCGGCCGAGTCGGATACAAACGGCGCAAGCCCGCCCGGCTCAAACACAACCCCAGCCAGGTCGGCCATATCCGAAGTATCCACCACCTCGTAGACCGACCGCGCTCCCACAATCAGGGAGGGCGACAGCCGGCCATCGTTTTCGTCCTCCGCGCAATCCACAATAAAGTCGCGCGCCAGATTTAGAATCACTTGGGTGTTGCCGGTCGGCAGAACGCGTTCCCGCCGGTAAGCCCCCTGAGGCGCCCGCGCGTAGCACAGCATTCGAACGCACCGATTCAGCGGCGAGGCAGGGGCCCGCTCCAGGTAGTACACCGCATCCCTCCAATGTTCTCAGCATACCGAAAGCGAACGATCATCGACCAGGTGTAGCGATTTCGCCGTCTCAGGTGGGCTCGTTCAGCAGGCCGGGTTGCGGCGTGCCCTCCTACGCCGTCCTCCGCGCCGCCTGCTATGGTATCTCCAGCGGAGTCTGCAGTATGAAAATACGTCCTGAGGACGCCCTCGAATATCACGCGTCGGCGCCTGCCGGCAAAATTGCGGTCACGCCGACCAAACCGTGCCGCACTCAAATCGATCTCAGCCTGGCATATACGCCAGGCGTCGCCGTGCCGTGTCTTGAAATCGAACGCGACCCGTCACTGGCCTATCGCTACACAGCCAAGGGCAACCTGGTGGCCGTGGTAAGCAACGGGACTGCCGTGCTGGGGTTGGGCAATATCGGCGCCCTGGCCGGCAAACCGGTAATGGAAGGAAAGGGAGTGCTGTTCAAGCGCTTCGCCGATATCGACGTGTTCGATATCGAGCTCGCCACCGAGAACCCGGCCGAGGTCATCCGCGCCTGCCAATTGCTGGAGCCCACTTTCGGCGGCATCAACCTGGAAGACATCAAGGCGCCGGAATGTTTTGCCATCGAGGAGGAGCTGCGCCGCACCATGAAGATCCCCGTGTTCCACGACGATCAGCACGGGACGGCGATCATCTCGGGCGCCGGTTTGCTGAACGCGCTCGAAATCGCGGGCAAAAAGATCGAAGAGGTAAAGGTGGTTTTCAACGGCGCGGGCGCCAGCGCCATTGCCTGCGCCATGCATTACGTCAAGCTGGGCGTCCGCCGCGAAAACATCCTGATGTGCGACACCAAGGGCGTGATTTACGAAGGGCGCACCGAAGGCATGAATGCCTACAAGGCCCGCTTTGCGGCGCGCACCGAATGCCGCACCCTGACCGAGGCCCTGGTGGGCGCCGACGTGTTCTTCGGCCTCTCCACCGGCGGCACCGTCGCCCCTGAAATGGTCAAGACCATGGCGCCCGATCCGCTGATCTTCGCCCTGGCCAACCCCGACCCCGAAATCGCCTACGACGTGGCTCTGGCCGCGCGGCCCGACGCCATCGTGGCCACCGGGCGCTCGGATTATCCCAACCAGGTGAACAACGTGCTCGGTTTCCCGTTCATCTTTCGCGGCGCGCTGGACGTGCGCGCCACCACCATCAACGACGAGATGAAGCTGGCGGCCACGCGCGCCCTGGCCGCCCTGGCTAAGGAAGACGTGCCCGATTCGGTCTTGCAGGCCTACGGCTTGGAGCGGCTCTCGTTCGGCCGCGAATATATCATCCCCAAGCCCTTCGACCCGCGCGTGCTGATTTGGGAAGCCTCGGCCGTGGCAAAGGCCGCGATCGAAACCGGGGTCGCGCGGCAGCTTGTCGATCTGGAACAGTATCGCGAAGAGCTGGAGAAACGCCTGGGCCGCGCCAACGAAGTCATGCGCGGCATCATCCAAAAAGCCCAGCGCGATCCCAAACGGGTGGTTTTTCCGGAAGGCGAACATCCCAAAATTTTGCGCGCCTGCCAGATTTTGCTCGATCAGAAAATCGCCGCGCCGGTGCTGCTCGGCAATGCCGAAACAATTCGCTCGCGCGCGGCGGAGATGCGCCTGCATCTGACCGGAGTGGAAATCGTGGATCCGGAAGCTTTCCCACGCATCGGCGAATATACCGAGGAATTCTACCGCCTGCGCCAGCGCAAAGGCGTGACGCCCACCGAAGCGGCGAAGATGGCGCGCGCCCCGGTGACTTTCGCCAGCCTGATGGTGCACATGGGCGACGCCGACGCACTGGTGGGCGGCCTGACCACCCACTATCCCGACACCATCCGGCCGGCGCTGCAGGTAATCTCGGTGCGGCCGGAGTTGCGCAGAGTGGCCGGCATCTACGTGCTGATCGCGCCCAAAGGCGGTCTGTATTTTCTGGCCGATACCACCGTCAATATCGAACCGGACGCGGAAGACTTGGCGGAGATCGCCATCATGACCGCCGAAAAGGCGCGCCGCTTCGGGCAGACGCCCCGCGTGGCCGTGCTCTCGTTCTCAAATTTCGGCAGCACCAGCCACCGCTTATCCGCCAAAGCCCGCGCGGTGGTGGATCTGGTGCGGCAGCGCGCGCCCGGCCTGATGATCGACGGCGAGATGCAGGCCGATACGGCCACGCTGCCGAAGATCATCGAGGAGACCTACCCCTTCTGCCGTTTGAAGGGCGGCGCCAACGTGCTGATATTTCCGAACCTGGAAGCGGCCAATATCGCCTACAAGCTGCTGCAAACTTTGGGCGGCAGTGAGCTGATCGGCCCGCTGTTGGCAGGCATGTCGAAACCCGTCCACGTGCTGCAGCGCGGATCGTCGGTAAACGATATCGTCAATGTGGCGGCCATCGCCGTAATGGATGCCCAGCAGACCGGCAAACCGTACGAGACGCTGATCGCGCAGGCGTGAGAGCCCGGTGGGACAGACCATCGTTACTCGTGGTCTGTCAGGCCCTCGCCAGGCCAACCGCTCGACAGACGACAAAAAACGATCGTCTGTCCACGTCTGTCCCACCTGGCCTCCCCGCCAGTGGGTTAGCTCATTTTCCCCACTGTCTGGGAAATGGCCCGGGGCATCAGGAGTTCGCAGATTCCTCTCGGCCTTCAAAAAGCTGGCTCGAAAGCCTCTGCAAGCCTGGAGGCTTGCGCCACGGCAAACCGGCTTCTGACTTCTGACTCCTATGCTTTCTGGCCATTCCTCCGCCCTCCCGGATATGATATTCTGACAAGCCTGGAGGGGTTGCCGCGGCATGGAACGTCACAAAGCATCCGACTATCCCCAAGAATTGCTGGATCTGTTCGACCGCTACGTCCACGGCGAGTTGGACCGGCGCGGCTTCTTCGACGCCGCCAAAAAGTTCGCCGTCGGCGGCGTGACGGTTACAGCCCTGTGGGAGAGCCTGCGCCCGAATTACGCCTGGGCGCAACAGGTTCCCAAAGACGACCCGCGCCTCAAGACCGAATCCGCCACGGTGCCGTCGCCCCAGGGCAACGGAACCATCCGCGGCTACTTGGTGACGCCCGCCCATGCCACGGGGAAGCTGCCTGCGGTGCTGGTGGTCCATGAGAACCGCGGCCTCAATCCTTATATAGAGGATGTGGCCCGGCGCCTGGGGACCGAAGGCTTCATCGCTTTCGCTCCCGATGGTCTGACCAGCGTCGGCGGCTACCCCGGCAACGACGAGCAAGGCGCCCAGCTCTTCCAAAAGGTCGACCGCGCGAAAATGACCGCCGATTTCGTGGCGGCGGCTTATTGGCTGAAGTCGCGTCCCGATTCCACCGGCAAAATCGGCGTGGTGGGCTTCTGTTACGGCGGCGGCATCGCCAACACTCTGGCCGTCCGGATGGGCCCCGACCTGTCAGCCGCGGTCGCCTTCTACGGCGCGCAGCCAACTGCCGATGACGTGGCCAAAATCAAAGCCCCGCTCCTGCTCCATTACGCCTCGCTCGACACCCGCATCACCGGAGGCTGGCCGGCTTATGAAACCGCCTTAAAGGCCAACCATGTCACTTATGCCGGTTACGTCTACGAGGGCGCCAATCACGGTTTCCACAACGACACCACCCCCCGCTACGACGAACCTGCCGCCAAGTTGGCCTGGAAGCGCACCATCGAGTTCTTCGACAAATATCTAAAAGGTTAACCGCGGCTCTTAGTATTCGGTTTCGCAATTGCGGTCACGTATTCGGCAACCGCTCCTTGACAGTCGCGGCTCTGACCCGAACATTCGATCCCGATGCCAACATGCTCAAGTTTGCGAAAGAGCCGCGTTTCCGAGCCGCGACCGTGAGGGAGCGGTTGCTGAATACTTCACGGTATTTGCGAAACCGAGCACTTCGCCAAGAATTGCCCGATTGATCGCGTCGCCTGCCGGATGCGTTGTTCGTTCTCCACCAGGGCAAACCGCACGTAGCCTTCCCCCAGCGGGCCGAATCCTATCCCCGGAGAAACCGCGACCTGCGCCTTTTCCAGCATGAGCTTCGAAAACTCCAGAGACCCCATCGCCCGGAAGCGCTCCGGAATCGGAGCCCACAGGAACATGGAACCGCGCGGGGGTTCCACCGGCCAACCGGCCTGCGTCAGTCCTTTCACCAGCACATCGCGGCGCTTCTGATACGTGCAGCGAATCTTCTGGGTATCTTCCTCGCACTCGCGCAGGGCGATGATCGAAGCGATCTGAATGGGTTGGAACACGCCGTAATCGAGGTAGCTCTTAATCCGCGCCAGCGCCGCAATCATGCGCGGGTTGCCCAGGCAGAACCCCACTCTCCAGCCGGCCATGTTGTAACTCTTGGACATGGAGAAGATTTCCACCGCCACGTCCTTGGCGCCCTTCACCTGCAGAATGCTGGGCGGCTGGTAGCCGTCGAAGCCCAGATCGGCATAGGCGAAATCGTGGATCACCATGGTGCCGTGATGATGCGCCAGGCGCACGATCTCTTTCAAAAAGTCCATCTCCACGCACACCGTGGTCGGGTTGTGGGGAAAGCTGATGAGGATCGCCTTGGGCTTCTGCAGCGCCGTGCGGTAGACGGTTTCGAGCGCATCGAGGAAGGTGGCCGCGTCCGGCATCGGCAGCACGTAGGCCTGCCCTTCCGCCATCAACACGCCGTACTGATGAATCGGGTAGGCGGGATTGGGAGACACCACCGCATCGCCCGGACCGATCGTGGCAAACAGCAGGTGCGCCAGTGCATCCTTGGCGCCGATCGTGACGATCGCTTCCCGCTCCGCATCGAGCGTTACCCCATACTTGGTTTGATAGCGCCGTACGATCTCTTCCCGCAGCCGCGGAATCCCTCGCGATTGCGAGTAGCGGTGATTGCGCGGATTGCGCGCCGCTTCGATCAGCTTATTCACCACCACCTTCGGCGTGACGCCGTCCGGGTTGCCCATCCCCAGATCGATCACGTCGATCTGCGCGGCCCGCGCCTTGGCCCGCATTTCGTTGATCACCGCGAACACGTAAGGCGGAAGTTTTTGAATCCGATAAAAAGGCTGGGAAAATTCGGCCATTGCAGCCATTGTAAGGTACCGCGCAGTCTCCGGTCACGCCGCGTTGCCTCGGCGCGGTACTTGGCCGGCGCCCTCGGGCAACAAAATATTTCTCCGCATACCGCGCCGGACATGGTATCTTTGACCAATCAACCGGCCTAATATGGCAGAAAGTCAGACGGGGTGTGAATGATGAGATTTCGAGTTCCATTACTTGTGGCAATGGGTATCGGCATCGTGCCGATGTTTGCGCAGGAAGGAACCAAACCGGCGCCGGTGCTGAGCATCGGGCGCGAATCGATCAAGGAGGGAAGGACCGCGGCGCACGAAAAGGTCGAAGCCGATTATGCCGCAACCTTTCGCAAGACCAATTTCCCTGGCCACTATATTGCCATGGCGACCATATCGGGGGCTAACGAAGTATGGTTCATCCAACCCATGGCGTCTTTCGCGGCCAACGAAGATTTTGAGAAAGCTACGGACAAGGAACCGCTGAAGAGCGCCCTGGCCCTGATGGACTCCCGCGACGGCGAGCTGCGCACGACTTCGCGAACGATCTGGGCCGTGTATCGGCCGGACCTCAGTTACAAGCCCGAGACCTTCAACCCGGCCAAGTCCCACTTTGTAGACGTCGGAACTTTCCGCATCCGGCTTGGCCGCGGCGACGATTTCGCCCAGGGTACCAAGACCTACTTCGGCGGCTTTGCGAAGGGGAACGTGGACCTGTGCATCCTTGGCTACGAGATCACCGCGGGCGCGCCCGTCGGCACGTACCTGTTCTTCACGCCGATGGATTCGATGAAGGTGCTGGACGGTGATGCCGGGCGTGCCAAGGCGGTCAGGGAGAGTATGGGCCAAGAGGGCTTCGCTCAAATGATGAAGGGCTTGAGCGACATTGTCCTATCCATCGAGGACACTCTGCTCGAGGTGAAACCAGGCATGAGCTACCCTTCTCAGGCCATGATCGATGCGGACCCCGGCTTCTGGAAACCCAAACCCGCCATGAAGCCAATGGCCGCTGCGGCGCCCCCCGAAAAGAAAGCCGCGCAGTAGGAGCCAGCCCCCGTGGGGCAGACCATCTTTTTGTTGTGGTCTGCCCTGCATCGGACCATTCAGCTCTTGAAGACCTCGCCGCGGTGAAGCTCGACGGTTCGATCGCCCGTGAAGATCGCGTCGCTGCGCACATCGCGGAGCGCGCCATCGGCATAGACGTACATCTTTCGCCGCCGGGGGTCGATCAGCCAGATGTTCGGAACGCCCTTGAGTTCGTACTCCTCGAGCTTTTCCAACATCTCCGGCATGCCGTCGTCCTTGGAAAGAATCTCAATGGCCAGAAAGGCGGCATCCGATAGATAACTGGTGGTCGGAGCCGTGAGCAATACGCACACGTCCGGAAGCCGGTATCGCGTGTCTGTTGTCTGCGATCGAAACTCGGGAACGGCATAGATGTGGGGGTACTTCACCGTGAGAGCTACGATGAGGTTCCTTTGAGTCAGCGAATGCAGCCAATCGCCCACGTTTCTCTCCACCAGCGCGCCGTCCACGTATTCCACATCCGGATCGTAGGAAGTGTTCAGGTATTCTTCGACCGAGATCAGCGCGCCCGCACTCATATCCACACGATAGCACTGGAGGCTGTGGGGCAGGTGCCACGCTGCCGCCGATTGCTAATCGGCGTTTCGCGGGCCGCTGAAAAACTACCGAAAGCCGGTTACCAGCCCACTGCAGGTTACCAACTGTTACCAACCTGCCCCACCCCTCCGTTGGTCACCTTCCTCGAACCCGGATAGAATTACGAGTTATGCGAAGTTTCGCTCTCCTTGCCGCATCGATCGCCAGCCTGTTCGCCGCGGGCGCCCAACCTCCGCAAAGCGGCGTCCGGCCCGCCACGCCGCTCATCTTCGATACCGACATTGGCAACGATGTCGACGACTGCCTGGCTTTAGCCATGCTGCATGCCTTCGAGAGCCGGGGCGAGATCCGCATCGCCGCCGTTACCATCACCAAGGACAACCCTTGGGCGCCGCGCCTCGCTTCGGCCATCGACCGGTTCTATGGCCGGCCTGGCATACCGATCGGCGTGGTTCAGAATGGCAAGACCAAGGACGACGGCTATCTAAGAAAAGCGCTTGAGGCGGGGCATTACCGCTATGACGACAATGCCGAACCCGCCGTCAATTTGCTGCGCCACACGCTCGCGGCCCAGGCGGATGCCAGTGTGGTGATCGTCCAGGTTGGATTCAGTACCAACCTTGCCCACCTGCTTGACTCGCCCGGCGGTCGGGATTTGGTCATGCGAAAAGTAAAGCGCCTGGTCGCGATGGCCGGCGACTTCGCTGGCGGCGGGCCGGAATACAACATCAAGACCGATATCCCCGCCGCCCAAAAGCTGACCGGCGAATGGCCCACGCCGATCTTCTGGAGCGGGTTCGAAGTCGGCCGCACCATCCGCTATCCCGCCCGCAGCATCGAGCGCGACTTCGGCCCTCCGGGCACAAATCCCGTAGCCGACGCATACCGCAATTACATGCACATGCCGTACGATCGGGAGACTTGGGATCTGACCGCGGCATTGTACGCAACGCGCCCGGACAACGGCTACTTCGACCTGTCCGAGCCGGGCCGGGTTCTCGTCGGCGCGGACGGCCGCACCAGCTTCCGTGCCGAACCTGGCGGACGCGACCGCGTTCTCTCGGTGGATGACCGCCAGCGCGGACGGATACTGGAAGCTTTCCTCTGGCTATGCAGCCAGCCGCGCCCGGGTCCCGTGCCTGCCCCCGCGCTCAGCCCAAAGCCCACACTCACCCATTGACGGTTTGTGAGCACCCGGCCCAGTCCCCGGTTCTATCCTGCCCGGCACAGCTAAAATCATGGTGCCCAGCGGAGTCTTTTGGGCGGCCCTGGCCAATCCTCGGAAAGCGTCGGGAGACGACGCTGGCGGCGCGATAGAACAGGATGCTGTAAGATCTGGTGCGCCAAGTACAGCATTGGCTGGCGTGAAGCCTTGGAACCGGCCGACACGAGTTGGGTGTTAATTTGCAATATCGGTTCTGTGGCCCTGACAGAGTCTAACAACCCGATATGACCAACACGCTGCGGGCCGCCAGAAGGGCTAAGGACGCGAACATCGACCGAATCGCTGCGACCGGCGATATGCTCTGGACATTCGCGCTCTCCGGCCGATTACCGCCAGGCTCAGTGCTGAACCGCAATCAGCGCTCCCACCGGCGTGCTCGACCTGCCGAACGTTGCCGCCACTGCGTTATCGCCGTCCGGCGCCGAAGAGGGCACCATTACGTTGAACTGGCAGAGTCCCGGGCTCTCGATCCCGGCGAAGACAACCGTGGCCGGTGCGCCACCAATCAGAATGGACGGCGCAGCCGCAAGTGTGCCCGATTGCGTGGCGGAACCCTGGACTAGTTGATTCGCCGGCAGCCCGCAGCCGTTTCCGTAAATCACAATTGTTTCATTCGGCTGCGCCGGCGAGAAGGCGTACCCCGGGACCGACATCGATGCCGGTCCCACCAGAGCCCCAGTTGCGTGGGTCGCAGCCACGTAGTTGGTACCCCCGAATAGAAAAAACGAAGGCGCTACCGCCTCCATAGTCGCCGTGAATGGAGCACTGGTGTTCGCTCCGGAGGTCAATTGGATGTTGACCGGGCCCAGCGTCGTGTCGAGAGGGGTTAGCACATTCACTTGTCCGGGGCTGACGTAGTACATGTAAGCCGGCTTGCCGTTGACCGTCACGCTCACACCGCCAAGCTGCTTGGGCATCTTGCCTGCCGCAAAATCCGGAGCGCTGCTCCAAGTTAGCCCCGCTGCGGCGCTGGCGGGCGCCAGTTGCGTGCCCCGGATCTCGATCCAGGTATTCTGCGCGATCCCCGAACCGCCCCCGGCCACATTTGCAGACGTAATATTGACCCTCCCCGCCAGTACCTGGAGAGTTTGGTTGACGCTGCTCGCAGGGAAATATGTCCGATCAGCCACCAGATTCAGCATACTCTGGTAAATTGGCGCTTTGCTGAATTGATACTGCGCCGGCAGCACATAGCCTAGGAAACCAACATACTGGACCGTGCCGTCGTACGGCTTGTAGATAGTGTCACTGCCCAAAGGCGCCGTCGTACATAACTCACAGGGATTCGTGCTCAAGCGCAGCGCGCCAGTCGCCGCGCTTTTCAAGACGAACAGCGGAAGTGAATTGGCGATGGGCTCGGCATAGGTAAAGAAAGCCGGCGCTTGGCTGCGATGCGGAGCCGTGGTCAAGATGGTCTGTCCGTTCGCCGCGATCTGAGTGTAAATAGGCTCCAAGTCGGCGATGTCTTCCGTAAACGTTACCGGACCCTTGCCCGCGCTTGAGGCGAGAGAATTCGCTAACGATTGCACATTATTCAATATTCCCGACACCAGGTAGACACGGAAGAAGTATGCGGTGCCAGGCTCCTGTGTGACGAACGGAGTTACCTCTACCACCTCGAAATCGTCTACGGTTGCCGCGGTCCCATAGGCAAACCGCGCCGGCGCGGACTGGTAAGCGGGCATCGGCACAGTATCCTTGCCTATGACCAAGGCCAGCGTCGGGCTGGATGGCTCTCCGGCACTTTGCGTCCACGCGATCCATCCTCCCGTGTCTTTGAGATTGAGATAAGTTCCGTCGCCCCACAAAGCGCCGACCGTTTTGTAGGACCCATCCGGATTACTGGCGAGCGTCACCGGCAAGACGGACTTTCGAACCCCGCCCCATGGCGTATCGTGGTAATCGATCGTGTCAGGACCGAAATTGTAAACGACGTAGGTCACTTCGATTACGCCCGATCCCAGATCCTTGACCCGCTCATAATAGAGGAGTCCCGCGTGGTTGACGTTCGGAATGCGCGCCTGCTGCCCCCAACTCAGGGCATACGCCGCGCTGGCTCCAGTGTCAAAAGTGCTCGCGAGCATCGGCGAATAAAACGTGGATTTCAAAACCGGATCGTCCAGGTAATCGCCGGCTTGGTGAATGAAATAAGCGTGGCCGGGTGTGCTCAGGTTAAGGGTCCGGTTCACTCCCACGAGTTGAAATATCTGATCGATCCAGTGCGCGTCCGGCTGAGCTTGCGGCGCCTGACTTTCCCCAAACAACCCGCGAATCGAGTAGAGCTGCCCACCTTTACCGATGCGCGTCTCCCAACTGTTGTCTGCGTTCTCGCGGTGTTTCAGGCTCGCGAAGAACACCTCCGTCTCATTGAGCCCCGCGGCCCACGTTGAACCCGACGGCGTGTATACTTGCGTGTAGCTCGCTTGCCCGCTGTAAGGCAAGTTTGCGATCACGGGGCTGGCCGGGAATAGTTTGAAGAAGTCGGCATCGGCGCCAATCGCCGGTAACGCGCAGAACACCGCCAGCCAACACGCCCTGCGAGCCGCCCGTACGAACCTCTCAATCACACCGAATCCTTCATTTCCGAACCGCAAAAGAAGCACAGGCATTTCGGCGTAGTATATCACTGGGTCGGCAGCCCGCACACCAAGCGATATCGCCGAATATCGGTAGCGCAGCCTGCCAAGGGCAATGCGTGGCGATCTGTGGGAAAGCTGGTGGCAGCCCGCGTGTTTCCTTGCGAAGACACTGCACCAACTGACCCGCGTCCTCCGAAGCGATGCCATCGCCCGGCGTGCCTTTACTCGCAGCGCCGAATTCCCTCTCGCCTTGGCGCGCTACACCGCCGCAGCAATCAGCTTGTGTGGCCAACACCCGGCTTCCGCACTCCGGCGCAACGCGGACAAAATTGCACAAACCGCCACTCGTAGCGCCGGCGATCTTGTCGCCGGTGCCTTTCCCGACCCCGTCCTAAACCCCGGTCACAGACTTCCGAGGTATTCTTTTACCCCAGCCGTTTCATCACACTACGGCCAATCCGCTCTTTGCCCGCCCCCCGTTGCTCCCGGCTCGCGCTATCGCATGGCTGGCGGTTAGTCTTATATGACCGATGAAGCATTAACAGAAAAGCAATTCCTGGTCATCAATGCCCTGACCGCCGGCTGCTCTCTCGCCAAGGCGGCGGAGATCGCCGGCATTCATACCCTGGAAATCGATCTCTGACGCCGCAGCTACCCCGCCTTTCAAAACGCCCTACTGCAAGTGCAGTACGGGCACGCCCTCCAGTTCCATTCACGGCGAGCGGCCTAAACATCGGACAGATCAAGACGCTCAACGCGCCTACCCAGGTGCCGTTCATATCGCATTAAGCACACCGTTGGCGTTACTCGGCCTGGCTGTAACCGCCCTGGTAACAGCAACGGCTTTCCTTTCCCAGGCGGTACAATTCGCCGGGATTCGCTACCGGCAGCGACTTCAGCAGAATGGCATGCACCAAGGTGAAAATCGAAGTGGTCGCGCCGATGCCCAGCGCCAGCGTCAGAATCGTGGCTACGGTGAACGCCGGGGCCATTCGCAAGCGCCGCAGCGCGTGGCGCATATCTTGTATCAGCGTTTCCAGCAACGGTAGTCCTCTTTGGTCTCGATAGCTCTCCTTGATTGCTTCCATCGCTCCGAACTTTAGTACAGCCTGACGCCGCGCTTCGACGGGCGATAAACCGGCCTGAACATATTCGGCAGTTTGAAGAGCGAGATGTTCTTCAATTTCCGACCGCAACCGATCTTCGTCTCGCCTGGTTGTTGTCCAGGAACCCAGCCGCTTGAGGAATCGCCGCAGTGTTCTCATTTGAGATCCTCCGCTTTCACGGCAAAGAATCGCCCGATGATGGCCGCCGTCTGTTCCCAACCTTGGGTCTCGGCGCGCAGTTGTTTGCGCCCGTCGCGTGTCAGCCGATAGAAGCGAGCCTTGCGGTTATTCTCAGACGTGCCCCATGCGGACGCGATGGAACCTTCCTGTTCGAGTTTCAGCAGCACCGGATACAGGGTGCCCTGGTTGAGCGAGAGAAGATCGCCGCTGATCTGCTCGATCCGCCGGGCGATCCCGTAACCATGCAGAGGCCCCAGCACATCCAGGGTTTTCAGCACCATCAGCGCCAGGGTGCCCTGTAAAACGTCCGTTTTGTCCTTCATTTCCCTATTGGGTTTCCCACAGGAAGCATGACACGTTTCATTTGGGAAAGCAACAGGAGGGTCGCCAAATCCGGAGCCCCAGGAGCTTATGCCCCGTAGGCGCGGTCGAGCAGCTCGACCACGTGCACCACTTCTTGCGCTCCCTTGTGCGATCGTACGCCGGCCTGGAGCTGCAGCATGCAGCCGGGGTTGGCGGTGGCCACGATCTGCGCTCCGGTGGCGTGCACGGCTTCCATTTTGGCGGCCAGAATCCGCATGGACATTTCGTTCTCGACGACGTTATAGACGCCGGCGCTGCCGCAGCACAGGTCCGAACCGGGCATTTCGCGGAGAGTCAGACCCGGAATCGCGGCCAGCAGCTTTCGCGGCGCGGAACGGATGCGCTGGCCGTGAGCCAGGTGGCAGGAATCCTGATACGTGACGGTGGCGTGGATCGGATTCTTTACCGGGCGGAGATCGATCGCGGCCAGGAATTCGGTAATGTCGCGCACCTGCCGAGCGAACTCCCCGGCGGCCTTGGCGTATTCGGCGTCGCCGTGGAGCAGACCGCCATATTCCTTGAGCGTAGACCCGCAGCCCGCCGCGTTGGTAATGATGGCGTCGAAATCGTCGTCGCGCAATGCGTCGATATTACGGCGGGCAGCAGCGCGCGCCAGTTCGGGCAATCCGGAGTGCAGTTGCAGCGCCCCGCAGCAGCCCTGGCCCGCGGGAATGACGACTTCACACCCGTTCTTTTGCAGCACGCGCACGGACGCCTCGTTCAGCCGCGCGAAAAAAACGTTGGCCAGGCAGCCGGCCATAAACGCCACCCGGTAACGCGGCTCGCCTTCGGCTGGGAACGTCTGCCCGATGCGGCTAAAGAAAAACGGCGGATCGGCCGATGGAGTGAGTTGATGCAGATCGTGAAAACCGAACAGGCCCGCCAGGCCAAGCGAGTGGACCAGGGCGCGGGCGCCGCACGCTTCGTAGAGGTACAGCGCCGCTCCCGCCGCGGTCATGGCCACGCGCGATTCGAGCAGCGTGCCGAAAGCCCAGCGCCGCAGCCAGCGAGTGAGCGGCCCCCGCCGCCTGCGAACCTCAATCTCCGCGCGCGCTTCTTCCACCATGCGGCCGTATTGCACTCCCGAGGGACAGGCCGATTCGCAGCCCCGGCACGCCAGGCATAAGCCGATGTGCTCGAAATACCCCGCCGTCATGGGCGCGCCGTTGGCTACCTGCACCATCTGGTACACGCGGCCGCGCGGCGAATCCATCTCCACGCCCAGAACGCGGTAGGTGGGGCAGGAGCTCAGGCACAAGCCGCAGTGCACGCAACGGTCCAGGTCGAACTGGAACGGCCCGGCCGCGGTCCTTTCCACGGCAATCGCGGTATTGTCAGAGGCGTCGATAGAGTCTGCCACGGTTTAAAAGGTTATCGGGATCGAAAAGATTCTTGACGCGCCGCATGATCTCCCAATCGGCTCCCGGCGCGGGCCAAAGGTCGAGGCTCTCCTTCCATTCCTCGGGAGCGAACTCCAGCACCGCTTTGGCGCCCAGCTCGGCCGCATCCGCCACCCACGCCGCGGCATCTTGAGCATGCTCGAAGTAGCCGTAGCAAATTCCCGAGCCTGCGCGAGCGATGGCCTCTTCCGGAAGCGAAGCCATTACCGCCTCCAATCCTTTCAGCGTACACGAAGCGCGCGCCACCGCGCCATCCGCGTGGGCGTCCAGATACGCGGGCGTGAATTCCTCAATCCGCTTCCAAAGCGTCTCCCGCTGGGAATCGCCGAGCGCCGCTTTCTCGCCCAGTTCCGAAATTTCGCGCTCGAAACGGTCCATGGCGGCGGCGTTGCCTCCGGCGCGGATGGCCAGCAGCCAGTAGGCGCAGCCGAGATCGGCGCCCACCGCGGGATTTAGCAGGTCGATGGCGGAGGGCTGCAGTTGGCTTGCCAGCAGCCGGTTGCGCGCCTCCATGGCGGCGGCCAACATATCGAACGCCAGCACGAAACTGCGTTCCAGCTCCGGCATGGGCGTCAGCTTGAAGTTCACCGCGGTAATCGCGGCCAGCGTGCCGAAAGAGCCGATCATGAGCTTGGCCATATCGAGACCGGCCACGTTTTTCACCACCATGCCGCCGGACCGCACCAGCTTGCCTTCGAGGGTGGCGAATTCCATGCCGATAATCGAGTCCCGCGCCGTGCCATAAAGGCGCCGCCGCGGCCCGCTGGTGTTGGCCGCCACCACTCCGCCCACGGTGGCGAAGTCCGCGAACGGCGGATCGAGCGGCACCATCTGCCGATGCTCGCCCACCAGGCGCGTCAGCTCGCTCCACCGCAGACCGGCTTCCACGCTGATGGTCAGGTCGCGCGGTTCGTACTCGCGCACCCGGTTGAGGTTCGCGGTGACGAACAATTCGTCCGATTGCAGGTTCGGCCCCGCCATCATGTACTTGGACGCGTTGCCAATGAGCGTAATTGTCCGGTTGTGGAGCGCCGGCCGGCGCAACAGCTCAGCCAATTCCTCAGCGGTCTCCGGCGCCTTCACTCTCGAAGCCCCCGCTTCATCTTGCCTTGCTCCGACGTTTCGCCAAAAATCCTGTCCGCCAGAGATAATGATATGCCATGGCGACCTTATATGCCGGAACCTCCGGTTTTGCCTACACCACCTGGAAGCCCGCCCTCTACCCCGCCAAGCTGCCGGCCAAGGGCTTTCTGAAACACTATGCGGAACGGCTGAATTCGGTGGAGATCAATTACACCTTCCGCCGGCTGCCCGCTCCCGCGACTCTCGCCTCCTGGGTGGAAGCCACCCCGCCCGGATTCGTCTTCGCGGTCAAGGCCAATCAGCGCATCACCCACATTCTGCGCCTGAGGAACGCCGAGCAGGCCACCGAAGTCTTTTTCCGCGCCATCGACCCGCTGCGCAGCGCGCGCCGCTTGGGCCCGGTGCTGTTTCAATTGCCGCCCAATCTGAAATGCGACGTGCCGCTGCTGTCCGATTACCTGGCTCTGCTGCCGAAGGACATTCGCCACGCTTTCGAGTTCCGCAACACCTCCTGGCTGGCCGATCCCGTCTACGATCTATTGCGCCAACATGGCATCGCGCTGTGCGTGGCGGAATCGGAGAAACTCGAAATCCCGGAAGTGATTACCTCGGATTTCGTTTACTATCGCCTGCGCAAGCCCGAATATAGCCCTGAAGACCTAGCCTCCATCGCCGCCCGCGCTCGCGAATTGCTGGCCACCGGCCGCGACCTGTACCTGATGTTCAAGCACGAAGATACGCCTGAAGGCGCGCTGAACGCGGAGCGGCTGCTGAAGGCGTAAGGAACTGGAACAGCCGGACGGCGTCAGGAGTTCGAAGCCGCGAGGAAAACGAAGCCAATGGCGCCATTGGCGTGCCTGGCGCGCTTTTGCTCTAGCCGGTTTCGCGATCGCCGGTCGATTTTTGTTTTCATCGTCATGCAAGATCTTGGGGTGGGGGGTTCTCCCGAAGCGCGCCCCGCCGACCCTACGGTAGCAGACGGGCACCGGGCTGCCGGGGAGGACGCACTACAATCGCATGAAAACAAGGCGGAAGCTAAATCAAACCGGCGGTGATCGGCTACTGGCGGCGGTAGGCTTTGTGCAGATTTGTGCGGATTTGGGGAGAGTAAGGAACGCCGGCTTGAAGGCCGACGCGGGGCGGAAAGCTCTGGGGCCGGCCCTACTGGCGTCAGCTTAACGCGGAATTCGTTTTGCTGAGGCGTCAACTTCTGGCCGGTTGGATCGACAGTCCTGCCGGCGGTCCGGAGGGTCCGACTGCGGGGGACCGGACTGGGGAGCCTTGGATGACGGACTTCCGCGGCTTGGGCGTTAGACGGCCAATTGATCTAGCAACCGGAGAAGACCGGGGACTCAACGTTTGCGCTGGACCTATGCAGTCGGCTAGAATCTTCGGGCGTGGACATCAATCTGGCGCAGTTGCGGGAGATGCACGCGAGACTGCCTGCGGATCTTGCTTTGGTCATGGTGGGCCGGGCGATGCTTGCGCTCGAGAGGAGTGGCCACAAGTCAGGGGTGCCGCTCTCCCTGGACTTGGAGCGAATATTGAGCAGTGGTTTGCTTATTTGGCCAGGGGCTGCCTTGAGCGAGCTCGACCAGCACGATTATAATCGGATTACGGAGGACGGCGCCGAAGCTGTTGTGCTCGCGGTGGCCCATCGTCACCGAGCATGGTGCATCGTCCGCCGAATGCAGCGCGAGGAGTACGCGGACTGGCTCCTTGAGGACACGGCTGGTGGTAGACGTCAGGTAGTTGCCCTGGAGGTGAGTGGCGTCGATCGAGGTAGCATTTTGGCACGGCTTGGCATGAAACTCACCCAGGTCGCGAAGAGTGTGGATGCGGATCAACGATGGGCCGGAGTTGTAGGTTTCGAAAGACCAATTATGGCTCTGCATTCGACAAAACGGAGGAAGCGTGGAAGCTGACAGCCTCAATTCCCTTGTAACCGGGGCCATCTGGCGCGCCGAGCAGCTCGAAGCACACAACATAAAATCCGCCCCGCAGGCTTGGGCGGAGGTTTCGTCCCTCGAGGAAGAGCTAGCGAAGGTCCTTCCGGTTTCGGGACCGGAAGGACGTATCGCGCGGCGAGGTGCTGTGCGCGCTGCTCTGAAGGCCGGGGACTACGCCCGCGCTGAAGCCATGGCCGGGTGCTATTCCGCGGAGGATGCCGCACCCAAGTCTCTCAAGACAGAACTTGCCAAGATCTTGGAAGAAGACACCCGAGCGATGGCGCGTCGTTTTCGCTACGCGGCAAGACACCACAGTCCGCGTGAAGCGAGAGACCTTGCACGCCGATTTCGTCAGGCCGGTGCGTTCGGCTTGGCGGCCTGAGCCCTGTGGAAACCGTTGCCTTTTACTCGTACAAGGGTGGTGTCGGCCGCTCCCTCCTTCTTGCCAACGCCGCGCGGTTCTTAGCCACCCTCGGCAAGGGTGTGGTCGCCCTTGACTTCGATTTCGAAGCCCCTGGCCTTCATTACAAGCTCGGAGCACCCCAACATTCTGACCTAGCCTCCGCGTTCAACGGTGGCGCAGTGCCCTACTTGAATGCGACGGCAGGGGGAACCACCGCCCCGCCGCCTCTGGCAGCACACATGCTAGGTCTGCCAGTGCCCCCGGGCGGGGATGGCTGGCTTAGGCTTATGCCCGCTGGTCCGGCACCGCGGCAGGAGTACTGGGCCGCATTCAAGGAACTCGGCGAGCGGCTTCGGCTAGGCGATCCGAGCGGCAGGGGGTTCATGGCTCTGCTTGATCTGCAGGCGCGGATCGCGGATGAGCTAAAGCCCGACTATCTGCTGATCGACGCACGTACGGGGGTGACGGAGCTCGGAGGCCTTGCCACCACGATTCTCGCCGACACAGTGGTGTGCATGTTCGCAGCCAATCAAGAGTCGCTCGATGGAACGCTGGTTGTGGTCGAGGCTCTAAAGGCAGCGCCGCGTCTCGCGAATCAGAAGCCCATCCGAGTGGTGCCGGCGCTCTCCAGAACCACGGCGAAGCCGCCCGATGAAGAGCGATTTGCGAAGGGCGTCAAGAGACTTCTAGATCTGGGCGAGGGGAAAAAGGGTCAAGGTGACACCGGGTCCGCGCCCTTCGCCCTGCCACACGACGACGCGTTCGGTGCATCGGAAAGAGTCGTCGGCGGTGAACGGAAAGCCAGCGCGTTTTCACCGCTTTACAAGGCCTACCTGCAGCTCTTCCAGACGCTCTTCCCCTCTCGTGCGCAGCCCGCCCTGCGCGTGCTCGAACGATTGGAAGCGGTTGCTGACGTCCGGGAGGGCTTGACGAGCGACCGGGAACACTATGAGTCCGAATACCTTCTCGGTCCCTGGAGCGCGACGGCGATCCAAGAGGGGGTACTCTGCAAGGCCGACAGCGGAAAAGGGAGCCGCTACGCGGACCTGATTTGTAGTGGAGAGACTGGCCCGCCATTAATGGTGGTCGAATATGTCGAGGATGGTGCGATAGATGAGGCGCTGGAGTTCTGGGGCAAGAGCACGGAGGTGCGCTGCGTAGTGCTGTTAGTCCGGACCAGCTACGTCGAACGACAAATTTTCACTCGGGACATCGAAGAGAGGAAACTTCGGCGCGTCGAGCATCGCTGGGACTTGCCGCGCCCGCGAGAGTTCGAGCTTTTGCGGGATGTGGGGGACCGGTCAGTGGAATCAATGCTTGATGCCGTGCGCCACGGACACATCGAAGCGGTCGCTTGGCTGGTGAATGAGTGGCGGGACTCCTCGGGTGAGGGCGGCGACATGCACCGGAAGATGCGCGGCAGAGGATACTGGCGGCCCGAGCGAGCACAGCGCATTCTGGACGGACTCGCCGCGACCGAAGATCACCGTTGTGCGGAAGAGATCCTCCGCCGAGCCAGGCCCGGCGGCTACGACCTCCGGCATCGCGGCCGCCACTTTCCGGATGATTGGGACGTTGACGAGGAGAGCGAACAGAAGATCGCTAAAGATCTCTTTGCTCCTCTTTTTTGGCGCTTGCCGGTTGAGGCGGTACTGAAATCCATGGAGGAAAGACGGTACCCCGGTGACTTTGGGTCCTTGGCAGGGTACCAACTCTTGGCCCAAGACCTGATGGGGCTCTCCTATCCCGGCCGCAGCGCTCTTGAGGAAGCACGTGCTCTGGCCGCGCGCCTACCGGTCCCCCGCGACAACCGCGACGAAGGTGAGGACGAACGAGTCCTGATGTGGCTGCATCGAAGCCGACGGCAACAGAGCGAGCGGGTGCGCCTTTCCGAGGAGCCGCCGCCGGCGCTCATTTGGGAAGAGATGTTGCGAGAAGATCAGTATTGGCATGGCACTTTTGAAGAAGCGAAAGAGAAGGTTGGAGACAAGGCAAGAAAAATGCTGGGTTCCGGCGTCGGCCTGAGGAGGCGGTTGAAGGAGATCGCCGCGCGGCGTGAACTCACGACGCAGGGGCTCCTGGGTAGCTACGAAGCCTCGGATCGCATCGAGCTTTATCCGCAGGTGATCACCGCGGCTGCTGAGGTGCTTGGCGTAGCGCCCCGCTACCTGAAGAGTGTCGTCTTCATCCACCTGTCGACGTGGGCCATGGCCTACGAAGCGAACGACCTCGACGGGCAGCGAGGGTACGGTTTCGCGCCCTCTCCACGAACGAGCCTCTTCGACCGCGAGAGCCCGGCCCACGTAGCTCTCGTGCAGGCGTTCACTCATCGCCTCATAGGAGTGCTGCGAGATCCCAATCTGCAGGCTGCTTTTGAGGAGCTCTCGAAGCAACAGCCGGAACCTTACGCCCGATGGGAGCCCATGCGAAAGTTGTCTTTAGAGAAGCTGCGTATGTTCCTTCTCACGGCTCGGGCAAGCGCCTCGGTTTTGGGCCTACCGCCGGAAGACACTCGGTAGATCTGTTTCTGGGGTCAGTGCCATCTCCAGGTCCAGATGCCAAGTGTCGTTTAATCGGCGTCTAAAGGCAAGAAGGAGGGTCGGTTCGCAAATGCCACTTGCCCGTGTAGTCGCCATCTCGTGGAACTGCCCGGCTCATCGGCACACTCCTGGATATGGCGAAGCTTGGCCGGTATCAAATCAACGACTGCTTGAGGATGGAGTGGTCGAAGTGCTCAACTCGCGCCCCGAACGCGGTGTCGGCCCGCCCGGGGCCAGCGCTCTGAACGCGGAACGACTGCCGAGAGCGCAAGACGGTGGCGCTCGCGTTTGCTGATAGAATAGCCCTACCGACACGAACTCCGCTCGGATAGCACGAGCTCACTGATTTGGCGCTCGCGGGCCAGTTGCCGGGGAAAGGCAAACATCAGCGTTCCGCTGCGACGCTGGAACGGGCAAGAATATGAGAATCCTGCTCTACAACCCTGACAACGGCGTCACCCAGAACTTTATGCCGCACCTGTGGATGTTCCTGCTGCAGGCACTCACGCCCAGCGGCCACGAGGTGGTGCTGATCGACGGCAACACGCAACCGATGAACGACGCCGAGCTGGTTCAGTTCGTGCTCGAGCGGCAGATCGGGCTGGTTGGGATTGGCGCCATGACCCGCATGATCGCCAAAGCGTACCGCGTCGCGGACGCCGTCCGCGCGGCCGGCGTTCGGGTGGTGATGGGCGGCCCGCACGTGACGGAGATTCCAGACGAGGCTCTGGGGCGCGGCGGCGGGCCGCGTCATGCCGACGCAATAGCCTTGGGTGAAGCGGACCAAACCTGGCCGCGCATCGTGGAGGATGCCGCGCGGGGCGAACTCAAGGAGGTCTACGCTCCGGTGGACGCGTTCGGGCAGGAGCGCAAGCCGACGTTGCAGGATTACCCGGCCATTCCCTGGGGATCGCTCGATTTGCGGCAGTTCAATCGGATTCCCGCCTTTTTCCGCCCGGTAATGCGCCACTTCGGGTTCGAGTGGGAGACTTTTCATATCATTCCCATCGAATCCGGCCGCGGCTGTCCTTACGGATGCGAATTCTGCACCGTCACGGGTTTCTTTGGGGACTCGATTCGGTTCCGGTCGAATCAGAGCATCGTCGAGGAGATGCTCCAGATCAAAGAACGCGCCCGCGGCTCCCGCGGCAAGGCCGCGGTATTCTTCGTCGACGATAATTTCGCGATCAACGTCAAGCGAACCAAATCGCTGTTGCGCGATATCATTGCGGCCGGCGCGCAACTGTCGTGGGTGGGGCAGATCAGCGCCAACCTGCTGAAAGATGAAGAACTGCTCGATCTGATCGCCGCTTCGGGCGGGAAGTGGATCTTCATCGGGATGGAGTCACTCGACGCCGCCAATCTGGCCAGCGTCAACAAGAGTTTCAACAAGCCGGCGGATTACGCGCGCGCGCTGGAGGCTCTGGCCCGGCGCCACGTCTATGCGATCACCTCGTTCATCTTCGGATTGGACAACGATACCCCAGGGGTCGCCGAGCGAACCCTCTCCGAGATGCGCGCGTGGCCTCCGGGGCTGCCTGTGTTTGGGCAGATCACTCCCTTTCCCGCTACTCCTTTGTATGAGCGGCTGAAAAAGGAGGGGCGGCTGACACGGCCGGAACACTGGCTCGAGTTTGCCCCGTTTCAGATGGCGCACACGCCCCTGAAGATGGCGATCTCCGCCGTGCAGGATGAGGTGCGGTATGCCTGGACGAATTCTTATAGCCCTGACGCGATCGAGAGGGCCATCGAGTCGATCGCCGACGAGCCGGCCGCCTACAAGATCAGCCACCTGATGTCCCGCCTTTTCTTTCGGGGGATTTATTTCCCGCAAAAGGGAGCATGGAACTGGATCAAGCTGGCGATGCAGAACCGGCGCGCGATCCGGCGCGTGATCAAGGACTCATTCACCCACTGGCACGGCGCCGCGGGTCCGGCGGGTAGCCTGGACTTTAACGGCTCCCCCGAATCTTCCCTCAACGGTGCGGAGGGCGCCGGAGCGGACTGAGTTTTCGGGGCGGATTCCGATATCGTAAAGTGCGACTATGGCCGCGAGAGTGCGAACGGGCGGGCGTGCTGGCGATCGCTGCGGTCTCCGGAATTTCTTGGGAGCGGGTGCAGCGCGCGCGGGCCCCAACCAACATCAGCCGGGGGAACTGCGCTAACGGGCGCCGAAAAGCGCCGTGACGCGGTGTTCACACCTGTGCGTGGCAATCAAAACGGCGGTGGCCAGCAAGCAGGGAGATCGCCAGCGGGGCTCGGGGGCGGAAGAGCCCTAGTATTACAACGTTAGGTATTGACATCCGTTTCGAGGCATGGTAGTCTCTGGCATGACCGAGATCCAAATCAGAAAGTGCCATGAACGTTTGGAACGCTTCCTAGTGGATTTGTTGGAAC